>LNFM01001516.1_pt1 | contig 18731 bp, 20 predicted proteins | sample 596031 | NCBI WGS metagenome assembly LNFM01 (sample SAMN04254537, study PRJNA301005) | activated carbon metagenome | isolation source: dual media filters at the Ann Arbor, Michigan drinking water treatment plant | place: USA: Ann Arbor | reverse complement strand
TCGTCGATGCCGCCCTGCGGCATCTGCCAGGCTTCGGCCTCGCCGATTTCCTGACCGCCCGGCGCGCGCCTGCCGACAAAGACAAGGCCGTCCGGGTTCACGAGCATCACTCCGACGCACGGACGGTAAGGCAGGCTTTTCTCTGGCATCGGCGACTACTTAGGAGGGGTTCGACCGCTTTACTACCGCGCTGACGGGCACGAGCGCTATGCCCTTTGCGGTGAGCTGGCTTGCCCAATGTTCGAGGCGGCTTATCGTGACCGGCAGCGCGCTCGCCACGCCGATCACCGCGCCCTCGCGGCGCGCCTGCTCCTCGAGCTTGGCGAGCGCGGCGTCGATGGCCCCGGCTTCCGGATTGGCGTCGATGACAAGCTCGGCGCGCGCGGTCGCGGCTCCGGTTTCCGGGCCGAGCTTGTCGATGACGCCGCGCGGCGATGTCAGATTGTCGAGGAAGACAAGGCCGCGGCGGCCGGTTTCGGTCAGAACCGGCGCCAGCGCGGCTTCGGACGTCGTGAACTTCGCGCCCATGAAACTCGTGAGGCCGAAATAGCCGGACATCCGGCTCATCGCCCAGTTCAGGCGCTCGATATTCGCGGTAGACGGCAGCGATGTCAGAAGCGTCTGCGGGCCCGGGTCGTTGTTCGGATAGTCGAACGGCTCCATCGGCACCTGGAGCATGATCTCGTGGCCATTCTCGCGGGCCTTGGCGGCCCAGCCTTCCAGTCCCTCGCCGTAAGGCGTGAAGGCGAGCGTGATCGTACGCGGCAGCTTTTCCAGCACGTCCGCGGTCTGCTCGCGGCTGACGCCGAGGCCGCCGAGGAGAATGGCGATCTTCGGCCGCCTGTCCTCGGCCTGGGCAATCGAGGTCGCCGCGAACACATCCGCCGGGCGGCGGCCGTCAGCCGCGATTTTCGGGAGCGGGCCGTATTTGGATTCCTCGACAAGAGCGGGATCGGCGCCGCGGGCGGCGGTACCGCCACTCTGCGGGACCTTGATGATCATCGGCCCGCCCGGGACCGTGGACTCCGCTTGCGTACCGGCGGCTGCGTCCGGGGAAGCATCCGGCGCGGCAGACATATTTGCCGACTGCGCGCCGTCTCCCCGGTTTTCCTGCCGGGTCTTGGCGGACTGAAGGCGCGGCCGCTCGATCGTGGCAACCGCGATCGGCTCACCCCCCAGGGGGTCCTCGATCAGGGCGGCCCAGACCACACCGGCCATGAGCACCCCGCCGGCGATGACCGCGACAATGGGCGCAGGGTCCGGCAGCCGCCGCCCCGTGCGGGGCTTCGCCGTTCCTAGAGGTGCGCTGAGATCGTCTTCCGCCACCGCCCGGCCCCAAAAAAGAAACAGGCGCGGCGATTCTAAACGCGCCGCGCCTGATTCTCATAAGGCCGTATGGTTAATTGGCCGTGCTCTTCTTCGCGGCCGGGGCCTTGGCCACCTGGGCGCATTCCGACGACAGCTCGCCGGGCTTGGGCGGGAACTTGGCGTCGGTCTTGGTGCCGCGAATCAGCTCGTAGGCGAGCTGGATCTGCACATCGTCCTTCGGATCCGGCGGAACATAGGCCGAGGAGCCGCCCTCTTCCTTCTTGCCGTCCTCGTCGGTCTTCGCTTCCGACTCGATCTGGTCCTGCGAGGTCGGATCGGCCTGGCGCGGCTTCTCGTTGGTGCCAAGCAGATGGCCGCGAAGACCTGCTTCGCCCTGCATCTTGTCCTTGCCCTTGAGCTCGTCCGGAATCTTCGGCTCGATCATGATGTCGGGCTCGATACCCGTCGCCTGGATCGACCGGCCGCACGGCGTGTAATAACGCGCGGTCGTCAGCGACAGCGCGCCGTTGGCGCCGTTCGGGCCGAGCTCGAGAATGGTCTGCACCGAGCCCTTGCCGAACGAACGCGTACCGACAATCGTCGCACGCTTGTGATCCTGCAGCGCGCCAGCGACGATTTCAGACGCCGAGGCCGAGCCGCCATTGACGAGCGCGATGATCGGCTTGCCGTCCGTCACATCGCCCGCACGGGCGGAATAGCGGTCGATGTTCTCCGGCTTGCGGCCGCGGGTCGACACGACCTCGCCGCGATTGAGGAATGCATCGACGACGCGGATCGACTGGTCGAGAAGACCGCCGGGATTGTTGCGGAGATCGAGCACATATCCCTTCAGCTTGTCTTTCGGAATCTGCTTGTTGATCTCGTCGATCGCCTTCAGCAGCTCTTCCTCGGTCTGCTCGGTGAACTGGGCGATGCGGACATAGCCGATATCGTCCTCGGCGCGATGGCGCACGACGCGGATGCGGATGACATCGCGCACCAGCTTGACGTCCATCGGTTCCGAATCCTTGCGCAGGATCTTGAGCACGATCGGCGTATTGACGGCGCCGCGCATCTTCTCCACCGCCTGCGGCAGCGTCAGGCCCTCGACCGCATCGCCATCGATATGGGTGATGATGTCGTTGGCGAGAATGCCGGCGCGCGAGGCCGGCGTGTCGTCGATCGGCGACATGACCTTGACGAGGTTGTTCTCCATCGTGACCTCGATGCCGAGGCCGCCGAATTCACCGCGGATATCGACCTTGCGGTCGCGATAGCGGCTCTCGTCCATGTAGGACGAGTGCGGATCAAGACCCGACAGCATGCCCTGGATCGCGTTCTCGATCAGGCTCTTGTCTTCGGGCGCCTCGACATAGTCGGCGCGCACGCGCTCGAACACATCGCCGAACAGATTGAGATTTTTGTACGTCTCGGCGTTTGCCGCGAAGGCGCGGGTCACGAAATCCGGGTCGCGCGCCACGCTCATGGCGGTCGCGCCGAGCAGGGCGCCAGCGAGAACGAGAGAAACCTTACGCATTATCCACGCACCTTTTCGGCATTGGAGACCCACCACGGGCCGGGATCGATCGACTTCCTGTCCTTACGGAACTCAACATACAGAACGGGCTGCTGGGCGCCACCGCCGACCACCGAGGCGATCTGGCTCGACGCCGAGCCCATATCTCCTACCGGCTCCCCCGTCAGCACGAACTGACCGAGCGACACGCTGACCTTTTCCATCCCGGCGAGCAAGACATGGTATCCGCCGCCCGCGTTCAGGATCAAGAGTTGGCCGTAGGAGCGGAAAGGCCCCGAATACACCACCCACCCATCACAGGGAGCCGAGACCTGAGCCTGAGATCGTGTCGAGATTGTGAGCCCCCTGTGGGGAGATCCTGTTTCGTCGGTCTCGCCGAAGCGCCGAATCGGCGTGCCAACCACCGGAAGCGGCAGCATTCCCTGCGCCGAGGCAAAGGCCACGGCGGGAGCCAGGCGCCCGGGGTCCGAGAGGGCGGCAAGATCGCTTTTTGGCCGCTGGGCGGCCTCATCTTCCGGTTCGGGAGCCCGGGCGGCCGCCTCCGCGGCCTTCTTGGCGGCTTCGACCTCCTGCTCCATGCGGGCTATCAAATCTTCGAGAGACTTCACCTCGCGGCCAAGTTCCGCGGCGCGGGCGGTCTGGCCTTTCAGCGTCTGCTCACGCTCCTCCTGGCGGCGCTGCCGCGCCTCGATCAGAAGACTCACGCGCTGGCGGGCCGATTCGAGATCGATTCTTTCCGTCGCCAGCCGGTTGCGGGCCTCCGCCGCCTCGCGGCGCACGCGGCCGAGATTTTCGAGGTCGCTCGCCAGATCCTCCGCCTTTTCGCGAATTTCAGGCAGCACCGCACCCAGCAGGATCGCGGAGCGAATCGAGGCCAGCGCATCGTCCGGCTGGACGAGCAGCGCCGGCGGCGGATTGCGGCCCATGCGCTGCAGAGCCGCAAGAAGCTCGGCGACGACGGCGCGCTGCGCCTGCAGTTTTCCCTTCAGGTCGTTTTCGGCATCGCCCAGCTCGGCAAGGCGCGTCTCGCTTGCCGTCATCCTTGTTTCGGTGTCGCGAATGCGGGCGGCCGTGGCGACGAGTTCCTGCGACAGGCGCGAGCGCTCCTGCGCCAGCACCTTTATCTCCTCGCGTATGCGCTGCGTCTCTTCCTTGGTGCGGCCGAGCGCATCGCGCCGGGCGTCGAGATCGTCGAGCCGGGGATCGAGAGCGGGGACCTGCGGCTGTGCCGCGGACGCGAACGGCCCGAGGGCGGCAATGACGGCGGCAATGACGGGGGTGGCGGCGCGCAGTCTCATGATCGGTCTTCTATCATCCCTCGCGGTGATAGGGATGGCCCGACAATATGGTCGCGGCGCGATAAATCTGTTCGCAGAGCAGGGCACGGACCAGCTGATGCGGCCAGGTCTGGCGGCCAAAACCGAGGACGAGCGCGGCGCGCTTCACCAGATCCGCATCGAGGCCGTCGGCCCCGCCGATGACAAACTGCGCGGCGGGCGCCCCATCGTCGCGCCAGCGTGCAAGCTGTGCGGCGAAATCCGAACTCGGAATCGATTTGCCGGTTTCATCGAGCGCGATCAGGAGAGCGCCGGGAACGAGCAGGGCTTCCAGCGCATCCGCCTCCTCGCGCTTGCGGTCCTCGGGACGGCGTGCGCGGCTTTCCGCGGTCTCGCGGATATCGAGCGGGCCGAGCGCGATGGCGCGGCCCGTTCTGGCGGCGCGCTCCGCATAGCGGGCAGCGAGCTCACGCTCGGGCCCGTCCTTCATGCGGCCCACCGCGGCGACGACGATCCTCATCGCCGCACTATAACTGCGTCAGCCCATCACCCGCTCTACCGGACGGTCCGCCGACCACATCTTTTCAAGATTGTAGAAGACGCGGACTTCCGGCCGGAAGATGTGAAGGATGACATCGCCGGCATCGATCAGGACCCAGTCGGCGGTGTTCTGCCCTTCCATGCGAATGCCCTTCAGCCCGGCTTCCTTAAGCCCCTGGACAAGGCGTTCGGCGATCGCGGCCACATGGCGGTTCGACCGCCCTTCGGTCACGATCATCGCATCGGCTATGGTGGATTTTCCCGTGAGGTCGATCACGACGGTGTTCTCGGCTTTCGCATCATCGAGAAGACCGCGGATCAACGCGTTGAGGTCCTGGGCGGCCGGGACGGCGGCCGAGGCACCGGTTGGAAGCGCACTTACAGCCGCTCCCGAAGACATCGACATCTGCAGTGGTATCGCCCTCGCTGTTCGGGCCGGAAACCCGCGTCCGGCCGTCGAATCAATATAAGGATTCGGTAAAGGTTCCTTCAAGCGCTGCAATACCTCACTTGCGTGACGTTTTTGCGCGCAGCTCGGTGGAGGAGAGGCCGGATTTGGGGCCGTAGATGAAGGTCCAGGCTGGCGGCGCGAGGCTGGCGAGAACCGGTGCGTCGCTGGCGTCGATGCGGTACTCCTCGAGGGTCCGCGCCGCCTTGCCGCGCAGGGCAGGGTTCGACCAGCCGGGCCGGTCGAACACCGCGAGCGGCACATTGGCCGCGATGGCCCGCCAATCGCGCCATTTGTCGAACTGCGCCAGATTGTCCGCGCCCATGATCCATACAAAACGCACACCGGGGCAATGGCGGCGCAGGGCCGTGAGCGTGTCGATCGTGTAATGGGTGCCAAGCATCGTCTCGACGGCGGTCGGCACAATGCGCCGGTCGTCGATCAGGCCCGCCGCGAGGCGAAGGCGTTCGTCGAGCGGCGCGAGATCCTGCTTTTCCTTGAGCGGGTTTCCGGGCGAGACCAGCCACCACACGCGGTCGAGGTTGAGCGCGCGCAGCGCGGCTCCGGATATCGCCAGATGCGCCGCATGCGGAGGATTGAACGATCCGCCGTAAAGACCGATCCGCATTCCCTCCGCATGTGACGGCAAGTCTCTCACGGGCGGGTCTGCCCCGTTCCGTGGACGCGGTATTTGAAGGTCGTGAGCTGTTCGAGGCCGACGGGCCCCCGCGCGTGCATACGCCCGGTGGCGATGCCGATCTCGGCGCCGAAGCCGAATTCGCCGCCGTCGGCAAACTGTGTCGAGGCGTTATGCAGGACGATGGCGCTGTCGACCTCGCTGAGAAAGCGCGCGGCGGCCGCCTTGTCGCCGGTCAGGATCGCGTCGGTGTGGTGCGAGCCATATGTATTCACGTGCTCGATCGCCTGATCCAGACCGTCCACGACGCGCGCCGCGATGATCGCGTCAAGGAACTCGGTGCGGTAGTCGTCCTCGGTGACCGGGGTTACGCGGGGATCAACCTTCCGCACATGGTCATCGCCGCGCACCGCGCAGCCGGCATCGAGCAGCATCGCGACCAGCGGCTGAAGATGCGTATCCGCAAGCGCGCGATCGACAAGCAGCGTCTCCGCCGCGCCGCAGACGCCGGTGCGGCGCAGCTTGGCGTTCATCACGACCTTCTTCGCAAGATCGAGATCGCACGGCGCGTGGACGTAGATGTGGTTGTTGCCGTCGAGATGGGAAAATACCGGCACGCGCGCTTCCGTCTGTACGCGTGCGACAAGACCCCTGCCGCCGCGCGGCACGATGACATCGAGATTGCCGTCGAGACCCTTCAGCATTTCGCCGACCGCATCGCGGCTCTTCGTCGGCACGATCTGCACCGCGCCGGAGGGAAGCTTCGCTTCGCAGATGCCTTCCGCCAGCGCAGCATGGATCGCGCCGGACGAGCGGAAACTGTCCGAGCCGCCGCGCAGGATGACGGCATTGCCGGATTTCAGCGTCAGCGCCGCGGCGTCCGCGGTGACATTGGGGCGGCTCTCATAGATGACGCCGATGACGCCCCGTTGGGCTGGGTCCATTTCGCCAGCACGCGGCCGACGGGATCCGGCAGCGCGGCGACGGCCTCGATGCCGGCCGCCATGCCCTCGATGCGTTTGTCGTCGAGAACGAGGCGATCGATGTTCGCCGCCGTCGCGCCCGCGGTCCTGGCGTCGGCGACATCCTCGGCATTGGCGGCAAGAATGGCCTTGGCATGGCGGCGGATCGCACGCGCCATGGCGAACAGAGCCGTATCCTTCTGTTCGCGCGAGGCCGTGCCGAGCACATGCGCGGCCTCGCGCGCCGCGCGGCCCAGAGGGGCCATGACGGCGGCGATATCGGCTTGTATGTCGAGCGGTCGGTTCATCGTGCCTTCATATAGCGAAGCGGCGGGGCTTGCGCACCCCGGCGCGTGTCCGGTCAACCAACCACGAGATCGTCGCGGTGGATCATGGCGCTGCGGAACGGAACGCCGAGTTCCGCCTCGATGGCCGCGGAGTTCTTGCCCATGATGCGGCGCGCTTCCGCGGCATCGCAGGCGACGAGCCCCCGCCCGATCTCGAGCCCGTCCGCATCGCGGATGGCAACCGCTTCGCCCGAATCGAAATCGCCGTCGACGCGGGTCACGCCCGCCGGCAAGAGGCTCTTGCCGCCGCGGAGCGCCTTCACCGCGCCGTCGTCGAGCCAGAGCGAGCCGCGCGGCACAAGCGTTCCGGCGATCCAGCGCTTGCGCGCCGCCGCGGGATTGCCCGAGGCAAGGAACCAGGTGCAGCGGCCGCCCTGTTCGATCTGCCGGAGCGGATGCAGAACCTGCCCGGACGCGATCACCATATGCGCGCCGCCGGACGTCGCGATCTTCGCCGCGTCGATCTTGGTCTTCATGCCGCCGCGTGAGAATTCCGACCCCGCCGCGCCGGCCATGGCTTCGACATGGGGCGTCACGCGCTCGACGACGGGAATATGTTGCGCATCCGGATTGCGCCCAGGCGGCGCGGTGTACAGACCGTCGATGTCGGACAGAAGCACGAGAAGATCCGCGCCCGTCATCGTCGCGACGCGTGCGGCGAGCCGGTCATTGTCGCCGTAGCGGATTTCGCTGGTCGCCACCGTATCGTTCTCGTTGATGACCGGCACCGCCTTGAAATCGATGAGGCGCTGTATGGTCGCGCGCGCGTTGAGATAGCGTTCGCGCTCCTCGGTGTCGCCGAGCGTCAGCAGGATCTGGCCGGCCGTCAGACCATGCGCCCCCAGAACCTCCGACCAGGCGCGCGCCAGCGCGATCTGGCCGACGGCGGCGGCGGCCTGGCTTTCCTCGAGCCGCAGCGCGCGGCCCGGCAGATGGAGCATAGTGCGCCCAAGCGCGATGGAACCCGACGAAACGACAAGGACATCGGCACCGCGCCGGATGAGCGCGGCAAGATCCTCGGCGAGGCTCTCAAGCCAGGCGCGCTTCAGTGCGCCTTCCTTGTGGTCGACGAGCAGCGCCGAGCCGATCTTGACGACGACGCGGCGGAACTGGATGAGCTTGGGTGTGGACACGGGTTTTGTCCGGACGTTCGGGTGGACGAGGCGCTAGCACAAAGTCAGGTGAGCGTCACGGTCGCCACGGCTCCGGCGCGGGCGCATTGGCGGCGGCCTCGACCGCGCGATTCTCGTCAATGACCTTCAGAAGGGCGCGCAGCGCCTCGGTCACGCCTTCCTGCGAATGAGCGGAGATCAGCAAAGGCGGGCGCTTCGCCGCCTTCTTGAGGCTGGCGATCTGTTTCTTCCTTGTCTCGTCGTCGAGCGCGTCGGCCTTGGTCAGCGCCACGATCTCGGGCTTGTCCCCGAGCCCGCCGCCATAGGCTTCGAGCTCGGTCCGCACCGTCTTGTAGGCCTTGCCGGCGTCCTCACCGGTGCCGTCGACCAGATGCAGCAGCACGCGGCAACGCTCGACATGGCCGAGGAAGCGGTCGCCGAGGCCGATGCCCTCATGCGCGCCCTCGATGAGACCGGGAATATCGGCCAGCACGAATTCGCGGCCATCGACCCTGACGACGCCGAGACCGGGATGGAGCGTCGTGAAGGGATAATCCGCGATTTTCGGCTTGGCAGCCGTGACCGCCGCGAGGAAGGTCGACTTGCCGGCGTTCGGCAGGCCGACGAGGCCGGCATCGGCGATCAGCTTCAGCCGCAGAATGATCCAGCGTTCCTCGCCCGGCAGGCCGGGATTGGCATGGTGCGGCGCGCGGTTGGTCGAGGTCTTGAACTGGGCGTTGCCGAAACCGCCATTGCCGCCCTTGGCCAGACGGATGCGCTCGCCGACCTTGGTGAGATCGGCGATCAGCGTTTCGCCGTCCTCGTCGAAGATCTGCGTGCCGGCCGGCACCTTGAGCGTGATGTCGGCGCCTCCCGCGCCGGTACGGTTGGCGCCACGGCCGTGATCGCCCTTCTTGGCCTTGAAGTGCTGCTGGTAGCGGTAGTCGATCAGCGTGTTGAGACCGTCGACGCATTCCACCCAGACATCGCCGCCGCGCCCGCCGTCGCCGCCGTCGGGGCCGCCGAACTCGATGAACTTCTCACGGCGGAACGACACCGATCCGGCGCCGCCGGCGCCGGACTGGATGTACACTTTCGCCTGGTCGAGAAATTTCATCGCGTTCCCTCTGCCTCCGCATTAGCGGAAACTGCGTTCACAGGCCATCGCGCCCTCCGGCCATGGCCCCAGGCGATCAGACTCTGCCAGATACCCCGCTCCAGGCGGAACTTGTCGACCGGGAACGAGCCCTTGAAGCCGAGCGAGCTCGACAGCCCGCAGCCGGCCCACTGGAATCCGCACTTCTCGATGACGCGGCGCGAGGCCGTGTTGGTGACCCGGCACGACACACCGAGGCGCTCGGCGCCCATATCCTCGAATGCGTGGTCGACGAGAGCCCGCGCGATTTCCGTGGCAAAGCCACGGCCGCGATAGGGCGCACCGACCCAGTAGCCGATGGTCGGCACATCGCCCTCCTGCGCCGTGAAACCGCCGCAGCCGACCATCGTACAGACACCCTCGATATCGGCGAACGCGAGAAACGTCTCGGCTTTCGCTTCCGTTACATGGGCGACGAACTTCTCGGCATCGCCCAGCGTGTACGGATGCGGAATGACCACCGTGTTCTCCGCGATCGTCCGGTCGTTGGCGAGCTCGGCGATGCGCGCGGCGTCGCCTGCCCGCGGACGGCGCAGCACAAGGCGGCCCGTCCGGAGGATACAGTCTTCTCTCTCGTCGAATTCCAGCTTTTCGCAGACCATTTTCCCGTCTCCAGATGCGACGAAGGGGAGGCGGTGTCCCGTCTCCCCTTCGAAATCTGAAGCCTTTCGGCTCCGTCCGGGTGTCTGGGACACCGGCGGAACCGTCGCTCGATCCGCCGTACTATTCCGCCGCGTCCATTGCCGGTGCTACCGACACATAGGTGCGGCCATTGGCTTTCGACGTAAACGTGACTTTGCCGTCCGTAAGGGCAAAGAGCGTGTGGTCGGTACCCATGCCGACATTCGTGCCGGGGTGCCACTTGGTGCCGCGCTGACGCACGATGATGTTGCCGGCGATGACCGACTGGCCACCCGACTTCTTCAGGCCGAGGCGACGGCCGGCAGAATCGCGCCCGTTGCGCGAGGAACCGCCTGCTTTCTTGTGTGCCATCGTACTTACTCCTCAGTCTTGGCCGGCTCTTCAGCCTGGGCCTTCTTCGCCGGGGCCTTCTTCTCGGCCTTCGGCTTGGCGCTGGCGTCCTGGCCCTTGGCCAGGATTTCCGTGATCTTGATCACGGTGTGCTCCTGGCGGTGGCCGCGCTTGCGCTTCGAATTCTGGCGGCGGCGCTTCTTGAACGCGATGACCTTGTCGCCACGGTTGTGCTCGACGATTTCGGCCACGACGCGGGCGCCGTCCACGAGGGGGGCGCCGAACACCGGCTTGTCGCCGCCGAGCGCCAGCACTTCGCCGAGCTCGACGGTGGATCCGACATCGCCCGCAATGCGGCCGATGGTGACCCGGTCATTGGCGGAAACATTATACTGTTTCCCGCCGGTCTTGATGACTGCGAACATCTGAATCTCCGTGTTCGTCCGGTCTCGAGGACCGGCTTCTTGGCAGCCTGGGATGGATGAAACGAATAGCGCGGGGAAAAACCCCCGCGCCTTCGGTGTTTCCATATCCACTTTAGGCCCCGTCCGTCAACAAAAACGGCCGCGTCCGGGCCCTCTTCTGCATCAACTGGCCTGCGCCCGGGCGCTACGGGGCGCAACGGCATAGGTCTTTAGGCTAGGAAGGCCACAATCTGGACGCATTGCTGAAAGTTTCTGCTCAACTTTGCCTAGAACATGGGCAGATATGCGTATTCATCACAAATACTGCTGGCTAGCATGCATGCCCCTGATCCACCGCGGCCATAACGCCTGGGGATCGCAGGAGGTGAACATGAACAAGGTCATGCTAACAGCGGTCGCCGTGGCACTCGGCGCGAGCGCGGCTCAGGCCGCGACCATGGATGATGTCAAAAGCAAAGGTTATGTGGTCTGCGGCGTGACCGGCGGCGTGCCCGGCTTCTCCGCCCCGGACGCCAGCAACAACTGGTCGGGCCTCGAGGTCGATTACTGCAAGGCCATGGCCGCCGCGATCTTCGACGATCCGAGCAAGGTCCGCTACACGCCGCTGACCTCGACCGAGCGCTTCGCCGCGCTGTCGTCGGGCCAGGTCGACGTGCTGTCGCGCACGACGACATGGACCATGAGCCGCGACACGACGCTCGGCGTCGTCTTTACCGGCACCATGTTCTATGACGGCCAGGGCTTCATGGTCCGCAAGGCCGACAAGATCGCCTCGGCCAAGGACCTGTCCGGGGCGGCGATCTGCATCGAGTCCGGCACGACCACCGAACTCAACGCGGCGGACTTTTTCGCGGCCAACAAGCTCGAATACAAGCCGATCGTCTTCGTCAGCCAGGACGAAACCGTGAAAGCGTTCGAGGACGGCCGCTGCGACGTCTATACAACAGACTCGTCGGCGCTCGCCGCCGAACGTTCCAAATTCGCCAAGCCCGAGGACTACGCGATCCTTCCGGAGATCATCTCCAAGGAACCGCTCGGCCCCGCGGTGCGCGCCGGCGACGACACCTGGATGAAGTTCTCGCGCTGGGTCTACTACGCCATCGTCAACGCCGAAGAGCTTGGCGTCACCAAGGCCAATGTCGAGGAGATGAAGAAGTCGGAGAATCCGGAGATCAAGCGCCTGCTCGGCGTCGAAGGCGATTTCGGAACCCCGCTCGGGCTCGACAAGGAATGGGCCTACAAGATCCTCAAGCATGTCGGCAATTACGGCGATATGTACGAAGCCCATGTCGGCCCGAAAACGCCGATCGGTCTTGAGCGCGGCCTGAACGCACTCTGGAAAGACGGCGGCATCCAGTACGCGCCGCCGATCCGCTGAGCATCGCATAACACAACCCGGCGCCCCTGGCGCCGGGTTCTTGCTTCCAAAAGCACCCGCTCGGAGGTGACGTGTCCGACAAGCCGCGCAAACCGGCGCCCAAGACGTCCTTCTTCAACGACCCCGTCATCCGGGGACGCCTGTATCAGCTCGGCGTCCTGCTGCTGGTCGCGTTCGTCTTCGCCACCATCGCGCACAACACCGCCGAAAACCTGCAGCGGCAGAACAAGACGACGGGTTTCGACTTCTTCTGGTCGACATCGGGCTTCGACATCTTCTTCACGCTTATCCCCTACAGCCGCGCCTCCTATTACTGGGAGGCGTTTCTCGTCGGCCTGCTGAACACGATGCTCGTGTCGGTACTCGGCATCTTCTTCGCGACGATCATCGGTTTCATCGTCGGCATCGCACGCCTGTCGAGCAACTTCGTGATCTCGCGCCTTGCGACCTTCTACGTCGAGACCATCCGCAACATCCCGCTGCTTCTGTTCCTGTTTTTCTGGTATTTCGCGGTGCTGAAGTCGATGCCGTCGGTGCGCGAAAGCTATGTGCTGTTCGGTTCCGTCGCGATCAACAATCGCGGCATCAATATTCCCAGACCCCTCTTCGACAGCGACTTCAACCTTGTCTGGATAGCGCTCCTCGTGGCGATCGGCATCGTGGTCGCGCTGCGGCGGTGGACGAAGAAACGCATGGAGGCGACCGGCGAGCGCTTCCCGCTCTTTTCCACGGCGCTGGCAATTCTCGTTTTCGTGCCCGGCGTCGTCTGGATGCTCTCCGGCGCCGAACTGACCTTCGACGTGCCTGAACTCGCCGGCTTCAACTTTCGCGGCGGCATCAACCTGCCGCCCGAATTCGTCGCCATCGTCGTCGGCATATCGCTCTACACGGCGTCGTTCATCGCGGAGACGGTGCGCGCCGGCATTCTCGCGGTGAACAAGGGACAGACCGAAGCCGCTCAATCGCTCGGCATGAAGGAGAGCGACCGCCTCAGGCTCGTGATCATCCCGCAGGCGATGCGCGTCATCATACCGCCGATGACGAACCAGTATCTCAATCTCATCAAGAACTCGTCGCTGGCCGCCGCCATCGGCTATCCGGAGCTCGTCTCCGTGTTCATGGGCACCACGCTCAACCAGACCGGACGGGCGATCGAAGTCGTCTTCGTCACGATGCTCGTCTACCTCACTCTCTCGCTGTCAACCTCGCTTCTGATGAACTGGTACAACCGGCGCGTGACGCTTGTGGAGCGATAGGCAATGTACAAGACCTCGTTTGTACGCACCGACATGATCGCCCCGATGGCTCCCCCGCCATCGACCGTGGGCGTGAAGGGCTGGCTGCACACCAACCTGTTCTCGACGCCCGGCAACACGCTGCTGACGATCGTCGGCGTGATGTTCCTGCTCTGGATCGTGCCGCCGCTCTACAATTTCCTGATCGGAAATGCGGTCTTCGTCGCGGACGACGGCGCGGCCTGCCGCATCGAGGGCGCGGGAGCCTGCTGGGCCTTCATCTGGGACAGGATGAACTTCTTCATCTACGGCTTTTACCCGCAGGACGAGCAGTGGCGCGTCAATATATGCTTCGCGCTGGGTCTCGCTCTGATCGTGCCGCTGCTGTGGCCCGCCGCGCCCTACAAGATCGCCAACGCCGTTCTGTTCTTTCTCGTCTATCCCGTCATCGTGCTGATCCTGCTGCGCGGCGGATCGTTCGGGCTGAGCTACGTGCCGACGGAAAGCTGGGGCGGCCTGACGGTGACGCTGATCATCGGCCTTGCCGGCATCGTCTGCTCGCTTCCGCTCGGCATATTGCTCGCGCTCGGGCGGCGTTCCGAACTTCCGGTCATCAAGATGCTGTGCATCGCCTTCATCGAACTCTGGCGCGCGGTGCCTCTGATCACCGTCCTCTTCATGGCCTCGGTGATGCTGCCGCTGTTCGCGCCGCAGGGCGTGACGGTGGACAAGTTGCTGCGGGCCGTGATCGGCGTCACCTTGTTCGAGGCGGCCTACCTCGCGGAAGCCGTGCGCGGGGGCCTGCAGGCGCTGCCGCGCGGTCAGTACGAGGCGGCGGATTCGCTCGGGCTCAATTATCCGAAGTCGATGGGCCTCGTGATCCTGCCGCAGGCGCTGAAGCTCACGATTCCCGGCATCGTCAACAGCTTCATCTCGCTGTTCAAGGACACTTCGCTGGTCTCGATCGTCGGCATTTTCGACCTGCTCAACACCGTGCAGTCGTCGCAGTCGGACCTGCGCTGGGGCAGCCCGCACCAGGCGGTAACGGGTTATCTATTTGCCGCGGCCGTGTTCTGGGTCTTCTGTTTCGGCATGTCGCGGTATTCGATGTTCATGGAACGCCGGCTTGATACCGGCCATACGAGGTAGGTGATGGCGATCGATGTCCTTGAAGCAGACGAGCTGCGCACGGCGGACATGTCCAGGGTCGAGGTGTCGAAGACCGACACCGCCGTCGAGATCATCGGTATGCACAAATGGTACGGGGCGTTCCATGTGCTGCGCGACATCAATCTTAAAGTGATGCGCGGCGAGCGCATCGTCATCGCCGGCCCGTCGGGTTCGGGCAAGTCGACCCTCATCCGCTGCATCAACCGGCTCGAGGAGCACCAGCGGGGCCAGATCATCGTCAACGATGTCGAACTGACCAACGACCTCAAGCGCATCGACGAGGTGCGGCGCGAGGTCGGCATGGTGTTCCAGCATTTCAACCTGTTTCCGCACCTCACCATCCTGCAGAACTGCACGCTCGCGCCGATGTGGGTGCGCGGCATTCCAAAGGCCGAGGCCGAGAAAACGGCGATGCACTTCCTCGAGCGCGTGCGCATTCCCGAACAGGCCAACAAATATCCGGGCCAGCTTTCCGGCGGTCAGCAGCAGCGCGTCGCCATCGCCCGCTCGCTCTGCATGAATCCGAGGGTCATGCTGTTCGACGAGCCGACCTCGGCGCTCGATCCTGAAATGATCAAGGAAGTGCTCGACACCATGGTCTCGCTTGCCGAAGAGGGCATGACGATGATCGTCGTCACGCACGAAATGGGCTTTGCGAGCAAGGTCGCGAACCGCGTCATCTTCATGGATGCCGGCCAGATCGTCGAGCAGAACGAGCCGAAGGAGTTCTTCGCCAATCCCCGCCATCCGCGAACCCGGGAATTTCTCAGCCAGATCATCTAAAGGCGTCAAAGCCTGCGCATTCGCGCCGGAACGGCTTGCCCCGCCCAACCGGCCGCGGAGAGGTGCCAGAGTGGTCGATTGGGACGGTCTCGAAAACCGTTGTGCGGGCAACTGTACCGTGGGTTCGAATCCCACCCTCTCCGCCACTTGCCGTCGCGAAAGTGTTCTCCCGATCCGGCTGCGGCCGGATTTTTCCGTTGTTTTCGAGGGTTATGCGGGACGGGCTAAGCACTGGCCCCTGCGCCGGGAGGCATGGAAGCGGTCTCTCCGGGCCGACATTCTCCGGACCTCATGACTGCGCCGATTTGGTGAACAGCTTTCAAGGCACTGGTATTGCGATGTTTTCCCGAGGTCTCCCTGAACACTTCGACGCCGGTGGCGTTCGGCATGATGGACCCGACGTCGAACCCATGATTGTAGGGAAGCTAGTTGATCTCGTCGGCAATCCAGATGATTAGGTCGCCGAGGTCCGGCACTCGGGCTTTATCGTTGCGCGTCTTCCAGGTTGGCTCGATCAGGCCCTGTTTCGCCAGTTCCCCGACCTTCTCCTTGATCTCCGTCGGCGAGACGTAATTCTTCTCCATCACGGTTGCGGCAAATCTCTTAAATGTTCTGGGCGCATCCTTGGTCTGCTGGGCGAGTTCGGTCACCAGCGCCGTAAGGTCTGGCTGCCATGCGCCCCCTCCCGATCGCGCCGTTTGATGCCTGCGACCAGGACAGTGGCCGCGTCTCGTCCCAGTGTCTGGTGCGCTACAAGACCAACGACTACTCGGTGCCGGTTGCCTTCGGGCATCAGGATGTCTGGATCCGGGCCTATGTCCACGAGGTGGTAATCGGCTGCCGGGGCGAGGTTATTGCCCGCCATCCCCGCTGCTGGGATCGCGAGGAGATCGTCTTCAGCCCGATCCACTACCTGCCGCTGCTGGAGCGGAAGATCAACGCACTCGATCAGGCTGCGCCGTTGCAAGGCTGGGAACTCCCGGAGGAGTTCGCAACGTTGCGCCGGCTAATGGAAGCCCGCATGAACCGGCATGGCCGACGCGAATACGTCCAGGTCCTGCGGTTGCTCGAGACCTTCGATCTGGCTGATCTGCATGCCGCGGTGAAGCAGGCGCTTCAGATGGGCGCGATCGGCTTCGACGCCGTGAAGCACCTGCTGCTTTGCCGTGTTGAACACCGTCCGCCCCGGCTGGACCTGGACTGTTATCCCTATCTACCCAAGGCAACAGTCGAGACAACCAGGCCGGGCTCCTATATGCGGCTGTTGTCGGGTGATGCGGAGGACGCCGCATGAGCGATGCCCCGGAGATCCTGCTCGCCCATCACCTCAAGGCGCTGAAGCTGCCGACATTCTTACGGGAACACCAAAAGCTGGCCCGGCAATGCGCGGCCGAAGGCATGGACCATGTCCGATATCTCGCCCGGCTCGTTGAGCTGGAGCTGATTGACCGGGAGCGGCGGATGGTCGAGCGCCGCATCAAGGCCGCCAAATTCCCTACCGTCAAAAGCCTCGACAGCTTCGACTTCAGCGTCATTCCTAAACTCAACAAGATGCAGGTGCTGGAACTGGCCCGCTGCGAATGGATCGACCGGCGCGAGAACGTCATTGCCCTTGGCCCAAGCGGCACCGGCAAGACGCACATTGCCCTTGGCCTCGGGCTGGCGGCTTGTCAGAAGGGCATGTCGGTCAGCTTCACCACTGCGGCAGCCTTGGTAAACGAACTGATGGAGGCCCGCGACGAACGTCGCCTGCTTCGCTTTCAGAAGCAGAGGGCTGCCGTCAAGTTGCTGATCGTCGACGAACTGGGCTTCGTGCCCTTGTCGAAAACCGGCGCCGAGCTGCTGTTCGAACTGATCTCGCAACGCTACGAGCGCGGCTCGACCCTGATCACCAGCAATCTGCCCTTCGATGAATGGACCGCACCTTCGGCTCCGAGCGCCTCACCGGCGCACTGCTCGACAGGCTGACCCACCACGTCAGCATACTCGAAATGAACGGCGAGAGTTATCGCCTCGCCAACAGCAACGCCCGACAGCGGCAACAAAAGTCCTGAGATCAGATCGCCTCGATTTGGCCCCAAGGGGCCAATGCGCCATGGCACGCGCCAGCTCTATGGTAAGCGCGCGCGCCATGGCGCCGGCCACCGTCACTTGGCCTGATTTTACGCCGCCGCGTGGCCGGGTTTTGCACCGCCGTTGACACGACAGGGACTGGGAGACGCGCGCCGGGACGGTCGAACTGCGTATTCCGAAGCTTCGGAAGGGCAGCTACTTTCCGGGCTTTCTCGAGCCCCGGCGGATGGCCGAGAAGGCGCTAACGGCGGTCATCCAGGAGGCCTACGTTCAGGGCATCTCCACGCGGTCCGTGGACGATCTGGTCAAGGCCATGGGCATGTCGGGGATCAGCAAGAGCCAAGTCTCGCGGCTCTGCGAAGAGATCGACGGCAAGGTGAAGGCGTTTCTGAACCGCCCCCTCGAAGGTGACTGGCCCTATCTCTGGATCGACGCCACCTACCTCAAGGTCCCTCGAGGCGGGCGGATCGTCTCGGTCGCCGTCATCATCGCCATCGGCGTCAACACCGATGGGCGGCGCGAGGTTCTTGGTCTCGAGATCGGCACATCCGAGGCCGAGCCGATCTGGACGGAGTTCCTTCGCAAGCTGACCCGCCGCGGACTGCGCGGGGTGAAGCTCGTCATCAGCGATGCCCACGAAGGCATCAAGGCCGCGGTCTCGAAGGTGCTCAGCGCCACCTGGCAGCGCTGTCGCGTCCACTTCCAGCGCAATGCCCTGGCGCATGCCGGAAAGAGCGGGCGGCGCGTCGTCTCGGCCTTCATCGCCACCGCCTTCGCCCAAGACACCGCCGAGGCCGCCAGCACCCAGTGGCGCGCCGTGGCCGCCCAGATCAGGCCCAAGGTGCCGAAGCTGGCCACCCTCATGGATGACGCGGAGCATGACGTCCTGGCCTACATGTCCTTCCCCAAGGAACACCGGGCCAAGCTGCACTCAACCAACCCGATCGAAAGGCTGAACGGCGAGATCAAGCGCCGCACCGACGTCGTCGGAATATTCCCGAATGACGACGCCATCGTCCGCCTCGTCGGGGCTCTGCTCCTCGAACAGAACGATGAATGGACCGTTCAGCGCACCCGCTACATGACGCTGGAAACCATCGCGTCAATGGGCGATGATCCCGTCATCAGCTTGCCCGCCGTGGCATCCTGATCAAGCAGGCCCGCGCCGAGCATCACGGTGACGATCAGCGCCAGCTACACCACTCCGCGGGACAGCATCCGGTCGTCTGCCGGAGCGCCATGCCGAACAGCACTTTCATCGAGAGGCACGTCTGGATAGCGGCATCGCTGTAGGTCTGCTGGCGGCCACGCCTGCCTGTCGGCGCGGCATCCCAGCTCATCTCGGGGTCAAACCAGATCGTCAGCGAGCCC
>LNFM01014817.1_pt1 | contig 18734 bp, 20 predicted proteins | sample 596031 | NCBI WGS metagenome assembly LNFM01 (sample SAMN04254537, study PRJNA301005) | activated carbon metagenome | isolation source: dual media filters at the Ann Arbor, Michigan drinking water treatment plant | place: USA: Ann Arbor | reverse complement strand
AGTCAAACACCTTCGCGCTCACCGTGTATCCGACCGCTGCTGAAAAAATGCGGCTGGAAGAAGCGGCGAGGGTCGGTGCACAGTTGACCAAGGTAGACCGCGAAATCAAATCGCTCGACGTGACTGAGGAGCAGTACCGTGCGCATCTGGTGCGGTTCATTCGTGCCACTGGCACCGCTGCCCGGTGCATCATGTTTTCAGATGAGGATGCTTGGAGCTATGGCCCTGAAGCTGTGGAAGAGTTTGAGGGGCTGCTGACGCAGATGCACCAACTCATCACGTCAAGCCCGGTGGTCCGTAACCAGTCAGCTTTGGAGAAAGCCAGGCGAAAGCGTGCAGCTTTGACCGACGAGAAGTTTCGAAGCACCATGCTGAAGGTGGTCGGGGCCTCCGCGACCTGACCTCGGCAAGGAAGTATTTGCCCCAGCTAGGTTTAGCGGCTGAAAAGCGGGTTTCCCTGCCCGCCTGCTGGGGCTTCTTTTCAGGGCTGCACTGAGGGAGTGCCCGTGAGCGACAAAACGTTTCCGTATTGGCTTGCTGTTGAAGAAAGCAAAACAGTACGCTTTTCAGACCTGGCCCACATGATGGCGAAGGCGATGCACCCCGGTGAGCACGAGCTGGACAGCTATGCAGCCGCTCGCATCAATCTGGAATGCGAGTTAGAGCAGGCGGTAAAGGATGGTGTTTTAGCCCCGCGCAACCCCGCAGGATTAGGTCGCCACCAGTTTCCGCTTGGTGATGCCTTGCAGCGAGCCGTGTTCATTCCGCGTCAGGACTTAGAGCCTTTTCTGAATGAGAGGGGCATCGAGTTGCGACTCACGCCGCACGGGAGCGGACCCGACTATTGGACGCTTGAAAATGCAGCCAATGCATTGCAAGAGCAGTTGAACTGGCACGGTGGTGCAAGAGCAGAGTTTCAAGACCAGATGGAGGCTGCTGCAGCGACTGGAGGTCTTGTGGTTTTGGACCCGCACACATGCCTTCCAACCCGTTCTGAGCACGTGCGTACGTATTACGAACTGGTCACGCCCACGAGCGTGAATGCGTGGCTAGAGAGCTTGGAAGCCCCATATCGCTGGAGCCCCGTGTTGGTCGAGTCAGCAACTCCTCGAACATCTCGGCGCGATTCCAAGCCTTGGGAGGCACTTTTGCCCCTCTATGAGCCGCTCAGCGGGCTCTACATGATGGTTCAGGCTGCGCACGAAATTGCAAACGCTGAAGGCTTTAGTGACGAAGCGTGGATGGAACTTGAAGCGGATATGAGGCAAGCGATTCGAGACGAAAAGCTCCCCGTTCGGAGTCGTCACACCGGCAGGGTGAAGGTGCCTGACCCGAGTGATTTTCTTTTACTGGTGACGGTCGCTGATGTGAACAAATGGCTTGAACAAAGCGATGTTCCGTACCGATGGAAATTGCAGGACCTTGCATCCGAGGCCCAACCCGCGCCATCCACGGCTCAGAGCAGCGGCAATGCGCCAGAAAAGAACCCGCCGCCGATTGCAACTGGGAACGTTGCACACGCATTTGATGGCCTGCGCCGGTGGGATGAAAAAGCATGGAAAGACAATCTAGGAAGCCCACCAAAGTGGCTAGAGGCTTGCATTGTTTTGCGTGGGCAGCGAGGGGTTAGGGAGCACCATTGGAATCCTGTGCTTATCGGTGCTGCGCTAGTGCGCGACGGGCACGCAAAGCAGAACAACATTCGGGCCAGGTTCCAGACAAGGCCACAGCTGAAAGACTGGCAAGAGACATGGAAAACCTACGAAGCGGACAACTTCGATACGTAATAAAACGATGATAGAACCCCGGGGGTGAACCCCGGATTTAAGGGGTCCATGCGCCGCTAACCCGCATGGATGCTTGATTTCTGAACCCCGGGGTTATTCCCGCAGATACGGGGTTTTCAAAGTTCGACCACTCCTAGCCCGGATGCCTCACAAGATGTGAAGGCCAGTGCTGCTAGGTTTGGAAAGCGAACATGCAAGCCGTAAACCATCACAGGGCAGAAACCCGCCGCGCCGTATCTGAGCCCCTACAGTTCCCGCCGCTGGAATCTGTGACCCGCCCGACAGTGGAAACCGCATCCGCTGCCCATTACCTGAACCGCCGACCGCAAACCCTGAGAGGTTGGGCCTGTCTCGAAAATGGTCCATTGCGCCCTGTGCGCATCAATGGCCGTCTGGCATGGCCGGTCTCTGAGTTGCGTCGCGTCTTGGGGGTGGCAGCATGAGCGTCGTGGCCATCCGCGAGAAGGTGCGGCAAACCTTCGACACGTTGCCTGATAGCGGCTACGTGCGATTTTCGCAGTTGGTTCCGGCTGTCATCCCCGCGTCGCGCACCACCCTCTGGCGCTGGGTGCAAGAAGCGAAGTTCCCGAAGCCCACGAAGCTCTCCAGCGGTGTGACCGCATGGCGTGTAGGCGATGTGCGCGAGTTCCTTGCTGCGCAGGCGGAGGGCTCGAAATGAAAACGCCCGAGCCTTCTTTCGAAAACCCGAGCGCCCTAGACAGCCTCGATTCTAGTCAACAAGCCCGATTCACGCCACGTCAAAGCCGCGTGCTGGACGCACTGGTGAGTGTGGGTGGGTGGGTCTCCCGCGAGGACGTTGACCGCATTGCCGGTGCATCAAACGGCCCACAAATCATCTTGGAATTGCGTCGGAAGGTCGCTGGCCATGATGGCATCGAGATGCAGAGGGCCGAGGCCACGGACCGGGATGGGAAGGCGTGCAAGCCTGGACGGTATCGACTCACATCACAGGGCCGTCAGCGCGTTCAGCAGGCTTTGCGCCTTGTCGAGGAGCCAGCATGAAAAAGCTTCCAAACAGCGTATCGCAGCCTGAGCAACTTAGCTTCTTGGACCCGCCACCTTTCGCGCCCCAGTGGCCCACCCGTGGAACGCTCGCCGACAAGGCTTTGGGCATGTTGATGGACGGTCAGGTATTCGACCATCCAGACTTTGAGAGCCGCACGCAGAGCTGGCGTCTCGGAGCGGTGGTCTTCACCTTGCGCACCTTGGGCTGGCCCATTGAGACCATCGAGATTCCCAGCCCCACGGAGTCCTGTGCGGACCGCGTCATCGCCTTGTACCGGCTGGACGGCAAATACACCGCGCAGGCGCTCGCAATGAATGGGAGGGCTGGCCGATGAGTGCAGACCTGCACCCCACCGCCAAGCAGCTTTGCGCAGTTCACGGCATCTCCCGGCGGATGTACTTCCACGCCCTCAAAGTCAGGCGTAAGGGCTGCGATGAACTGAATCGGGCGGTGATGGATGGTCGAGTGTCGATGAACCTAGCGCTGTCGCTTTTGGAATTCGACTTGGCCTCACAGCGGCTCATCCTCGCCGAACTTCCCGACCTGCCCAAACGGAAGTGGCTGGGTTTCATTGAACTGGTGCGCTCCATTGCCTCCGCCGAGGCGAAGGAGGCAGCATGTTGACCGCTGGAACCGACCGTGCCCGAGATGCGTTGTACGCCATTCCCGCCGACTTGCCACGCGAGGAGTGGGTCCGGGTCGGGATGGCTGCCCACGCCGCCGGGCTGGACTACGACGTCTTCAACGACTGGAGCGCCCAAGCTGGGAACTACAACGAGCGCGATGCACGGGACACCTGGCGCAGCTTCAAACCGGGCAAGGGGGTAGGGGCTGGAACACTTTTCAAGGCCGCCGCGCAGAACGGTTGGCGGGTGGATGCACCGAAACCAATGAACGCGCGTGCGCCGACGCCCAGAAAGCCGCAGGAGCGTCCAAATCGAGGGCGGCAAGGGGTAGGCCCCAGCGACGTGTGGGGGCGCTGTGAGCCCGCTACGGCGGAGCACCCCTATATCCAGCAGAAGCAGGGAGTACCCGATGGCCTTCGCGTCGTCCCTGGCGGTGACGCTCTGGTCATAGCTGGTGAGCGCATGGCGGGGGCGCTTGTCGTTCCTGTTCGCCGTGTGGACGGCTCCATCTCCAGCCTGCAGCTCATCGCCGCACCCGAGGCGGCTGCGCGCCTGAAGGCAGCCGGGAGACCGGGGAAGCTGAATCTCCCGGGTGCAAGCTTGGAGGGGTGGCATGTCGTCGGCGACCTCGCTCCTGGTGCCCTGGTGTTTCTATGCGAGGGCATCGGTCAGGCTTGGGCTGCGTGGAAGGCGACGGGTCGGCCTGCGGTGGTGTGCTTTGGCTGGGGCAGGGTTCGGTCGGTTGCGACCGAGCTGCGCGCATCTGACCCCGCTGCGCGTCTGGTGGTCGTTCCGGATGTTGGTAAGGAGTCTGAGGCGAAGGCGCTCGCACAAGAGTTGCGCATGGAGTACGTCGCGATGCCTGATGGATGGCCGCAGAACTCGGACATCAACGACCTGGCGCAACGTGACGGCATGGATGCGGTGGAGGCGCTTCTGTCCAATCCCGGGGCACCCGCGCAACGGTACAAGCTGCTCACCGCCTCTGACCTTGCCGCACTCCCACCGCTGGCCTGGCGCGTGCGGGGTGTTCTGCCCGCTGCTGGCTTGGCGGGGCTGTACGGTCCGAGCGCATCAGGGAAATCGTTCCTTGCTCTGGATATGGCCGCCGCAATTGCTGAGGGCGCGCGATGGTTCAACTGCCGCACAGAGGCCGCGCCGGTGGTCTATGCCGCACTGGAAGGCGAAGCTGGGTTTCGTCTGCGCGTAGCCGCATGGGAGGCCCACAGAGGGAGGAGTCTGCCGAAAACGCTGCACATGCTCCTGCAGCCATTCAAGTTGACCGACCTTCGGGACGTGCACGACCTTGCGGCGGTAGTTCCTCATGGTGCAGTGGTGTTCCTGGACACGCTGAATCGAGCCGCGCCGACCTCCGACGAAAACAGCTCCAAGGACATGGGCGAAATTCTTGAAGCTGCGAAACACCTGCAGGCGCTTATCGGTGGCTTGGTGGTGTTGGTGCATCACACGGGCAAGGACGCAACCCGGGGGCTCCGTGGCCATAGTTCGCTGTTCGCGGCCATGGATGCAGCGGTCGAGGTGTCCCGAGACGGTGAGCGCAGGGAGTGGCGCGTGGCGAAGTCCAAGGACGGCGCTGATGGCGAGGTGAAAGCTTTTCGGCTTCAAGTCGAAATGCTCGGAGCCGACGACCACGGAGAGGCCATCACGTCGTGCGTGGTTATGTCTGACACCGGTACTCAAGACGTTCAACGGGCAAAACTGCCCACTGGCGGAAATCAGCGCTTGGTCCTCGACGCCCTGCGCCCCATGTTCAAGGAGGGCCAGCAGGGCAAGCCCGGTGCTCCACCTTTGAAGCCTTGCATTCAGTTGGAGGCTGCAATCGCCAAAGCATCAGCACATCTGACATGTGAGACGCACCGTAGGAACACCCGCGCCAGAGAGGCAATCACCGGTCTGGTGAGCCGAGGTGTCATCGGCTGCCATGAGGGGTGGCTATGGCAATGCTGACAACCGAAATCAACCGAATCGCCCTGTTTCGGTCATTTGCGGTAACCGAAATTCACCGCTCCCCCTATGGGGGGCGGATGGTTTCGGCGGTTTCGGTCGTTCACTTGGAGTATGTATGAGCAAGTCACACATTGAGCAGTCGTTGGCGGTCATCACTCAGGCCATGGATACAGTCCCCCGTGGCGTGGTTGCCTATTCAGGCGGAAAGGAATCGGTCGCTCTAAAGCACCTGCTTCAGCCCTGGGCAGACCGGCTGGAGTTCGTCTGGGCAAACACTGGGGCCATGCTGCCTCACAGGCGCGAATTCATTCTGGGGCAGGGGGTCACTGAGGTGCGGAGCGACCAATCGCAGCGGTTCAAGGCTGCCGGCCTGCCGTCGCGTGTGGTGCCCATCTTCAACACGCCAATCGGTAAGTTGATGGACGCTGCGCCCCAGGACAGGTTGCTTGTGAGCGATTGGGTGACGTGCTGCCTCTCGATGCGTGAGCACGGAATCGGTCTGGAGATACACGGGCAGAGGGCAGAGGATGGCGTGGCTGCCCAATATCCCCGGCGCATCCTGCCACTTTGGAACTGGACGGAGCAGCAGGTGTATTCGTATGTCCGTGAGCAACGCCTGGAGCTGCCGCAGCAATACTCCATGGGCTACCCAGATTCCGGCGAGTGCTGGAACTGCACGGCCCAATTGAGTGAGCTACGGTTTAAGTACATGGCTGACCACCATCCCGAGCAATGGCAGCAACTTCGCCCCTCGTTGCTGGCGGTGTATGGAGCCCTGGATGCAGAGCAAGAGCGAACACGGGCCGCGCTTGATGTGCTGAAGGCCGAGGAGACGCAGCCATGAGCGGAAGCATCATGAACTCGGATGCCGTGATGGCCTTCAACTTCTTAGCCAGCCCCATGGCCAAGGCATACGCGGGAGACGTAGCCGCATTCGTGGTCGGTCGGAGCGCTTGGTTCGGGCACAAGCGAGACCCCGTGCGCAGCCTGGCCGCTCACGAGGCGGGACACGCCATCGTTATGCCCATGTGCGGCTATGTCCCCAAAGAGGTCCGCATCGATTGCGGGGGTGAACGCTGGGAGTGGGCTGGTTACTGCGACAACGGATGGAGAGACAGCGGATTTTCTGCCGAGCGTCTGATGGACAGCCTTCCTGTCGTTCTGGGCTTTCTTGTCCCTGCTCTGGCGGGCACGGTCGCAGACATTCTGGATAGAGAGCGAGCCAGCGACGGGCCTGATGAGAGAGGGCGTGTCCTGGGTGCCTGCTTGCTCGGTGCGCACGAAATCGGGCTCAGCGTCTACCTGTGCCATTACATCGAGATGCAGTTCGGGCTTTCCGCCCTGACCGCGCTCCGGGCGACTGTCGCGCTCTGCGCTTCTGCAGTGGCTGACCACGAGCCGCAATATGCGGAGTTGGTGGGGATGTTGGTCTCGCAGCGACAAATCGGGGAGGGCACGTTGGCGAGCCTGCTCAATCCGCCTCTCAAAGATGACCTGGCGAAAAGGTGGCTGGAGCACGCCCAGCAGCCGCAGGCCACTTTCATGGAGCTGGAGCGCTTCGTTGTGTTCGGCGGGTGCCTTGCCCGGGCCGCCAGTGAAGCATACGGAGCCCCCCGAGCCGAGTTCGCGCATTCACCCCGTGCAACCGATGACCAAGCAATTTGAGGCCAAGACATGAAAAAGAACCCGACGAAATCAGTCTGCACGGCCCCCGCAATCCCAACGCCTGCAAAGACGAAGAACCGGAGCGCACTCGCTGTGGTGCCGACTGGGCCAGACGACATGGACGCTGCTATCGCACGAACCTTGACCAGTCCTGAGAATGGTGCAGCGGCGGTTATCGAGGCTTGGCAGAAGGACACGCACGACGTGAACGAACTCGCTGCGGTACTGGCTGTGCAGGTTCAGGCGGTCAATTCCGGAGAGTTGGGACGCGCAGAGGGCATCCTCATCTCGCAGGCTCACACGCTAGACGCCATCTTCGTGAACCTCATGCGACGGGCAGTGAACCAGACGACCATGCCCCACTGGGAGGCGTTCATGCGTATGGGGATGAAAGCTCAGAGCCAGTGCCGGGCCACCTTGCAAGCGCTGGGCGAACTGAAGAACCCGCCCGTATTCGCCAGGCAGACCAACATCTCAAACGGCCCGCAGCAGGTCAACAACGGGGCCCCGACCAATTACGAGACCAGTACGCGCGCATGTGCGCCCGCGCAGGCGTGCGGGGAAATTGAAAACCAGCCAAGCAAACTTTTAGAAGGAATGAGCAGTGGCAGCACGACTTTGGACGCCGGAACAACGGGAGCGGCAGCGCGAGGCAATCAAGCGATGGAAGCCGTGGGAGCAGTCCACCGGCCCCAAAAGCGCGGAAGGCAAGGTCAGAGTTAGCCGCAATGGCTGGAGAGGAGGCACCCGGCAAATGCTCCGCGACCTAGCCCGTGAACTTGCTCGACACCGGGACGCCTTGGACGCTTTCCCGGGTGACTGAACGTCTCAATGGCTGGTTTGTGCAGCTAGTGCAGACATGCAACGTCACTGCCCCTGCATCAGGTATCGAACTAAGCGGCTGTTGTTGGGTTCGGCAAGTGCAACTGACTCGCGATACAAGTCAGAAATGATTTGGCAGTATTTCCGTTTGTCGAGGTTTGGCGCCTGTAAGTTCTGCAGACCGAGCAAATCTTCCTGTGAGTACTTCTGGAGAAGCTTTACCAGCACCATTTCCATGTCTGCTGCCACCTCAGCGTCTGCAACTGGAGGCCTAGAAGTTCCTGCAGCCGAAGTCACCACCTCTGCCACAAGATTGAGTTCGTGGTTTGCTACCTCTCGACCCAGCAGCGTGGCGAAATCAACAGCTTCACCGGGAGCTGGGTTGACATACGAGAAACAGGCCGTCCCTTCTTTGGCATGCAGGAGGGTGGTCGCATTGATTAGATGTTCCGCAAACCTTATCAATACAGGGTCGGACGCGTGTGGCAAGCGCTTTGCAGCTACCTCGCCCAGGATTGGACGCGTGACGGCCCACGTTCGTTCTTGAGGCCACTGCTTCGCAGTCCCTTCTTCAATGGCAGCCACAACCCGTTTGTAAGAATCTGGTTCGTACTGCTGAAGTGCGCGATAGATGGGCAGTTCCAGCAAGCCCGACTCGACTTGCTGCGCTCTTATGTTTGGTTCAACAAACTCCCGCCCGAGTGCGAGAGCAGCTGCGAAGACCACGACATGCAAAACATTTGCGCTCTTGGAGTTGCTCTTTCCAAGTAGTTTGAGGATGCCCATGCTGAGCACCACAGCCACTGCCCCAGCCCCGGCGCCTACGACCATACCAATCCAGTTCATTCGCTTCCCTCCCAATGCGTGATTCAAAGTGGTGTCAGCTCACTGCCTTGAGTTGGGAACCCGTCAACACTTCAACTCAAAAAGCCCGCAGTGCGTTGATACAGAATAACCTTTAGAGGCGACGCCTTGATTAAGCGAAGTCTTCTGCGCTGAATGTGAGAGGGAGTCGGGATGAGAACAAGCGGCATTCACGCCCTTTATTCCCAGCGGGGGGCGCTGCTTTCCCACTGGGTGGCGTTGGCGCGCTCTTAACGGCCACTACCGGGGCGGTAGACTTCGAAATGACACTCAGGGGGACCTCCATGAACGAAAAAATGGTTGTTGATGTGCGGCCGGGTGAGCGCAAAGAGTTGCTGCTCAAGAACGAAAAAGGGGATGAACGGACGTTCTACCCCCACAGCAACAACGTCTGGTTCGACGTTGATGAAGCCAAGGTGGCTTGGGCGCCCGCAAGGGGTGAAGGCTTGCTGATGCAGGCCTACGTTCGGGGGTTCATCTCGCTCGACAGAGACAGGGACTTGTCCGTGCTTGGCGACCCTGCGAACACCGTGAAGCGCTTCATGGTCACGATTCGAGGCTCGGGTAACGACGCTCTGCACAACTTTGTAGACAGCAACGGTGAGAAGCCCACAGAGGTCGTTGGCGTATGCATGTTGGGGTTCAACAGAGCGGATTGGGAATTTGGCACCGAAAGCGCGTTCTGGCTCGACGTGACGCTTAAGCAAGATTCGTTGGATGCAATGGTGCGGCTGCTGGATGCAGGCCAGCTGACGGCCGCCCAGTTCTGTGCACGGTTTCACGGCCTTTACTCCGACAGTCACCCGCTCGAGCCGATTACATCAAGGGCGCATCTTTTCTTGCCGCCCGACAAGCACAACTCTATCGAGTCTCCGGAATTAGCACATGGGGTGCTCTCAGCTTTCTACTTGGAAGGCGTTGGCGCGCAGCTGAAGCGGGCCAGCCGGTTGGGTGAGGATGCGGAGGAAGAACCGCTGGCCGTGCAAGAAGGTTCAGCCATGGCTCCCTCTGCTCAGCTGACCCTTCCCCAAGACCTAGGCGCCAAGATTGAGGCGCTCAGGGGCACCGTCAAGTGGGTCGGCGGCTTGGTGTTCGTTGCGATTCTGATGCTTGTGTTCAAGTGAGGGGCTCGAAAGTGTCTGCAAACGAACAAGCCGAAGCCTTTCTAATCGTTGTGAAGCGCCTGCTCAAATGGGTGGGCTTTGCTGCGCTATTGATAGCAGCGCTTGTCGCAGCTGTCCTTGGGTACGAAGAGTACGAGCGCTACGTGCGAGACAAACCCAGGCTGCTGACGGAATACGCGGAGGTCAAACTGGGGGACAGCGCTGAACAGGTCCGCTACGTGCTGGGGGCGCCGGCCGCTTTCTTGGACCGCACACCTGAAGAGGCAGACAAGCCGTGGACGAAGTACCCACGAGTTGTGCGGGCCGATGACGCCAAAGAGGGCCATCTCATCGTCAACTCGACCGGGTGGCAGTACGACGTACGGACCAACACGCAAATCAACGTCTCGTTCGATGCACCAGCCCCGTCGGGGAAAGTGATTGCTGTTGCGTGCTACTCGCAAACCGTCTATTCGTGCCCAGAGGTTTTTGGGCTTCGAGACGGCTCAAGCGAGGAAGAGGTTTTGAAGCACCTCGGAAAGCCAGACTCGGACACGATTGAGTCTTCCGCAAAGGTATTGCGCTACGACGCGTACAACTTGACGCTTTACCTGGTGAAAAAGCGCGTTTACATGGTTACCGTTACGACGCCCTAGATGGTCGGCCGTTCACCCAGAAGCGCCTTCACCTTGTTGCTGTTTTATGAGGATGGAGTGGAATGACCTCGGCGGGTGCCTTGAGCCCGGCGGCTTCGAACATCGCCGAAGTGGCGCGGCCAACAGAATCGCGTACAGGGTCGATATCGAGACGCGCGTATACCGCAGTCGAGGCTGGATGCTTGTGATTCAAGCTTTTCCCGATAAGCACCAAGCTCGCTCCTGTCCTGGCTTGCCAGCTACCCAGTGTGCGCCGGAGGTCGTGCTCTCGAATGTTTCGCAAGCCTGAGGCCATGAGAATGCGAGCCCAGGCCTTCTTCAAGTTGCCGATGTGCCCCGTCTTGCTCTCTCGCTCCGCAGGGAACACGTACACAGCGCCAGTTTCTTTACGGCTCTCGCGTTCCCGCAAAAGGAAAACGACCTCTGGCACCAACGCCACTGTCTGGGGCGTACCGTTCTTGGTGAAGGGAATGTGCCACTCCGCATTCTTCAAATCCAGTTGGGACCACTTCATAGAGTGGACGTTGTTTCGTCGGACCCCTGTGAGCAGCTTGGTGAGGATGGCATCTCGCGCGGCCACATTCGGCTCTTCTGACAGCGCCTTGAAGAATGCGGCCATTTCATGCGGGAGCAAGAATCGCTCTCGTGACTTCTGCGGGAATCGCGTGTGGCCAGCCGCTGGATTCGTACCAGTGAAATATCCTCGCACAGGCTTTGCCGCCCAGTTGTACATGGCCCGCAACTGGTCCATCGCACGGTTGGCGGTCACATGGCCGGTAACGGTCACTGTAGAGAGGTTTACAGCCTCTTTCTGCTTGGGGAGCGGGCCGTGTCTACGCTTGGATTGCCGAGCTGCGACTTCATCGCGCTCTTGCTGTTTCTGAGCCTCACGCTCCGCCGCTGCCTCCTGCCGCTTGCGAAGAATGGTTTCGGGAAGTGCTTGATGCCATTTAGTGACATCCCTTCCCGTCACTTCTGAAAGGCGACGATTGCCAAAGTGCGGACTGATGTAAAGACGGTGCGTAATCTCAAGCGTTTCTGAACCTCGGACCCGCAACTTCGCGTCCTTTAGATATTCGGTGTAGAGGTCGTTTACGGTCATCTCCCCGCGTCGTTCTCGAGCCGAACTGGCTGGACTGACCCCGCCTGCCTGCTGACCGGCAATCTCTAGCGCTCGCGTACGAGCCTGTTCTGGCTTTACGGCAGGGAATTTGCCCAGGGTTACTCGCTCGACTTTGCTTGACCCCTTGGCGCGTCCGACGCACGAGAATGTCTTCACGCCCCGATTTGTTACCCTCAGGTAGAGCCCCGGCACCCGGACGTCTTTGTACTCATTGCGGCCCTCCAAGGGTGTCTGTAGAGCCTCAATCGCGCGTATGGTGAAGTCCAGTTTCTCTGCCATGCCATTCCCCCGGGGTAACATTGGGGTAACAGCATACCGCGAATTCACGAAACGTTCCGAAATGACAAATCTTCAATCTACAGAGGGAAAACGGTGCGATGAAACCCATCGTAAACTTCCGAATATGGCTGGCCCTTTCACTACGAACCAAGGGGTCGTGGGTTCAATTCCTGCCAGCCGCACCAAACAAAAAACCCTGTAGTCAAAAGCTGCAGGGTTTTTTCATTTCTGCCGCTGACAAAGGCGCAAGCCAGCGGCGGAACTGCGGCGAGAGGCCACCATGAGCAAGGCATTCACCAAAGAATCCGATCAGGACGAGGACGACGAGCTCCCGTCACCGCCGCCGGTGCCCGGCGGCAAGAACTACATCACCCGCGCCGGCTACGACCGGCTCCGCGCCGAGCTGTTCACGTTGATCGACGACGAGCGGCCCAAGATGGTGGAAATCGTGCACTGGGCCGCCAGCAACGGCGACCGATCGGAAAACGGCGACTACCTCTACGGCAAAAAGCGCCTGCGCGAGATCGACCGGCGCATCCGCTTCCTCACGCGCCGGCTGGAGATTGCCGAGGTGGTCGACGCCTCGCAGCACCACGGCGGCGATCAGGTGTTCTTTGGCGTCACCGTGACGTATGCCGACGACAGCGGCGTGGAGACCACGGTCACCATCCTCGGGGTGGACGAAGCCGACAGCGCGCAGGGCCAGATCAGTTGGGTGTCGCCGGTGGCGCGCGCGCTGCTCAAGGCCAAGGTGGGCGAGGTGGTTCGCTTGGTCGTGCCTGGCGGCACGCAGGAACTGGAAGTGCTGGCTGTGAGTTACCCGGCGCCCGCGCCTGGAACCTGATCAGGCTTTGACAGGCTTGAAGCGTTGCGCCTTGATCACCGAGGTCGTGCGTTTGAGGCTGCGCAACACATCGGCAAGGTGCTGGCGATCACGCACCGAGACCGAGAAACGGATGTCGGTGGCGGTCTGGGCCGGTTCGTCGCCCATGTCCACGTGCGTGATGTCGGCCTCGGCCGCCGCGATGCTGGAGGCCACACGCGCCAGCACCCCCTTGCCGTTGGTCACGGTCACCACCACCGTGGTTTCGAACGAGCGCACCGGTTCGTCGGCCCACTCCACTTCGAGAAAACGCTCGCTGTCGCGCAGCAGCAGGCGTTTGCCGGTGGGGCAGTCTTCGGCGTGCACCACCAGGCCTTCACCGCGGCCCAGATAACCCACGATGCGGTCACCCGGGATGGGCTTGCAGCACGGTGCGTACTGCACCGACAGGCCTTCGCTGCCGTCGAGCGTGACCACACCTTGCGACGCCGATTCATCGCGACCACTGGCGTAGCGCTCGGTGCTGATCAGCAGCGCGTCGGGTTTGAGCCCCATTTCGGACAGCAGCACCGCCAGCTTTTTGCCCACCATGCTGGCAATGCGCTTGCCCATGCCGATGTCGGACAACAACTCGTCGCGCGTCTTGTTGCCGGTGAATCGCAGCAATTTCTCCCAGGTGCTCTGGTACTCGCCGTCTTCGGCCGGCAGGGCCGCCAAACCTTCGGATCTCAGTGCCTGACTCAGCATGCGCTCGCCCAGTTCATGAGACTTCTCCTGCGCCACGGTCTTGAGGTGATGGCGGATCTTGGAGCGCGCACGCCCGGTCTTCACGAACGACAGCCAGGCCGGGTTGGGTTCGGCGCTCTCGGCGGTGATGATTTCCACCACGTCGCCGTTGGCCAGCTCGGTTCGCAGCGGTCGCTGCTCGCCGTTGATGCGGGCCGACACCGTGTGGTTGCCCACATCGCTGTGGATGGCGTAGGCGAAGTCCATCACCGTGGCGCCGCGTGGCAGGGCCATGATCTTGCTCTTGGGCGTGAACACGTAGACCGCATCGGGGAACAGGTCGATCTTGATGTGATCCCAGAATTCGCCCGCATCGTGGGTTTCCTGCTGGATGTCCAGCAGCGATTGCAGCCACTGTGTGCCCAGGCGCTGAGACATGTCGCTGCCCGGTTCGCTGGCCTTGTACAACCAGTGCGCGGCCACACCCGACTCGGCCACCACGTCCATGGCGTGTGTGCGCAACTGGAATTCGATGTTGGTGCCGAACGGGCCAATCAAGGTGGTGTGCAGCGACTGGTAGCCGTTGACCTTGGGAATCGCCACGTAGTCGCGGAATTTTCCGGGCAGCGGCTTGTAGAGCTGGTGCAGCACACCCAGGCCGGTGTAGCAGTCGGTGAGCTCGGGCACGACGATGCGGAAACCGTAGACATCGGTGACCTGCGAGAACGACAGGTGCTTGTTGTCCATCTTGCGGTAGACCGAGTACAGGGTCTTCTCGCGGCCCATGATGCGCACGCTCATGCCCTGTTGGGCGAAGACGGCTTCCACCTCTTTTTGCACGCGCGAAATCAGGTCTCGGCGGCGGTTGCGCGATTTGTTGAGCGCCTTGGACAGCACCTCGTAGCGCCAGGGGTGCAGGAAGCGGAACGCCAGATCCTGCAGCTCGCGGTAGGTGAAGTTCAGGCCCAGCCGGTGCGCGATCGGCGCGTAGATCTCCAGCGTTTCGCTGCTGATGCGCTGCCACTTGCTGCGGGGCATGTCGCCCATGGTGCGCATGTTGTGGGTGCGGTCGGCCAGCTTGATCAGAATGACCCGCACGTCCTTGGCCATGGCGAGCAGCATCTTGCGAAACGACTCGGCCTGGTTCTGCTCGCGGGTGTCGAACTCCAGCTTTTCCAACTTGGTGAGCCCGTCCACCAGATCGGCCACCGGCGCACCAAAGCGCTCCACCAGTTCTTCTTTGGTCACGCCGCAGTCTTCAATGGCGTCGTGCATCAGCGCCGACATCAGCGCCTGCGCGTCCAGCTTCCATTCGGCACACTGGGCCGCCACCGCGATGGGGTGGGTGATGTAGGGGTCGCCGTTCTTGCGCAACTGTCCGAGGTGCGCTTCATCGGCAAAACGGTAGGCTTGGCGGATGCTTTCGATGTCGACGGCGCTCAGGTAGTCCAGCTTGGCCAACAACCCGGCAAAGCTGGCCGCGGCTGCGCTGGCGGCCGGGTGTGCCTGGTCGTCAGAAGACAAAAGGGAGCCGGTGTCGGCTAGGGTGGACATCCCGGTACTTTAGCCGGTGATGGCACTGGCCGCCGAGGGCAACGCCCATGTTGTGTCCGGTGCCGTATGGGATTGATGGCAGAGCGTTGCACGGGCGAAAAAAAACACCGCACTGCGGTGTTTTTTTGCAGAGTCCAAACTCCGGATCAGAGTGGAACCTTCTTGAGCATTTCCAGGCCAACCTTGCCTTCGGCAATCTCGCGCAGCGCGGTCACGCCAGGCTTGTTCTTGCTTTCGATTTGCAGCCAACACGAGTTGAAAGCGGTTGGGGATTTTTTCCAGACAATCTTCGACGGTGATGCGTGCCATGGGCGGGCTCCAGTAAACGGGCTTGGGATCAGAGGATGTTGAGCGCTTTGAAGGTATCGCCGCGGGCGATACGCTGGGCTGCGAACTTGAGCCGCTGGGCATGGACGATGGCCTTGAGGTCAAACAGGGCCCGCTCGAACAACTCGTTGATTATAACGAAGTCGAATTCTTGGGCATGCGCCACCTCGGCGGCGGCGTTTTGCAAACGCAGCTCGATCACCTCGGCACTGTCCTCGGCCCGGCGCTCCAGGCGCGAGCGCAGTTCCTCCCAGCTGGGTGGCAGGATGAAGACCAGCACCGCGTTGGGAAAGATTCGCTTGACCTGGATCGCACCTTGAAAGTCGATCTCCAGCACCACGTCGGCACCTTGGGCCATGCGCTGCTCGATGGCCATCTTGGATGTGCCGTAGCGGTTGCCATGCACCATGGCCCACTCCAGAAACGATCCCTGGATAACCATGTGGTCGAAGGTCTCCTTGCTCACAAAGTAGTACTCGCGGCCGTGCAGCTCCTGGCCGCGCGGTGCGCGGGTGGTGTGCGAAACCGAGGGCACGACGCGCGAATCGAGCTCCATCAAGGCCTTGACCAGGCTGGATTTGCCGGCCCCGCTGGGGGCGGCGACGACGAACAGATTTCCGGGATATTCCATGCTCACTCTATGTTCTGGACTTGCTCGCGCATCTGTTCGATGAGCACTTTCATGTCCACCGAGATGCGCGTGAGTTCGAGGTTGGATGATTTCGAACCCAGGGTGTTGGCCTCGCGGTGCAGCTCCTGGATCAGGAAATCCAGCCGTTTGCCCACCTCGGCGCCTTTTTTGATCAACCGCTCGATCTCGGTCAGGTGCGAGTCGAGTCGGGTGAGTTCTTCGGCCACATCAATGCGGATCGCAAACGCGGTGGCTTCGGTCAGGGCGCGGTCGTTGGCCATGTCGGATGTGACCGTGTTGCCGGTGGCCGAGGAACCGCCGGCGGCCAACGCCTCGTTCCAGCGATCGATGAAACGTTGGCGCTGCTGGGCCACCAGTTGGGGAATGAGCGGCTGCGCGTCTTTGGCGAGTTGCCGCAACTGACCCAGGCGGTCCAGCAACATGGCTGCCAAACGTTTGCCTTCGCGCTCACGCGCTTCCATGAGGTTGTTGATGGCCACCTCTGCCAGCGCCTGCAGACCTTCGTTGAGCTCACCGGGGTTGCCTTGCTGGCGCGAGGTGAGTTGCAGCACTTCGGCCACCGACAGGGGTGTTGCGGTGGGCAGCCAGGCGCGCACGTTGTCCTGCAGGCCGACAAGCTTCTGGAGCTCAAGCGCACTGGGTGAGCGCGGACTGGCATCGCTGCGGCCTTCGATCCACGCGCGCACCTCGACCTTGCCGCGTTTGAGGCGGGCGCCCAGCTGCTCGCGCAGCGCGGGCTCCGAGCCGCGAAGGTCGTCCGGCAGCTTGAAAGTGAGGTCGAGAAACCGGCTGTTGACGGATCGAATCTCCAAACCCAGACCCGGCTTGGAATCTCGCGCCGGCTCTGCATTCGGGGCCGTGGCAGGCCCGCCCAGGTGGGCCGTTGCATAGCCGGTCATGCTGTAGTGGTCCAAAACGAGGCGTTCCGGAAACCATCCGAATTATGTCAAAGGTCAAACCCGCTCCGCTTCCGCCGGACACCGTGATCGGTGGTTACCGCATTGTTCGCAAACTGGCAGCCGGGGGTTTTGGCGTTGTGTACCTTGCGGTGGACACCGAAGGCCAGCAGGTTGCCGTCAAGGAATACCTCCCCTCATCGCTCGCTTCGCGCGGCCCCGGTGAGTTGCTGCCGCAGGTGCAGCCGGAAAAACTTTCCCTGTACCGACTGGGTCTGAAAAGTTTCTTCGAAGAAGGTCGGGCGCTGGCCCAGATCTCTCACGCCTCCGTGGTGAGCGTGCTCAATTTCTTCCGCGAGAACGAGACCGTGTACATGGTCATGAACTTCCTGGAAGGCGCATCGCTGCAGGAATTCATCATCACCGCGCGCGAGCAGAAGAAGCAGAAGGTGTTTCGCGAGTCGACCATCCGCTCGCTGTACGACGAGGTCCTGCGCGGTCTGCGCATCGTGCACCAGCACAAGATGCTGCATCTGGACATCAAGCCGGCCAACATCTTCGTGACCGACGACAACCGCTCGGTGCTGATCGACTTCGGTGCCGCGCGCGAGGTGCTGAGCAAAGAGGGCAACTTCATTCGCCCCATGTACACGCCCGGCTTTGCCGCCCCCGAGATGTACCGGCGCGATTCCAGCATGGGCCCGTGGACTGACATCTATGCGATCGGCGCCTGCATTTACGCCAGCATGCAGGGCTATCCACCCAACGATGCGCCGCAGCGGCTCGAAAAAGACCGCCGACAACCTGATCGAGGTGGTCGAATGGTGCATGTCGCTGGATCCCTTGTCGCGTCCGCAATCGGTGTTTGCGCTGCAGAAAGAACTCAGCCGTGAAACCGAGCGCAGTTACACCAAGCTCACGGTGGCAGAAAAAATGCGGCTGCAGTTTGACAACATCGTGTCGGACAACAAGAAGATCATGCGCAAATCCACCAACGCCGGCACCAAGTTTCGATGAAATTTTCGGTCTATCAGATCAGCCGCCAAGGTGGGCGAGAGCGCAATGAAGACCGCATGGGCTATGCCTACACCCGCGAATCCGGTCTGTTTGTGCTTGCCGACGGCATGGGCGGACACCCTGAAGGAGCCATGGCCGCACAGTTGGCCCTGCAAACCTTCTCGGCTTATTTTCAGAAAGCGGCCAATCCCACGGTGAGGGAAGTGCCCGAGTTTCTGTCCAGCGCGCTCATGGCAGCGCACCACCAGATCATTCGTTACGCCGCCGAAAAAGGCATGCTGGACACGCCGCGCACCACGCTGGTGGCGTCCGTCATGGAGCGAGGCCATGTGTACTGGGTGCATTGCGGCGACTCGCGCCTGTACGTGGTGCGCAACGGCGAAATGCTGACCCGCACCCGCGACCATTCCTACATGGAGCAGCAAGCTCACCTGGGACGCGCGACCGAGCACATCAACCGCAACATCCTGTTCACCTGCCTGGGCTCGCCAGCCAAGCCGGTGTTTGACCTGTCGGGCCCGGTACAACTGATGCAGGGCGACCGCGTGCTGCTGTGTTCGGACGGCCTGTGGGGCACGGTGACCGACGAAGAAATCACCGCTGAGTTGTCCAAACGCCCACTGGAGCAGGCAGTGCCCGAGCTGGTGGAGCTGGCGCTCAAGCGCGGCGGCCCGCGCTGCGACAACGTGACCGTGCTCGCCATGGAGTGGGAGACGGCCGACGAGTTCCAGAGCACCCGCGTGTCCACCGAGGACATCGAAGACGGCGTGTTCGCCTCCACCATCCAGTCGGGCACACCCGACTCGACCATGGAAGATC
>LNFM01006701.1_pt1 | contig 18736 bp, 17 predicted proteins | sample 596031 | NCBI WGS metagenome assembly LNFM01 (sample SAMN04254537, study PRJNA301005) | activated carbon metagenome | isolation source: dual media filters at the Ann Arbor, Michigan drinking water treatment plant | place: USA: Ann Arbor | reverse complement strand
GCTGGTCCCGCAACCAAAGGCCCGACACATGACCGCACCCGATCACATGCTCGAAGCGTTCAAGGGCACTTGCATTAAACGGGGCATCCACACATGAAGCCTCCGGCAATCTCGGGGCGGTTCACTGTTCGTCGAGCACACAATGATCCTGTTCCGCGGCCAGCAGCTCGATCAAGCCCAGCTGGTTGCCGCGACCAGCCAGTTCGGCAAAGTCGCGGAGATCACGCGGCCGCAAGAGGTGCAGACCAGCGGGCAGAAGAAGCTGTTGCCGCAGATCATGCTGATCACCAACATTCGCGAAGACGGCAAGCCGATCGGCGCGCATCCGGACGGCGAGATGTGGTTCCACCACGATACGATCCATCGGGAGATCCCGACAAAGGCGACACTGCTTTACGCGCAGGCGGTTCCGACCTACGGCGGCAACACGGCGTTCGCCAACCTGTTCGCGGCCTACGAAGCGCTGCCGGCGGACTTGAAGGAAGGCCTGGAGGGTCGCAAGGCCTACAACGCGTTCCTCTACGGCAGCAACAAGAAGGGTGATCCCCATGCGACGAAGGCGGTGAGCTACGCTGTCCATCCTGCCATCCGTAGCCATGAGGACAACGGCCGCAAGGCAATCTACGTCGACCGGCTGATGACGCATCACCTCGTCGACGCGCCCGAGCCGGAGAGCCAGGACATCCTCGAGCGTGTGTTCGATTTCATCGAGCGGGACGAGTTCGTCTATGAACACGTCTGGCGCAAGGGCGACGTGGTGATGTGGGACAATCGCTCGTCGATCCACGCTCGGCGTGACTTTCCCGGAGATCAGGTTCGCCTGATGTGGCGGACGACCATCGCCGGCGACGTGAGGCCGGTCTAATGGAAAGAGTTCAGTTCATGCGCTCTGCGATCGCAGGTATTGTCGCCGCGGCAGCCATCGTCTCGTCGCTCCCCCCGCTAGCCGAGGCGCAGGAGCAGCCAGCGAGCTATCCCTCGCGGCAGATCGAGTTCGTGGTGCCGTTTCCCGCGGGCGGCTCAGCTGACGTGATCGCGCGGCTGGTTGCTCGGGCTGTAGGCGAAACGTGGCGCCAGACGATCGTTATCCAGAACCGAGCCGGTGCCACCGGCCAGATCGCTGGCGAATACGTAACGCGCGCGTCGCCCGACGGCTATGTGCTGCTGTTGGCGACGGCATCGACACATACCGTGTTGCCGGCTTTTAAGCCGAACCTGCCCTACGACACAGTGACCGGGTTCACGCCGGCGACACTCGTCTCGACATTCCCCAACATGCTGGTGGTCAATCCACAAAAGGTACCGGCACAAACGGTCGCCGCCTTCATCCGGTACGTCAAGGACAACCCGGGCAAGCTCAACTACGCAAGCACCGGACAGGGCTCATCCACTCACTTCACCGCCGAGCTGTTCAAGCTGATGACCGGCACGCAGATGACGCATGTGCCCTATCGCGGCGGCTCCACCGGACATGCCGATCTGATCTCTGGCAACGTCGATCTGACGTTCGACAACATGGCCAGCGTGCTGTCGCTGGCGCAGGAGGGCAAACTCAAGGCCCTGGGCGTTGCGAGCCTCGAGCGCACGCCACTCGCGCCGCAGATCCCCGCGATCGCGGAGACGGTGCCGGGCTTCGAAGCGAACTCCTGGGTTGGCGTGGTAGCGCCGCCGGGTACGCCGGCGGGGATCGTGGAAAGGATCGCGCAAGCGTTCGGCGATGGGGTACAGCGCGCCGACGTAGCCAAGCGCCTGAACGAGCTCGGCGCGACCGCATCGCCTAACACGCCGGCTGAGTTCGTGAAGTTCCTGCGCGACGATCGCGAGCGCTGGCAGCGGGTGGCGCGGGAGGCCGGCCTTTCGGCAGGGAATTGAGCTGTCGCAGCCGGCTCGGAAGGTAGCCACCCAGCCAGAAAGTGCTCGCGGGCGCTGATCGAAGCACCGGGCTCTGGCGCTGAGTTACTCTGGCGGTTGATTCAGAAGTAGGCATTCGTCGGCGCGTTCTCATCAACGTCGGCGATGCTTCTTACCACGTTCGGATTCGAGAGGATCGCAATCGAGTTCGCTGGCGTTGACATTGCGGCGTTACGGCAGTGCGCCGAAAGATTGACGCCGAACCTTGATTTCGAGAATGTGCTGTCTCTCGTTCGTGCGCCCACTTTGGTGGTATGTCGTCGTGCACTCGTGAGCAGGCATCTGCACTTGGCTTTTTTGGCGATCAACTCGGTGGCAATGGCGGCTATGACCAACGACAACGCTGCCCAAGGGGCGTCACTCAAGGCTCAACTTGTCGGAACGTGGATCTACGTTTCAAGCACGGGCAAGCGTGATGATGGCAGCAGCGTGCCACGGCCGAGCATGCAGGGCGCCGTCACCTACACCGCCGATGGTCGATTCCACTTCATCACGACGCGCACCGATGCACCAAAGTATGCATCGAGCGACCCTACTCGCCCTTCTACTGACGAGGCTATGGCAGTCGCCTCGGGATCAATCGCCTACACGGGCACGTACACTGTGGATGAAGCGACAAGAACGATCCACGCCAACATCGAGACCAGCACGTTTCCGAATCTCGTCGGAGCACCCAATCAGCGGCGAATCGTAAAGTCCATCAGCGCCGACGAAATGACGTTCACGAATCCCCGCACGCCCGCTGGTGTGACGCTTGAGATTGTGTGGAAGCGAGTGACGTGAACCCTCGGGCCTGCACCGCTCGCGTTTCGGGAGCAATGATCCCCTGCGCGAAGATCGCCGGCCCGTTTCAAAAGAACATCATCTGCTGTGGCCCCGGATGCACTTCGGGCCGGGCCGTCTCTTCCGAACGGGGCCCGACCGCGGCGCTGATCGTTCGTGAGGCGGATGCCGCTTCAGGGAGAGGCATGCGATCGACGCGCATCGAACTGGCGGTCGATCGCATAAGGAGACCTCGCCCCAGCGTGATCGGCCCCGAGGGGTGCCTTGTCTGCTGGTGTTGCCGCGCCGTCCGGCAGGCATGGACGAACTGGAGCACGGACGAACTGGCAGCCATCGTTACGCGCGACAGCATGGTCGGCGCCACGGTCCCCAAGGTAGTGGCGTGAGGGCTGCCTGGCCGTTTCATTCATAACGAGTGGCTGGTCGCATCGAAGCGGCGGCGTCGGCTCACCGCGCCTCATGCCACAGCAGAGATCCTCGCCTTCTTCGGGGCCTTCGTCGCGATGTACTGGAGCGCCACGTCGAGCGGGACGACGTCGGCGTACTTCTGGTGCATGTCGAAAAGATTGAGTGCGTGCGTGGCCTCGTGACGGTCGAACACGCATTCCTCCACGACCTGCACACGGTAGCGGTGAGCGACGGCCTCCACGACGGAGGCGCGCACGCATCCGCTGGTGCTCTCGCCCGCAACTATCAGGGTGTCGATCCCCAGATAGGTTAGATGACCGGCCAGCGGCGTGCCCCAGAATGAGCTCGGCGCGGTCTTGCGCAGCACGGTCTCGCCTTCGATCGGGGCAAGTTCGGTGATGATCTCGGCACTGCGGCTCTTGCGATCGAGGGCAGCCGCATCGAGCGGCTTTCCGGGCTTCTCTGTGTCGCGGTGGGCGGCGTCCGACCAGCTCACCATCCCGGAATCGGCCAGCATCGTAATGTGCACGACGGGGATCTTAGCCGCACGCGCGGCTGAGAGCAGCTTCTGGACGTGTGGCAGCGCGTTCCAGCCGGCCATGCCGCAGCTTGCCGGCCAAGTCTTGACGGCCTGCATCAGCGGCTCGGGCTTGTCTCCGAAGACCGCCCGGTAGAAGTCGACCATCAGCAGCGCGGGCTTCGCGCCGACGCCGACTGGCGTGCGAGGAAAGGCCTGGACGTGCTCCTTGTCGGAGGAGGTCAAATACTTGTCCCACACGCGCTCTGTCATCGCTCTTCCCTCTGCGTTGGAGTTGTTTTCGGCCGTACGTACCCATTGCTCGCACGATCTTACTCTACACGCCTCCTGCCCACAAACGATCTCACAACGAGGTCACACGACATCGGACACGCGCCACCCCGAGTGATTGCAGGTCAACTTTCGGCTTTCCTGTCGATCGTCCGACCATCTCACGGGTCAAAGCCACCTCGATGCAAAAGGCGGCTTTCTCTGCCTGGCGTCGCTTCAGCCGCGATCGCGTCATCCCAATATTCGCTAGGCCTGATGACGAACAGCGACGTGCGTTGCTGAGCCAGGCCTTCGCCCCGCTCGACTTCAACTCGCGCGAAATCGACTAACTCGTGAAGGTCAGGGGTCCGCAAGGCGGCCGCGAGTACGGCTTCACGTTCTCCCATTTCTTGCAGCGCCTGCTGCCCGCAATCGTGTTGGATGCGTCCTGCGCAAGCTCGCTGCTGAACTCTCTCTCGTTCGCTCAATTATGCATGACCTTAGGCCGGAAAGGAGGTTGCTTTATACGTCGCGCCTCGGCTACCGACGAGAGATCCAAGGGGGCCTTGGGCGAGCCGAAAGCGCGTGTTGGTAGGGTTCGGGAAGTGGTTGGATGTCGAGCATGATCTTTATATCCTACAGGCGCACCGACAGCGACGTCGTGGCGCACAGGATGTTCGATTGGCTGGTCGAGCAGTTCGGCCCCGGCGCCGTTTTCATAGACATCGACACAATCCCGGCGGGTGCTCACTGGCGCGAAGAGATCGCGAAACAGGTGCAGGCCGCGAGCGTGGTGCTGGTGGTCATCGGCGAATCATGGCTCGACGCTCTGCGCGCCCGAGCTCACGATCCGATGGACGTCCTGCGGCTCGAGATCGAGACTGCGCTCGCCGCCAACAAGTCAATCATCCCGGTGCTGATCGAGCGCGCCGACATGCCAGCTTCGGTGGAGCTGCCGCCATGGGCAGCACGACTTCCCGAGTTCAATGCGGCACGTGTCTCCAAGACCGCTGACTTCAAAGTGCACATGGAGCGGCTGGGCGGGCGGCTAGCCAATAGTTACGGGTTCAAGCCGACACAACAGGCCAAGCCCATCAACGTGTGGCTCGCCGAATGGGATTATGCGAGGTCAAGTAACGATATCGCGGAGGTGCGATCGTTCATTTCTCGAAAGCCGCCGGAGGACCTGGCGGTCCTAGCCTCCAAGGCTCTGCACGAGATGGTTTGGCACGTTTCGCAAGGACGAATAGATGCCCTGCAGGCATTTCTCGCTGAATACCCGAGAAGTCCGAGGAGGCGCGAGGCCGAGGAACAGATCAAGACGCTCACAGACCACGAGCGAGCCCGCATCGAGGGGGAACTGAAGGCCAAACGTCGCGCAGAGGAAATGCGCCACCAACAGGAGCAAGAGCGCCAGCAGAAGGATTTCGAGCGTGCTCGGCAGGAGAACGAGCGTCGCCAAAGAGATGACGACCGGCGACAGAAGGCCCGGGAGGAAGCAGCGCTACTCAAAGCGCGGCGCGAGCGCCGCTGGCGGCTAGCCAAGCGCGGCGGTATCGCCGTCGCCAGCTTGGTTGCGCTCGCGATCGGCCTCCGATTCCTGACCCAGGACTACTATTCACAAGCATATTTCAGTGTGCTTGGGGACGATGTATCGCTCGCGTTCAAGCCAAAAGAAGTTTCTGCATCGCTAGCCGCCGAGCTCGGCGCTCCCCGGGCAAAGATCCTTCAGGAAGGCTATGATCGTTTCAATACGACGTGCCGAGAGGGATGGTTGAACTACTGCCTCACGATGGATCAGGTCGTTTCATCCGTTTTCGCTCACGGTCTAGCGCCGTGTGCGTCTTCGAGGCTGGTGGTCCTGCTGGGGCGGCCCCCGCAGAGGCCGTGCTGGTTGAAAGGGGTCGATGCGCACAACACGCGGGTCTATGGCAGTGCCTGGGACGAGTACAAGGCCCAGTTTACCTCGCTATTCGAGAGATCCATCGCGCTCCGCAAGACAGCGGACTTTCGAGCCCGTGAGCTCCTGGTGACTGAGCTGCGTGATCTGACAACATCATTCGTCCGCTCGACGCCCGCACCGAAGTTCATGAAGGAGATGGACGAAGCGCAGTTAAATGGAAAGCCCTATGCCGGTGCCGACGCCATCCGGGAGCGTCACAAGAAAACGGGCCTGGGATACACCGAGTCCAGCTTCCAGGCATCGGAGGGACTGGCCAGTGTATATGGCGTCTCAAACCTTCCTTTTGTGGATTTGACGGAAATGAGCAAGACTCTGATCGCTTACGAGAAACATGTTCGCGAGTGTTTCGACACGGCAGGGGCGCACAAGCGGGGCTGCGGCCGGCTGTGGTGAATGCGTTTTGGCCTGCCTGAAGGGGCCGCCAACAGCTGCATGTACGAGCGCGCCGACGTCGTCGCCACGCTTGCCTTCGGCAGGTAGGAATAGACCGTCGCTCACCGATCGTCTCGGTGTGACCACGCAGGATCTCGCCCATGCGTTTGCGGCAGCAGTCGACGAGGTGCGCGTTCAGAGCCGCGAAGCTGTCGAACACCGGCACCGGGACGTCGTGCCGGAGGCGCGCTTCGCCGCGACGAAGTTGCGCTGCGCAAAGCCGACGAGCCCTTCGACTTTCCCCTTGTCGTTGCCTTTGGCCGGCCGGCAAAAGCGATCCCGGAACAGATAGTGGGACTGCAGCTCCGTGAACACCCGCGTGCGCTGGCGCTTGCCGTCGCCGAGGATCTTGGCGACTGCGATCTTGGTGTTGTCTTACAGGATCGATTGCGGCACGCCTGCCTTGCCCGTCTCCGCCAAGCCTGTCTCGTCAAGCCCGCCGAAGAACGCGAACGCCTGAACGTGGCCATCTCATAAGGCCTCGGTTGTCTCGGCCGGATATGCCGCCACGAAGTTGGCGTCCGAATGCGGCAGATCGTAGCCGAAGTCGTGGATCTTCTGCTCCACGCCGCCGATGACAGCCAACGCCTCGCCGAAGTCGGCCTGCGCATGCTCCGGCGGATGCACCAGCGGCACGTACATCTCGGCGGAGCGCTGCTGCACGCCCGCCACGTAGTCCTTCACGATCATGATACCGCGTTCCATCAACTATCAGATGGGCATCGCCAAGCTGCCGCTGGCCGAGGAATTGGCCGATCTGTCGTTCGACTGCACGCCGATCAACGCCGGGCTGATCGATAGCCTTAGCTTCGGCGCCTTCCTCGACAGGGGGCGCAATGTCGTGCTGATCGGGGGGACCGGCACGGGCAAAAGCCACATCGCCATCGGCATCGCGCGCAGCGCGATCCGGGCTGGCCGCAAGGCCCGCTTCTTCAACGCCGTCGACCTCGTCAACAAGCTTGAGGCCGAGAGCAAGCTCGGCCGTGGCGGCCGCATCGCCGATGCCATCACGCGCGTCGACCTGCTGGTGCTCGACGAGCTCGGCTATCTGCCGTTCGCGCAATCGGGCGGCCAGCTATTGTTCCACCTGATCAGTCGGCTGTACGAGCGCACCTGGATCATCGTCACAACGAACCTCGCGTTCGCCGAATGGCCGAGCGTGTTCGAAGCCTCCCTCGTCGCGATGAGCGAACGCAACCACGGTTCGCGAACAAAGAGAATCCGCCGTCGCCATTTGCAAGGAAATCCACGCCAAACCGCGGAAATCTTGCAACTCCGAGACAGCTCGAAAGCTACATCACGCCGATAGATCAGTCGGTTGCGAGTTATTTACGGTCGACTACATATGAGCTAGGCGCACTCACGAGTGCCATCGCCGCCGCGCCTGGCGCAAGAAGTGCGCAGGTGCGGCGGCGTATCGACCGGAGCGTGGCGACAGCTTATGCGACGAAGAGATAGTCGTACGCCGTCATCGATCCGTTGATGGCCCCCGACTGCAAATCATATGTCGCATTGGCGAACACGAGTTGCTCGACATTGTTGAATACGATGTCTGTTCCGTCAGAGCCGTCAGCGCTGATATCGCTGATGCGCCAGTTCCCCTCGGCCAGCCGTGCGATTTCGTAGCTGGCCATTTCATTCTCGAAGATCGCGCGATCGAAGCCCGCTCCGCCAGAGATGATGTCGTCGCCGTGGTCGCCGAACAGGATGTCATTCCCGTCCATTCCCAGGACGACATCGTCTCCAGATCCGCCGCGGATGGAATCGTTGCCGGTGCCGCCGCTGAGCCGGTTCGCGAGGTCGCTGCCCCAGATCACATCCGAGAAATTCGATCCGGTAGCGTTCTCGATGTTGGAGATCGTGTCGAAGCTGTTCGAAAATGCGCCGCCAACCCCGGCAGCGAGATCGATTAGAACGCCCCAGTTCGATGCCGAGTAGTCGAGGAGGTCGATCCCATCTCCTCCGTCGATCGTATCGACGCCTACCCCCGGCGAGTTCGGCGTAGAGCGAATCGTGTCTGCACCTTCGCCTCCCACCATGAGGTCGGCACCTTCACCGCCGACGAGCAGATCATCGCCGCTGCCGCCAAATAGGTTGTCGTCCCCAGTCCCACCGCCAAGCACGTCATCACCGCCGGCGCCGAAGAGAGAATCGTCCCCACCATATCCCTGCAACTCGTCTTTCGCCTCACCACCGATCAACAGATCACCGCCTCGGTCCGAGCCCTGGACGCGTTCGATCGAGGAGAGGACATCTCCCTCTGCGTCGCCGAGCGAGCCGACACCGTCTGCGAGGTTGACCACGACGCCTTCAGCTGCATCGTAGTAGGTCGCGGTGTCGAATCCATCGCCGCCCTGCAGGATGTCGGCCCCCGCCCCCCCGCGCAGAACATCGTCGCCGGCTCGACCGGTCAGAACATCGTCTCCACCAAGCCCGCTCAGTACGTCGCCCAAGCTAGTGCCGCGTATGTCGTCGGCCTGCGCCGAGCCGAGCACCATCTCGATGCTGGCGTAAGTGTCGCCGGCCGCTTCTCCGGAAGTACCGCCGCTCTCGAGATCGACCGAGACACCGGTGGCTGCTCGCGAATAGTCTGCCGCGTCCCGGCCGTCCCCGCCCAAGAGCAGGTCCGCTCCATCGCCACCTTCCAGAACGTCGTGTCCTGCGCCTCCCATCAGTGTGTCCGCACCGATGCCGCCATGGAGAAAGTCACGGCCCGAGACGGACTGGCTCGATACACCGGATGTCGACCCGCTTCCCAGTAGGACTGCGTTTGCGGTGCCGATCTGCAGATTGAAGACGGAGTCGTCGTAGTCGCGATCACCACCTCCCAGCAGATCCTCGAAACCGATCTTGATCGACCCATCTGCGTATCGCGTGACGCCCGTCACGTGCGTTATGTCGTCTACATTCAGGCCGCCGTTCGTCCCGAGTGTGCTGTGGAATACGGACGTGCCGTATTGGGATTTGATCGCCGTCTCCACACCGTTGGTGGACACATGCACGAGCTTCAGGTCGACGGTAGTGCCGACGTTACCAGGCTGCCCCTGCGGGCCGACGAACTTGAACGTTCCGGCAGTGTCAGAGAGCAAACTCGCCATTCCGGGCTGGCTAAATCCGTTCGACACGACGAAGAAGCCGAGCTTGTCGCCCGCTTGAAGATCGAGGGAGGTAGAGCTCTGTCCGGCGACGAGGTTGCCGCCGGAACCGGCGAGAGATGCGTTCGCGAAGAGAACTTTCACATCGTAGATCTGGCCATCCGCAGCGACTTTGTAACAACCTAGAGCGTTTTTGAATCCCGCTGTTTCCCCGACGAACGTCACGATACCGGTTGTCGTGAGAGAAATCTGCACGTTGCTCAGATCGGTGGCTGTCGCGCCTGTCGCAGAGATGGTCGATGCGCCCGATCCAGCTTGATCACCAATGATGAGATCGTTGCCGGCGCCTCCGCGGAGAACGTCGTCCCCCGCGTTGCCGAGCATGAGATCGTTCGTGTTGGCGCCGCTGAGGCCGCTCGTGTTGGCTCCCGACAAACCATCGTTGCCGTTGGTGCCGTCGATCGTCCGCACGAGGCTTTGAGCGCCGGATTGAACCTGGGACAGCGCAAGCGTCTTGTCGGCAAACTTGAAGCTGTCGATAGCGCGTACGATATCGGTGCCGTCAGGAGAGCCGGCGCGAACATCGACGAGTGTCAGGGAGCCGTTGCCGTTGTCTGTCACGACATAGTCGCTGAACTTGCCCGAGAACACGGCGGTATCCTGGCCGTTCTTGCCGCCCCATATGCGATCGTTTCCGCCCCTTGCGAGTATGACGTCGTTGCCGTTCGTGCCGAGCAGCACATCGTTGCCATTGGACCCGTTGATCGTGTTGTTCTGCGACGCATTGTAGGCGGCGCGAAAGGCGTCGAGTGAGGCCGTCTGATCGGCGAACCGGAAATTCTCGACGTCCCGGACGATGTCGATTCCGTCGTTCACGCCTCCGCGTAGATCAGTGACCGTGAACGAGCCGTTGGCGTCCGCCTTGATGGCATAGTCCGCGAGGCGCCCGGACATTACGACCGTGTCCACTCCACCTGAACCGCCCCAGACGCGGTCGTTGCCGCCGCGCGCGATGAGCACGTCGTTGCCGGCTGTGCCCAGGAGGGTGTCATCGCCGCTACCGCCTGCGATTGTCTTGACGCCGGTAGCCGCAGCCGTCGTCACGAACGTGGAAAGTGAGGCCGTCCCGTCGGAAAAGCGGAACTGTTCCACGTCGCGAACGATGTCGGTTCCGTCTCCTGCGCCGCCGCGCATATCCGTCACCGTGAAGGAGCCATCGCCGTTGCTGGTGATGTTGTAGTCGGACATTCGCCCCGAATAGACGGCGACATCGGCAGCACTGCTGCCCCATATGCGATCGTCGCCCGCACCACCTGTCAATTCGTCTCGTCCGCTCGAACCGACCAGCGTATCGTTGCCGCCGGTTCCTTTCACCACGTTAACGCCGTCGAGTTTGGCCTGAGCGAGCGTGCGGACACCGTCCGAGAACGCAAGTAGATCGATGTCACGCAGCGCGATGGAGCCATCCGGTGAATCGGTGCGCAGATCGGAAATGGCGTAGCTACCATCGCCGTTGTCACGGAAAGAATAGTCGGACATCTTTCCGGTGAGGACGAGGCGGTCCGTTCCACCTGTGCCGCCCCAGATCCGATCTTGGCCACCGCTGGCAGTGAAGACATCGTCGGAAGAAGTACCCAGAAACGTTTCGGCCGCGCCGCTGCCAATGAAGTTTGCCATGTCGATCGGTTCTCTTTGTTCAAGTGGATGTCGTTAGTTGGTCGAATTCGGTCAGGCTGTGCTCTGGCGCGTCAACACGCGCAGTTTGGCCGCATGGAACACGGCCGGCGGCAGCAGCGCTGAAACGGTTGCAAAGACGAACGTCTCGAGAGTGCGCCTGGGCTCCTCGATCATGATCGCGGGATGGATGCAGATCGCACGGGAGAGCAACCTGACCGCCAGAGCACCGTTCCCGCTCATGACAGAGCGGCGCGCAAGGTATCGAAGCTGATAGCTTTCGGCTGCACGGCCCCACTTGGAGAACAACTCTGGCGCGACAGCCGTGAGCTTGTCGCGCATGCGTTGCCAACTCCCGAACTGCCTTTCCACGTTCGCCGAGAGTCCTCCCGTGCTGACACGATAGAAAGTCAAATCGCCTTCGACCCCGGCGAATCGCCACTCTGTCGTAGCCGCGATCCTCACCCAGAGCTCGATGTCTTCGGATTGGCGGAAGCTCTCATCGAACCAGGATCTGCGTGAACCAGACTCGAACTCGGCATCGAATGCGACATCGTCCAGCGTGGCGCGGCGCAGTACAGCCGCCGAACCGTTTCCGACGGGATTTCTGCAAAGGACCAGCGGAGCGCCGACCGCCTCGAGTTGGGGGCGCTGGCGTGCGTTGAGCCAGATGCTGTCCTCATCGATGAATCGGGATCCAGAATAGCTCACGCCGACGAGGGGCTCCCCGTCGAGATGCGCCACATGACGCTCGAGCTTAATCGGCTGCCAAGCGTCATCCGCATCGAGTAGGGCGATGTAGCGCCCTTTGGCGTGGCGAATGCCGGTGTTTCTTGCTCCGGCAAGGCCTCTGTTCTTTTGCTGCACTAGCCGGATGCGCGGGTCCTGGGCCGCATAGCGCTTGGCGATTTCCGGTCCCTGATCGTCAGAGCCGTCGTCCACGACGATGACTTCCCAATCCGTGTAGGTCTGCGCCAGAACACTATTCAAAGCCTCGCAGATGTATCGCTCTGTATTGTAGAGCGGCACGACGACGCTAACCGTGGGCGGGATGTCACGCATAGGACGCGCCTCTCTTGGCGGCGATCAGCCTGTTGGCCAAAGAAGGCGCGGTACACGCCAGCCCCACGGCGATCGAGTCACGCATGTTTAGAATGGCCGTCCGCGGTGAAGCCTGCAGGGCTTTCAGGAAGTGGCTGCGCGCTGTAGCAGCAGGCTTGCCCGTGCGAATGGCGCGGCGTGCATGGTACATTTGTATTCGAGAGGTTGCCGACGCCAGGTGGGCCCTCACCACGTCCGGCGCTATGCGGCGGGCGGCATCGACAAACGTCTGCCAGCCAGCAAGCATCCTGGGTGCATCGGAGGACAGACCATCCAGGCTGGTGCGGTAGCGAACGGTACGTTCTGCGATGCAGTGTATCCGCCAGCCGGTGCAGGCAACCCGGAACAGCCACTCCTGATCTTCCGCGTATTTCATGTCTTCGCGCATGAAACCGGCGTCGTCGAAGACCGCCTTACGGATCACGAGCGAAGAGCAAGTCGCCGTCGGATTCGATCCGAGAAGGTCGGCGGCCGTCACATCGCCGGTCCAGTTCCGCGTACGCTCACTGGTCAATGCACCGGTGTGGTCGATGAAGTCACAAGCCGAGAAGCTGATGCCGAGGTCGGGGGTGCTCGCCAACGCTTCCAGGTGAAGCGCGATATGATCATCGGTCCACTGGTCGTCGGCGTCGAGGAAAGCCACGACCTCCCCACGGGCGAGCTGGGCGCCGCGATTGCGCGCAGCTGAAGGGCCGGCGTTCGATTGTTGGACGAGCCGGATGCGCCTGTCTTCGGCGGCCAATTCGCGAACGAGATCGGGGGTGCCGTCACTAGATCCGTCGTCGACGACGATCAGCTCCAGGTCGATCACGGACTGTTCCAGCACACTCCGGATCGAACCTTCGATGGTTCTCCGTGCATTGAAAGCAGGCATCACGACAGTGACGGTGGGCCCGCAAATAGGTGCATTGTCATTCGACGGTTTCATCGGCATATCCTCAGTAGGCGTTCTTGTGGACGAGCCCGTAGATGGGCGTCTGCAGCAGGATCTTGATGTCGAGCGCGAGCGACCAGTTGGCGACGTACCAGAGGTCGTGCTTGATCCTCTCCGCCATCTCGTCGGTTGTTCGTGTCTCGCCTCGAAGGCCGTTGATCTGGGCCCAGCCGGTGATGCCCGGGCGAACGATGGAGCGTCGGCTGTAGGTCGGGATGAGTGCGCCGTAGTGCTCGTCATGAGCGATCGCATGCGGTCGCGGACCAACCAACGACATCGATCCTTCGAGCACGTTGATGAGCTGAGGTAACTCGTCGAGGCTTGTGCGCCTGAGAAAACGACCTGCACGCGTTATGCGATCGTCGTTCTTGGTCGCCTGGCGCACGACGGCGCCGTCCTCCATGACGCGCATCGTCCGGAATTTCCAGACCACGATCGGCCGCCCGCACACACCGTGTCTTCGCTGACGGAAGAACACGGGGCCTCTCGTTTCCAGTTTGATCGCGAGTGCGATGAGCGCCAGCAGCGGCGATAGGATCACCAAGGCGGCTCCGGCCACGCTGCGATCGAGTCCGCTCTTCGCCAACGCACCCCAACCTGAAATGGGCCTGCAGTGGATCAGGGGCAGCTTTCGGCCGTCCAGCTCGATCGACGCCGTTCCCCGGACTGGTCTTACTTCCTTCGAAACCGGCGCGACGGCCACGTCGACAGGCAACTCGAGCAGGCGAATGCTGATTTCCTCGATGCGGTCTGCCGCAGTGCTCGGCAGAGCGATGATCACATTGTCCACTCGTCCTGCTGCGATCCGCTCGGCCAAGTCGCTAAGTAAGCCGTTGATGGGTAATCCGACCTTCTCGACGCGATTGCCAGCAGCCCTGTCATCGTAGAGTCCAGCGAAGGACGCGTCTGCGTCGTTAGCGATCGCGTTGAATAGGGCGAGCGCATCTGGGCTTGCTCCGTAGATTGCGACGTTGCGGCGGAGGCGGATCGAAGCCCACCTCGAGCGAAGCACGCGATTTGCGAGCAGCCCTGAAGCAGCAGCGCCGACTACGAGCCCGGCTGCGAGGATCGCAGCTGCGGCAAGCGGCATCGCGAGCAATACGACGAAGCATGCCATCACGGTCGAAGCGACGATACTAGCTGCCAGTGCCGGACGCATAGCCGACTGCAATGCCGTAATCGCTCGCGCGGCGAGGCCACGCCGGCCGACGGCAGCCAGACCCGATGCGAGAAGCGATGCCGCACCAAGGGCGAGCGCGGTGCTCTGGGCGGTGACGAGGTCCGTCCACACGCCACATGCGAGCGCCGCAAGGCCCGAAAGGGAGGCCGACGCCACGACCGCTGCGCAGGCAATGTCCTCCACAACCCGAAGCGACCAGGACTTTCGATCGGCAACCTGCACCTGCGCAGTCGGTTGCCCCCGGTCCCGACCCGACTCGCTCGCAGGAAAGATTGCGAGCGGAGCCGGGGCAGTCGCCAGATCCGAACCCCTGAAATGGGAGAGTCGAGGTCCGGGAAACTTGGCGCAAGCCGAACGTGATGGGAGAGCAGGTCCACAGGGAGAGAGTGGAACAAGCTTGTGCACGATGGCTGACATTGTGATGTCTCGAAGTTGAGGAGGGGGCGTTTCCACCTCAGCCAACTTCAAGAGTCGGGCCACGCTCGGGCCATTAAAAAGCAAGCAATATCAGAGGGATGAGTGGCTTCAATTCATGGCAATTGCTAGAAGGTTCTATTTTGCGAACCGCGCCGTCCGATCGTCGTCGCAATCTGCAAAACGAATGTCGCGGCATGCAAAACGTCAATTGATTGCACTGCGCGCCTGTAGTCGCCGATAAATGGTGGACGGGCTGACCTTTAGTGCGGCTGCAGCTTTTGGAATCGACCCGCCCAACCGCGCAATCGCGGCATCTATGGTGTTGTCGATCGTGTCTTGGAGAGGAACGATTTCCAACGTCTCATCGCTTGTCCGCAAATCGGCAGTTGGGGCGGAAAAAGAAGCGGGACCGGCATTCCCCTGCGCCTGGAATGCCGGCCGCGAAATCTCGGGCGGAAGGTCACCGACGCCGACCACCGGTCCCTTGCCCAGAACGACGATCTTGCGGATCACATTCTGCAATTCTCTAACGTTACCCGGCCAGGGATAGCGCAGAAGTGCGTCGTCAGCCTCGGGGGTGAAGCCCGTATAGCTGATGCCTTCGTCGTGCGAATAGTATTCGAGAAACCGCCGAGCGAGCAGCACGACGTCATGCTCGCGCTCTCGCAGTGGCGGCAGCTCGACCGGTATGACGTAAAGTCTGTAGAACAAATCTTCCCGGAACCTGCCGGCGGCGACCTCGGCGCGAGGATCGCGATTTGTCGCACACACGATCCTCACATCGACCGTGTGTTGCTTATCCTCACCCACGCGCTGAATGGAGCCGCTCTGCAGGAAACGTAAGAGCTTGGCCTGGAAATCCGGCTTCATCTCGCCGATTTCGTCGAGAAAAAGCGTCCCGCCATTGGCCCTGAGTGCAGCGCCCAGCCGGTCGCCGGTTGCACCGGTGAACGCACCCTTGACGTGGCCGAACAACTCGCTCTCGAGCAAGTCCTCGGGAATCGCCGCACAGTTCACCGCGATGAAAGGCCCCGAACTGCGCTTCGAAAGCTTGTGGATCGCTTCGGCGCACAGTTCCTTGCCGGTTCCGCTTTCGCCAGTCACGAACACGCTTGCCCGAGAGGGAGCAGCGCTCGAAAGCATCTGATAGACAGCCTGCATGGCGACCGAGTTGCCAATGAACCCACAGAACTCGTCCCCGCCGAGTTCCGATCGGAACATCTCTAATGCGCCCGTCAAGCGGTGACGTTCCAGCGCGTTACGAACTGTCACGCGCAGCCGATCGGCCGAGAACGGCTTGACGATGAAGTCGAAAGCACCTTGTCGCATCGCATCGATAGCGAGATTGATGGAAGCGTTGGATGTCACGACGACCACCTCGGTCGGAAGCCCACGCCGCTTGGTCTCTGCGAGGATGTCGAGACCGTTCATATCTGGCAGGTTCACATCCAGAACGAGGACGGCTGGCGGATCTTTCTCGAGACGCGCCAAAGCCTCGGCGCCGGTGGCCACCGTCGTGGCCGATAACGGCTCCCCCGTCAGGAAAGTCATATAAGTCCGAGCAAGCGTCGCGACGTCTTCGACGATCAGAACAGCAGAAGCCTGACGAGCCATGAGTGGGTCCACTTTGCACTGAATTCCACGAGTTGGCGCTGGAGCATCGGCTCGAATCGCAAATCGCAACTGCCTTCTAGTAATACAAATCCAAATTGCAAGACAGGCGGGCATTGGCATTCCAGGTGTCGCCGCCGCCGGGGTTCTGCGGACATCGTGGGCTGGCACGCAGCTTGAGTACCGAGCAAAACATCCGTCGGTATCGACGATCCTGAATTCAATCATCAGTGTGAGGAGTGGTCATGTCTTGCCCAACGACCGGAGTTGTCGCGATTGACGCCGATGAAAAACTCCAGGGAGCAGATGGTGCCGGGGAAAAAGAACGGGATGCTCCCGCCGAGAACAACCCTGGCGCGGAGAGGCCCGATCCACGCACCAATCGCCGGCCCGGAACAAGGTTGTTCGAGGTTCTGGAGTTCCCGGAAGCGTATGCACACTGGAACGGAGCTTAGCCGTCAGCCTGGCCAGGCATCGGGGGCCATGTTGGCCGGCATACTGTTTGGGCCTGTGGCCAGATGCAAAACGCTTTCAACGGTGCGCCCCTCCTTCCAGCATGGCGTCCTGAGTGGATACAGACGCGCGGTTCGGTAACGGTGCGCTGGAAGGCTGCCCCAGCGGCCACCTGAACATGCTGACCAGTCGCCGGCGGCTCGCGATACCGATAACGACGAAGGCAGGCCACATCAAATAGGCGAGCATTTCCACATTTTCCGTGAACGTGAAAAACGTGAAAAGAATCACAAACGAGAGACCGGCCCGAGCACATCTGTCCTTCTGCGCCTTCGCGATCATTTCGAGAGCGGTGAAAATCATCGGGATGAGAAGAGCGCAGAACCCTACTGCTCCCTTCACGAACAATAACCCGTACCAGGAGTGGTGCGATCCGATCGGCATGTCCTCGACGAATGGAGGGCCCCGCTCGACGATCCCATGGCCCCAGATCGGCGCCTCGGTCTCCCAACGATACATCGCTAGCCGGCCTAGGGCATCGCGCACATAGTTGGAGTCTGGACGCAGTTGGTTCATTCGCTCCTTCTGCTCGAGCACGGCATCTACGACGACCTCGCCGAGTAGGCCGCCCACGAGAACGACAACCGCAGTTGTCGCCAGAAGCTTCACGTTTGATAGTCGCGATAGCGCCGCGGTTGCCAGGAGCGCCAACGGGATGGCGATGAGGCCCAGCCGGGACTTGCTCATCAATACGATCACGACGACCGCAGCCATCCCGAGTGCCTGAACTCCTACGGAGCGCTCTCTGAGGACAAGTGGAGCGAGCACGCCGAATGCAACGGACGCTGCTGGCGCCCAAGGGGCGAAGAAGCGCCAGCGCGTGCCGCCGTCGAAACTCCGGCTGAAAAGCTGCACCTGAAAATACTCGGGACCCGGCCCGCCGAGAGATTGAAGGGGCGATTGATAAAGCTGGCCCGGCAAACCGATGATAGGCGCAACCAGGAGTAGCGGAAGCAGAACTGCGGTGTGCAAAACGACCAGAGTGCCAGCGCGGTATATCACTTCGGGGCGAACGTGCAGGCACGCCCCGATCATCAGGAAAACGCTGAACAGCGCCCAGCCTTTCATCCAGCCAATCGAAGATTTGAGGAGTTGGGGCAGGCCCAGGTCCCAGTTGAGATGGCCGACAACGAGCGCGAGAAGCATGACCATCATGCCGAGCCACCACATCACCACGAGTGGCGTGACGGGTCTGTTGGGCAACTGTTCTTCGGCACTGATCCAGCGCCAGAGCCAGAGTCCGAAAAGAGACCACGCGACGATGGGCGCGGCAAAATAGAGCGCACCCAGCACATACCAGACCCATGTCAGGGACAAGGTGTAGTAGAGCACGGCCTCTTCAGGCGTCTCGAGTTTGAGCGGCCGTAACATCGTGCCCCCAGCACAAGTTCAGCTCTGCCGGATCGCAATGATCGACTTGGAGAAGCCGCAAATCCGCTCGGCACGCATCGTCGCGTCGGGAAAAAGTTCAGCAAGCTGCTTGCGATCGATCAGACGAACGCTTTCCACGTTGCTCATTGCCTTGTCGATGGAATCGGCTTTGCGGAAGTAGCCGAGAGAGAAGCGCATGAGAAGTCGCACGCGCACTTGCTCGGGGAGCCAATGAAAAAATGGCACTCGGAAGTGTGGCTCGTAGGGAAACCAGAAATTGGGAGTCTGCACATAATACGACCGCGACACACGGCGAACCTCGGCTGCGCATTTCGCTATATTGCTCCACGTTCCCAAATGCTCGAGTAGAGAATTGGAGTGGGCAAGGTCGAATGAACCGTCCGCAAAATCCCGGAGATCGCAGGCGTCGGCATAGCGGAATTCGAACAGCGGATCGGGGCGCGGATGCGTGCTTTCGAGGTTGACGACTGTGATATGGGCGTTGCAACGCTTCAAGGTTTGTATCGCCGGTGACCAGTATTCAGGCCTTCCGCCA
>LNFM01006699.1_pt1 | contig 18736 bp, 17 predicted proteins | sample 596031 | NCBI WGS metagenome assembly LNFM01 (sample SAMN04254537, study PRJNA301005) | activated carbon metagenome | isolation source: dual media filters at the Ann Arbor, Michigan drinking water treatment plant | place: USA: Ann Arbor | reverse complement strand
TAGCAGATAGAGGATCGTCACCATCAGGACGCCCAGGACGAGGACCGGCGCCATTGTTCGCCTAACGTCCTTGATGTCGTTGGAGATGTACGACAATTCGTTCCAACCGCCGTAGGCGAGCAGGATGAACACCATCGCGAGCCCGATGTTGCTGTTACCCGCGTCCACCGCGACAGGCTGCCCCTTCGCCACCATGAACCCGAGCGTGGTGATCAGCAGCAGCCCGAGCACTTCGAGCGAGGTCAGCACCGACTGTGTGTTGGCGGTCTCTTTCGTGCCCCTGAGCTGCACCGCCGTCAGAATGGCGATGGCGATCGCGCCATGAATGGCCGCTCCGGCTTCACCGATTGGAATGGGCCGGATCACTTCGGCATACTTGCCGTAGGCGAATGCCACCGCCGCGATAGCGCCGGTCTGGATGACGGTCATCCGCCCCCAGGCGAACAGGAAACCGACACCTTCGCCATAGGCGCGCGTCAGGTAGTTGTACTCACCACCCTCGTCGGGGTAGGTGGTCGCCAGCTCTGCGTAGCACAGCGCACCGATCAGTGTTGCCACGCCGCCCGCGAGCCACAAGCCGAGGAACTGGATCGGTGTGGCCGTGTTGAGCGCGGCGAGCGTCGGCGCAGTAAATATGAAGACACCGAGCACCATGCCGACCAGCATGGTGCTCGCTTGAAGCACGGAAAGCGAATGGCGCTGTTCGCCAGCCTCGACGGTCATGCGGATGATCTCCCTCTCCCCTACTTCAGCGGAGAGGGGATACCATCAAACCCGCCGAGCCGACCAGCCTTTGCCGCCGATCTTGCCGAGATCGAATGCGTTTCCTTTGAAGTTGCGCACCTTGCCGTCCGCCATTGTCAGATCGAACGAGATGTTGGCGCCGTCCAGTTTGCCGTTCGCGATCGGCACGTCCTTGCCGCCGATCTTCGCTGAACCGCTGACTTCCTGGAACTTCTGCTGGAGCTTGAGATCGAACGCCTCGCGGCCGACCTTGAGCTGGTAGTTACCCGCCACCTTCGACGGCACGACCCAATAGAAGACCGTCTTGTAGTCGAGCTTCTCGAGCTTGTCCGGCTTCCAGTCGCCCATATCGAAGTCGTGGCTTACGATACGCGTACCGGGCTTCAGGTTCAGGACGTAGGGCCTGAGCTTCATGTTGACCGTGGGCAGCAGGTACATCGAGATCACCGTCGCCTTGGAGATGTCGGTCTCGAACAGATCCCCCTGTACGATGTCGACGAGCCGGCCGACCTTGTTCTTCTCGACGTTCGCCTTCGCTTCGGTCACGCGCACGGGATTGAGATCGACACCGAAGCCGCGCGTGCCGAACTTCGTCGCGGCCGTTACGGGAATGCGCCCATCGCCGCAGCCCAGGTCGATCAGGAAATCGCGCCGCGTCACGTTGGCGACCTTGAGCATCGTGTCGACCACCGCCTGCGGCGTTGGCACGTAAGGCACGTCGAGCGGACGCGGCGGACCATCCTGGGCCAACAGCGCAGAAGCCGGCGCGAACGCGATGGCGCCCGCTGTAAGCACGGCGCCAAGGAAGGCACGCGCGGTCGATGAACGAAGGACGAGGCTGGACATCGGTGTCTCTCTGATCGGGTTGCTGCGGCGGGATCGTCGGGGAAAGTCACGGCCGCGACTATATCCCGGCCCAGCCCGCCTCGAAAAGCCCTTGATTGAAAGGCGCTTTCGGTCGCGACCAACAGGAGCACTATCGTCCCGGGACACGGCCTGCCGCCGCTTGCTCGAATCCCGTTACTACTTCACCAGACGAACCCCATCGCCTTCCAGCGCCGCCCCCTTCAGCACTGCCGACATTTTCAGGCTTGCAGCCCCGTCTCGCCCCACCTCGATCTCGATCGCCTCACCCGTCACTTTGCCCGCCTTCACGGTGGCGGACTTTCCGTCGATCGTCGCCGTTCCGCTGAGTTCCTGGAACTTCTGCACCAGATCCAGCTCTACTTTCGCGCCGGCCGACGTCCCCACCCAGCGCCCGGCCACCTTTGCCGGCACCACCCAATAGTAAACCGTCCGGAATTCGTACTGCTCCGTCGCATCCGCCTTCCAGTCTTCCATGTGGAACGCATGGCTGACGATGCGTGTACCGGGCTTCATCTCCAGGATGGAGGGCCTGAGCGCCATGTTGACCAGCGGTAACAGATAGAGCGTGAGCACCGACGCCTTCTTGAAATCGGTCTGGAACAGATCGCCCTCGATGAACTCCACCTTGTCGGTCACGCCCGCCTTGACGGCGTTGGCACGCGCCTCCTTGATCCGCACGGGGTTCATATCGACACCGAAACCGCGCACGCCGTACTTCTGCGCTGCCATGATCGGAATGCGCCCGTCGCCGCACCCGAGATCGACCAGGAAGTCGTCTGTCGTCGGCTTGGCGAGCTTCAACATCGCCTCCACGATGTGCTCCGGCGTCGGCACATACGGCACGTCCAGCGGTCGCGGTTGCGCGATGACGGCTGAGGCGAGCGCACCAGCGAGCACGATCGTCGAAATCAGAATCGCCGCGACACCGCGCGCGATCGAACGACGTGATGTTGACGAGCGGCTCATGGGCGATCCTCCGGCGAGCTGTTTATTGCGTGCCAAAAACTCGCACGAGCCCCCCGGGAAAGTCCACCGTATCGAGCCGCTACCGCCGCTTGGTCCCCGACATCGCGTAGTTCATCATCTTGTAGGCGAGTTGCGCCGCGAGGAAATCGCACGCGTGCAGGCCCGGCATCGGCGCCAGCTCGACGAGATCCATCCCGACGATCTTCGATACCTCGGCGGCACGACGCAAGATCGCCAGCGCCTGCAGATAGTTCATGCCCGCCGGCGTCGGCGTCCCCGTGGCCGGCATGATCGCGCCGTCCAGCGCGTCGATGTCGAACGTCACGTAGACGGGCCGCCCCGCCAGAGGCGCGATGATCTTCTCGATGTTCCAGCTCGCCTGCGCGAAGCCGTAGTGAACGTGAAGCCGCCCGCGGTTCGCCTCGATGAACCGCGCTTCCGGTTCCGAGATCGCGCGGATACCGACCGACACCATCGAGACATCGGGATGATCGAGCACGCGCCGCATCGCTGCCGCGTGGCTGTAGTGCTCGCCGAGATAGCCGTCGCGCAGGTCCGCGTGCGCATCGAAATGCAGCACCACGAGATCCTTGTGCCGCCGCGCAAACGGCCGGATCGCGCCCGCCGTGATCGAATGTTCGCCGCCCAGCACGAACGGCACCCGCCCCTCGTCGAGCACCGCTTCCACGAGCCCCTCTAGCTGATCGAGCGCCTCCGGCACGGACTTCGCGATCTTCGGCTCCGGCACTGTCGCGATGCCGTAATCGAGATACGGCTCACGCCACAGCTCCTCGTCGAACATCTCGAGCTGATGGCTCGCCTCGAGGATCGCCTGCGGCCCCTTCGACGTCCCCGATCCGTAACTGACCGAGGCCTCCAACCCGAACGGGATCACGACGACCTTCGCCGCTTCCGGCCGGTCACGATCCTCGCGCAGCGGATCGAGGAAAGACCGGTCTGCGGGCAGATATCGCAACTTGTCTGTCATAGGCTGTGACTTCGAGGGCTTCTTCGGCATTGGAGGGCTCGAACCTTCTGAATGAGACGGACGAAGGAGTGGGGCTGATGCTGCCGGCATTTCTGCTAGCACTGATCGCGGGCTATGCCGACACCATCGGCTATCTGCGATACGAAGCGTTCGCCGGCCTGATGACCGGCAACACCATCTTCTTCGGCGTAGAAGTGGCGCGCGGTCAATGGTTGGACGCCGCCTACCATGCCGCGATCATGGCAGCTTTCTTGGCTGGCGTGATCCTGTCTCGCGTGATGCTCCGCCTCGGCTTCCCCGTTTGGACCGCCCTCGGCGCGACCGCCATTCTCCTCGTGATCACTGGCCTGCTGGGTAAAAGGGAAGCCGCCCTCGTCCTGCCGCTCGCAATGGGCATGCAGAATTCGGCCGCCAACCGGTTCAACGGTGTCGCGCTCAACACCGTGTTCATCACCGGCAACATCCAGAAGGTCGGCGAAGGATTTCTTGCGTGGCTGTGGCCGTCCAACGACCCGGCAGCCCCGAAATCCGATGGCGTATCGATCTTCGCCCTGGTGTGGTTCGGCTACGCCCTCGGCGCGGGACTAGGAGCGTTGGCCAACCAGGCCATATCGCACCCCCTGCTCATCCCCGCCGCGATCCTGCCCTTCATCATGTTCCGTCTCAGTGGTGCCAACCCCTCCGGGCCGAACACAAAAAAAAAGCGGCAGATAGAGAGGACGGCTCCCCTCCCCTTTGTGGGAAGGGGGGGAATTGGGGCGGTGGGGGAGTTGAGAATGGCTTTGGGAACAAACCAGCCGTTCTAAGCCTGCGCCGCCGCCTGCAGCGGCACCGGGTACATCGTGAACATCGGCTCGTCGAGCAGGATACCCTCGAGATAAGAGCCGTAGCCGTTGAACCGGCCGCCGATCGCACGCCCGTAGGCGCCGACGTTGCCGATCTCGATGTAGTCGCCCTCGCGGATCGAAGCCGGCAGCATGAAAGGTCCTTTCATGCGGTCGATCGAATCGCAGGTCGGGCCCCAGAACTCGAACGGGGCCATCGGCTCGTTCGCCGGGATGTCGCGGCTGACGAGTTGCACCGGAAATACGAAGTTCAGGTGCGCGGCATCGAACAGCGCGCCGTAGCTGCCGTCGTTGATGAACAGCTCGTCCCCACGCCGGGCATCGACGCGCACGATCAGGCTCTCCGCCTCTGCAACGAGCGCACGGCCGGGCTCACAGATCAGCCGGCAATTGGTCGACACCGGCAGCTTCTCGAATCCCGCCGTGATCGCATCGACGAACGAAGCCAGTGGCGCTGGATGGCTGTCGGAATAACGCGAAGGAAAGCCGCCGCCGACGTCGATACCGTCGACGACAACGCCTGCCTTCACGATCAGCTTGTGCACTTCCGAAAGCGCATTGATGTAGGCGTCCGGCGTCGTCGTCTGCGAACCGACGTGGAACGTGATACCCAGCTCGTCGGCCACCTGCCGCGTCTTGACCAGGAGCCGCGCTGCCTTCTGCCCGGTGACGCCGAACTTGCGCTCGAGCGGCACGCGGCTGTTCTTCGCCGGCACCGCGATTCGCACGAACAACTCGAGGTCGCGAGCCCCGCCCGTCTCCTCGACGATCTTGGCGAGTTCGTCCTCGCTGTCGAGCGCGAAGCAGCGGATGTTGTACTCGTGATAGGCGAGACGGATCGCGGCGCGAGACTTGACCGGATGCATGAAATGCAGCCGCACGCCCGGAATGGTGGCGGCGTCCTCGAGCTCTGGGATGGAGGCGACGTCGAAGTGGGTGATACCCGCCCCGAAAAGAGCGCCGATCATGAACACGGAGTGGTTCGCCTTGTAGGCGTAAGCCACTTCACCCGGAAAGTTGTTCAAGAACCACTTCGCCGCCCGTCCGGCGGCATGAGGCCGGATTCCGAAGACGGGGCGGTCGGGCTTGACGGCATCGATCAGCGCGCGCGCAGAAGCGTATCTTTCCATTGCATGGGACCTCCACCAGTCGGGTTTCAACCAGTAGGCGCTGCACGATAGGCAGAGACCGCCACTTAGCTACGAGAAGCGCAAATAAGGCCCATCGCCCCCGATGTAAAGACCCGCCCCTCAACACGGTTGAGGAATGCAACACTCCGTCGCGGAACAATGGGGGTATACACACACGATTTCCCGGCCACCTATCGATCACTCGGCGCTTCCGCGCACGAAATTTTCGGTGCCCCATTACTCGTTGCAGCCGTTCTTGCAGCAATATAATTTCCGGCGGCTCGGATTTCCTGGCGCATCCGCTCTGAGAACCGCCGGTCACGCAGAAGCAACCAAGGAAGGCTCCGATGACGGCCGGCAAAATCGTGGACGTGCACGCTCACATGTTGAGCGAGGACATGATGAAGCGCCTCGCTAAGGAAGCGCCGGAGCTGAATTTCAGCCTCACCGGTGTCGACGCCCATGGCGCCACCTTGACCGTCGGCGCCCTCGTCCAGACACCCTATGCCCGCGGCGGCTGGGACCTCGACAAGCGCATCCAGGACATGGAAACCGCCGGCATCGACATGCAGGTGGTCTCTCCCGTACCTCAGACGTTCCTCTATGATCTGGAGGCGAAGCGCACCGACGCGTTGTGCGACATCCAGAACGAGATGCTGGGCGATCTCGCCCGCCGCATGCCGGACAAGTTCCTCGGCATCGCGACGGTACCGCTGCAAAACCCCGAGATGGCAGCCGCTACCCTCGAGCGCGCCATGACGAAGCACGGCCTGAAGGGCATGATGATCTGCAGTCACGTCGAAGGAAACAACCTCGACGATCCCAAGCTCGATGTCGTCTGGGCGAAGGCCGAATCCCTCGGCGCATTCATCCTCGTCCATCCGCAGAAGGTCGCTGCCGCCGAGCGTCTCGGCTCGTATTACCTGCGCAACCTGATCGGAAATCCGCTCGAAACGACCATCGCTGCCGCCTCGTTGATCTTCGGCGGCGTGCTGGAGCGCTATCCGCGCATCAAGTTCTGTATGTCGCATGGCGGCGGTTTCCAGCCCTATCAGACCGGCCGATTCATGCACGGCTGGGCCGTCCGCCCCGAGCCGAAGACCCGTCTACCCGTCCCCCCGAACGTCTCGATCGCGCGGCTCTATCACGACACGATCCTGCACTCCGCGCCGCACCTGGAGTTCCTGGTCGGCCAGTCCGGTGCGAGCCACGTCCTGCTAGGCACCGACTATCCCTTCGACATGGGCATGATGGATGCCGTGCGCTACGTCCGCAGTCTGAAACTCGAAGACGCTCAAAAGAACGCAATCCTTGCCGGCAACCCGTCGCGGCTGCTGAAAAACACCCTCGGCTAAAGTCGTTCTGCGGAATACCGCATGCGGGGGAATCTCATTTTACCCCCGCGCCGCTGTCATCGAATTGACCGGAAGCAGTGCTGGGACAGGTGTCACTGAGCAAGGTGAGAACCTTGCCCAGCAAGAGGCCGACTGTTCGGTCAACTGCTCGAATTTGCTCAAGCGAGGAGAACGACAGATGCGGAATTCACTGAGTGCAATGCTGATTGCAATGCTCACTTCGGCCGGATCGCTCATGGCGATTTCCACCACCGCCAGCGCCCAGTCTTGCAAGAACGACGAAATCGTCGCCACCGGGCGCGCCTCGCTCACGGAAGCTGGTGCGCGCCGCAACGCCATCGAAAATTGGCGTCGCGATACACTCTTCAGGTTCGGAGAGAGCTGGGCCGAATTCGAGCGCGCACGCGATGGCTCGGTTGGCCGATGTGCGCACACCTCGTTCGGGCTGCTTCTCCGCTGCGAGGCGCGAGGCAAGCCCTGTGAAGTCCCTGCCGGAAACCGCTCACCGGTCTACGAGTTCGCACCCACAACGTGTCGCTCGTCGGATAGCAGGAACTGCAATCCAAACGTGAAGACCATGCAGCAGAGACTGGTCGCGAAGGGGTGCCGGACAAAGGTCGACGGCGCCATGGGCTCGAGCACGTCTTCGGCCATCCGCTGCTTCCAGCAGAAGGCCAGGCTCACCGTTACGGGTAATCTGGACCTCGAAACCGCCAAGGCTCTCAATAACTGACCGCCATCTCGATTCCGGAAGTTGGGCGGCGTGATCTGCCGCCCAACATTCCACTACGAGCCCAGGCCGCGCACCACGAGACGGTTGAGCCGCGCCGCAAATGCCGCCGGATCTTCCGGCACCTCGCCGTCGAGAATGCAGGCCTGATCGAAGAGCAGTTCCGCGAGATCCGCGACATCTGCCTCGCGTCCGCCGAGCTTGGCCGCAGAGATCGCCTTTACCAGTGCATGCCGCGTGTTGATCTCCAGGATCGGCTTGGTGCCAGTGCCCCGCTCCTGCATCGCCAGTAGCCGCTCCAACTCGCGATCGGGTCCACGCCCCTCCGCGACGAGACAAGCCGCACTGTCGGTCAACCGCTGCGATGAACGCACGTTGGCGACCTTGTCGCCGAGCACGGCCTTGACAGCCGCCGTGATCACAGCATCGTCGACCGCCGTTGGATTTTCCCCATCGTCCTTCTTGTCGTCCAGCCGCGCCACATCACCGAAATCGACATCGCCCTGACTGAGCGAGCGAAGCGGTTTGTCCTCGAATGTATGCGGCGCCGACGTCCAGAACGCATCGACATGGTCCGTCAGCAGCAGAACCTCGACACCGCGCGCGCGCGCCGCCTCTAGCTTCGGGCTGGACTTCACACGGTCGAGGTTGTCGCCCGTCAGATAGTAGATGGCGTTCTGCCCCGGCCGCATGTCCGCGATGTAGTCTTTCAACGAACGCAGTGCACCGTCCTTCGACGCATCTTTCGTCGTGCGGAATCGCGCGAGCCCCAGAAGCTGATTGCGCCGCTCGTGATCCTCGTAGATGCCTTCCTTGATGACGCCGCCGAACGCCTCCCAAACCGTTGCGAACTTGTCTGGTTCCTTCGATGCCAGCGCCTCCAGCTCGGAAACGACACGCCCCGTCACCGCCTTGCGGATCTGCGCGACTTGCGCGTTGTTCTGCAGCATCTCGCGACTGATGTTGAGTGGCAGATCCTCGCTGTCGATCACGCCGCGAATGAATCGTAGGTAAGGCGGAAGCAGCTCCGTGTCGTCGCCGATGAAAACGCGCCGCACATAGAGCTTCACGCGCCCCTTGCGGCCCGGATCGAACAGATCGAACGGTCGGGTCGTCGGCGCGAACAGCAGCACCGCATAGGACTGCCGGCCTTCCGCGCGATAGTGCAGCGTCATAGCAGGCTCGTCGAACGCACCCGCAATTGTCCGATAGGCTTGGCTATAGTCCTCGGACTTCAGCTCGGACTTCGACCGCTGCCATATCGCGCTCGCCGCATTGATCTGCCGAAGCTCACCCTTCTCCTCGGCGAGCATGATCGGGAACAGAATGTGATCGGAATACGTCCGCACGAGCCGCTCGATCTCGAACGCATCTGCATAGGTCTTCGCGTCTTCCTTGAGGTGCAACACGATCTGCGCCCCGCGCGGCACGCGTCCCGCATCGTCCTCGCTCGCCGGCCCGACCTCGAAACCGGCACCACTCGACGAGACCCACGTCGAAGCTTCCGCCGTTCCGGCCTTGCGACTGGTCACTTCGATCCGATCCGCGACCATGAATGCAGAATAGAAGCCGACGCCGAATTGGCCGATCAGTCCGGTGCCTTCCTTCGCTTCGGCGAGCCGCTTCACGAACGCCTTCGTGCCGGACCGCGCGATCGTCCCGAGATTGTCGACTAGTTCCTGCAAGTCCATGCCGATGCCGTTGTCGGTGATCGTCAACGTACCGGCAGCCTTGTCGCCGCGAATGCGGATCTTCAGATCGGGATCGTCCCCCAACAGGTCTGGCTTTGCGATCGCCTCGTAGCGGAGTTTGTCGCAGGCGTCAGAGGCATTCGAGATCAACTCTCGCAAGAAGATGTCACGCTCGGAATAGACCGAGTGCACCATCATGTGCAGCAGCTCGGCGACCTCGGCCTGAAACTGATGGCTTTGAGCCGCGCTCTTCGTGTCGCTCATGGGTATTGGCTCGCAGGTTGGTGGCAAAACGTGCTCGATATAGCGAGACCGCGATCGAGTGCAAGAGTAGCCGGTGTGGCAGCGCCAGAGCGCCTACCGCACCGGCTTCGATGCGCGATTGTGCGGTAAGCTTTACCCAGCCCCGACCTTCACACCCTAACGACCTGCTCGTGCTCGATCCCACGGCAGTCCATCTCGTACTCCAGATCTACCACCGGCGGCCGGCAATAGTGCCACGTGATGCCGTGCCGGGCCGCGCCCCGCCGCACGATTTCGCTCGCCACGAACGGATGGATGTCGTGCACCGAATAGACTTGGGCCGCGGTCGTGTCCTTCCATGCAAAACCGAGCAGCCCCATCCGGCGCTCCATCTCGTCGAGGACCCAGCGCGCCTTCTCCAGTATCGCATCCGGGCTCGTCTCACCGATCCTGACGATGCGCTCCTTGTAGCTGGCGCCGCCTTCCCGTGCTTCGCCACTGCCCGCGATATGAAAGCTGGGCGCGGCCTTCGCATCCACCTCCGCAAATGTGAACGCGTGCATGGAGGGCTCCGCTGGCGGCGTCGTCTCGGGGCAGACGTTGCTGCGCGCCACCGGATTGGCTTTCGTTTTCTCGTTGTAGATTCCCCACTTCGTCAGCGTGCCCACATAGATCAGGTTGAACGCCTTGAAGCCTTCCTCGGTGAACGGCGCGGGCGAACGCAACTCGCACGCAGCGAACGCCGAAACCGGACGTCCCGCAGCCGTCATGATCTTCTCCGCCGCCGCGAACCCCGCCACCAGGGGGACAGGCTCGGCGAACCGCACGCGCCGCAACCGAAAGCCGGGCTCCGCAGCAACCCCGCCCGAATACTGAAACACCGCCGGAATGTAGCGATAACCGCCCGGCTCGAATTTCTGAACGTCAGCCATGTCCTTGCTCCAAATCAAATCGACCCCGGAAGTTATCTTCGACAACGCTTACGGCCAATTGGCAAGGGGATGCCATCGCCCCATCGACGGGGTAGCCATCCCACGCCCCGAAGAGTAGGAAGTTTGCACGACAAGGTGCAATCGGCGCTCACCGGATAGGCACCGCAAGACGAACCGCGCCAACAGGGCTCCAAGGAGATACCGATGCCGTCCAATCTGCCGTTCCGCGCCGACCACGTCGGCTCGATCCTTCGTTCGGCTCCCCTCAAGGACGCCCGCGCCAAGCGCGAAGCTGGCACCATCACGGCGGAGCAGTTGAAGGCCGTCGAGGACGTCGAGATCCGCAAGATCATCGCCAAGCAGGAATCGATCGGACTGAAGGCGATCACCGACGGCGAATACCGCCGTTCGTGGTGGCACTATGACTTCCTCGGTGAACTCGACGGCGTCAACCTCGAAGTGGCCGACCAGGGCATCCAGTTCAAGGGCGTGCAGACCAAGGCCCAGGTGCCGATGATCCGCAGCAAGATCGCGTGGAACGCCCATCACCCCTTCGTCGAGCACTTCAAGTTCCTGAAGGCGAATACCAAGCAGACGCCGAAGATGACGATCCCCTCGCCGTCGATGCTGTACTATCGCGGCGGCCGCCAGGCGATCGGCCCTGGCCTCTATCCCGACCAGAACGCCTACTGGCACGATCTCGGCCAGGCCTATGCCGGCGCCGTGAAGGCCTTCGGTGATGCCGGCTGCCGCTATATGCAGATCGACGACTGCTCGTTCGCCTACTTCTGCGACCCGGCCCAGCTCAAGATGCTGACCGACCGCGGCGACGACCCCAAGACCCTGCCCGGCAAGTTCTCCGACATGATCAACGCCGCCGTCGCCGACAAGCCGGCCGACATGACGACGTCGATCCACGTCTGCCGGGGCAACTTCCGCTCCACGTTCGTCTCCTCCGGCGGCTACGAGCCGATCGCCGACCTGCTGTTCAACAAGACGAACGTCGACGCCTACTTCCTGGAGTGGGACTCTGACCGGGCAGGCGATCTCTCCCCGCTGCGCTTCCTGCCGAAGGGCAAGAAGGTCGTGCTCGGCCTCATCACGACGAAGGTCGGCAACCTCGAAACAAAGGACGCCATCAAGCGCCGCATCGAAGAAGCGACCAAGTACGTCGGCCTCGATCAGCTCTGCCTCTCCCCGCAGTGCGGTTTCGCCTCCACCGAAGAAGGCAACACGCTGGCCGAGGACGAGCAGTGGGCCAAGCTCACCATGGTCGTCGACATCGCCAGGGAGGTCTGGGGCTCGTAGGTCGTTTAGCGATGCCTCGCATTGCGTAACCCGACGTCTTCACGCCACACCAACAATCCGTCGGGTTGCGCAGCGCACGGCGCTGCTAACCCGACCTACGTTCTCATCGCCCGATCTTACCCGCCGCGTCCGCCTTCAACCGACCGCGATCGACGCCATCGAGCGTCCCCTTCGTCAGCCACTCTAAAGACGCGCGATGCAACACCTTGCGCTGGCGCTCCCAGTTCATGAAATGCGTGGCGCACGCGACCTGTACGAACAGTTTCTTCTCGGCTCCATGATCCTCGAAAAGCGCGCTGTTCGACGCCAGGAGCGCGTCCTCCTCCCCGACCATGATCAGCGTCGGAGCTTTGAGCTTGGCAGCACTCTTCGCGTTCCATCCCCAGTACGTCCGTGACGGCGCCCTCAGCACACCCGGTCCCCATGTCGCGCCGAGGGGATCGGCAAGCCCGCTCAGCGACGCGATCATGTCGGGCAGCCCCGGCTCGACCTGCCCCTCGCATTTCACGTTTGACAGCCATCGCCTGTCGATCCCGACCTCGCGCGTCTGTAGCGTCATTGGCACACCGGGCTTCGGCAGAACGCTCGGCGGACCGTCGGGATTGTCGCGCGTGTAGTTAGACGACGCCCAGATGATGTGCCGGTCGACCTTGGCCGGGTGGCGCACCGCATACGTTCCGGTGCGAATGCCGCCGCCCGACCAGCCGATCAGCGTCACCTTCTCCACGCGACGCAGCTTGCGGATGTATTCGACGACGGCGTCGATGTCGTCGCTCTCGCTGTCCGAGTTCACCAACTCGAACGGATACGGGTTGGCGCACGGCGCCTTGAGATTGCGCGGCACCAGCAGCGGCTGCTGCTTGGGATCGACGTTGCAGGGATCATCCATCAACGGCCGCGTCGAACGCCCATATCCCGTCAAGTCCATCGCGAACACGTCGAACCCGCCGTAGGCCAGGAACTCCATCCACGAGTAGTCGCGATAAGGGACGTCGAACGCGAGCGTCGCCGGCGAATAGCCGCCGTGCACGAACAGCACCACCTTCCCTTCGAGCGATCCGGGATTGCCCTCGACGTAGGCCGTCGGCACTTTCTCGCGAACGAACAGATCGACCTTCCGCCCCTTCACTGCCGGAACCGTCGACGTGTGCGAAACGAGCCGGTCGATCGTCATCATTTCAGGACCATGCGCGTTTGCTGCCGTACTCGCGAGTGTAGCTGCCAACCAGATCGCCGCAACTCCGCGCATCACTCTGCGCATCAGGAATAAAATCATCGCGATCTCCCCCTCGTGTCATCCTCGGCCGTAGCCGCGAGCCGGATGGCTCGAGGACATGTCCCCAGGACCCATTTTGCCATTGGCGCCGCCAAGCGAACTCTCGCAATCCGGCCACAACATCCGCTATCCATTGACCAACCGCCGCCCATCGTCGAGACACTTCAGTCGCGGTCGCAACCGCCCACCAGAAACAACCAACGGAAACGCCTCATGCATTTGCGACCCGAGCTGAAGGGCGTGGCACTCATGCTGCTCGGCATCTTCTTCATCACCAGCAACGACGCCGTCACGAAATGGCTCGCCGAACGCTATCCGATGGGCGAGGTCATCTGCCTGCGCCAGATCGCGTCGATGCTGTTCATCGTACCGTTCGTTCTGGCGACGAGCGGCATCAAGTCCCTGCGCGTCGTCGACACCAGCGGCCAGTTCATCCGCGCCATCGCGTTCTTCGCCACCGCCGCCCTGATGATCGCGAGCCTTGCCTATCTCCCGCTCGCCATCGCGACAGCCATCGCCTTCTCGAGCCCGTTGTTCATCGCAGCCCTCGCCGGCCCGTTCCTCGGCGAAACCGTAACGAACCGCCGCATCATCGCTATCCTCATCGGCTTTGCAGGCGTTCTTATCGTCATGCGCCCCGGCAGTCCGTCGTTTTCCTGGGTGCTGTTGTTCCCCGTCGCGATGGCGTTCGCGAATGCCGTCCGCGACATGATGACGAGAAAGCTCGCGAAGACGGAAACGTCGATCTCGATCCTGTTCTGGTCGATGCTGCTCAGCATCATCTTGTCCGCGCTGAGCATCCCCTTCGGCTGGATCGCAATCGCCGAGATAGATATCTGGTGGCTCCTGCTCGGCGGCCTGCTCAATGCGCTCGCGCACTTCACGATGATCGCGGCCTACCGCTTCGCCGACGCCTCCGCGCTCGCCCCCTACCGCTATTCCTCGATGATCTGGGCGATCGGCTTCGGCTGGCTGTTCTGGAACCACCTCCCCGACGCGTGGTCCCTCCTCGGCGCCGCCATCATCGTCGCCGCCGCCATTTCCGCGGTCGACCGCGCACCACCCAAACCCGCATCGGCAAAGGCTTGACCAAATGAGCCATGGATGGCCCGACTGAACCGGGCCCTGACGTGCAACGGTATGGCCACGCATTCAACCAAAACACCGTCATGGTCCGCCCCGGATCAGTGTCCGGAGTAAACTACGGCGGACCATCCATGGCTCCTCTCGCGGCAGCAGAACAGTGGAGCTGCCCCGAGTTATTCTCCCGTCCCGAATTATCCGTCTTCTGCGGCCTGGCTGGGGTGGACTGCCGGGAGAAGTTCGAGCTCGAGCCTTGAGGTGAGGCTGGTTTAATTTGAGCTGTCCCGAATTATCTGCGGCTTGATTAAGAACGGTCGTTCTGCTACGAACCAATATGCCGCGTCCGAAGTCCACGACCCGACAATCGATGCTGGAAAGTGCCTTGGCGCATTTCTGGTTCAATGGCTTTGCGAGTTCGTCGATGGACGATCTCGTATCCGCAACGGGTGCAAGCCGGCACGCGATCTACTCGGAGTTCGGCAGCAAGGACGGCTTGTTCGAGGCCGTCCTTGGTCGCTACGTCGACACCGTCGTGACACCGGCATTTGCGCAAGTCGAAGCGCCCGGCGCTGGCCTCCAAGAGATCGCAGACTACTGGGAGTTCCAGATCAATCGTGGCGAGAAGGCGGGACTTCCCGGCCCCGGCTGCCTGTTGGCCAATACGATGACCGAACGCGCACCCCACGCTCCAGATGTTGAGAAGGTCGTGACAGCACACAACGACCGCTTGCGGGCCGGATTTCGCAATGCGCTTCGCGGCCCGGGTATCGCCGCTAGACATCGATCTTCGAAGCAGGCGATCGACGGCATGGCCACGGCGCTCGCCATCTTCAGCAATGGTCTCTGGTCATACTCGCGCGTGACACCTGACGCTCGCCCACTCCGCAATGCGACCAAAACCATGATCTCCAATCTTGCTCAGGAATGAACATGCGCGCCACTGAAACACTGGATACTCGGGCCCGCCGGGCTTTCCTTCTCGTTCTTTTGATCGCGTTTTTGTGGCTCAACGCATCGGAAGTGTTCCGCTACTTCGCATTCGTGATGCCGATGACACGCGACGCCATGTCGGGTGTTCAAGACGTGGCACCGATGAACCTGACGGTTTTCATGATCTGGGGGCTCTGGGACACATTGCTGTTTGCCGTCGTATGCTTCATCGCATGGCTTTTTCACGAGAAATTTGGCGGCGGCACTCTCAATGCAATTGCGGCAGGTACACTGCTCTGGCTGACCGTTTTCTGTGTTTTTTGGCTTGCCGTCTGGAACATGAACCTGACCGTGACGCGCGTGCCTTTGATTGCGCTCCCGCTGGCCTGGATCGAAATGGTCGTGGTCGTTGCGATCCTGCAGCGGGCATGGCCCCACTTGCAATCAATGTCGCGGGGCTAACGACGGAAGTTGATGATTCGGAACCGACCATCTTGCCGGTAGCGGGCCCACTGCACACTTTTGACCCCGAGCAGGAAGTCGCCCGCCGGCAGCTATCCGAGGTCCAGCGACCGGGCCTTTAGCCCGTTGACTACCGCGCAACGGCAGGCTCGCAAACATTGCCTTTCTCGGCAGAGGCACCCTCGATCACTACGTTATCCCCGGTCCCACCGACACCCACTTACTCCCTCGCAGCTTTCCTCACCGAACGGGGCGTGGTCGACCGCACCGCCATGCGGGGAAAGCGCGGTGTGTGGAGAAGCGGGGCGTCGGGCCAGCGCATCCGCAACGCAGGTATCGCTTCCACCCGAACCAAGTGCCGGCAACGGGGCAAGGTAGGGGGGATCAAACAGGCCCAAGGTTATGCGGGATGGCAGTAATGCCATCGCGGGTGACCCGTCTCCGAACGCGATTCCGGTGATAAGAGCCGCGGCGGGCGCTGCTATGTGCAGCCCACCAAATACTACACAGGGTTGCCGGCAGTGCCCGCGCCCGTTCATCCCGGCAGCGATCCGGCCGTCAGGCCGCAGTCGCCGGGCAAAGGAAAAAGCCAGCGATCCGGCGCGCAAGCGCCGCAGTCGCCGGGCAAAAGAAAACATTTCAAATCCGGTGCTTCGCAGCAGAGGACCGATCATCCATGTCCAATCGAAAGCCATACCAAAGGCTGGCCAGACTTTACCACCGGACATTCCGATACGCTTGACACCCCTCGCCCGCCCGCAGCACATCGTGGCAGATCAACACTTCTCGAGGACACCCAGGGATCGTGACCACCCCCTCCAAGATCGTCACCAACGACGCCCTCGCCGACAGCGAGCCCCACTTCGTCGCTCCCGGCCTCGTCGATGCCAGCGGCTCCGAGCCTCGCCTCGTTGCCGGCAAGTGCAAGGCGTGCGGCGCGCTGAGCTTTCCCAAGGCCGTCGTCTGCACAGCCTGTCTCTCGCAGGAGATAGTGGCAGCCCACCTCGCGAGCGAAGGCACGCTCTACTCGTTCGCGACCGTCCATCAGGCCCCGAAGAATTGGATCGTGCCTTACCATCTCGGCTATGTCGACCTGACGGACGGCATCCGCGTCCTCGCCCACATCGAGGGCACCCCGCTAATCGAAGGCAACGTGAAGCTCGGCGTCGGCCGCGTCGGCACCGCCACCGACGGCACCGCCCTGATGAGCTACGTTTTCACCGCCACCGATGGAGCCACCCGATGAGCAAGGCTTACGTCCTCGGCACCGGCATGATCCCGTTCGGCAAGTTCCCCGATCGCACCCTTGCCGACATCGGCTGGCCCTCGCTGCGTGAAGCCGTCCTCGAATCTGGCGTCCCCACATCCTCGATCGACGCGATTTACTGCGGCTCCGCGCTCGGCGGCATGATGTCGGGCCAGCGCGTGGCGAAGGCGATCGGCCTCTCAGGCATGCCCATCGTCAACGTCGAGAACGCCTGCTCGTCATCCTCGTCGGCCATCGCGCAGGCCTGCACCGCCATCGCTGCCGGCAAATACGATACCGTCGCCGTCGTCGGCGTCGAGAAGCTGACGAAGTTCGGCGGCGGCACGCTCCCGCTCGAAAACGAGGACTGGGAAGTGACGCAGGGCATGGTGATGCCCGCACTTTATGCCATGCGCGCCAATCGCTACATGCACGAGTTCGGCCTCACCGCGAAGCAACTCGGCGAGGTCTCGGTCAAGGCCCACGATCACGGCGCGCTGAACCCCAACGCGCAGATCAGGAAGCGCGTCACCATCGAGGAGGTATTGGCCGCGCGCCCGGTGGCCGGCCCCTTCACGCTCTGGCATTGCTGCCCCACGGGCGACGGCTCAGCGGCCCTCATCCTCGCGTCCGAGAAGGTCGCGCGGAAGGTGAAGCCCGGCGCAGTCCACGTCGCCGCCTCCGAGGTGACCTCCGGCAAGTACACCAACGGCTATCGCGACATGACCGTCGCAGAGCTCACCGTTCGCGGCAGCCACGAAGCCTACGAGATGGCAGGCATCGCACCCAACGACATCGACGTCGCCGAGATCCACGACGCCTTCACCATCGCCGAGCTGATGTACTACGAAGCCTTCGGCTGGGCGAGGAAGGGCGAGGCCTACGGCCTGCTGTCCTCGGGCGCGACATCTCTCGGCGGCAAGATCCCGGTGAATCCGTCGGGCGGCCTCTTGTCACGCGGCCACCCCGTCGGCGCAACCGGTGCAGCGCAAGCCGTCGAGATCGTCCGCCAACTCGAAGGCCGCGCCGGCAAGCATCAGGTCGAAGGTGCGAAAGTCGGCCTCACCCACGCCACCGGCGGCGGTATCGCCGGCTTCGACCACGGCGCCTGCTCGATCCACATCTTCTCGAAGTGAGCGTCGGTGCTCGCGTTGGTGTCAGACCCTCCGGGTCTGGCACCAAATAACGCAGATGGAAGAGACCACCCGAGACCCTACTTCGGACAAGGCGGCAGCCCGGGCCCACCACATTTCTTCTGCTGCTGTTGCTGTTGAGCAGCCTTCGCACGCGCCTGAGCTTCGGCCTGGGCACGCGCAGCGGCCGCCTGAGCCGCTTGCTGTTGCTGCTGCTGAGCCGCACGCGCCCGCGCCTGAGCTTCGGCCTGGGCACGCGCGGCGGCCGCCTGAGCCGCTTGCTGTTGCTGCTGCTGAGCCGCACGCGCCCGCGCCTGCCCTTCGGCCTGGGCACGCGCGGCGGCCGCCTGCTGTGCCTGTTGCGCTTGCTGAGCCTGCTGTTGCTGACGTTGACGATCCATCGCCGCCCGCTGAGCATCCATCTGCTGCTGACGCTGCTTCTGAAGATCCTGCAACTGGTTCTGCTGCCGCGCCTTCTGTTGCGCCTCTTGTTCCTGACGCCTCCGGTCGAGATCACGTTGCCGGTCTTGTAGCAGCTTCGCCTCGGCCGCCGCCCGGTCCTGTTGCGCCCGCAGCCGCGGATCCGGCGGTGGCGGAGACGGAGCCTTTGCAACCGGCGCAGCCGGCGCCGGAGTTTGGACCGGCGCCTTCACCAACGGAGGTGGCGAAGGCGTTCCCGTTGCAGCTTTCGGCAACGGCGCACCCGGAGGCAAACCGGAAGGCGCACCTGCGGGAGAACCAGCAGGCGTTCCGATCGCCGACTTCGGCAACGGCGCACCCGGAGGCAAACCGGAAGGCACACCTGCG
>LNFM01006697.1_pt1 | contig 18737 bp, 19 predicted proteins | sample 596031 | NCBI WGS metagenome assembly LNFM01 (sample SAMN04254537, study PRJNA301005) | activated carbon metagenome | isolation source: dual media filters at the Ann Arbor, Michigan drinking water treatment plant | place: USA: Ann Arbor | reverse complement strand
GGTCGAGAACTCCGACAGGTAACCGAGCCCGCGGTCCGCGCCGACGTACTCGGCGACGACGGCGCCCGTCACCGCGAAGACGGCGGCCATCCGCAGACCCGAGAACAGCACCGGCAGGGCGGCGGGCATCGTGACCCGCCGGAACACCCACGCACGCGACGCGCCCAGGGTGCGGACGGCCGCGCCGAGGGCGGGGTCGACGGACCGCAACCCGTCGACCCCCGTCACCACGACGGGGAAGAACGCGATGACGAAGGCGACCATCACCTGCGCCGTGCCGTAGTCGAGCCACACCGCGACGAGGGGGGCGACCGCCAGGATCGGGATCGCCTGGCTCGCGACGATCCACGGGTAGAGCGTCCGCTCCGCGTGCGGGGACGACGCGATGACCACCGCGAGGACCGTGCCGAGGACGGCGGCGAGGGCGAACCCGACGGCCGCCTCCGCGATCGTGGCCTGGGCGTGGAACCACAGGCGCTCCCGGTCGGTCCACAGCACGTCGGCCACGGCGGCCGGCGACGGCAGCAGCCACTCCCGCGGCGACGCGACCCAGATCACGGCCTGCCACGCCGCGAGGCCGAGGAGGGGCAGCAGCAGGAGCGGCAGCCGCGCCCACGGCCGGCGCGGCGCCCGCGCGGTGGACGCGTCGGCGGGGATGACGATGCGGTCGGCGGTGCTCACGTCAGCGCCCCCGCGCCGCGGAGGGCGGCGACCAGGTCCCCACGGAGGGCGGCGAACTCCGGGCGCGCGGTGTCGTCGAGGGTGCGCGGCCGCGGCAGGTCGACCGCGACCTCGGCGACGACCCGGGCGGGGCGCGGCCCGCAGACCAGCACCCGGTCGGCGAGCAGCAGCGCCTCGTCGAGGTCGTGGGTCACCAGCAGCGCGGTCGGCCGGTCCTGGGACCAGGCGCGCGCCAGCACCCCCTGCAGGTCGGCGCGGGTGAGGGCGTCAAGCGCTCCGAAGGGTTCGTCGAGCAGCCACGCGCGGGCCCCGCCCAGCAACGTGCGGGCCAGTGCCGCCCGCTGGCGCATGCCGCCGGAGAGGGCGTGGGGGTAGTGCTCCTCGAACCCCGCGAGCCCGAAGCGGGCGAGGGTGCGACGGGCGGTCTCACGCGCCGATCCGCGGTCGGCGCCGGCGAGAGCGGGGCCGAGGCCGACGTTCTCGATCAACGTCCGCCACGGCAGCAGCGCGTCGTGCTGCGGCATGAGCGTGAGCGTGCCGAGACGCCGGGGGGCGTCGCGGCCGTCGATGAGCACCCTGCCCGTGTCGGGTTCGCGGAGGCCGGCGAGCACGGCGAGGAGGGTGCTCTTGCCACACCCCGATGGGCCGACGAGCGCGACGATCTCACCGGGGGCGACGATCAGGTCGAGGCGGTCGAGCACCGGGGTGCCACCGAGCGACAGCGACACGTCGCGGGCCTCGACGGACGGGGCGGCGTCAGTCACCGTGCGTCCACCCGAGGCGCCCCGCCGGGCGGGTGGTGCCGTCCGGGTCGATCAGGTCGACGTCCGGTGTGCCGGGGGTCAGCGCGCCGACGACGTGCAGCACACCGGCCGTGGTCCGCAGGCCGTCGAGCAGCGCGGACGGGACGGCCGCGAGGAGCTCGTAGTCCTCGCCACCGGTCGCCGCCAACAGCAGCGGATCCCGTCCCGCCGCGCGCGCCACCTCGGCCACGCCCGGCGCGAGGGGGACCGCGGAGAGATCGATCCGGGCGCGCACGCCGCTCGCGACGGCCATCCGCCGGGCGTCGAGCCCGAGGCCGTCGGAGAGGTCCATCATCGCCGTCGCCCCACCCGCCGCCAGCGCGAGGCCGGCGGCGACCCGCGGGGAGGGGCGGCGGTGGGCGGCGACGAGCGCATCGCGCTCCCCCAGGCCGGGGGCGAGGTCGGGGTCCTCCAGCAGCAGCAGACCCGCGGCCGCCGCGCCGAGGGGGCCGGTGACGCAGAGGAGGTCCCCCGCCCGACCACCCGATCGCCGGAGCGGGACGACACCGGGGGCGGCACGTCCGAGGGCGGTGACCGCCAGCACCAGCACCGGCGCCGACGTGACGTCGCCGCCGGCGATCGTCACGCCATGGTGGGAGGCGACCTCCTCCATCCCCGCGTAGAGGTCGTCGACCTCGTCGTCGGTCATCCCGGGGGGCAGGCCGAGGCCGATGAGGGCGGCGACCGGCACCGCCCCCATCGCCGCGATGTCGGACACGTTCACCGCGAGCGCCTTCGCGCCGAGGTCCCGCGCCGAGATCGTCGCGCGGCGGAAGTGGACGCCCTCGACGAGCATGTCGTGGGTGGCGACGGCGTCGTCGCCGAGGGCCAGCACCGCGGCGTCGTCGCCGATCCCGAGGGACGTCCCGGGGCGGAGGGTGGTGCGTCGCGCGATGCGCTCGATGAGCGCGAGCTCCGGCATCGGAGTCCTCCCTTCGCTGGAATTACCCAGATCAGGTTCGAGGGTCGAGGCGGTCGCCTCCTCTCAGCCGCCGTGGTGGCAGCTCCCCTGGTCGATCCCCGCGACCCTATCACCGGATCGCGCGCCCGCCCGGCGCCGGGGTCCGTCCACGTCGCGCTCAGCCCCGGCGCCCCGCCGCCGATACATGGGGTGACGAACCCGGACGTGAGGACGACGTGGACGCGGAGAACGGCATCGGGGCGGGACGCCGCCTGGTGGTCTTCCACCTGGGCGACGAGGAGTACGGGGTGCCGATCACCCTCGTGCAGGAGATCATCCGCCACACCGCCCCGCGGCCGGTGCCCGGCAGCGCCCCCCACGTGGAGGGCGTCATCAACCTGCGCGGCCGGATCATCCCGGTCGTCGACCTCCGTGCCCGGTTCGGCGTCGGCGGTGCGCGTCCCGCCGGGGCGAAGACCGTCATCACGACGGTCGACGGCGCGACGATCGGCCTCGTCGTCGACGAGGTCCGCGAGGTGCTGACGCTCGGCGAGGACCTCTGCGAACCCGCTCCCGCGGGGACCGACTCCGGCGGGCACGTCGACACCGTCGCGAAGCTCGACGGGCGCCTCGTCGTCGTGCTCGACCTGGCCCGCCTCCTCCACGAGGGGGCGATGGCCGCCTGACCGCGGCCGGCGGTACTCAGCCGGCCGCCTCCCGGGACCTCCGGTAACGCTCGAGCATCAGCTCGCGCCGCTCCTTGTGGTCCACCCGCGGCGCCGGGTAGTCGCTCCCGATGCGACACCCGGCGCCGCGCTGCTCCTCCGCCGTCATCCGCCACGGCTCGTGGATCCGTTTCGCCGGCACGTCCCGGAGCTCGGGGACGTAGAGCCGCACGTAGTCGCCGTCGGGGTCGAAGCGGGTCGCCTGCCGCAGCGGGCTCAGGACGCGGAAGTACGGTGCGGCGTCGGTGCCCGTGCCGGCCGTCCACTGCCAGCCGCCGTTGTTGTTCGCCGGGTCGCCGTCGACCAGTCCCTGCATGAAGACCGTCTCCCCGCGGCGCCAATCGACGAGGAGGTCCTTGACCAGGAAGGACGCGACGATCATGCGGGCCCGGTTGTGGATCCACCCCGTCGACGCCAATTGGCGCATGCCGGCGTCGACGATCGGGAAGCCGGTGCTCCCCTGCGCCCAGGCGGCGAGGTCGGCGGCGTCGTCGTCCCACTCGATCCCCCTCAGCGTGGGGTTGAGGGAGACCCGGGCGACCTCGGGGTGCCGTGCCAGGTGGTGGTGGTAGAACTCACGCCAGCAGATCTGCCGCCAGAAGGCCTCCCGCCCGGCGGGCAGCCGCCCCGGCAGGCCGAGCGCCCGCCCCACCTGGGCGCCGGTGCACATGCCGAAGCGCAGGTAGGCCGACAGGTGCGACGTCCGGTCCTCGGCGGGGACGTCGCGGTGGTCGGGATAGCCGTCGGCGTCGCCGTCGCGGATGAAGTCCACGATGCGGCGGCGCGCCGCCGCCGGGCCCGCCTCCAACGGCGGGTCGCCGTCCGGCAGGCGCTCGAGGCCCGTCGACGGGAGCTCGGGGCCGGGGATCTCCCGGGGGGCGGGGACGTGCTCCGGCAGCGGGGCGTCGCGCCAGACGCGGCTGAACGGCGTGAACACGAGGTAGCCCGCCCCCGAGCTCCCGGTGAGGTCCTCCGGCTCGACGACCAGGTCACCGCCGAACTCCACCATCTCGACGCGGTCGCGCTCCAGGGCCGCCCGCACACGGCCGTCGCGGCGACGCCCGAAGGGCGACACCTCGCGTGTGACGACGACCCGCGTCGCGCCGGCCTCGGCGGCGACCTCGGGGACGACCCGCGACGGGGCCCCCTCCCGGATCACGAGCCGCGAGCCACGTGACCGCAGCTCGCCGTCGAGTGCCTCGAGGCCGGCCCGCAGGAACCGGAGGCGCGGGGGGGCGTGGTGGTGCCGGCGCCGCAGCAGTGTCGTGTCGATGACGAAGAGGCACACCGTCGGCCCCGCGTCGACGGCGGCGCGCAGGGCGGGGTGGTCGGCGACGCGGAGGTCCCGCCGGAACCAGACGAGCGTCGCCGGCGCGCTCACGCGGACCGCGTCTCCAGCAACTCCTTCGTGAGGCGGTGCCGTTCGGCGAACGCATGCGCCAATTGGCGTCCCGCGACGAGGCGGTCCGCGAGACGCCCGACCGGGCCGCCGGGGAGGGCGTAGGTGAGCCGGTCGGTCATGAGGGTCCGGCCCGGTCCGAGCGCCTGGAAGATGTGCTCGTGGCGCCAGCTCGCGAACGGCGACCGCTCCGCGACGTCGACGATCCGGTTCGGCGGCTCCACCGACTCGATCCGGACCCGCCAGCTCATCGCGATGGGGGAGGGGAAGGGCCGCATCCTCATCACGACCCTCGCGCCGGTCGTCACCGGGAACGTGCCCTGCACGTCGAGGATGCGGGTCGAGCGGGGGGAGATCGACGCGGCGTTGCGGGTGTCGAGGTGGAAGGCGAAGACCTCCTCGACGGGGGCCTCGATCTCCACCGACCGCTCGAGCACGGAGGGGGTGGTGGGCATCTGCCGATCCTAGTGCCGGCCTCCGTCCCCGGCCGGGGATCGTGCCACGCCGGGTCCCGGCCGACCGGGGACCGAGGTGTGCCCGCGCCGGACCGGGACCCCGACCGTGTCGATTGGCATCGACCGGGGGCGCCAATCGACACCGACCCCAGCGCGGGGGGTCGGCGGACCGGGGGAGCCCGGCTCCGGTGGCGGACCGCGACACGCGTACGATCACGCGATGCGACGCCGGGGAGATGGGGAGCGGGTCGGGGTGGGGTCGATCGTGTTCCGCCGCGAGACCGGTGTCTACGAGCTGGTCGCCCGCGACGTGGAGGGGGTGCTGCACCAGCTCGCGCTGTTCCGCGTGGCCGGGTGGGTGTTCCGGGCGGACGCGTCGCTCGGGCGGCTCCCGTGGCCGCGTGAGGCGATGGAGGCCGACCTGGCGTCGGGTCTGTGGCAGCGGGCGGGACGGGTCCCGGCGGGGGAGGCACGGCCGGGGACGCGGATACGGATCTCCCGGGGCTTCTACCTCATGCGGATCGCCCGCTGGCCGTACTCGCAGTTCGTGGCGCCGCACCGCAACGGTCAGTACCGCGCCGTCTCCGGGTTGTGGCGGGAGGGCCGGCGGGCGAAGGCGGTCCGCTGGTTCACGCGGTCGGCGGTGGTGACCGTCGGTGTGGGGCTGCTGACCGCGCCGCTGTTCGTGCTCGGCCAGGTCGTCGCGACGGTCGTGGCGGCCGTCCGTACCGTCGGCGGGCGCCGGGTCTGACGGAACCCCCGGGGGGACGGCCGGGCGCGGGGCCTCTCCTTCCGGGTGCGGGCGGCCGATGACAGGGGTGTCCCCTCGTCGTAGGAGCCCCCTTCGTGATCCGCATGCGCCGCCTCGTCCCGCTCGCCCTCGCGCTCGCCGCCCTCGCCGTGGTGCCGTCGCTGGCCACGGCGCGGATGTCGATCTTCTACGACGAGGCCGACGCGGTCCGCGTGCTCACCGACCCCTCGGGGCCGGGCGCGCCGATCGGCGGTGACCGTGGCGCGTTCCGCCAGGACCCCGGTGCCGGTGGCGTGTTCGACCCCGCCGGCCGCGACGCGGCGTTCCGCATCGCGAAGATCTCGGCCTCGGAGATCACCGACCTGTCGCCGGAGGCGATGGCCGACCGGATCCAGGAGGAGATCGACGACCCCTCGATCGCGAACACGTCCGGCCTCGTCGCCATCGACGAGCTCGGCAACACCTTCAACGACGGCCGCGCGAAGATCACGTACTCGTGGAAGTCCGTCCGCGGCAAGCGGATCCGTGTGGCCTCGCACAACCGCCTCGTCGTCACCCGCACGGGGTACCGCATCGCGAAGGGCACGGCGCCCCTCCCCGTCATCGACCCGGCGAGCCCCGGATCGAAGCTGTCCGTCGCGATGGAGCTCCTCGCGAGCCGCCCGTACCCGTCGGGCGGGTCGTACGCGGAGCGGGTCCACCTGTACATCGCCCCCGCCTTCGGCACGTCGATCGCGGCGGGCCGCGGCCCCCACCGGCACCTCGGCAACGACGGCAAGCCCCACCGCGCGACCTGGCGCGGCGTCATGCCGGCCCTCGCACGGGCCGGCGGCGTCTGGATCGAGATGTACCACCACTCCGCCGCGCGCGGCGTCCACACCATGACGGCCCGCGAGTGGCGCACGGTCCCCGTCGCGATGTCCCGGTACGCCCGCCGCTTCGGCGCGGACACGTCCCGGATGCACCTGCTGATGACCGCCGCGGGCACCGGCCCGGTGGGCGCGCGCGGCTGCGGCACGCCGATGGCGTGCCAGTGGGCGCTCGCCCGCTCCACCCGCGAGGGCGCCGCGATCCTCACGAACGGCCCCGGCGCGTACCGCCTCGGCGCCGAGGCCGCCGCATGGCGGACCGAGTACAACCGGGTGTTCGCCGGCTCGTAGGCCCGCCCCGGCCGCTACAGTCCCGCCCGGCGGAGCGATGGCCCCGGGGCGGGGCGGTAGAGGGGGCGAATGGCCACAACGGTCGACCCGCGGGAGGACACCGGTCGTCATGACCGGCCCGTACCGCCGTCCCACGAACCCGACGCGCCGCGGGCGTGGCGGCCCGACGCGGGCCTGCTGGCCGTCTGGGCGCTCACCGCCGCGTGGGCCGTGGCGTTCTCGGTCTTCTCGGTGCTGCGGTACCGCGGCTTCTCGACCGGTCGCTTCGACCTCGGGAACATGGTGCAGGCCGTGTGGAGCACCTCCGAGGGGCGCTTCCTCGACACCACCGACGTGTCCGGCGTGCAGTTCTCGCGCCTCGGCGCCCACGTCGACCCGATCCTCGCCCTGTTCGTCCCCCTGTGGTGGGTGTGGTCGAGCCCGGAGGCCCTGCTCGTCGCACAGGCGGTGATCGTCTCGCTCGGCGCGCTCCCCGCGTACTGGCTCGGGCGGCGCTGGCTGGGCGACACCCGCCTCGCGCTCGCCGGCGCGTCGGTCTACCTGCTGCTGCCCGCCGTCCAGAGCGCGACGCTCTTCGACTTCCACCCCGTCACGCTCGCCGCCCCGCTGTTGCTGTGGTGCATCTGGGCGGCGGAGGAGGGCCGGTGGGTCATCCTGTCGGTCTGCGCGGGGCTCGCGCTGATCTGCCAGGAGCAGGTGGGGCTGCTGCTCGTCGCCCTCGCCGTGTGGCTCTGGTTCCGGCACCCCGACCGGCGGCGGGCCGCCCTCGCGCTCGCGGTGGTCTCCGCCACGTGGGTCGCCGTCGCGATCACCGTGATCATGCCCCACTTCGCCCTGAAGGGCGGCAACCCGCACATCGGCCGCTACTCGCGCTTCGGTGACGGGCCGACCGACATCCTCACGACGTTCGTCACCCGTCCGTGGGACGTCGCCGAGCTCGTCATCACCCCCGGCCGCGTCACCTACGTCCTCGGGCTGCTGCTGCCGCTCCTGCTGCTGCCGCTGGCGGCGCCGATGCTGGCGGCGGTGGCGTTGCCGCAGCTCCTCATCAACGTCTTCGCCGCGTGGGGCCCGGCCCAGAGCGTGCACTACCACTACGCCGTGCTGATCGCGCCGGTGCTGGTGGCGGCGAGCCTCCTCGGCCTGCAGCGGCTGCGCTCACGCCCCGAGGGCGACCCGCTCCGGCGCCTCACGTCCCGGACGGGGTGGGTGGCCGCGGCGATGGTGGTGGCCGCGATCCTGCCCGGGGTCTGGCAGGGGCCCCTCCCGTTGTGGGGCTGGGTGCCCGGTGGGTGGGGCGGGAGCCCGCTGCACGCCTTCACGATCGACGCGGACGCCCGCGCGATCCAGTGCGCCGTCGACCTGATCCCACCCGGGGAGCCGGTGTCGGCCACCAACGACGCCGGCTCGCACCTGTCGGCGCGTGAGCGCATCCACCTGTTCCCCGTGCTCCGCGACGCCAACTGGGCGCTCGTGTCCGACGGCCGCCGCGCCCAGGGCATCGCCGCGGACCGGCCGACGTTGCGCCCCACGATCCCCCTCGGCATCCGGCCCCGGTCGCGGTTGCTGCAGAAGGACGAGAAGTGGGACCTCATCTACGTCGAGCGCGGCATCCGCCTCTACCGCCGGGTCGCGAGCGTGCCGCCGGGGCAGCCGGTCGACCCGCGGGATCAGCCCGGGGGGCCCTCGCGGGACTGCTCGTAGGCGCGCTGGGCGCGCTCGACGGCGTCGGTGCGTTGCTCCCCCGTCACCGCGGCGCGTGACCGGGCGACCCGGTTGGAGGCCTCGATGCCGGTCAGGGAGTCCTGGAAGCGGGGCACGACGTGGCGGGCGAGCAGCTCGTAGGAGCGGTGGACCTTCTCCCGCGGAGCCCACTCGTTCGCCCAGCACATCAGGCCGCCGAACCCGCCGGAGCGTTCCTGCAGGCGCTCGATCGCCGCGACGGCGTCGTCGGGGGTGCCGACCACCCAGCTGCCCGCGTCGACCATCTGCTCGATGATCAGGTCGCGCGGCCCCGGCACGGGCCGGGGGCGTCCCGTCACCGCCTCCGCGTAGTCGAGCAGGTAGGCGGCGGCGCCGCGGCGGGCGTCGTCGAACGCCTCCCGGCGGGTCTCGGCGACGTGCACCGGCAACGCGAGACGCCAATTGGCGCGGTCGACCGTGGTGCCGTGGCGGGCGGCCTCGTCCTCGGCGACACGCCACTGGGCGGCGAGGTCGATGGGGCCCCGCGGTCCCTTGGCGACCGTGAGCGACAGCACCCCGGTCCCGTGGGTCCCGGCCAGCACCATCCCGGCCGGCGACTCCATGCTGGTCACGGCGATCGGGGGATACGGACGTTGGTAGGGCCGGAGCTGCAGCACGGCGTCGGTGAGCGAGAACCAGTCGCTCTCCACCGTCAGCGGCTCGGTCTCGGTGAAGAGCCGCACGATCACCCCGAGGGCCTCCGCCATCCGGGGGCGCAGGTCGGCGGGGGAGATGCCCAGCATGCGGGCGTCGGTCAGGTGCCCGCCCGGCCCGACGCCGAACTCGATCCGCCCCCGGGTGAGGTGGTCGAGCAGCACGATGCGGTCCGCCACCATCAGGGGGTGGTGGTAGGGGAGGCTCACCACGCCGGTGCCGAGGCGGATGTGGCGGGTGCGCTCCGCGGCGACGGCGAGGAAGATCTCGGGGGAGGCGATCGTCTCCCACCCGGTGCTGTGGTGCTCGCCGACCCAGGCCTCGTCGTAGCCGAGCTCGTCGAGACGGACGATCAGCTCCAGGTCGCGCTCGAGCGCGAGCGTGGGGTTCTCGCCGGGCTCGTGGAACGGGGCGAGGAAGACGCCGAACCTCATGCGCACGGGGCGGAGCCTACTCCGACGCGACGACGGCGGGCGTCCCCCCGAGCAGGCCGCGCGCCTGCAGGAACGGCGTGGTGAGGCACCCGGCGACGGCCGCGAGCACCATCAGCAGCCCGGCGCCGGAGACCGCCGCGGCGATCGCCCCGGCCCGGTCCATGACGTCGAGGCCCTCGGGGCCGAGCGCGAAGGCCCAGTCGTGCATGCCCCCGATCAGCTGGAGGCGCTCGTACGGGGCGTCCGCGATGTAGACCGACGCGTCCCGCGCCGACGTCCCCGCCCACGCGAGGCAGAGCAACGCCGACAGCGCCTCGCGCCGCAGCGCGAACCGGGCGGCGATCGCGAGCGGCAGGGCCACCTGGGCGACGGACCCGGCGACCGCCGTCCCGAGGTCCGGGAGGACGTACGTCGCGACGTGGCCCGCCTCGTGGATGGCGAGGTCGATCCATCCGAGCAGGGGCACCCGTGCGTCCCGCCCGTACGACAGCAGGCCCAGCAGGGCGCACGCCGCGGCGGCGGCGACGCCGCGCCAGAGGGCGGTGGACGGGACGTGGCGGCCCATGGTGATCCCATCGGCACGTCCGCACCTGGCCGACACGTCGTGCGCGGCCGATACTCCCGGCATGAGACCCCTCCGCACCGCCGTCGCCGTCGCCGCCCTCGTGCTCGGTTCCGTCACGACCGCCGCGGGGGCCCCGCTGCCGGGAGCGCCGTCGTGCCCCGTCCTGCCGCCGGGGAACGTCTGGAACACCCCGGTCGACGCGTTGCCCCGGCACGCCGACTCGGACCGGCTGATCCGGTCGATCGGCCTGCGGGACGCGCTGCACCCGGACTTCAGCGACGCCGGCCGGTACGGCATCCCCATCACGGTCGTGGGCCGCGCGACGCCCCGGCGCGCCGTGCGGTTCACCTACGCGTCCGAGTCGGACCGCGTGCGCTACCCGATCCCCGCGCATCCCCGCATCGAGCGCGGCTCGGACCGCCACATCCTGCTGCTCGACCGCGACGCCTGCCGGCTGTACGAACTGTTCGCCGCCCGCCGGGTCGCCGGGCGCTGGACGGCCGGCTCGGGCGCCGTCTTCGACCTGCGCTCCAACGCGCTGCGGCCCGCCGGCTGGACGAGCGCCGACGCCGCCGGACTTCCGATCCTGCCCGGGCTCGCGCGCTACGACGAGGTCGCCCGGGGCGCCATCGACCACGCCCTGCGGTTCACGGCGCCGCGCACCCGCCGCGCGTACATCCACCCGGCGCGCCACCAGGCGGGCGCGTCGGGCGACCCGGCGCTTCCGCCCATGGGGCTGCGGGTGCGCCTCAAGGCCTCGGTGCCCATCGACGGTTTCGGCCCCCAGTCGCGGGTGGTGCTCCGGGCGCTGCGGACCTACGGGATGATCCTCGCGGACAACGGATCCCCCTGGTACGTCACGGGCGCGCCCGACGCCCGCTGGGACGACGACGACCTCCACGACCTGGGGCGCCTGACGGGTGCCGACTTCGAGGTGGTGGACACCCGGCGCCTGCGGAACCGCTGATCCCCTCGCGCCATCGCGGCTTACGCTGTACGCTTACGGTGTAAACCACAGAGATCAAGGGGTGGGGCATGCCGGACGTCTCGTCGATGTTCGATCTGAAGGGCCGCGTCGCGTTCGTCACGGGTGCCTCGTCGGGCCTCGGCGTGACGTTCGCCGAGGGCCTCGCGGCAGCGGGGGCCGACGTCGTGCTGGCGGCACGGCGCGTCGACCGGCTCGAGGAGGTCGCGGAGCGGATCCGCGCGACGGGGAGGCGGGCGCTGCCGGTCGCGTGCGACGTCACCGACCCCGCCCAGGTGGAGGCGGCCGTCGAGGCGGCCATCGCCGAGTTCGGCCGCATCGACGTCCTCGTGGCGAACGCCGGCGCCGTCCCCGACGGGTTCAGCATGCCCGAGCGGATCCCCCACGAGCTCTTCGAGCAGTCGATCCGCGTCAACCTGATCGGCACCTGGACCACCGTGCAGTCGGTGGGCCGGCGGATGCTCGCGCAGGGCGGCGGGTCGATCGTCGTGGTGTCGTCGTACACCGGCGTCGCCGGGGTGCCGCACTTCCCGCCGGCCTACCAGGCCTCGAAGGCGGCCCTCTTCAACATCACCCAGCAGCTCGCGGCGAGCTGGGGCGACCGCGGCGTGCGCGTCAACGCGCTCGCCCCCGGCTGGTTCCCGAGCGAGATGACCGAGGCCGTCCTCTCGGCGCCCGTCTTCCGCGACCGGATCGACTCGCAGGCGCCGCTCGGCCGCGCCGGCCGCCCGGAGGAGCTGCTCGGGGCGCTGCTCCTGCTCTCCTCCGACGCGTCGAGCTACATGACGGGCTCCACGATCACGGTGGACGGCGGCACGTCGGCGTCGGTCGGCGCGGCGCCCTACGGCGAGGAGCTGTTCGGCCTCCACGACGCCGTCATGCCCCACGGCCTCGGCAGCCGGGTCATGCCCGCCTGAGCCGCGCCTCCAGGCCGTCGAGCATCAGCTCGAGGCCGAACGTGAAGAGCTCGCCCGGGTCGTCGGCCACGACCTGGGCGAGCAGGTCGTCGAGCCGGGGCGAGGTGGTGGGGGGCGGGGGAGGCGCCGTCCGGTCCGCGTCGGAGAGCGTGAACCCGACCACGTAGCGCGCGACGGACCGGGCGACCCTCAGCGACGTGGCACGGTCGAAGCCGGCGGCCTCGAGCCGGGCGATGCCGCGCTCGGCCATCGTGGCCGCGGCGGCGTACGCGTTCAACGGGCGCCCGGCGAGCAGGGGGACGACGTTCGGGTGGCGCAGCACCACCGAGCGGAACGTGTGTGCGAAGACGGAGAGGCCCGCCCGCCAGTCGGTGATCTCCGGCGACTCCTCGGCCGCCACCTCGGCGAGCACGATGCCGACGACGCCGTCGAGGAGGGCGTCCTTGCCGGGCACGTGCCAGTAGAGGGACATGGCCTCGACGCCGAGCTCGGCGGCGACCGCCCGCATCGTGCAGGCCTCCAGGCCCGCCTCGTCGATGACGGTCAACGCCGCCCGCAGCACGGCGTCACGGGAGAGTCGCGGCCGCGCGCTCACGGCCGCCGGCGCCCCGGACGACTCACCGCGATCATCCCCACGCCGGTCAGGCGGACGGCGTCACGCTCTCCCCGTCGGCGGGGATGCGCACGCGGTCGTCGAGCCCGGCCGCCGCGACCCCTGCGGCCAGGTCGGCGCGCAGCTCGAGGCAGTGGTTGATGGCCTCCATGTGCGTCGCGACCACCAGCGCCCCGGGCGCCGCCGTGGCCACGGCGATCACGTCGTCGGCCTCCATGGTGATGGTGCCGCCCTGGAGGAACCGCGCGCCGCCGGCGTTCACGACGATCACCGTGGGGGAGTGGTCGGCGATCGCGCGCTCGACCTCGGGGCACCACACCGTGTCGCCGGCGACGTAGACCGTCGGCTCGCCGGGGGCCTCCACCACGAAGCCGCTGACCGGACCGAGCCCCTGGACCGCGGCCTCCTCGCGCCCGTGGCGGCCGCCGGTGCGGGTGATCGTCAGGCCCTCCCACGAGAGCGCGCCGCCGAGGGGGACCGTCCGGACGTCGGCGAAGCCGATCGACGTCAGGTCCTCCGCGTCCTCCGGCTGGCAGAACCAGACCGCACCGGACGGCAGCAGGGCGCTGACGCCCGCCGCGTCGAGGTGGTCGACGTGGGTGTGGGTGAGCAGGACGGCGTCCACGCCCTCGGCCGCCGCCTCCGGCGTGACCGGCAGGGGGACGAGGGGGTTCGGGCGTTCCTGCGGCGTCCCGCGCACCGGTGCCCGCGCGCCCGCGGGATCCAGCATCGGATCGACCATGAGGCGATGTCCGGCGACCTCGATGACCAGCGTCGCGTGGCGGAGCAGGGTCAGGCGCACGCCGTCAGGCTACCGAGCCCGGCGCGCCGACGACCCCGAGCGCGGCGCGCCCCCGCGGCGACAGCCGGTACCCGACCTCGAGGCTCTCGGTGAGGCCGAGCGCCTTCAGCTTGCGCACATCGCGCTTCAGCACGGGCGTCTCGACGCCGAGGGACGCGGCGAGGTCGGCGGCCCGGACACCGGGCCGGGCGTCGATGGTCCGCAGGAACGTCTCCGTCCAGGGCCCGCGGCGGGAGCGTCCGTCCATCGCCGCGAGGCGGGTCCGCATCTCGGCGGCCTCCGCGGGACCGATGTCGGCGTCGCCGCGCAGGGCCACGCGCGGGTCGGGCCCGCCGGGGCGGAGGGCGATCCGGTGGATGCGGCCCTCCGGGCGGGCGTCGAGGGCCCGCAGGACCTCGTCACGGGAGCGGTACCCGGCGCGGCGGGCGTCGGCGTCGGTGACATCGTCCGGTTCGAGCACGTCGACGGCGTCGATGGCGAGCATCCCGGCGGCGGTGCGCAACGTGCCCCCGGCGCGGACCGTCGGCCGCACCCAGCGACGGAACGCCAGCGTCACCCGCCCGTCGGTGATCGCCTCGAGCTCGGCGCGGCGGATCAGCACCGGCCGGCCGTCAGGCGGGGCCGGCGGCGACCCGGTCGGCGTCGTTCGACAGGCGCACCATCGCGTGGAGCAGCGCACGGTTGTCGGCGGGGCGCGACACCCCGTCCACGTGGAGCTCCGCGGCGAGGCGGTCGGCCCACGTCAGGAGGGTCTCGACGGGCGCGGCGCCCGCGTCCATGAGCGCCTGCTCGTAGACCAGGGCGGCGAGGGACCGCAGCTCGGCGCGCACCTCGGGGAACGGGCGGGCGGCCCTCGGCGCGGCGCGGCTCTTGCGCACGCGCCGGCGCGGTCCCCGCTCGACGCGCTCGGGCGGCCCGGTGAACCGGACCGCGACCCAGCGCCGCTCGGTCTCGACCCGGACCACCTCGCACGGGACGTCGGCGGGGCCGCCGTCGAGGTCGATGCGCACGCGGAGCTCGGCCGACTCGACGATCCACGCGATGTCGGCGACCTGGAGCAGCAGGCCGCGCTCCGACGCGTTCACCGTGCGTGCCGGGCTGCGGCCACCGGCGCCCGTCAGCGTCACGTCGGCGTCCATCGGCAGCCGCGGCCACTGGCGGCGCTCGTCGGCGGTCGTCGTGCCCCTCGGCGTCACGATGCTCATGCGGGCCACACTCTCACGTCCGGCGGATCCGTCCACCATCCGAACGGTTATTCCTCACGTCCGCTCGTCCTGTCGGGGGGAGGGGTCGGGGATCGGGCGTCCACCGGACCTTCTCCGTAAACGACATAACACCAGTTCCCGTGCACACGAGGGGAGGGCGGGCCGGGTGTCCGAGGCTCCCGGTAGCGTGCCCCTCGAACCGTGACCCCGGTCGGAGGTCCACCGTGAGCGCCACCAGCGAGCACATCATGTCCATCGCGCCGAGCCCGGCGACGTCGCCGCGGCCGCTCGATCCGCCGCCGGCGCCGCCGACGTCGGTGACGCCCAGTCCGTGGCCCGACGAGGTCTACCGGGGCTGGTCGGGCCTCTAGCACCCGGCACGCGGCGGGCGCCCCCCGCCGTGGTATGAGGACCGGGTGACGAACCCCGCCCGGCAGATCGTCGTCGTCGCGGCCGTGGGACTGGTGGCCGCGGTGAGCGGGTTCGGAGCGATGGCCCTGCTGACGGGGGCCGCCGACGACGCGAGCCCCCGGGCGGCCGTCGTGCCGGCCGCGCCGCCCGAGGAGGCGTTGCTCGCCCCGCCGCCCGAACCGGCGCTGGCGGCGGTGGCCGATCCGGCGCCCCGGCAGCCGCCAGAGGCAGCCCAGCCTCGACCTCCCATCGAGGCCGAGCCCGCACCCGCCCCGGCGGACCCTCCGCCTCGGGTCGAGCCCGAGCCCGACCCGGAACCCGCACCCGGGCTCCCACCCGACCCGCCACCCGCACCCGACCCGGATCCCGTCGCCCCGCCGGCACCGGTCGCGCCGACCGGGCCCCCCGCCGCCGCGACCGCGCCGCCGCCCGCACCCCCCGAGGGCGTCCTCATCCCCGCGGGTGCCACGCCCACCGGGCACGACGCGGCGCACCGCGACCTGGTCGCCGCCCTCGGCCGCGCCGCTCCCGGATCGACGACGGAGGCGGACATCCGGCGGATGCTCGCCCTCTGGAGGGAGTACCTCGGACCGGCGGCGTCAGGGGTCCCCGAGGGGCGCCGTGCCACGGTGTCACGGGCCCTCCGCGCGAACGCCTGGTGGTTCGGGGGGCGGGGCGCGCCGCAGCGGCGGGTGCTGCTGCGCGACCCCGACGGGGTGATCCTCACGTACCGCGCCGGCCAGGGGTTCGCCGTGAACCCGGTGGCGACGACGGGGCGGTGGCGGGGACTGAACGCCGACGTCCCGCCGGACCGGCTCGCCGAGGCGATGCTCCCGATGGGTGTTGCACGCCGCGCCGGGGAGCGGGCCTTCACCGTGTGGGAGTACTACGACGTCCCCGGTGACCCGGCCGCGATCCGCCCGGGGACGTCGGGGATGGCGCAGGGCCGGGTCGCCCTGCTGATGGCGCACGCCCAGGACCGCACCGGCGACCCCCGGTTCGCCCGGGCCGCGCTCGGCGCCCTCGCCGCGCTGACCGTGGACGTGGACCGCGGTGGCGCCCGGAGCATGGTGACGACGGAGGCCGCCCCCGAGCCGGGGCCCTGGTACGTCGAGCGCGCCTACCCGGGCACCGAGCCCTGGACCGGCGGCGCGCTCAACGGGTTCATGGTGACCCTGCTGAACCTGCGGGGCGCGGGCGCCGTGCTCGACCGGGCGGCCGGCGGCGGCGCGGAGGGCGCGACCGCCGCGAACCTCGCGCGCGACCTCGCCGACCGGGGTGCGGTGAGCCTCGCCCGGCACCTCGACGACCACGACACCGGGTCGTGGAGCCTCTACGGCCTCCTCACGCCCGGCCGGGCCTGGCGGAGCTACCTCGCCGACCTGAACTACCACTGCTACCACGTGCGCCTGCTCGACCAGCTCGCGGAGCCGTACCCCGACGAGGGCTTCGCCGACGTCGCCGCCCGGTGGCGGGGCTACGTCGACGCCGCCGGGGCGACCTGCCCCGTCCGGGCGGCCGGCTGAGGCCACCCCAGGGGGGTCGACGCCAATTGGCGTCGACCGCCGACGCCAATCGACACCACCAGCGGACGTCGGCTCCAGCGGCCCCGACGGCCGGGAGGGACCCCATGAAGCGGTTAGCGGAGGACGGACCTCAGGGAGGTCGGACGCCATTCTGCGCCGCCACGCGGGGTCGGGACGTTCTCGGCGTTGAGGGTGTCGCAGATGCCCTGCAGCGTCATCCCCTGGCCGCGGAGGTCGCGGATGCGCTCCGCGACGGCGGGCGGCGTGGACGAGGGGCGCCCCGGCCGGCCGGCGAGTGCCCGCGAGGCGCTCGTGATCGCCCGCGGCTGCCAGGTGGCGGCCTCGGCGAGCACCTCCCCCACCGCGCGGCCCCCGTCGGCGGAGAGGTCGACGTCGGGCTGCAGGGAGATGATCGTGAAGCCGCCCTCGACGGCCTCCCGCACGAGCTCGGCGAGGTCGGTGAGCGAGTAGGTGAGCCGGTCGAGGCGGGAGACGGCGACGCCCTCGGCGGCACCGGTCCGGCACGCGGCGAGGGCGGCCCGCAGACCGGGGCGCCGCAACGTCCGGCCGGAGCGCACGTCCTCCTCGATCTGCACGAGCTCCCAGCCGCGCGCGGCGGCGGCGGACGTGAGCGCGTCGCGCTGGGCGTCGAGCCCGGGGCGCTCACCCGTCCGCTCCCGGGGGGCGACGCGGACGTATCCGATCAGGGGGCGGGCCACGGCGGCGACTTTACACTAATCGTCGTTTCGTGTAAAAACGCCAAAGCAGTTCGTGTACGCCGGACCGATCCGAGAAGGAGCAACCGCCCGTGAGCGACAAAGTCAACGTAGCGATCATCGGGGTGGGCAACTGCGCCTCGTCCCTGGTGCAGGGTGTCCAGTACTACAAGGACGCCGACCCTGACCAGTTCGTCCCCGGCCTGATGCACGTGGACCTGGGCGGGTACCACATCCGCGACATCAACTTCACCGCGGCGTTCGACATCAACGCGACGAAGGTCGGCAAGGACCTCTCCGAGGCGATCGTCGCGGAGCCGAACAACACGATCCACCTCGCCGACGTCCCGAACCTGGGCGTCGAGGTCCACCGCGGGATGACCCACGATGGTCTCGGCAAGTACCTCTCCGAGGTCATCACCAAGGCGGACGGCCCGACGGCCGACATCGCGGGGATCCTCCGCGACACGAACACCCACGTCGTCGTGAGCTACCTCCCGGTCGGCTCCGAGAACGCCACCAAGTGGTACGTCGAGCAGATCCTCCGCGCCGGCTGCGGCTTCGTGAACTGCGTCCCGGTGTTCATCGGGCGCGAGGCCTACTGGCAGGAGCGGTTCCGCGAGCGGGGCCTCCCGATCGTCGGCGACGACATCAAGAGCCAGGTCGGCGCGACCATCGTCCACCGCCAGCTCGTCCACCTGATGCGCGAGCGGGGCGTCAAGCTCGCCCACACCTCGCAGCTCAACTTCGGCGGCAACACCGACTTCCTCAACATGCTGGAGCGCGAGCGGCTCGAGTCGAAGAAGATCTCGAAGACCAACGCCGTCACCTCGGTCATGGGCGACGTCATCGACAAGGACGACGTCCACATCGGCCCGAGCGACTACGTCCCGTGGCTCACCGACCGCAAGTGGGCGCACATCCGCGTCGAGGGTCAGGGCTTCGGCGACGTGCCGATCAACATCGAGCTGAAGCTCGAGGTGTGGGACTCGCCGAACTCGGCCGGCATCGTCATCGACGCCGTCCGCTGCGCGAAGCTCGCCCTCGACCGCGGCATCGGCGGCACGCTGGAGGGCCCCTCCTCGTACTTCATGAAGAGCCCGCCGGTTCAGCACCCCGACTCGGTGGCGCACGACCTCACCGAGGCGTTCATCTCGGGCGCGGACTCGTCGTCGCTGGTCGGCGACTACGTGGAGACCGGCTCCGCCTCGTAGCACCGCGGCCCGCCCGCCCCCCGGGGCGGGCGGGCGACGCACGCCCGTGTCTCGGCCCGGGGTCCCGGGGCATGCCT
>LNFM01009094.1_pt1 | contig 18742 bp, 19 predicted proteins | sample 596031 | NCBI WGS metagenome assembly LNFM01 (sample SAMN04254537, study PRJNA301005) | activated carbon metagenome | isolation source: dual media filters at the Ann Arbor, Michigan drinking water treatment plant | place: USA: Ann Arbor | reverse complement strand
AGCGCGACCTGAGCTCGATGGGCAAGTTCCTCTTCATCGGCATGATCATGCTGCTGGTGGCAGGGATCGCCAACTTCTTCATCCAGTCCAGCGCGCTGATGATCACGTTGTCGGTGATCGCCATCGGCATCTTCTCGGCGTTCATCCTGTATGACCTCAAGCGGGTCAAGGATGGCCTGGAAACCAACTACATCACCGCCACCCTGGGCGTCTACCTCAGCCTGTACAACGTCTTCCAGTCGCTGCTGGCGATCTTCGGGATCGCGGGCAGCAACAACGACTGACGATCGTTGGTTGGGCGAATCCACGGGGCCTTCGGGCCCCGTTTCATTTGAGGCCTCAAGGGCAACGGTCGAAGACCGCCAGACTCTCCACATGTGCCGTGTGTGGGAACATGTTGACCGCACTGGCGGCCGAAAGCACATAGCCGGCTTGGTGCACCAGCAGCCCAGCGTCGCGCGCCAACGTCGCCGGGTTGCAGCTGACATAGACGATGCGTTTTGGCAGCACGTAGCCTGGCGCCGCGGCGGGATCGGCGGCCACGTCTGCCAAGGCCTTCACTAGGGCGAAAGCGCCCTCGCGCGGGGGATCGACCAACCATTTGTCGGCATGCCCCAGCTCGGCCAGCGCGCGGGCATCGATCTCGAACAGATTGCTCGCCTTGAAGTGCGCTTTTGCCGTCAGCCCGTTCAACGCTGCGTTCTCACGGGAGCGCGCCACCAGCGCCTCGCTGCCTTCGATGCCGAGCACTTCGCGCGCGCTGGTTGCAATTGGCAAGGTGAAATTGCCCAGGCCGCAGAACCAGTCGATCACACGCTCGTCGGCTTGCGCCGCGAGCAGCCGCAGTGCACGGGCCACCAACGCGCGGTTGATCTGGTGATTGACCTGCGTGAAATCGGTCGGCTTGAAGCGCATCGTGATGCCGAACTCCGGCAACTGGTACGACAGATCGGTCACGGTCGGATCGAGCGGGTGCACCGTCGCGGGCCCTTGAGGCTGTAGCCACCACTGCACTTGGTGCAGAGCGCTGAAATCTCGCAAGCGCTGCAGGTCGGCGTCCGTCAGCGGTTGCAAATGCCGCAGCACCAGTGCCGTGGCATCGTCACCAACGGCGACCTCGATCTGCGGCAGCCGATCCCGCTGGTCCATGCCTTCAATGAGCCTGGCCAACGGTACCAGCAGATCGCTGAGGTGCTGGGGCAGCACCTCACAGCTGTCCATGTCGGCGACGTAGCTCGATTTGCGCTCGTGGAAGCCGACCAGCACCTTGCTCTTTTTCACCACATAGCGCACCGACAGCCGTGCGCGATAGCGGTAGCCCCAGGCTGGCCCTTCGATCGGGCGCAACAACTGTTCTGCCCTCACCTTGGCGAGGTGCCACAACCCGTCTTCGAGTGCGCGCTGCTTGCTCGCCAACTGAGCACCCGCCTGGAAATGCTGCATCTTGCAGCCTCCGCACGTACCGAAATGACGGCACTGCGGCACGACGCGCTGAGGGCTTTCACGACGCAGTGCGACCCATGTCGCCTGCTCCCAGTTGTTCTTGCGGCGGAAGACGCTGACCTGCACCTGTTCGCCGGGCAGCGCACCTTCGATGAACACCACCTTGCCTTCGGCGTTGTGGGCGACACCCTGGCCTTCAAGGTCGAGCGACTCGACGCTCAACCACTCAGTGCTCTCTGTCACCACGGTCAGCGCGGTGGCAGCAGCTTCGCTGGATCGATCGGCTTGCCCAACTTGCGAATCTCGAAGTGCAGTTGCACCCGTTCCGCATCGGTCGAACCCATCTCGGCGATCCTCTGACCGCGGCGCACGGCCTGGTCTTCCTTGACGAGCAAGGTCTGGTTGTGCGCGTACGCAGTCAGATAGGTAGCGTTGTGCTTGACGATCACCAGATTGCCGTAGCCACGCAGACCCGAACCCGCATACACCACACGACCGTCGGCCGCAGCCATCACCGGGTCGCCGGCCTTGCCGGCAATCGCCAGCCCTTTGCTCTTGACCTCGTCAAAGACTGTCGTCACCGGCCCGCTGGCCGGCCATATCCACGCCATTGCGTCATCGCCCTGCAATCCCGCGGGGGCGGGCGCCACCGGGGCAGCGGCGGCGGGTGCGGTTGACACCGCGCTCGCAGCGCTGTTGGTCGACGAAGCCCCTGGAACCGTACTGGGAACCCCGGAAGCAGATGCCAATGGTGCTGCTGGCGCCGATGCGGCGCGCGCCTCCAAGGGCTTGGGCTCGACCTTGGCGACAACGGCAGGTCGCGCTCCGATCGGCGTGGGATCAGCCCCTGGCGGCGCCACGCGCAACACCTGACCGACTTCGATCAGGTTCGGATTGTCGAGTCCGTTCCAGCGCGCGAGATCCTTCCAGTGCTGCCCGTTGTCGAGCGCAATGCGCACCAACGTGTCAGAAGGCTTGACGGTGTAGTAACCGGGCTTGTCAGGCGCGGACTGCACGCCAGCGACATCTCCGGCTGCAATCACCGACGCCTTGGAAGGCGCACTGCGCACTTCGACGGGTGCGCGGTGGCGGGACGAAGCGCATGCGCTCAGCAGACTCACCGTGATGATGATGGCCAATGCGCCCGACATCCGCCGCCGCCCCGCTTCGTACTTCGTTCTCATCCGCAGCGACACCTCGTTCATATCGAGCCTGATTTTAGGGGGACGAACTGCACGGCCTCGTGCTCGGTCCGCTGGTAGCCGGCTTCGGTTCGATCCACCACGACCAGCGTCTGCCGCTTGCCGCTGCCGACCACCGGTGCAATCAAACGGCCACCGACTGACAGCTGATCGAGCCAGCATATCGGCACCTCGGCACCGCAGGCCGCGGCGATGATGCTGTCGTAGGGTGCATTCGGTGCGTGCCCGAGCATCCCGTCGCCATACACGAGCCTCAGCTGTGGGAGCCGCAGAGACGCCAGATTAGCACTTGCTTTGTCGTACAACCCGCGTATGCGCTCGATCGACACGACCTGCCGCCCCAGACTGCACAAGATCGCGGCCTGATAACCGCAGCCCGTGCCGATTTCGAGCACGCGCCCGAGGTGTCCTGCGCGCCGCGCGTTCACGCCTTGCATCAACACATCGAGCATGCGCGCAACCACCGAAGGCTTCGAGATGGTTTGACCGTGCCCGATCGGCAGACTGGTGTCTTCGTAGGCCTGAGTCACCAAGGCCGCATCGACAAAAAGATGGCGCGGTACGTCAGCCACCGCCTGCAGCACTCGGGCATCGTGCGGATTGGCCAGGCGCAAGCGCTCGACCATGCGACGGCGAACATCGGCCGAGTCGAGTCCGAGACCCACGGCGGGGGCTCGCTCACTGAGGTCGCAGGCCACCAGCGTCTTCGGCGCGCGCACCATGCTTTCCAGCCGCAGAGGAAACTTGGCAGAACGGGCGGCACCCGAGCGCTTGTCGTCGGCGCGATCGTCGCTCACGGAGCGATCGCGCCGGCCAGCCACGACTGCCAGTCTGGCATGGCCTCGTGGTCGGTCAGGTCGACTTGCAAGGGCGTGACCGAGACACGCCCATGGGCCGTCGCATGGAAGTCGGTGCCCGCCCCTGCCTCGCGTGCATCGCCCGCCGGACCGATCCAGTACATCGTCTCGCCGCGAGGGTTCAGCTGGCGAATGACGGGTTCGCTGGCATGTCGACGTCCAAGGCGGGTCATGTTCACCGGCAAGTCCGCCGCGTCGGCCCGGTTGGGAATGTTCACATTGAGCAGGAACGGTCGGCGCGACGGTGGGTGTGCCAGTACCTGCTCAATGACTTTACGCGCCACCTTCGCAGCCGCATCGAGATGGGTCCAGCCCTTGTCCACCTGCGAAAACGCGATGGCTGGGATGCCGAACAGAAAGCCTTCCATCGCAGCCGCGACCGTGCCCGAATAGAGTGTGTCGTCGCCCATGTTGGCGCCCTGGTTGATGCCAGAAAGCACCAGATCGGGCCGGTGGTCGAACAGGCCAGTCAGCGCGACATGCACGCAATCCGACGGTGTGCCATTGAGGTAGTGGAAACCGTTGACCGCGGTGTAGGCAGACAGCGGTCGGTTCAGCGTCAGCGAATTGGACGTGCCGCTCGCGTTCTGCTCTGGTGCAATCACATCGATCTGTCCCAGACCCTCGCAGGCTCGCACCAGCGCAGCGAGCCCTGGAGCCAGATACCCATCATCGTTCGCAATCAACAGGCGCATTGCACTCATTGTAGAAGTGGGCTTGACTTCGCCCTGGCGCCATCAACTGCGATCGAGTCCAGGGGGCGCTCGCCGTACAAAAGCGGCCTGCTAGCATTCTTCCAACGCTGAAGATCAGGCTGCCACCATGCCCGTCAAAGTATTGATCGTCGAAGACAACCCGGTGGCTCGCAGCTTCCTGACCAAGGTAGTGCGCGAGAGTTTCAGCGATCAATTGATCATCAGCGAAGCGAGTGACCTCGAAACTGCCCGGCGGCGCATCAGCGAATCCACAGAGCGCAGTGAGCGCACAGAGCTCGAGGACCATCCAGAATTGAACCTGTTCAAGCTGGTGCTGGTCGATCTGGAATTGCCGGATGGCAACGGCATGGAACTGCTCGCCGAGCTGTCGAGCTACCCGGCCACGAAGATCGTCACCACCTTGTATTCCGACGATGAACATCTGTTCCCGGCCTTGCAATGTGGCGCCGATGGCTACTTGTTGAAGGAAGACCGGTTCGAAGTGCTCGTGGAGGAACTGCAAAAGATCGTGCGCGGACAGCCTCCACTGTCGCCAGCCATTGCCCGGCGCCTGCTGACGCACTTCCGACCCGGTGGCATCGCCAGCGCCCCAACAGCACTCAGCGGGCCCTCCGCATTCCAGAGCAGCCGCATGTCGGCGCAGGATCGGCAGCTGTCGGCCGAGCACGATCGGTTGACACCCCGCGAGAGCGAGGTGCTGACCTACCTGAGCAAGGGCTTCACCATCAAGGAGATCGCCAACTTGATGGGCATCAAGTGGTTCACAGTGAACGATCACATCAAATCGATCTACAAGAAGCTCAACGTCTCCAGCCGCGCCGAAGCAGCCGTGCTGGCGAGCAAGCAGGGGTTGGTCTAGGGCTCATCAGCGTCATGGGAGGCATCGCCGCTGCGTTCTGGGTGTATGCCGCACTCGCTCTGGTGGTCGTCGCGGCGGCCATCGCCGTGGTGCGTGTGTTTGCAGCAGGGCGACGTCGGCTCGTCAACCACACGCTGGGCACCCCAGCTGCCAGCCCGGAGCAGCTGTTCGAGCATCTGTTTCGCACCACACGCGAGGTTGAGAAGCACCCAGAACAGACGGGTCCCGCGCTGGCGCGCCTGCTCAAGGAGCTTTTCGATCCCTCCGAAGCGACGTTGCTGGACCAGCCTGCGACCCTCGCACACACTTTGAGCGACGGCTCAGCGATGCGGGTGCCCGTGCCAGTGATCGCCCGTTCTTCAGCACCGACCACGTCCATGTCCATCCTGTTGCGGCATGCCCAGCAGGGTAGGCGTCTATTCACCAACGACGACGCACAACTCGCAGAGCGGATCAGCGAACACCTGCGGCACAGCATCGCATTCGAGCAGGCTGTGGAGCAGGGTCGCAGCGAAGAACGCCGACGCCTCGCACAGGACCTGCACGATGACATCGGCGCACGGCTTTTGACGCTCATGTACAAGGCGCAGTCACCTGAAATGGAAGACTACGCGCGCCATACGCTGCAAGACCTGAAGACGTTGACACGCGGGCTTGCGGCCGCCAATCAACCGCTGGCACATGCGCTGGCCGAGTGGAAGGCTGATATCTCGCATCGGCTGTCCGCAGCACACGTCGAGCTGAAGTGGACCGCCACGCAGGACACCGATGTCGAGCTGTCGGTGGCGCAATGGTCGGCCCTGACGCGCGTGCTGCGCGAGCTCGTCACGAATGTCATTGCGCACGCGCAGGCGCGCACCGTCGAGATCGACGTGAAGCTGGTCAATGACCGACTGCTCGTGATCGTTGCCGACGATGGCACGGGGCACGCTCCGGCACAGTGGGCGCCAAGCCTCGGTGTGGGAGGCGTTCGCAAGCGCGTCAGACAGCTGGGGGGTGAGGTGTCCTGGCAGGAACGCTCACCACACGGCATTAGCTGCCGTGTCTGCGTCGAGCGCCTGTCTGCATCGCGTTGAATCGCGGGCGTTCAGCGGACAAACAAAAATCGGCCCCGCAGGGCCGATTTCGTCACAAGATATTGGGGTGGCTGATGGGGCTCGAACCCAAGCGCCCGGGGAATTGAGGGATCGTCATGGGGCGACTCTACGAGGGAAACTGGCCCCTGCAGAACCCCGTCGTTCCCCAGATTTATCCCAGGATTTATCCCAGACAAGCGGCGACTGATGGCCTGAGGCGGAGGCTTCGCTGTTGCGACCACCGGTCTGGCAATCACCTGATAGATCGTATTGGGTGATGTGCGGCCTTCAGTGCGCTTGCGCCTGCGGCCGGACTCGGGCCAGAAGCGGACCACCAAGTCTGCACGCCGAACCGGCCGCAGTCCCAGACATCGACGGTGAATGGCTGATCTCGCTCGCAGGCCCTGCGTAGCGGGGCTGCTGTGGCAATATGACTAGCACGAGCTCGCCAGCAAATTCAATCCGCCGCGCATGCGCATCCGTCCCGAATCTCCGGCCGACACGTCAGCCATCCACGCTGTCACTGAACGGGCCTTCAAAGAGGCCCCGCATTCCGATGGTACCGAGCCGCATATCGTTCGCGCCCTGCGGGCTGCTGGTGCTCTGGCGGTCTCCCTCGTTGCCGAGGAGGATGGGGTCGTGGTCGGACATGTCGCTGTTTCCGACGTCACCCTCACCGCCGGCTCTCTGGCTTGGTATGGGCTGGGCCCGATCTCCGTCGAGCCAGCTCGCCAGGGTCAAGGCATCGGATCGCTCCTGATGAAAGCCGCAATCCATCGCCTGACCGAACTGGGCGCGGCAGGCTGTGTCGTACTGGGCGATCCGGCGTACTACGGCCGCTTCGGTTTTGCCGAGCGTCCTGGTCTCGTGTACCCCGGCGTTCCGGCCGAATACTTCCTGGCCTTGCCTTTCGGCGCCTCCACGCCGCAAGGTGAGGTTGCGTACCACGCGGCATTCACGTCCGCGGGCGGATGACCGCCGGACGGCCCCAGCCACCCTTGAGACACGACTCGACTTGAGCTGTCCGCCGCGCGTCAAGATCTGCTGCATCTCCAGCATCGAAGAGGCACAGCTGGCGATCCAACACGGCGCGTCGGCAGTGGGCCTGGTCTCCCACATGCCCAGCGGGCCAGGGGTGATTGCCGACGAGCTGATTGCGGAGATCGCGGCATCCGTGCCGCTGCCGGTTTCGACGTTCCTTCTGACCGCTCTGTGCGATGCCGACGCCATCGCTGGCCAACACGCGGTCTGTCGCACCTCCACGATCCAGCTGGTCGACGCTGTCGAGCCGGGCGAGCTAAAGCGACTGAGACGAGCGCTGCCGCAGGTCAAGCTCGTGCAGGTCATCCACGTTCGGTCGGAGGCATCGGTGAGTGACGCGTTGGAAGTCTCTGCTTACGTGGATGCGCTTCTGCTGGACTCGGGCAACCCGTCATTGCAAATCAAGGAGCTCGGCGGTACCGGGCGCGTCCACGACTGGCAACTCAGTCGTCAGATTCGGGAGCAGTCGACCATTCCGGTGTTCCTGGCCGGAGGGCTGCGCGCATCGAATGTTCATGAGGCTGTGGTCGCCGTTCAACCGTTCGGCCTCGACCTTTGCTCAAGCGTTCGCGTTGACGGCCGTCTCGATGCCGCAAAGCTGGATGAGTTCATGCGCGCGGTTCAGCGCATCGTCTGATGCGCCATCCTCACTCCTGACAACGTGTGCGCGGGGCGAGCTGAGCGGAGACGGGGCCGACGATGGCGACCGCTTCCGCAATCGACGAGTGTCTTTGAAGGGTCGCTAGCGGCTATACGCCAGCAATGGTGTGGGCCACTCGCTCCGTCACGCGCTGCCCAGTCGCGAGCTTGAGGATCAACCCCATGGCAACCATCGCGCCGATCAACCGCCCCCATCGCCACGTCGTAAACCTGTAGCGATGGTTGACCCAGAAGGCTCGACGCAGGCGCCTGGCACTTGCCAGCGCAGCAAGCGCAATGACCATGGGTCCGACGATACCGAGCGGCCCTGGCGCCGCTTGAACGAGCATCACCCACGCCGCCGGCCATCCAACAGCGTCAACGGCCGCGAGCCAGCGCCGGCCGGGCCAGTAAGGCGCATCCGGTACGGGCTCTCGGGCAACCAGCAACCACATGGGACTTCGATGCATGGCGCGCGGGCGGGTTCAATCCGCCCGCGCGCGCGTCACACTGGCGGCTTGCGCAGTGGCACTGGCAGCCACCGCTTGCCGGCCAGCCGAGCTGCGGCGCACGCCACCAGCGCTTCCTTCTTCATCGCCTCGACGCCGCCGTCTGCCATGCCCGGGCCAGCCTCCTTCAAGGCTTGAACGATCTGCGACTTCGGAACGTGGTTCAGGTAGCTCGCCGCAGTCGGCTCCCACCAGTCAGCCATGTCGAGTGCGACCGCATCGGCCAGCGCATTGGCCTCGAACGCAGCACCCGCGCCCGGGAGGGCGTTGATCGTCAGCGCCGTGCAGAGCGCCAGCAGTTCGAGCAACTCGGCCTGTGGCAGCTCGACGAGCCAGGCCAGGCGCTCGGCGCGTGCTGCAGGGATACGTGCCGCCCAGGCCTGTCGCGCCAACTCGACCGCCTGCCAGGCGGTGCTGCCTTCCAGGTCGTCAGCAGCCGACTTGAGCGCGCCCGCGGACAACTGTGGCGTGATCTGCGCCACCGAACCCGAACCGCGATAGTCATCGCCGAAGGCGCGCTGCACGAAGGCGTGTGCGAGCACGGCCAGCGCGATGGGCGTCCGTTGCAGCAAGACCGCCTGCAAGGCCATCGTCCGGTGTGCGGCAAGCCGCCGCACCAGACTCTCGGGCATGGTTGCCTCGCGCCGCTCGGACGCGGGAGCGCCACCGGCGCCGCCGCCGCGCGCGGCGCGGCTGACTTCCGTGCGATGGCCGTCATCGGCCCCCGAAGAACCCCCAAGCTCGGTGCGCACCTTCCGGTCTTCCTCGCGCAGCAGTCCTCGGATGACTTCGAGGTCGCCGGTGCGGTTGACCGTGACGATGACGCCTGCGCGCCGCCGATCCGTCTCCGTCCAGGTTCGCAGAGCGATCTGGATCGCCTTGCGCCGCGCCTCGATCTCCTGCTGCTCCAGGTTGATGCGCTCCCAATCGTCGCCCGTGGCCTCCTCGGAGTCCGACAGCAATTGTTCCTCGGCGCCGAGTTCTTCCTCGCGCTGCGCCAGCTCGGCAAGCGCCGCGCTCTCCTCGGCGGTCGGCCGGCGCGTCTTGTGGTCGCACGGCGCGAACTGCCGCAGTCCCTGGTGATCGAGTGTGAGCCGCGCTTCGACCCATTTCCAGCCTTCGGCAGCATCCTCCCGGATCGCCGCCGCTTGCGTTTCGAGCTTCTCGATGGCGAGCCGGTCCAGCAGCGCCGGGTCGGACAGAAACCGGCTCTGCTCGTCGTCGAAGAGGTCGCGGCGCACGACGCCCCCGGCCGCCTCGTAGGCTTCGATGCCCACGAAGCGCACCAGCGCGCTGGTGGCCGCCTCGATCTCGCCGGCCGTGAGCTTGCGGCGGATGGCGGCCGGATCGCGGTCCCAGGGCTGGGCATCGAACCAAGTGCGCTCCTGCGCGGCGTGGTCGTCGCTCAGCGCCAGGGCCATGAGCTGGTCGAGATTGATGCCCTCCTGCCGGTACAGCGTGAGCAGCTTCGGTGACAGCGCCGACAGCTTGAGTCGCCGTTGCACCGTCAACGGCGTCACGCCGAACCGCGCCGCCACATCCTCGATGCCCTTGCCCTCGTCGATCATCGCCTTGAAGGCGTCGAACTCGTCGGCCGGGTGGAGTGCCTCGCGCCCGCTGTTTTCGGCGACGCTGATTTCCAGCGCGCGCTCGGGCGGCACCAGTTCGCACAGCACCTCATGCGTCTTGGGCAGGCGGCCCTCGCGTTGCAGCAGCAGCATCGCCCGGCGCCGCCGCTCGCCCGCCGCGACCTCGAAGCGCAGCTTGCTGGCCTTGCCTGGCCGGTGAACTCGTCCGGACGTGCGCTCGGACACGATCAACGGGTGCAGCAGGCCTTGCGACGCGATCAGCGCCGCCAGCGTCTGCACGTCGCCCGGCGAATGCCTGCGCACATTGCGCGGTGACGGCAGCAGGTCGGCCAGCTTGATCGACAGCAGTTCCTTCGTGTGTTCCATGTGAATCTCCGACAGTGGATGTTGGGAAGCCAGGTGATCGAGACACGGCTTCACGGTGGCACCCCGGAGGGCGGAACGAGCCACCGCTGGTAGTGCCTTTGGTTCTGCATGGCAACAGTCCGTAAGTCCGCCGCTTCGGCTTGACTTCCGCAGATCGCATGCATTGCCCTGGATGCCACGTTGTTTGCCTTCCATGCCCCGACCGCCCATGCCCGCCACGCTGCGCGCATGCCTGCTCTTCAAACCGCCCTGCCCTAATTTCCGAGGGAGCCGTTCGTGGCTTTCAACCCTCGGCGTCGGGTGCGGTGTCGAGCTGATTCCTGCCCCGCATTCGTCGGTCGCCGTGCGACACCGACAGCGCCGCGAAGCAGCGCGGGTGCAAGGGTTCGTGGAATAAATGGAAGGGGCCCGCGACGGCGAAGCGCAGCGCAGCAGGCGCGGGAAGCGGTCCGTTTATGCCGCGAAAGACCCTTGTGCCTGCGCGCGCGGCGCTACGGTTCGCACGTGAGGCGGCCGTCGAATGCGGTGGCACTCGACCCTGCCGACGAGGGGCCGGCCGTGCGCAGGGTGCAAGCCCGCAGCGCGGCCGTGTCCTCAGCGCCGTCAGGCGCTCTGGCTCCAGATCGCGAGCAACGAACGCTTACGAAAATCTCTGACGCCCCACTGGACATCGTGGATTCCCCTGGGCGCTACTTGCGACCTGTGTAGAAGCCCGTTCACTTCGGGCCACCACGAACCGCCTGTCCGAGCGGGCCAGCAGTCTTGGAAACGCTTGGAGCAGGTATGCGCCCATCCCACCCGGCGCCGAACGCGGCGCCGTTGACGCGCAAGGATCTGGTGCCGTTGAACGGCAGACCGAACGACGCCCTGAGCGACGATCGAAGCGCGCCCACGCCGCGTCGGCGCCGCGCTCTACCGCGGACCGAGTCCGGGCCGAGACTGGAGCAGAAAACCATTCGCCGCGCCGAGGCGCGCTGCAGCGAGGGGGAGGTGCATTTCTTCCTGCAACGCATTGCCGGAGGTCTGTATGTCGAACGCGAAGAAACCCCTCGACGCGGCACGCGCACCAGCCAGTCGCTCGTCTTCAGTGACCGAGGCAGCTTCGAGCGATGGTGCGCCGACGATCCCGTCCGCTTCCGTCATCCGCTGCTCCACGCCCAGCTCAAGCGAGACGGCGATGCCCTCTGGGCCGTCGAGCCCTGACGGCGACGAAGACGCAGCGCCTGCGGCGCGCGATCTGCTGCTCGTCCGCGTCAGTGACGGGCACTACGCAGCTCGGGTAGCGGACATCGCCGCCCGCATCGCCGGCGCTGCGGATCAGGCCGAGGTGCATGCGCTGTTCCGCGAGGGCGTGGCCGCCCTGGGTGCCGAACGCGCCGCCTTCGTGAGCTTCGTCCGTGACGACGCCACCACGTCGGCCTGCCGCTTCATGATCGACTGCGACCCCGCGTGGGGCCGCTTGTACCTGGAGGGCGGGCACTTCGCGCATGACCCCTGGCTGGCCTATGCCGCGCACAATTCCGAGCCCGTCCTCGCCAGCACACTGACGGTGCTCGATGCCGAGCAGCGCAAGGTGATCGCTCTCGCGGAGCACGCTGGTTTCGTGTCGGCCGTGCTGGTGCCAGCGCATTCAGGCGCGGGTCATGCGCGCATCAGCTCGCTGTGTCTGGGCTCCGCGATCCCGGACTACTTCGACAGCCCCGCCCTGCCGACCCTCCGTGTCAGTGCGCGGATGCTGGCCATGGAACTGCACGACTGGTGGCTGGCCAGGCTGCGCCGCAATCTCATCGTCAAGGCCCGACTCAGCCATGACGACCTGATCCTGCTGCAGCACCAGGTTCAAGGGCACAGCAGCAAGAGGATCGCAGCCGAGCTGCAGGTCAGCAAGAGCTCGATCAACTCGCGGTTCCAGCGCATGAACGCCAAGCTGGGCGTGCCGAACAGGCGCATGGCAGTCAAGCTGGCGATCGAGTGCGGGCTGATCCTCAGGTAGCGGGCCGCTCGTCGGCCGCAGGCTCGATCACCTGCTTCGCTGCCGCGTCGCGCAACGGCTCGGGGGCGAGCGAAGCCGCGACGATCGCTGGCAGCGGGTGCTGTCGCAGGGAACGCGTTGCGCGGTCATGGGCGTAGGCCCCGTCCAGGAACTCACCCAGGATGCTGGCCAGCAGAACGCCAGCCACGCCACCTGCCACCAGCGCGCCCCAGCGACCCAGCAACTGGGGTGACGGCGGTGGTTCGAGCGCAGACACCTCTCGCAGCAAGGCCTGCGGATCGGCGCACAGGGGCTCGTCGGCAACCCAGGCCGCCACCCGAACCGCGATGGGGGCGTCGAGCGACGCCACCGGTGCGATGGCGAGCGCGTCACACAAGGCACCGGGCAATGCGATCGAGCCGAGCGTCGCGCCGACATCGCCGACCCAGACGGGCCTGCGGGGATCGAAGCTCCGCAGCTCTCGCAGCAGCAGGCTGTCGAACCAGGCCCGATCGTCGGGCTGGTGGCAGCGGGATCGAGCGATGACTTCGGCCTCGAAGTCATCGCCCCCGGCTCACGTCGTCACGACGCGGCCTTGATCTGCCGCATCTCCTCGGCCAACATCCACAGCGCGCGGTTCAGGCTCACGCCGCGGTCGATGCTGCCGACCGGCCGGGTCTGGAGCCTGCGGCCCTGCACGCTGCGGCCAGGCTGCCCGCCACGCATCACGTTCTCCTGCACGCGCTGGAACGTGGTCCACAGGGTGTGCCCGATGTCGTCGGCGCGGCGCGCCTCGTTGAGCTGCTCGGCGGTCACCGGGGCCGGCCGGGGCCCGCCGGTGTCCTCCACCGGCTGCTCGCCGAAGCGCAGGGCCAGGGCGGCGGTGGCAAAGGCGATCTCCTCGCGTGGCTCCAGCGGCAGCGCCTTCATCGCCTCGGTGTGCTGCTCCACGGCCTCGAACTCGTCGAGCACACGGAAGGCCCCCTCGATCACTTCGCCCTGGATGTTGCCCTTGTGGGGAATGCGGATGTCGTTCACCACGTTGCCGACCACGAGGCCGTTGCAGCAGACGAAGCGGAACATCCCGGCCAGCATCTGGTAGCTGCTCGCGCCGTCGTGGCTGTTGATGAGGATGATCTCGTTCGCCTCGGGCCGGGACTGCACCTGCCCGGCATGGCGCATGCGGATCATGTGCTTGGTGAACTCCGCCTTGCCCTCGATGCGGCTGGCGCCCTGCGCCACCATGTAGGGCTCGAACCCCTCCTTGCGCAGGCCGCGCAGCACCTCGATGGTGGGAATGTAGGTGTAACGCTCGGAGCGGCTCGCGTGCTTGCCTTCGGCGAAGACCGAAGGCGCAGCGGCGCGCATCTGGTCCTCGGTCAGCGGGGCATCGCCGCGCAGCACGCGGGTGGTGCGCGCAAAGCGCGTGGCGAGGTGGGCCCTGGTTTCGGGTTGCGTTGAGTACATGGTGGTTCCTTCAATCGTCGGGATGGATGAATGGACGGAGCGCGGCACGGGGCCTGGACTCCGCCCGGAGCGCTCAGAACGGGATCGGGTCGCCGTGCTCGTCGAGCTCGGCCTGCGCCGCGGCGGCGGCGGCCTTGCGGCCCTTCGCAGCCTTGGCCGCCTTTGCGGGCGCGGCCGGCCTGGCCTGCGGCGCGGGTTGACCTTCCTCGGGCCCGGCGCCCTGCTTCGCCCGCAGCGCATCGCCCTCGGCCTTGGTGTCGAGGTAGTCGATTTCCTCGGCGGTGAAAGCCATCGTGTAGACCGTCTCGCCGTCCTTCTCGTAGTTGTTGTTCTGCACCCGGCCCACCACGTTGACGTGGCTGCCCTTGCCCAGGTACTGCGCCGCGTTGTCGGCCTGCTTGCCCCACAGCGTCCACAGGATCGCCGTGGCCTCCTCGCCTCGGTTGTCACCCGAACCCTTGCGGGTGTTGCTGATCGCGGTCAGCGTCGCCTTGCTGACGGGTTGCCCGTCGCGGCCCTGCACGGACACCAGCCGCACCGTCGAAGCCAGGTGCGCATTGCGTTGTTCGACTCGAACGAAAGCCATGATGAAACTCCTCATCGGAAGGACCCGCCGCGTCCCGCATCGGGCTGCTGAAAACTGATCCTTCTGCTTGGCTCTCCTCGCTCCCGCCCACGGGCGGGCGGGGGGTGGGCACGGCCCCTTCCTTCACGGGAAGGGGTGGGGGATGGGTGGGGTTCTCAGCAGCCGAAGCAGTGAGCCGGCTTCCCGGCCCACCGCTAGAAGATCCCCCCACGCGGTGGGACGACTGGCGCACGGGCTGCCCCTCCCCACGGGCGGCGCAGCGTCGCGGCCGATGTGCCAGCTTGCCTGGCGCAGCGGTTGCAGCGATACCGACCGGACGATCGCGAGCAGCGGCGGCTCTGCGGCCGACGTGCCACCGAGCGCAGCGAATGGCACGGTGGTCGAGCCGCTGATCGCTGGCTTTGCAGCGGCGCAGCCGCTGCGTGCACTTCTCTGAATCCGGTCTTCAGCGGCCCGGCTCCGGGCATGGCGGGTGACCGGGGTGGCGTTCGGGACGGCAGAGCACCGAGCGGAGCGAAGCGCAGCGACCTGCGAGCCGGCCCGATTGCCAAGCGGGCGTCGGTCCTGCGCAGCAGGACGGACAACGAAGCCCGCGATCCCCGGGCACGGGAAAGGGCCGCCGCATGCTTCAGCCGGCTCTGCCGGCCTGACCATGTTGCGTGAGGGACGGCAGCCCGTCAGGGGCGAGACGCTAGGCTTTGCCAGCGGCTCGACGCGCAGCGCAACGGCCCGGCCACGCGCAGCGGGGACACGCCCAGACCCACAGAGACCTATACGCAGGTCCGGCTGCCGGCTCGGCTGCAGGCCCGTCTGCCCTGCCCTCACGCACGCCGACGTGGTCGACGTACACAACCTCGCCCGGAGGCACTTTGTTCATCTCGACCGTACCGGCCGGGTTGCCCTTGGACCTGAGCGCAATGGTGCAGCCTTGCCTCAACACCCGCGCACCCGCTTCTTGCTTCGGACAGTGCGCCAGCCATTTGACAACTATTGATAGTCCGCGCGATCATGCTGGGCATGAGCACCAACACAATGAGCTTTGCCCTGCCGGAGGCCATGCGCAGCTACGTCGACCAACGCGTGCGCTCCGGCCAGTACGGCAACACCAGCGAGTACCTTCGTGAGCTGATCCGGCGCGACCAGGAAGACCAAGCCAAGAAGCGCCTGCGCGAGCTGATCGAGGACGGCCTGAGCTCCGGCCCGGGCCAAGCACTCACGCCCCAGCGTGCCGCGCAGTTAAAGAAGCAGGCCCTGGGCAAGCTACGTTGAAGCGCGCGCACCTGCGCCCGCAGGCCGAAGCCGACCTGATCGAGGCAGCCAGGCACTATGCGACGGAGGGCAGCCCCACGCTGGCCGAACGCATGTTCGACGCGGCCATCGCGGCGCTGGAGCCGATCGAGCGCATGCCTGGCATGGGGTCGCCTCGTCTGGGCCAGCTCTGCGAGATCCCGGGCTTGCGCTCCTGGCGCGTCACCGACTTCCCGATGCAGTGGCTCTACTTTGAAGCTGAAGACCACCTGGACGTCGTCCGCCTGCTCGGCGACCGCCAGGACATCCTCGCCATCTTGAACGCCGATGAGTGACGCGGCACGCGCCTGACACGCTGCGACCGCCCCGCCATACGCCGCCGCCATGCCCAGGCTGCTGTTCGACTTCACAGATCCCAACGCGGTCAGCAGGTGGCGCCCTATCGACGACCGTGTGATGGGCGGCGTCTCGCAAAGGAGGCTGCGCCACGCCCCGGCCGGTCATGCCACCTTCGAGGGAGAAGTCTCCCTGGCACGGAACGGTGACTTCGCGTCGGCGCAGTCAGACCTGGCCGGACAGGGCCTGCCCGGCGCCGAGGCCTGCTTGATCGTGCTGCGCGGAGACATCAAGCAGTTCAAGCTCAGCCTGCTGACCGACGACGGATTCGACAGCCTGAATTACCAGGCCGGCTTCGCGCCTGCAGGCCCCGTCTGGGTATGTTGCCGTGCTGTGCTCTGGGAGCATGGGTGCTGACGTGTGTGCTGGCGTGTAATCCCTCGACCGTCCGCAGAGGGCGACCGTGAACGGCCGGCAGACTTGACTCTGATGTGGGTTTATGGCTCAGCATCAAGCTCCCCATTGACTTCTCAGTGCTCAAAGACATGGACCGCCGTCAGTTCAACCGAGCAGCCATCGCCACTGCAGTAGCCTCACCCCATGCGCTCTTTGCGCAGGAGCGTCCCGTGGCTGGCAAGCACTACCTGAGTGTCTCGCCACGGCAGCCCACCCGCGATCCGAAACAGGTCGAAGTCGTGGAGTTCTTCGCCTACAGCTGCGAGCACTGTTTCATCTTCGAGCCTGCGCTGGATGCGTGGCAAAAGCGCTTGCCCCGCGATGTGTTTTTTCGCCGCATCCCCGTGGCTTTTCGCGAAGGGCCGCTCGCAGGCCACCAGAAGCTCTATTTTGCGCTCGAGCAACTCAACCTCGTCGAGCAGTTGCATGGCAAAGTTTTCAATGCCATGCACATCGGCAAACAGCGGCTGGCGACGCCCGAGGCCATCGCCGAGTTTGCGACCCAGAACAACGTTCCTCCGGCCAAGCTGATGGACGCGTTCAATTCGTTTACCGTGGCGACGAAGGCCAAACAAGCGCAGGGGCTTTGGACTGGCTACAAGGTCGAGGGGACGCCATCGATGGGCGTCGATGGACGCTTCCTGACATCGGGTTCGCTGGCCGGTTCGAACGAACGTTCTCTGGCAGTGGTTGACTTTCTCGTCGGTGAAGCAAAGCGTCTGCAGGGGACCTGAACACCGACGGGTCGGTTCAATTTTGGGGCGGTCGGCGCAGGCTCGTTGGCCGGGTCTAAGCCACCGGCTCGGGTGTCGACTTTCGGCCGAACAGTTCGTAAGTCACCATCAGTGCAGCCCCGCCAGTGATGCCGATGTCAGCGACGTTGAACGCTGGCCAGTGGTACGCGCTCCAATGGACGTCGATCCAGTCCACCACAGCGCCACGATGGACCCGGTCGAGCATGTTGGCCAACGCACCACCGAGGATCAAGCCGAAGGCGATGCGTTCCACACGGACGGTGCTTGGCCGCCAGATCATGATGGCCAGAAAGACGGACGCCGCCACGGCGATCGCGATGAAGAAGTAGCGTTGCCAACCGCCAGCGTCATGCAGAAAGCTGAACGCCGCACCGCGGTTCAGCACATGAACGATGTTCAGTACCGGCAACCATGCGTGACCGGTTCCGTACTCGACCCATGCGACGATCGCAGCCTTTGTGGCCACGTCGGCGGCGAGTACCAGACCTGCCAGCAGAAAGCCCAGCCGGATGTTGCGGTCAGCCTGCATGGCGACGATCCTCAGCAGAGGAGTTGCGCAACAGCCGCAGCCCGTTGAAGACCACGACCAAGCTGGCGCCCATGTCGGCCAGGATGGCCAACCACAGGCTGGCATGCCCGGTGAAGGCCAGCACCATGAAGATGGCCTTGGTGCCGATCGCGAAGGCGATGTTAGCCTTGAGAATGCCGCCGACCCGGCGCGACAGGTCGATGAATTCGGGCAGCTTGCGAAGGTCGTCCTGCATCAAGGCCACGTCGGCGGTCTCGATGGCCGTGTCGGTACCAGCGGCTCCCATCGCGAATCCGATGTTGGACTTGGCTAGCGCGGGGGCGTCGTTGACGCCATCGCCCACCATGCCGACCGGTCCCACCGCTGCCAGCTTCTCGATCGCTTCGAGCTTGTCCTGCGGAAGCAGATCGCCGCGTGCGTCGGTGATGCCCACCTCAGCCGCGACGGCAGCGGCCGTCCTGCCGTTGTCACCAGTCAGCATCACCGGCTCCACGCCAAGTCGCTTCAGTGCAGCCACAGCCTCCTTGCTGCTGTCGCGCACTGTGTCAGCCACGGCCAGCACGGCCAGCGCGACCTTGTCCGTCGCGAGCACCACCGCCGTCTTCGCCTGAGCTTCCAAGCCTTCGAGGTGAGCGCGGACAGGTTCCGACACCACGCCCAACTCGGTGGCCAGGCGCTGGTTGCCGATGTAATAGGTCTGGCCGTCGATATCGCCTCTGACGCCACGGCCTGCCAGCGCCTCGAAGCCCTGCACGGTGGCGTGTGGCATGTCTCCATAGGCGTTGACGATAGCGGTCGCCACCGGGTGTTCCGAGAGCGCGTCCAGGCTCGCAGCGATGCGCAGCACCTCCGCGTGCGGCATGTCACCCAAGGGGATCGTGTCCGTTAGAGCGGGACGCCCGTGCGTCAGGGTGCCGGTCTTGTCCAGGGCCACCGCGCGCAGCAGACGCCCTTGCTCGAGGTACAGCCCACCCTTGATCAAGATGCCCCTGCGCGCAGCGGCGGCAAGTCCGCTGACGACGGTGACCGGCGTCGAGATCACGAGGGCACAAGGGCAGGCGATGACGAGCAGCACGAGCGCCTTGTAGGCCCAGTC
>LNFM01006696.1_pt1 | contig 18743 bp, 12 predicted proteins | sample 596031 | NCBI WGS metagenome assembly LNFM01 (sample SAMN04254537, study PRJNA301005) | activated carbon metagenome | isolation source: dual media filters at the Ann Arbor, Michigan drinking water treatment plant | place: USA: Ann Arbor | reverse complement strand
ACGCGCCGATCAGCAGTCGATAGTCGCCGATGCGGCCGGAGAGATACCGCGCCAGGGGAAAGCCGAGCGCCAGCCCGACCATAAAGTCGGTTTGCGCCCAGGTGAGAAAACTCGGCAGCACGCCACCGAGATCGCCGGAGACGTGCGGCAACAGTGCGATATACGAACCGGCATTGAACAGGACCACGATGTGCGCCAAGCCGAGGACGGCATTGAAGAGCACGAACCGCCAGCCCCGCAATCGTCTGAGAAACACCGCTGCCATCGCCGTATCACCTGCTTTCTGTCAAAAAGACGGAGAGTAACCTTGCCGGGCTGGCGCCGGAGCCGGCTGGACCGCCGGAACGGTCTGACTCTCGGCAGGCGCGGCGGCCCGGTGTGTCAGATAGATGGCCATGCCGGTGAACAGCATGCCGCCGACCAGATTGCCTAACGTGACCGGGATTTGATTCCAGACCCACCAGGAGGATGCCGTCACGTTGGCGCCGAGCAACATGCCGACCGGGATCACGAACATGTTGACGACTGCATGCTCAAACCCCTGGGAGAAGAAGAGGACCGTCGGTCCCCAGATCGCGAGGAGTTTCCCTGCGAAGGAGTTGGATGCATACGAGGCGACGACGGCCAGACTCACCATCCAGTTGCACAGCACGGCTTTGGTGAACACGGTCAACAGGCCAGCGGAGCCGTGGGAAGCATAGTAATTTGTTTTGGCTTCGGCGATGGCGATCAGCTTGGCGCCGACCGGAGGGACCGCGTTGTCCCACGCCGTTGTGATGCAGAGTGCGAAGAGTCCCGCGTACAGCGTCGCGCCCAGCAGATTACCGAGAAAAACCCAGCCCCAGTTGGCCAGCACGCGATTCATCCCGACCTGTCCGTGACTCGCGACGGCGGCACAGGGTAGGAGCGCAAAGCTGCCGGTGATGATTTCGGTTCCCAGGAGAATTGCCAGTGCCAGACCGAAGGGAAAGAGCAGGCTGCCGGCGATCCAGGAGCCGGTTTCGACGGCGACGGTCACGGCCATACTGGTGGCGATGCCCAGATAGGCGCCGGCCAGCATTCCCCTGATGAGCAGATGCCGGGGCGGGACGTTCAGTTTGACCGTGGCGCCCGCCAACATGCTTTCGACAACACCGAGGGGCTTGACGTAGTCCATGACCGGTCCTCCTTCGTGCCTCTGTCGTGGTCAGTGATTCTCATGTGGTCCGAGCCTGCCCTACGATAGAGCAACCTCGATGCCAACGACTGTGCCTGAAGATGCGGAGCAATCGTCCCGGTCCGCATCCGCACCGGCATGGAGTCGAGCGGTTTCGCACGAGCCGCACAGTGCGATGTGTCGTGACGTTGATATATGGATCGGGTGGGAATTTGACAGGGTGGGGATCTCACTCCTAGGATGAGAGAGCTTCGTGGAGACCCCATGCGAGAGCGCACTGCCCGCCTGTTCAATAATCTTCCGATTCATCGCAAGCTCCTGCTCGCGTCCTTCATCCCGCTGGTCGCGCTCATTGTCTTGAGTGTGGTGACGTACCAGAGCGTACAGACGTTTTCGCAGGACGAAGAGCAGTTGGACAGTCTGTATGTCACGCAAAAGAATGCGGCCGAATACATGCGGCTGGTCGTCGATCTGGAAACCGGATTTCGGGGCTATGTGCTGACGGAACAACACCGGTATCTGCGGCCCTATCGTGTCGCGCAGGAGGGGATTGAGGCCATCGGCCACGATCTTGCAGAACGTATTACGGGTGAGCAGTCAGAGCGGTTCAAGGAAATACAAGCGCTCGTCGTCCAGCTGGTGACGGAGAAAGAGACGTTGATCCGCGCGATCAAAGACGGTCACAAACAGGACGCGTACCATTATGTCGAAGAAGGACGCGGGCGCGAATTGATGGTCGAGATCCGCCGGCAGATGGGAATCTTCGACCGGTTCGAGCAGCAGAGCGTCGCCGAGAAGCTGGCACAATTGAGTCAGGATCGCACCTCCACCCTGTTCGTGGTGCTGGGTGGCGGTGTCTTCACGTTCGGGTTGATGGTCGGCGCGCTGTATCTGATCGCCCGCTCGATCGCGGCGCCATTGCTCAATCTGGCCACGACGGTCGGTTCTTCCCCGGCCGGGCTGGTGCCGGCGATTGCCGTGTTGGAGCGGAAGGACGAGATCGGGGATCTCACGAGAGTGATGCACGACATGAGCACCCAGATTCGCGGCCATCTCAATGAAATGGAGAAGTCCGAAGCCGCCCTTCGTCAGTTGAACGAACATCTGGTCACGTCGGAGGCGAAGTATCGAGGCCTCGTCGATCATGCGCCGTTCGGGATCTTTACGACGAAAGGCATGCAGATTACCTTCAGCAATCGCTATAACCAGGAATTGGCTGGCCTCGATCCCGATGATCCGGTGGATCCCGATGCGTTCCGGGATCAGATTCATCCGGAAGATCGCGACCGGGTGCTCTCCGAATTTTCCCAGGCGGTGGCGCGGGGAGAGGCGTGTCAGACCGTCTTCCGTTTTCTGCACAAAGACGGCGGCGTCCGGAAAGTGTTGAGCCGCCGGCTGCCCATTGTCGGCGGCGAAGGCCTGCTGCAAGTGTATGTGGGATTCAATGTGGATATCACGGCGCTGGAGGATCTCCAGTCCCGCTTGAGCCGCGCGGAGCATCTGGCGATGCTGGGACAGGTCGCAGCCGGTATCGCGCATGAGCTCAGGAATCCGCTGGTCGGGATCGGGTCCACCGCGTCGCTTCTGCTGGATGACTTCGTGCGGGATGACCCGCGGCGAATCGATATCGATGTGATCTTAAAAGAGGCGAAGCGGTTGGACCGGATCGTCAATCAAATCGTCGAATATGCGAGGCCGCGCGAGCTGGCGCCGGTGCAGTTCAGTCTGTCGGAGGTGATCGAGGAAGTCGTCAAGACGCTCGATGGCGCTTTGCAGTCGAAACATCTCGGCCTGCGGACGTCGCTGTCTCCGACGGCTTCCCATGTCCATGCCGACCGGGATCAGATCAAGCAGGTGCTGATGAACGTCATCCACAATGCGATCGATGCGTCTCCGATGGATGGAGCGCCTATCGAAGTCACGGCATTCGAGTTGCTGAGCCGGAATCGTCCGGGGATCGTGGTGCTCGTGAAGGATGCCGGGGTCGGGATTGCTCCTGAAGCGCTGTCCCGAGTCTTCGAACCGTTTTTCACGACCGGGAAGCGGCATGGAACGGGATTGGGGTTGGCCATCTGCAGAAATATTGTCGAAAGCCACGGCGGGGAGATTCATATGACGAGCGAGCCGGGCAAAGGGACATCCGTGAGGATCTGGCTCCCTCTGAGTCAAGCCACACAGGCGATGAAAGGCTGATCGATGCGTGCTGTCGTATTTGTCACGGATGATGAACAGGCGATTCGCTCCGCGATCGTCAAGCGCCTGACCCGGCAGGGGCATCGGGCCGTCGGATATGATTCCGGCGAGGCGTTGTTGGAGGCGCTCCAGCATGAGCTACCGGATCTCGTGTTGCTCGATTTGAAAATGCCGGGCCTCAACGGACTTGAAACCTTGAAGCGGGTCCGGCAGCTGGCCCCGTCTGCCATGGTGATCATGTTGACCGCCTATGGGACGGTGCAGGATGCCGTGGAGGCGATGAAGCTGGGAGCCTATGACTTTTTGATCAAATCGGTCGATCTCGAAGGCATCGATCCGGTGGTCGCCCGGGTGCTGGATGTGGTGACGCTTCGACGTCGACTTGCCGACGAGCTTGAACACCGGGACAGTCAATATCAATTGAGCCATCTGGTCGCGCAGAGCCACGCGATGAAGCAGTTACTCGAGCAGGTCCGTGAGGTGGCCGAGAATCCCAAGTCGTCGGTGATGTTGCTCGGGGAAACCGGCACGGGGAAGGAGTTTCTGGCGCGCGTGATTCATCACAACGGTGCCCGGTCGTCGGAGCCGTTTATCGGCGTCAACTGCACGGCGATTCCGAAGGAATTGTTCGAGAGTGAATTGTTCGGGTTTGAACGGGGCGCGTTTACCGGCGCGAATCAGCGCAAGCTCGGGCTCCTCGAAAAGGCCGAGGGGGGCACGTTGTTTCTCGATGAAATCGGAGACCTCGATCTGTCGATGCAGGCCAAGCTGTTGCGGGTCATCCAGGAGCGGTCCTTCAGGCGGCTGGGAGGGACCGATGACATCGGTGTGGATTTCCGTCTGATCACAGCGACGAATCGCGACTTGAAGAAAGACGTGGGGCGCGGAGCCTTTCGCGAAGATCTGTATTTCAGACTCAATGTGGTCGCGTTCGAGCTGCCGTCGCTGAGGAGCAGGGTGGAAGACATCGTCCCCCTCTGTCAGCGCGCGCTGGTCCGGTTTGCGCAGGAGTTCGGCAAACCGGTGCCCGAGCTGGATCCGGAGGCCCGCATGCTGTTGGAGCGGTATCACTATCCGGGAAACATTCGCGAACTGCAGAATATTCTCGAACGGGCCATGATTTTCTGCCAGGGACGGACCCTGACCTCGAGTTGCCTGCCGGCGGAACTGCGGGAGGAGGGGAAACAGGTGGCGGTTACGACCGCACCGGGGCCGGAGCCGGTCGTTCGGGTCGAAATGAAGCTGGGGCAGCAATCGCTTGCCGATGTAGAGAATGCGATCATTGATGAAGTTGTACGGTTGGCCGACTACAACAAGACCTTGGCGGCCAAACATCTCGGGCTGACCCGCTTCGCGCTGGATCGCCGGCTCAAAAAAACTCACGACGAATAGCCCTCCCCTCGGTTACCCGACTAGAGTTTTCTCCCGTGTGGTGATTAGAATATCCGCGATGAGAATCCAGACTATCCGTGGGCGTATCGTCCTGGCGATCGTGCTGGTGGGTTGTATCCCGCTGCTGATCGGTCTTGTGCTGGCCTATGTGTCGGGCATGCGCTCGTTGCGCGATGTGATCGGCGGCAATCTTGAGGCGGTGGCGGTTCAGGCGGCGGATCGCGTGACGATGCTGGTGCAGGGTGAAGTGCAGGGCGTCCGGTTGCTTGGGTCGGCTCCGTTACGCGTGCGCCAGCCGGTGGAGGCCGCCAACCAATCCTATCCGGTCGATCCCGGGAAGACGCAGGCGCTCATCGTGGAGCGCATGCAGGCCTGGGAAAAGGGCGGCGACGGGGTCAGGCGTCTGTTGAACGCCGAGCTCTCCCGGTTCCTCTTGGAAACCAAGGTGCGTGACGGCGACAAGGTCGTGGGCTTGCTGATCGCCGACCGGCACGGGGCGTTGGTGGCGGCGAGTTCCGAGCCGGATCATTATTCGTTTGAACGGGAGCCATGGTGGACTGCCATTCATGCGGGAGGCGTCGATCAGGTCTATGTGAGCGGGCTGATTCCGGCACACGAAGGTTCGTTCAGGACCCCGGAGGAAACCATCGACATTGCCGTGCCGATTCTTGATGACCGGCAGCATACGGTGATTGGCGCAGTGAAGGCCTCGTACCGGTTCGACAGTCTTTTTGCGATGATCAACCAGATTCGCATCGGACAAACCGGCCACGCGATGCTATTCGATGCGGCAGGCAATCCGCTCGTCTGTCCGATTCTACCCCGCCAGGCGCATCGCATTCCCGGTCAATTGATGACGATGATCGTGTCCTCGCAGCCCGGGTGGGGCATCGCGGAAGACGACGGGCATGGGGGGACGGATACCGTCGTAGGATTCGCGCCGGTCACCGGCCTCCCGCTGCCGGATAACTCCTGGCATATCTTTGTGCGTCAACAGCCGGGGGAGAGCTATGCGCCGATTCGCGATCAGCTGCGGAATCTGGCGGCGATCGGCCTGGTCATGTTGGGGTTGCTGTGGGCGATGGGGCGCTATGTGGCTGCGAGGATCGCCCGTCCGATCCACATTCTTCAGACCGGCGTTGAGGCGATCAGTCAGGGCACGTATGACCGTCCGTTGAATATCCAGACCGGCGACGAATTCGAGGAACTGGCCGCTGCCGTTCACCGGATGGCCGACCGGTTGAAGGCGTCGCGCGTGGAATTGGAGGCGTTGAACGCCGATCTGGCCCGGCGTGTCGAGGAAAAGACCGCCGAAGTGACCGAGCAGATGAAAAAGCTACAGTTCGCTGAACGGCTGGCCACTCTCGGGAAAGTGGCCAGCGGGATTGCCCATGAAATCAACAATCCGCTGGGAATTATTCTGAACCGGATCGAGTGCATGGAGGTGGAGGCGGCGCAAGTACGTCTGTCTGACGAGCAGCAACGGGACCTGCTGGCGATCCGGACCCAGGCCGACCGTATTTCCCGGATCACCAAAAGCATGCTGGCATTGTCTCGCGGATCGGCCACGGTGTTGAAGCCCATGGATTTGAATTGCGTCCTCCGATCCTGTATCGAGGCATCCAGAGAGAGGGCTGGGACCAAGGGGGTCACCATCGAATCGGCATTGTCCCGGGAACTGTCGCCGATCATGGGTGATCGTGACCGGATCGAGACGGTGATGTTGAACCTGATTAACAATGCGATCGATGCGGCTGCAGACGGCAGTTCTCCCGGTCTGGTGATGGTTCAGGCTGACGGGTGTCCGGGCAAAGAGGGTGACCAGGTGCTGGTGCGGATCAGCGATTCAGGGCCCGGCATTCCTGAGGAGATGCTGGGCAGGATCTTTGATCCCTTCTTTACGACCAAAGATGAAGGGCAGGGCACCGGCCTGGGGTTGTTCCTGAGTTACGGGATTGTGGCCGATCATCGTGGTCGGCTCGACATCACGAACGGCAGCCGCGGTGCCGTGGCAACGGTGTCGCTTCCCGCGTTGGTGTCGAGCGCAGAATTGCAGCAGGAGGCCGGATGGGAGCAGGCAAGATACTAATCGTCGATGACGAAGTCGATGCGTTGGACAACTGTCGCCGCATCTTGAGCCGGTTGGGGTATGACTGTTCGACGGAACATGATCCTGTACGCGCCGTACAGCGAATCCAGCAGGAACGGCCCGAGCTGGTCTTGACGGACCTGCGCATGCCTGGCCTCGACGGGATCAGCGTCTTGGTTGAGGCGAAGCGGGTTGATCCCAAGATCAACGTCGTGTTGATGACCGCCTATGCAACGGTGCAGACGGCAGTGGCGTCGATGCGGTACGGCGCGTTGGATTACGTGCTCAAACCCTACTCCAGCAAGAATCTTGAGGATGTGGCTAAGCGAGCCTTTGAACCGACGGCGGGACAGCCGCATATCGGCGGCCCGTCTGCGGCGGGCTATGACCGTCCGGCGGCCGGCGTCGAGGCGGACAGGAAGCGCGGCATCGGGTTCATTCTTGGGAACAGTTCGGCAATCTGTGACGTGAAGGATCTCGTCAGGAAAGTGGCGCGGACCGACGCCAACATTTTGATCTATGGCGAGAGTGGGACAGGCAAGGAGTTGGTGGCGCGTGCCATTCATGACGAGAGCGATCGGGCGAGCCAGCCCTTTGTGCCGCTTGATTGCGTGGCGTTGCCGGACTCCCTCTTGGAATCTGAGCTCTTTGGCCATGAGAAGGGGGCGTTTACCGGCGCGCATGCGGCGAAAGTCGGCCTGTTCGAAGTAGCCAATCGCGGCACGGTCTTTCTGGACGAAGTCAGCGGGATGAGTCAGACGTTGCAATCGCGGCTTCTCCGCGTGTTGCAGGAACGCCATGTCCGCCGTGTGGGTGGCACGCGCTATGCGGATATCAACGTCCGAGTGATTGCCGCGTCCAATCGTGATCTCGAGGACGCCTGCCGCAAGGGAGAGTTTCGGGAAGATCTCTTTTATCGCCTCAATGTGATTCCAATCCTGCTGCCTCCGTTGCGGGAACGGGAGGGCGATGTGCAGGTGTTGGCGCAGGAGTTTTTGACACGGTTTCGGGGGCGAGGGGGTGAGGGGGCTGAGGCCGCGCCATCCTTCGATCCGGCGGCGATGGCTTGTTTGAAGGCGCATACGTGGCCTGGCAATGTCCGTGAACTTCAAAATGTGATCGAGCGGGTGGCGGCGCTGGCCGATGGACCCACGATTCACGTCGAGCATCTCCCTGAACGCATTCGCGCTGTGCGATCGGATGAGCCCGATGCGGAGGAAGCGGGATCTTACAAGCAGGCTAAGCAGGAAGTCGTTCGTTCGTTTGAGCGCAGTTTCCTTCTGGAACTCCTGAAGCGTCATGGCTGGCACATGAGCCATGCGGCGCAGGAAGCCGGCGTGGACCGTAAGACGATTGAACGGATGGTGAAACGGCACGGTCTTCGAGAGCCCAGCTAGTCAGAATCCCATCTGCCTTCTCGGTCAGTATGAGCCGACGGCTCCATTCTTCATGTGTGTCTCGCCAGAGCTCCTCAGTCACATCTGCATACGGATATGGGGCGTCATCGTCCCATGTTCTCGTTCTCAGCGGCATCGCAATTGCTTGGCAAAAGAGGATGGAGCTCTTCATGCACTCGAGTGCTGAACAGCTGGACGTGCTCGACCCCATCTACTTGCGATAACGAATGAGGGCCGTATGGAGATTATGGTACCAGAGAAGATTTTGATCGTTGATGACGAGCCTGATGCCATTGAGAACTGTCGACGGATTCTGAGTCGGCATCGGTATCAGTGCGTGGCCGAAGCAGACTCGAGTCGGGCCTTGGCGGTGATCGAGCGCGAGCGGCCTCAGGTTCTGCTCACCGATCTCCGGATGCCGGGCCTCGACGGTATCGGGTTATTGAGAGCCGCCAAGCGTATTGATCCGGCGATCAAGGTGGTCCTATTGACTGCCTATGCGTCTATCCAGACCGCTGTGGCGTCCATGCGGCACGGCGCGTTCGATTATCTGGCTAAACCGTTTACCGGGCAGGAACTTCGGACGGTGGTCCAGCGCGCGCTCAGCCGAGAAGGTGGTGATGCGAGTGCCCGCGAGGAGGTGCAGCTCGTTCCGGCCAAGAATCTGGCCGAGAGTGACGCTCTTGCTCACGAAGGGGTCTTGATTGGAAACAGTATGGCCACTCAGATGGTGCGCGAGGTCGTTGAGCGTGTGGCCGTAACGGACGCGGCGCTGCTGATTTCCGGTGAGACCGGTACAGGCAAGGAATCCCTCGCGCGAACAATCCATGCGCGCAGTGCGAGGCGCACGAAGTCGTTTGTGCCGGTCAGTTGCATCGCCGGTGATGAGTCCGCGTTCGAAGCGCAGCTGTTCGGTGCCAGATGTTCATCCAGTTCGCAAGTGGGCCTGTTGGAATCGGCGAATGGCGGGACCGTGTTTCTCAACGAGGTCGGCGGCCTCAGTCCCCGGCTGCAGGCGAAAGTCGCGCGCGCGTTGAAAGAGCGCCGTGGGCGCCGGGTCGGGGAGGAAGAGTATTACGAGTTAGAGCTGCGCGTCATGGCAGCATCGACGCAGGATCTGCGATCTCTCTGCGGTAGAGGCGAGTTCCGGGAAGATCTCTATTGGCAGCTGAACGTCGTTCCGATTCTGCTCCGTCCGCTGCGCGAGCGGGTCGACGATATCGATGTTCTGGCCCACTGGGTTCTCAGGACTTGTCAGGTGGGCGGCACTGACGACCAACTCATGTGGCAGAATTTCACACCCCGGGCGCGGCGGCGCCTTCGCCATTATCCCTGGCCCGGCAATCTGCGGGAGTTGCGGAGCGTGATCGAACACGCGGCTGTGCTGGCGGATGGATCTCTCCTCGATCTGGCACACCTGCCGGACCGGCTGCGGACCGCACGATAACGGCGTCTGCGCGCTGTGGGGGGGGCGGCGTATCTTCACGGGTGAGGCGCGGTCGTCGCCGTGTCTGGCGCAGGAGCCAGAGGGCTCACGGCATTCTGATCGCGTCCCGGCTGATAGGTCTCCAACATGGTCGTGATCAGCGGAAGCACAGTTCCCTGCTCGCTCGCCGGTACCTTGATCCGCACGCCGCGTCCTTCATTGCGCCCCAGCGTAAAAATGTGAACCTCCAGCATCGCGGTCCGGCGTTCGTCTTGATAGGTGAAGGCCAGGCGACGGGCGGGAAATCCGGTCAGCGTCATGTCCTGCTCTTTCTGCCAGGTCAGCGGAACCTTCTTTTTCCCGTACAACTCCGTGATGATGCGGCGATGCGTGGATGTAAATTCCTCCAGAGTCTGCCGCTGATCCTGGCTGGATCCCTGTATAAGGTTCATGTGGCCAGAGAGCGCCACGAGGCTGTGTTCGACCGGCGGGTGCAGTGTGACGCCGACTCCGTCCGGCAGTGGTTGACCGAGTTTCCATCCGTCCGGGTACCGAACGGAGAAACCGAAGCGGGCGTTGGTGTAGCTCTTCCACGCCGTGGTGTCCTGTCCGGCCCCCGCTGCATAGGTATGGTCCACCGGCGCGCCTACGGCGAGCCATCCTGTCAACAGCACGATCATCCAACGCATCACAATCCTCATGGTGTCGGGGTGGAGGGAGCGTCGGCGCTGCGCGCGCAGCGAAAACCGACGGTGGCCGCACGTTGTTCCGGCGGCGCGCCGCTGCGCGTGGCCGTACGCAGCAGCGCCGGCGCACTTTTCCAGGACCCGCCGCGCACGACTTTATAACGGCCGGTCGGCGGCCCGGTCGGATTGCGGTCCGGCATCGTCATGTAATAGTCGATCCCGTACCAGTCGGCGACCCATTCGGCGGCATTGCCCGCCATATGATGCAGTCCATAGGGACTCCGTCCCTCTTCGCCGCTTCTGACGGACGCGACAATCGGAATCTCATGGACATGGTACTGGCCGAACATGGCGAGCGCCGGAGTGGGAGGTTGCTGTCCCCATGGAAACAGTCGCGCCTCTTCTCCGCGTGCGGCTTTTTCCCATTCGGCTTCCGTCGGGAGTCGCTTCCCCTGTGCGCGGCAGAAGTCCGAGGCTTCGGTCCAACTCACGTAGAGAGCGGGCCAGTGCGCCAGTGTATTCGGCGTCAAGGCATGGACGGTCATGACGTGCTCGATCAGCTTGTGGATCTCGGCGGGAACGGATTGGCCCCGCGGCGTCAGCCATCGCAGGAATTCGCCGAGGCTCACTTCGTTCCGGTCAATTTCGTAGCGGTCGAGCCAGATGCGCCGCTGGGGTTGTTCGGTATCGTCGTATTGCAGCGTCAGGCTGAATGCCTCATGGCCGTTGCGTGTGGTCCCCATGAAGAAGAACCCCTCTGTCACGGCTATCAGGGAGCTGCGTTCGGCTTGTGCGGCGATGGCATCAACGCGGCTGTGTAGTTCGGCCGTCGCTGCGAGCACGAAAGGCGGCGCAGGTTCGAGCGTGAGCAGCACGCTGAAGGCCGCGGCGATGAGATGCCGAAAGGCCGGTGATGGACTTGGTCGTTCTGGATTGTAGCCGTAATTCAGCATGCTAGTGGTGCGCGTTCAGAGCGAGGGCGTCACTATAATGCGGGCCTGTTGCCTGCGCAAGATTTGAGAGGAGCTCAAAAATGAGGAGGATTCGTCATGTCCCATGATCGGATTCAGTGGGGCGTCAACGCCCCAGAGAGCCTTCCGTCGTGGTCATTGAGTGTTATCTGAGAAATTATGCATTTAGTCGTGCTCGATCGGCGCTCGATGGGACATTGACGCCCCAATAGGATTATCTCTCACCCTTCATTCGTTCCGGTCTTCCAGCAAAATCCCGCAACGGTTCAGAAGTGCACCAGAGGAACACAATTTGCTCTAAGCGCTGATTGCATTAGAACGTGCAGTCAATCTGTCTCGTGAAACCGAGAGCTGTCTGGTGAAGGAGCGGGAGAGAAAGGACCGGCCTCCTGACGATCCCTCCGATGAATATTGGCCTTCACCAGACTTCGAATTCGATAGAGCCGGATGTTGACAGTCAGTAATGCGAGTGGTCCCTGGACGGTTTGTTTCATGGAGGAGGCTGGACGTATGGGGGTATCAAGGAAGTGTGTGCTAGCGGGAGTGCTGGGGCTGACGACCTGTCTCGGATTAGCCGGGGCCATGCCTGCGGGCGCGGTCATGTCCCACGACGGGCACGTCGCCGCCGATCAGCATGCTGATCTGGCGACGCCGGTCCATGCGCAGGCCGGTCCGGTCTTGCAGGACCGGATGTCGAAGGTCATTGACCAGGTCGAGCGAGAAGTGAAGTCCACGGGGCTGTTCAAGGGCGCGAGCGCCCATGTCATGCAGCAGGGCGTGCTGCTTGTGGCGGACGATCAGGACAAAGTGAAAGTGACGCAGGGGGCCCGCTGCCCGGCGAACGCGCCCGTGCGCGCCTATGATATCACGGCGATGAATATCGAGATCACCGTAAACCGGTTCGGCGATTTCTATCCGGGCTATATGTACGCCCTGACCTCTGATGTGGCCGGAGTGCGTGAAGAAGAAGCCAAGAATAAGGCGGCGCGGGACAGCAATGATCCGACATTTGCCGGCGGCGCCATTTCGAACGGGTTGCAGGGCGATCTGATTCAGCCCCTCGTGATCCGGGCGAACCAGGGTGATTGTTTGCGGATTACGTTGCGCAATCAGATTGCCGATGAACCCACGAACATGATCATCAACGGGTCTCAGATGCTTGTGGCCAGCACGGGGAAGCCGGCGAACGCCACCAATCCGGAAGCCTCGGTCCCGGCCGGCAAGACCGGCGATTTCGAGTGGTACATCCCGATCGATTTGCAGGAAGGCGGCCGTGCGTTTCACAGCCATGCCAGCCGGGATCAGTACTCGCTGGGCATGTTGGGGTCGCTCGTGGTCGAGCCCCGCGGCTCCCGCTTCCTGAGCCCGTTTACGGGAGAGGAAATGAAGAGCGGCTGGGAAGCCATGATCGACGTGGCGAACGGCTCTGACTTCCGTGAATTCGTGATTTTCTATCACGAGGCCGGTGACGAGACGTTCCGTCTGTTGGACCGGAAGGGCGACATGTTGCCGCAGCGCGATGCCCACACGGACACCTATCGTCCGGCGGCGCGGTTGTTGAACTATCGCAGCGAGCCGCACGGCGAACGCCTGGAAATGCAGGAGCATTTGATTGGGTTTGCCGATGAATCGCAGGGCTACGGTTCGTATACGTTCGGCGATCCGGCGACGACGATTCCCCGTTCCTATTTGGGCGATCCGGCGAAGTTCCGCATGATCGGCGGCTCCGAGATCGTGCACTCGCACCACCTGCACGGCGGTTCGATCCGCTGGGCCAGACAACCGGGCACCAGCAAGCTCGATCCGACGTTGTCGAAGAACGGGCCGGTGAAGTTTCCCGCGATCAGCGACACCTCCGACCGGCTGGACGTGCAATCGATCGGGCCGTCCGAGATCTACGATCAGGTCATTGAGGGCGGATCGGGCGGATTGCAGGCGCTGGCCGGCGAGTTCGTGTTCCATTGCCACATTCCCCAGCACTATGTGACGGGCATGTGGGGCTTCTGGCGTGTGTATAACACCTTGCAGGCGCCGGGCTTCCAGACCGACGTGATGAAGGCGTTGGTGGAATTGCCGGATCGCAAGGGGAAGATCAAGCAGGCGGTGAGTTCCGATAAGCTGGTTGGCACGACCGTCGATTGGTATGGCGGAAAGAAGTACGAGATCACCAAGGATAAGACGGATTGGAAGGCCAATCCTGTGAAGGTGTCGATCAAGGATTGGGTCGAGTACATGCTGCCGCCGCAGGGCTTGCCCGGCAAGACCGAGGATCAAGTCAAGCAGGCGCAGGCCCATGATGCGACGGTGGTGAACTGGAAGTGGGATGGCACGAAGGCGTTGAACGAGCCGGAGACGCCGCACAAGTGGGCCGACTATGTCTCGCCGACTCCGTTGCAGCGGCCGGCGATCACGTTCGATCCGCAGACGGGCAAGCTGGCGTTCCCCTGGTTGCGCCCGCATCTCGGGAAGCGGCCTCCGTTCGCCCCGAACCACGGCGGCGCTCCCTGGCTGGAGCCGTTCCGTGTCCGTGAGGATGGCACGAGAGGCACAGAGCCGCCCGCGCCAGGCGCGCAGGGACCCTGGAGTCTCTGTCCGGAGAATGCTCCGCGTAAGTACTTTACGATCCATTCGATCACCTTGCCGATTACCCTCAAGCCGGCGACTCCCAAGGCGTCCGCCGTTGTGGACCCGATCGGCATGATTTACGTGCTGCATGAGGAAGAAGACGAAGTTCGCAAGAATCCCAAGAAGCAGGTGCCCTTGGTGATTCGCGGGAACGTCCATGATTGCGTGGACGTCATCTTCAAGAATGAAATCCCGGATGATGCGCGGACCGGATGGGCGAACAAGATCAATCTCCATCCGCACTTCTTCCAGTTCGACACGAGCGCGTCCGACGGTCCGACCATCGGATTCTCGTACGATATGTCCTTGCGGGCCTTCACGATGCTGGAAGATCCGCAACCGGACAAGGGTATGCCCTTGCCCGGCAACACGACCATCACGGCGGATACGAAAGCCGGGGCGCATAGCCTGGCGGTGAAGAATGCGGCCAAGTTCCACGTCAATACGGAACTCGGCGTGGGCATGGACGATCCGAAGTATTTTGAAGTCGCGCGGATCAAGGACATCAAGGGGAATACGATCACCTTCGATCGTCCGTTGAAGTACGCGCATAAGAAGCATGACATCGCGAGCGTCGAATTCATCCGTGAACGCTGGTATGTGGACGCGGATCTCGGGACGGTGTACTGGCACGATCACGTGTTCGGGACCGATACCTGGGGCCACGGGCTGTTCTCGGCGTTCATCACCGAGCCGCCGCGGTCGACCTATCATGACCCGGTGACCGGCAAGGAATTGCGCAGCGGTCCCATCGCGGATATTCATACTCTGGAGCCGGTTTCGGCCCATATCCGGGGCAGCTTCCGCGAAGTCATGATGCATATCATGGACAGCAACGCGCGGTCCGCGGAGTTGATCACGACGGACAACCCGCAGGCGCGCATGGGCGCGGTGACCGTCGACGGTCCGCCGTCGCACCAGTTCCCGGAGAAGATCAACAAGTCGGCCATGACGTTCCTGAACGGCGGCGAAGCCACGACAGGCAGCGGTTACAGTATGCGTGTCGAGCCGTTCAGCGTGCGGTTGGCCAACGATCCCGATCCTTCGAAGCTGTTCCTGTCCGGGATCCACGGTGATCCGGGGACGCCGCTGTTGCGGGCGTATCTCGGCGATCCGATCCTGGTCCGGGCGCTCGTGGGGTCCGCGAACGAAGTGCATACCTGGCACGTGACCGGCCACTGGTTCCCGATGGAGCGCTATGCGACGATGGCCATGCCGCGCAGCACGGTGCACCTGGTGATCGGTGAACGGTACGACCCGGCCATTCCGGCCGCGGGCGGACCGCAGAAGCAGGCGGGCGACTATCTCTACTATAGCGGTCGTGCGTCGCACTTCGCCGAAGGCAGCTGGGGACTCTTCCGGGTCTTCGACGAGGCGCAAGCCGATCTGAAGCCCTTGCCGAACCGCGAGGAGATTCAGAAGTCCGCGTCGTCGGTCTGCCCGGCGGATGCGCCGGTGAAGTCCTTCAACGTGTCGGCGATCGATCACGTCATTCGGTACCACGATGCGGCGCCGGAGACGATGGAAGTCGATCTCGAGCGGAAGATGATCTTCGAAAACAAGCAGGGGAAGATGTACGTCCTCGACGAGGATCGTGCGAAGGTGAAGTCGGGCGAGCTGAAAGCGAGCCCGCTGACTTTGCACGTGAACGTCGGTGACTGCGTCAAAATCAACCTGAAGAACGAGATGGCCAAGGAACGGGCCGGATTCCACGTCGATATGATGGCCTTCGATCCGAAGGACTCGTTCGGCGGAAACATCGGCAAGAACCAGGGCGATCAAACGATTGCGCCGGGTCAGAGCAAGACCTACACGTATTTCGCGCATCCGGAATACGGCGAACTGGCCGCGTTGATCCAGGACTTCGGCAACGTCGTGGAGAATCCGCGCAACGGCCTGTTCGGGTCGATCATCGTCGGTCCGAAGGGGTCGCGCTACCGTGACCCGGTGACCGGTCAGGACATCTCGATGAAGAGCAGCTGGCAAGCCGACGTGCTCGTGGACCGGACGATTCCCGGGAACGACACGCGGAAGAACTACCGCGACTTCTCGCTGATGTTCCAGGACGAAGACAACATCGTGGGCGTGAGCTTCATGCCCTACATTCAACAGGTCGCGGGTATTTCAGCGGTGAACTACCGCTCGGAACCGACGAACTGGCGGATGGAAAAAGGGTGCACGGTGTTTGAGGTGTTCTATTGCACCAAGGCCGGCGAGTTGCCGGTGACGCCGTTGCTCCAGGCCCATGTCGGCGATCCCGTGGCGGTGCACGTGCTCGGCGCGTTCAGCGAGCAGGTGCAGTTGTTCACCGTGGACGGCCACGAATGGCCGCACGAGCCGTACATGCAGGGTGCCGACCAGGTCAGCACCATGGAGTTCGGCGGATCCGAAGTCATCAACGCCTATCTGACGGGTGGTGCGGGCGGTCCGAACCGGATCGTCGGCGACTATATGTGGAAGAACCAGCGTCCGGGCTTTGCGAATGCCGGACAGTGGGGACTCTTCAAGGTCCTTCCGCTCGGCGACCAGAAGATTCTGTCGTTGACCTCACAGGCGTCAGCCGGTCATGCGGCTGAGCTCGGGAACGACGGCGGATCTGCGTTCAGGACGTCGATGAGCGGACGGTAAGTATCAATCCGGCGGCGTCCGCGCGCGAAACGCGTGGGCGCCGCCGGCACAGTGTGCCAGCCGGTCCAATATCACTCAGGCCATGGGGGAGCATTTCTGCTCCCCCATGAACATTTTATAGGGTGGAAGCTATGTCTGGATCTGCGCGTCGATTCGTGACGAGGATAGTGACAGGGGTGCTGCTGATAGCCGGACTGATGGGAGCGGCTCAGGCCGAGGCGTACGAAGAAACGACGGTGTCCAACGGGGGCACGGTGACCGGGACGGTGCGATTTGCCGGTGACGTTCCGGACCCGCTGCGGTTCGAGCTGCGCCGGTACTATGACCGTGTGTATTGCGGGGCGCTGTCGGACGGGTCCGGCTACCGGCTGCTGCGCGAGATATCGGTCAGCGAACAGCAGGGGTTGAAGGATGTGGTGGTGACGGTCGAAGGCGTGGCGAAGGGCAAGCCGTTCGAGTTTCAGGAGACCAAACTCGAAGCGAATATCTGCCAATTTGTGCCGTTCGTCTCGGTCATGAGAAATGAACATCCGCTCAGTGTGGTCAATCTGGATTCAGTTGCGCACGATTTGCAGTTTTATGAACGGGACCGGGAACACATTTTCATCATGTTTCACCGGCCGGCCCTGACGAAAGCCGGGACAAGCGACATTGTCCGGTTCACCGGAAACCGGCGAGGCGTCACGATGCAGTGCGGGATGCACCCCTTCATGCAGGGGCACGGGCTCGCCGTGGACAATCCCTACTATGCTGTCACCGGAACCGAGGGCACGTTCGCGATCAAGGATCTTCCGGCCGGTACCTATCGCATCAAGGCCTGGCATCCGGTGCTCGGTGAGAAAGAGCAGGAGATCACAGTAGCTGACAATGGGAGCGCGTCCGTCGGATTTACCTTCGACGCGAAATAGGGCATGACGCTTCATCGATTTGTGTGCGCATTCGTATTCGCAATCGCCATCGGCCTCGGTGCGACGGGGGCGCAGCCTGTCGTCGCCGAGGGAACGGCCGTTTCCCCGGTGAGCCGTGTCGAGGTCGTACTGGCCGATCAGTATCGGACCCAAGCGGCGGCACTTACCGAAGAGTTTGCTCGGGCGGGTTTGATGAACGTGCATTTTCAGTTCGCGAAGCTGGGACATCCTCCGCAGAATATCGGTCTTGGGCGTGAGGTGCCGGCCGAGCAGGCGCGGGAGGCGATCCGGCTTGCGGTGAAGTACAACCTGGGGGTCGGGATCTTGTTGCCTCAGCGGCTGTTTCCGCCTCGGTTTGTGACGATTGCGTCATCGAATTACGATGACACGGTCGAGACCAAGATCGACCATGTGGCGCTGGCGCAGCTGCAGAATCCTGCACTGAGCACGGAGGAGTTTCATCGGCTGTATCGCGCGTTGACGACTATGAACGAGGCGCCTGGGCGCTACTAAGGAGAACCAGTGGAAACACGTTACACGAGCATCTTTTGTCTTGCCGTCTCGGGCCTCGTTGCCGCTATCTTGTCCGGCGGTGTCCCCGCTGGGCTGCGCTCGGCACATGCCTCCGAGCCGACACTGCAGGAGCGAGGCGATGCGCTGATGAAAAATGTGGAGGAGATGATGGCGCATGGCGGCATGGGCGATGCTAAGGCGATTGTCCACCACTGTGCCGCCGCCGCTGGTGATGCCGAAGCCATTCTCAAGCAACTACCGGAGTCAGATCCACGCCGGATTCAGGCAGGGGCGCCGCTCAACGAGATTATCCAGCAGTGCCAGCGTGTATCGACCCTCGGCATTCACGCCGACCCCGGCCAGTTGCTCAATCCTGCCATCAAAGCTCGGGCCGCGGCTCGGACTTCAATCAAAGCTCTAGGTTTGGCCAAGACGAATTAGGGCGGGGGTGCTGAGGAGCGGCTATTCTTTCACCGTCACGGTCATGGTGATTGGCCGGGTCGGTAGGTGTACGTCGTTATGCCAGATGTTTGACCTCGAACTCATTGCTGGATACGGGGGGCAAGACTAGGTCGAGGCGCTTGGCGAGCCGAATGATGACCGTATTGATTCCGGTCTCGGCATCGAGCTGGGTGAAAAATTCTTGAACTTCGATGCCCAGAATCCCTTGGAGCCGGTCGCGCAGCTGGGCTTCTCCGGAGCGGAATGCTGCGGTATGCATCTGTTGGAGTTGGACTCTGCCTTCAGGCGACTGCGCGA
>LNFM01006695.1_pt1 | contig 18745 bp, 19 predicted proteins | sample 596031 | NCBI WGS metagenome assembly LNFM01 (sample SAMN04254537, study PRJNA301005) | activated carbon metagenome | isolation source: dual media filters at the Ann Arbor, Michigan drinking water treatment plant | place: USA: Ann Arbor | reverse complement strand
CTCCAGCACAAAGGCCAGCGCAATGAAGGCTGATACGAGCAAGAACAGCCAGCCTTTCGACTGACCGGACTGAACGATTGAGATCGCGATCCCGTTCCCGACGATCAAGAACAACGGCAGATAGATGAGCCGTATCAAAAATTTCATCACAGGTTTTCCCAGCATAAAAGGTCGACGCCATGGCCGACAGTGATTCGTGCCGCTGTGAATGCGCGGAAAATGCGAGATGTGCTTGAATGCAGGGGCTACGACGTATTTTTTCTCGTCGTAACATTAGCCTTTTTATTCAGATCGTTTGGCGACAGACCAAAAGTACGTTTGAATGTCCGCGACAGGTGCGCGGAATCTGCAAATCCTGCGATATGCGCCGCACGCGTCAAAGAATTGTCGCTGGCAAGACTTTCGATAGCACGTTGCAGTTTTCTCCACAAAAGGTAGCTTTTTAGCGGCATGCCGATCTGAGCGCGGAACAGATGTCGGAAGCGGCCCATCGAGAGGCCTGCTGCACGCGCTACCTGTTCCAGGGGAACACTCAAGTCGTCTGCAGCATCGATCTCTTCCAGCGATCTTTCAATACGCGGATCCATCGTGGGTAGCGCCGCTTGATCCGATTGGAGCGGCCAGATCAACTGTGCGAGTTCGACGCCAAACTCAGTCGTTCTTGAAGCTGGGTCGCTGGCGAGCGCTTGTTCAAGCGCCTTTGATTGATCTGATGGAAGATTGAGCAGCTCCACCCCACCCGTACCCAGCTTCTCGTTGCCATTTCTAACAAGGCTGGGATCAATATAGAGAATCTTCGCAGTCTGGCTGGGTGCAGACAGACGATGGCTTATGTTCGAGCCGATCACCAGAATGCCCTCTGCATTCAGTATTTGTCCCTGCGTTTCGATTTGAAGCGCCTTGGCAAAAGGAAAACAAATCTGAACGGCATAATGCTGGTGAAACTCGGTATGACCGACGGGTCCATCATAATAGACCCACCCCAAACCGATGGTAATATCTCCCGCCCAATTGATCATTTGTCGTTCTTAGGAATCCCGAATTATTGCTCCAGCCGGCATCAGCAAAAAACCGGACCACGCGGATGTCTCATGATGTCCCAATCAGTGCATGGTCGCAATGTAAAACCAATTGATCATCCATTCCGGACGGCTTCCTACAAGTACCTTGAGGGCGCCGGGCAGTCAGAGAAACAGAGCGCAAGGGTGGAGATTGCTGCGGTTGCGGACTTCGGGTCATTGCGGCATGTACCGGCTTGCCGCAACTTGTCTCAAACGTATGAATTTCCGCCGGAGGCGCGGCAGGGGCAGCGCAGCACCTCCGGCGTGGCCACTCGTTCCAGCACATTCGGGGTCTCGCTCGCGGGAGACAACTTCCTTCGAACATGCGGGTTGGCCAATCTCAAGCATGCAATGCATCTTCGTCATCACAGGGAACGGCTTCGGTCTAAATCGTCGAATGATGGATGCCAAACCTGGTCTCAAGCATGGTGGCAATTGCGACCCGTTTTGCAATAGGCGCCGCATCCGACGTCAGGACCACATCCGGGGTCAGGCTGGCATCGCCAACAGCAACCGACCAGACATGAAGGTCATGCGCCGCGCTTCCAACTCCAGCCCCCATGGTCATGCTCTCCTGAGGGCAGATTGAACGGCTGTTGGTGACGCCTGGAAAGTCCAGAACAGCAGAAGTGCGTTGATGGTGACCAAAATTGTTGCGCCGGTATCTGCCAGAATGGCAGTCCACAAATTGGTGATTCCAAAGACCGCGAGCACCAAGAAGACGAGCTTTAGGCCGATCGCGATCACAATGTTCACGAGGATCGTCCGCCGCGTTTTTCGTGCGAGGCGGATCGCATCGGGTATGCCGGTCAGTCGATCTTTCAGCAGACCGACATCGGCCGTCTCGATAGCGACATCGGTTCCGCCGCCCATGGCAAGCCCCAGTGTTGCGGTTGCAAGCGCCGGGGCGTCGTTCACTCCGTCGCCAACCATGAGTATTGGCTGCTCCGCTTTGAGCTGGTTGATCCGCTCAAGCTTATCAGCGGGCATGAGTTCGCCAAAGGCCTCCATGCCCAGCGGTTCGGCGACCGAGCTCGCCGTGCGCTGGTTGTCGCCGCTCAGCATCAGAGTCCGGATGCCAAGTGCTGCCAACGCCCGGATTGCGGGGCCCGCGTCGTCGCGCGGTTCATCACGGCACGCGATAAACCCGCGTATTGTGCTGTCGACGACCAACACTGCGACGGTCTTGCCGTCCTTTTCCAATTCTCGGATGCTGGCTGCCTTAGCACCTTCCAAGGCTGCAGTCGCGCGTGGGCTCAGTAGTTCGACACGCAACGTGCCGACCATGCCTTCAACGCCCTCGCCTTGGCGGATGGACACGTCCGAGGCAGCAGGAACGTCTATGCCCCGTTTTGCCGCTTCGGCAACAATGGCACGGGCAACCGGATGGGCAAGCCCGGTTTCGAGCGCTGCTGCGAGCGAAAGCACGTCCCCCACAACATCGGTGACCACAGGATGCCCCATGGTGATCGTGCCGGTCTTGTCGAACGCCGCGATGCGAATGTGCGCAAGCGCTTCGAGGGCCGCGCCGCTCTTGATCAAAATGCCGTTGCGCGCAGCGGTTGCAATCCCTGTTGCGATGGCCGCCGGCGTCGAAAGGACCAATGCGCACGGACAGGCTATGAGCAGCACTGTGAGCGCGCGGTAAAGCCAGACCGCCCAGTCGCCGCCGGCGAGCAGCGGTGGAAGCAAGGCGACCAATGCCGCAATGAGGATCGCAGCCGGGGTGTAGTAAGCGCTGAAATTGTCGATAAACCTGGCAGTGGGCGAGGTGCTCTCCTGGGCTTCTTCGACCAGCTTGCCGATGCGGGCCACAATGCTGTTTGTGGCATCCTTTGTGACCGAAATCCTGAGATTGCCGTCGCCGTTGATACTCCCGGCGAACACGGGGTCTCCGATGCCCTTGGCAACGGGTCGCGATTCCCCCGTTATCGCCGCTTCGTTCATTTCCGAGCGTCCGTCGATGATCGTTCCGTCCGCCGGAATGCGGTCGCCGCCCGCGACCAATATGGTCATGCCAACGCCCAGTGTCGCAACCGGCACTTCGACCCGCGCGCCATCGCGCTCGATGATGGCAGTCGATGGCAGCAGTTCAGCAAGCGCCGTCAAACCCGAGCGAGCGCGGGCGGCTGCAAACCCTTCGAGCAACTCACCCAGCGAAAACAGCGCAACAACGACCACTGCCTCGGCCCCGGCATTGATCGGAAGTGCCCCGATCACTGCGATGGTGACCAGCGTTTCGATGCTGAAAGGCGAGCCGCGTCGGGCCTTGCCGAGCGCCGTTCGCGCAAACGGCAAAACCGAGACTAGCGCGCCAATCCCGAAGGCCAGACGCGCATAGTCGGGAAAGATCCAGGCAATACCGTAAGCAAGGGCCGCACACGCGCAAGCGAGCAGAAACACATTACGTCCTTCGCGATCGCCGGCGTGATGCTTTGCGGAATCGGTCGTGAGGCCAGCAGGCTTCTCTAAGGGAGTTTCGGCAATGTCGGCCATCAATGCTCTGCCTGTCCGACGGCCGCCTTGACAGCATTTACCGGGCAACGATGGAATATCCGCGCGACACCCCTGTAGTTTCGAGTTGTAAGCCGGTCGGGTGTGCGTTCCTCCACCGTCAGCCGTTTCAGCTCATTCGCCATCATCATGTCGGGAAACGGCATGTGGCTGTGCGTATAGGCAATGGCATTGCCTTCGTCCTTCCAAAGTCCGGTCGCAGACGGGCCTTTGTCAGGAAGCGTCACCTCGGCATAATAGCCGTCGGCGAGAAACACCCATGCTGGCCCGCTCTCGCAATTCTTGGTTTCACCCAAACTCCAGACGCCGGGCATATATGCCGGTTCTGGCGCAGCGGCCTGGGCAGGCAAGGCCAGCGCAACCGTCAGCAATAGGGTTAGATTTCGCAAATTGTCTCTCCTTCTATTTTGCCGGAAGTTCGCTGCCGAGCGCGTCGACGTCGGAATACTCGCCGGTCTCGTGATGCTTGTGCTTTCCCTTGAGCAGCAATTGGCTGATCGCAGGCAAGACGAAGAGCGTAAGGATGGTCGAGGTGATCAGGCCGCCAATCACCACAATCGCCAGCGGCTTTTGCACCTCCGCGCCCTGTCCGGTCGCAAGCGCCATCGGGACGAAGCCGATGGCGGGCACGATCCCGGTCATCAGCACCGCCCGGAAGCGTTCGAGCGAGCCTTCGACAATGGCCTGAGTCACTGCCAGCCCGTCCTCGATCCGCTGGTTGATCGCAGTCATCACGACAAGACCGTTCAAGACGCCGACACCCGCCAGTACGATGAAGCCGACCGCCGCCGATACCGAAAAGGGCAGACCAGCAAGCGCAAGCGCGAACACGCCGCCCGCGAGGCCAAGTGGAACCGCCGAATAGACGGCGATGGCGGGTCGAAATCCGCGCAAGGCGACAAACAAGATGCCGAAGATCGCAGCAAACACGATCGGGATGACCAACGACAGTCGCTGCGAGGCAGCCTGCAGATTCTCGAACTGCCCACCCCATTCGATTGAACTGCCGGGCGGCAGTTGGATTTGCGCAGCGACCTTGGGCTGCGCCTCGGCAATGAAGCTGCCAAGATCGGTGCCGCGCACATTGGCCTGAACAACAACCCGCCGTTGGCCATTGTCGCGGCTGACCTGATTGAGCCCTTCGGAGAAGCCGAAGCTCGCAACTGCGCTCAATGGTACTGATGAGCCTTCCTGCGGCAGCATTACCGGGAGCGCACCCACGGCATCAAGATCGTCACGGCCCGCATTTGGCAGACGCACGACAATGTCGAACCGCCGGTCGCCCTCGAAGACGATCCCAGCCTCGCGACCCCCCAGCGCTGCAGCCACGGTATCAGTCACGTCCTGCAATGTGAGCCCATACCGCGCGATAGCGTCACGGTCGAACTTCACATCGAGTTGGGGGAATCCTTCGGTCTGCTCGACCTTCACATCGGCGGCACCAGGAACGGTATTCAGCACCGCTGCCACCTTAGCACCCACCGCGCTCATGGCTTCGAGATCGTCGCCGTAAAGCTTGATCGCGATGTCACTGCGAACTCCCGCGATCAACTCATTGAAGCGCAACTCGATGGGCTGACTGATCTCAAACGCCGTGCCTATGCTTGTTTTAAGCTTTGCTTCTAGCCGTTCGATCACCTCCTCTTTGCTGTCAACCCCATCGGGCCATTCGTCCTTTGGTTTCAGAATGACGAAGGAATCCGAGAAGTTTGCGGGCATTGGGTCGGTGGCGACTTCGGCTGTTCCCGTCTTCGAATACATGAACGCAACTTCGGGCAGTGTCACAACGGCCTTCTCGACCTGGCGCTGCAAGGCGAGTGACTGGTTGAGTGACGTCGATGGAATACGCATACCCAGCATCGCAATATCGCCTTCGTCGAGCTTCGGGATGAACTCGCGGCCTAGCGTAATGAAGGCTAAACCCGCCAACACGAACACACCAACGCTTGCGCCAATCCACGGCCAGGGCCGCGCCACAGCCTTATCGAGGAGCGGAACATAACGCTCCTTGGCGATGGCAATCGCCTTCACGTCCTTTTCGGCGACCTTGCCACGAATGAGCAGCGCGACCATCGCCGGCACAAATGTCAGCGAAAGGATGAATGCGCCCGCTAGCGCCAGCATCACTGTAATTGCCATCGGCGAGAACATCTTGCCTTCGACGCCGGTAAAGGCGAGCAAGGGCGCAAATACGAGGAAAATGATCGCCTGGCCGTATATGGTGGGACGGACCATCTCGCGTGAGGCTTCGAACACCTCGTGCAACCGCTCGGTCAGGGTCAGCAGCCGTCCTTCATGATGTTGTCGCTCCGCCAGACGTCGCAAGCAATTCTCGATGATGATGATCGAGCCATCAACGATCAGCCCGAAATCGAGGGCACCAAGGCTCATCAGATTACCCGAAGTGCCCGTGGCATTCATGCCCATGGCCATCATCAGGAACGATATTGGAATCACCAGCGTCGCAATTACCGCCGCACGGATGTTCCCAAGCAGCCAGAACAGCACTGCGATAACCAGAAGTGCGCCTTCGAGCAGGTTCTTCTCGACCGTCCAGATGGTTGCGTTGACCAGCTTGGAACGATCGAGAACGGTCTTGATCTTGATCCCCGGCGGCATCGACTTGGCGACCTCGCCCAATCGTTCGCCAACGGCATTTGCGACAATTCGGCTGTTGCCGCCCGCAATCATCAACGCTGTGCCGACGACGACTTCATTGCCGTTCTCCGAGGCAGCGCCCGTGCGCAAATCCCCGCCAATACGAACCGTCGCAACGTCTCGTACTGAAACCGCGACACCGCCGCGTGTTGTTACCGTCGCACGGCCGATTTCGTCCAGAGTACGGATGCGACCATCAGCCTTGACCAGAAATGCTTCGCCACCGCGCTCGACGAAGTTCGCGCCGACCGAGATATTGGCCTTTTCGAGCGCTTCAGCGAGTTCGGAAAAGGAGATGTGATAGGTGGCGAGTTTCGCGGGATCGGGTTCAACCACGAACTGCTTTTCATAACCGCCGATACTGTCGATCCCGGCAACGCCTTGCACAGTCTTCAACTGCGGCCGGATCACCCAATCCTGCACCGTGCGCAGATAAGCGAGTTTCGAGACCTCATCGGTCAACAGTTTGCCATCCGTCGTCAGGTAGGAGCCATCGGGCTGGAAGCCGGGTTTGCCTGCAACTTTCGGATTCTTCCCAGTCCCTGCCGGTTCATACTCGACGACATACATCAGCACTTCGCCAAGCCCGGTCGTCACTGGCCCCATTTGCGGCTCGACGCTGTCGGGCAGGCTTTCCTTCGCCTGGGTCAGCCGCTCGGAAACCTGCTGTCGCGCAAAGTAAAGATCGACGCCTTCGTCGAATACGACGGTAACCTGACTGAAGCCGTTGCGCGAGATCGAGCGTGAGCTTTCCAGCCCCGGAATCCCCGCCATTGCGGTTTCGACCGGGAAGGTAACAAGGCGCTCCATGTCGAGTGGCCCGAGCGCGGGTGCGACTGTGCTGATCTGCACCTGTTTGTTGGTGATATCGGGAACGGCGTCAATCGGCAGCTTTAAAAGCTGCGTGACGCCGAAAGCTGCAATGAGGAGCGTGACGATGACCACGCCCCAACGGAAGCGGATCGCCGCATCGAGAATCTTTTCGAACATCTTATTCTTCCACCTCGCCCTTGCCGAGTTCGGCTTTGAGCAGGAATGCGCCTTTGGTGGCGATCACGGCACCCGGCTTCAAACCAGCGACAATCTCGACGCGACCTGCGCTGCGCTGCCCGACCGTCACATTCGTCGCCTGAAAGCCCTTCGTCGTTTTCACAAACACAACGTCCCTGCCCTCGACCGACTGCATCGCCTCTTCGGCAATGCCGATGCCGGCGTTAACTGCACTATTGCGCGGTGTGATCCGCACGCGGAGCCCTTGCCCGGGGGTGAGCTGCCCCACACCATCGGGAATCAATATGAGGGTCGCCGCCTTGCTGTCGGGGTCGAGGCTCGGAGTCGCCGCGCGGACGGTTGCGGTGATCGTGTCGCCGCCAAGCAGTTCGATCACAGCCTTGTCGCCCGGCTGAACGCGCCGGGCATCGGCGGGAAGAACAGATGCGTTAATCTGAATCTTGCGCGGATCGGCCACCCGGAACAGCTCGGTGCCCGCCGTGACATAGCTTCCAAGCGTTGCATCGGCCTTGGTGATCCGCCCCGAGATCATGCTGGTGACCGCGAGAAACCGTCCATCGCCGGTAATCTTGGCAGCACCCGCCGCCGACTGGGTGCGCCGCGCTTCGGCCTCGGCTTCGGCCAGCACAGCCTGTGCTGCTTCCAGATCTTGCCGTGCCGTGACGCGCGCGTCGAACAGCTTTTTCTCCCGCGCATAAGCCGAGCGGGCGGCAATGAGCCGGGCCGAAGCAGCACTGCGTTCGGCAGCAACAGCAGACGCATCTCTGCTTTCGAGATAGGCAACCGTCTCGCCCGTGCTGACACTGTCGCCGAGGCGCTTGACGATTCTGGTCAAGGCACCGTCGCCGCGCGCGGTCAGCACCGCCTCGCCATCTGGAGCGGCGGCAACGACGCCCTGCGCGATGATCTCTATGCCGAGCCCGCCCGCTTGCGTCGCCTCTGTTGCGATCCCCGCTGCCTTCGCGCGCGCGTCGTCCATCTCGACAAAGCCTTCAGGGCCATGGCTTTCTTCTTCACCATGTTCGCCCTCTTCGGCTTCAGTACCAGCGGTGGTTGTGGGCGCTAGAATGGTCCGGCCGAGCATGACTCCGCCACTGCCAAGCAGAAGCGCAGCGATGGCGGCTCCTGCGATCCATTTGTTCTTGTTGCTATCGGTTTCCATTGAAAATTCCTTCACTGTGCGTTCGCACGAGCGAGCGCCGCAAGCGCTCGCGCACGATCCAGTTGTGCTTCGATGAGATTGCGCCGGGCCGAATTGAGGGCTTCCTGCGCGTCGATCAGCTCGATCAGTGCGAATTTGCCAGCACGGTAGCCGATGTTGGCCAGCCGGGCTGCCTCCTCGGCTTGCGCTAAGCCGGGTCCGGACAGGGCGGCGACCCGCTCGTTGGCAGCGGAGACCATGAGTTCGGCATCGCGGCGATTGAAATTGGCCTCCAACCTCGTCTGGGCAAGAACAGCGCTGGCGGCGTCTGTCTCGGCGCGCGCGGCGGCAATATTACCCTGGTTGCGGTTGCGGAAGGGCAGCGGGATCGAAATCCCGGCGACAATGGCTGTCTCACCCCCTTCGCGAAACCGGCGGACACCGCCAGACGCCGTTACATTCGGAACCGCTTCTGCTTGGGCCAGGGAAACGCGCGCCTGTGCAGCTTCCCGCTCTGCAGTTGCCAGCCGCTCATCAAGGCTTGGGGTGTCAGCGGGCAGAGTCGGCGGCTGTTCGTCATTACCCGGTGCTGCGGTCAATTCGGGATCGCTGCTTCCGGTCAAGAGCGCCAATTTGCGTCGTGCCGAGACATATTCACCTGCGGCCCGCGCCAATTCGGCCTCGGCTTCGGCGAGAAGCGCGTCGGCGCGCAATTGGCGCAATGGCGGATCGCGCCCCGCATCGACTAACTCCTTTGCCACGCGTGATAATTCGCGCGCGCGGTCGAGAGTTTCGCGGGCCAACGCGCCCCGCGCCTCGCTCGCCGCGAGGTCCGCATGTGCAATGCGAATGTCATAGTCTAGCGCGGCTACCTGTCGCACGAGCGCAAGTCTGAAGAAATCGAGTTCGGCGGCGGCAACCGCTTTGCGCGCACGCCTCTTGCCGCCAAGTTCGAACTCCTGGCTGACCGCCAGCGTCGTCTCGGTCTGTCGAAAGTTTCGATAGGGACCGGTGCCACTGAAGTTCTCGACTTCGAGGCCAAGCTCAGGGTTCGGCGACACTCCGGCTTGAAGTGCACGGCCCTCAGCCGCTTTGACTTCGGCTTCCGCTCGCGTGATGCGCGGTGATGCTGCGCGCCCCTGGCTTAACGCTTCACCGAGACTTATCGGCTCGGCGGCGGCGGGCGCTCCGATAGATATGAGCGTCCCCGCCAGCAAGGCGGTGCGCAAACGTATAAACATATGAAAACTCCTGAATCGTTATCATTAGCTGCGGACGCAATGCGTCCGCGCTGCAGCACGATTCAGGCAGAAGGAGGTTGTGTGGGGGGTGCCGTAGACCAGGAGTTGAGGCCTGTTTGCCTCTCGGGCAGGCATGGCCGACCCATCTTGAAGTACAGAGGCTGGGACATGTCTGCCGGATCGGCCAAATTCGCGGTGCAATGGCCATGTGCCATATGCCCTGCCACGCCACTGTGAGACTGACCTGACTCTTCGCTGTCGTGCGAATTACCCTCGCTTACAACTTGCGCCAAACCCGCGGCTTCCACAGCCGGGTTGGCGAGCAAGGGTGAACCGACGATGTCACACGCGAGCACCGACAGCATTATCACCAGACAGGATAGCCAACGAGCCATAGTAGGCCCTATATCGGTCGCAATCTGGCGTTGCAACAGTTTTTCTGGCAAGCTGCTGCAAATACGCACGCTTGTTGTCCTTATGTTATAATATGACCTGTTGCGATTGTCCATTATTCTTAATTTGTCTATTCATCGACTTCGTGATCTTCGAGATACCAGTTTTTTACTTCAGATTTTATTTATCACCGGCGCAATGGCACGCGCAAACAAAACGAACCACCCACTACGCGCGGTTGGTGGGTCATGTAGTAACTTTACTGATGGCGTCACGAAGATCATCAGGAATTGGCATGGTTTTGAACGCACTGACATTGGAGCGTCCGGTATTCCCAATTGGGATTCGTCCAGTGAGCGCGCCAAGCGGGGCAAGGGCGAGACGAGTCATCTGGCCTATGGCCTCCTTCGCATCGCGCGTTTCAAAGGCAAATTTCAGCATTGCCCAGTGATTGGCCACATGCAGCGGGAGATAGGGGTGCGAGAGAATGTGTGCGCGTTCAAGCGCTCCCCAGGCTTTCACTCTATCATCGCCAGCTTTGGCAGCGAGATAAGCAGCCATTTCTACATTGATTAGCTCAACTATAGATGATTTTATGTCCTGCCTCCAAAACCCAGCCATCGCGGAACCTTCGCACGAAAAGCGTTATAAGCTGCCCCAAAACTGGCTTCCAGATGCACTTCTTCAATCCGCACCTGCCCGATACATGACAGGATGAAGATGATGATTGCCGCCCAAGCCCACCAAGAGCCCGCTACTATTGCGGCTGCTAGGCCGACCAGCATCATGCCAACGAAGATCGGATTGCGGCTGAGGCGGAACAGTCCGTGCGACACAAATTGCGGTGCATCGCCCTCGCGAACCCCAATGCGCCAAGCGCGTCCCATCTGTATTTGGGCAACGATCACCATTGCAGCCCCAGCAAGCGCGACAATTGCTGCGGGCAAGGTCACGGCCGTCGCTTCATTGTTTGAAGCCAAGAAACTGGCCGCAATGAGAATAGCGGTGCTTATCGCGAATGACAGCCCCGCAACGCGCTGAATGCCCTTTGCGTCGAGGAAGGCCAACGGGTGGTCACCTGTTTGTCGTCTGACTGATATGCCACGCCATATGGTCGCAGCGATAATCGCAATCATCGCGGCAAGCGGAATCGACTGGAGGATGGCCATCAGACGTACTCCGCCGAGCGTGAAATAGCCTTCAGCTCACCTGGTGTCTGTCGAAGCTCGCGGGTGCGTCGCGGAAATTCAATCCGCATAAGGATGATCCCTCTTGCGTCTCAGGTCCCAGTCAATGTTCATGTTGAGCCAAAGGCTCGCAACCGCGAGACCGCCCACTACGCTGCCCAAAGCAATCGCTAATAGAAAGCCAGCGCTGTCGAGTTGAACGGTCGCAAACAGCCAGAGCGTTGCTGGCACGAAGAAAATGAGCGCGGTAAATACCCCTGGCGAATATTCGCGAAAGAGCCGCCACGTTGTGAGATGAAAAACCGCGTTGGTGAAAAACACCCATTGTACCGCCACCGCCCAAATCGTCGATATTCGCGACGGGTTGACCGTGGCCGTCCAGCAAATGCCAATGGTGCTGGCAACCAGAAATATGTGCGAATAGACAAACCAAGCGCGGCTCGTCGCGCCAAAATGACGGGTCGCCCACTCTGGGAAGCGCCGCCATTCTTCGGCAATATGAAACAGGAAGATGATGGGCGTGATGAGGAACGTCATGCCGCCTTCACTTTCAACTCACCCAATGCCTGCCTCAGCACTTGCGCGCCGCCGGTCAGTGCAAGCCCCGCCATGATTGTTGCCACAATGAGGTCAGGCCAAGCGCTGCCTGTGCCAAACACGCCTAGAGCCGCAAGCATCACCGCGACATTGCCGATCGCGTCGTTGCGCGAGCAAATCCAGACCGAGCGCATATTCGCGTCGCCGGTGCGATAGCGGTAGAGCAACACGGTAACGCTGACATTGGCGCTAAGCGCCAGCGCGCCAATTGCGCCCATCGTCATCGCGTCGGGCGTGGTGCCATTCACAAAAGCAAGGATCGCGCTGCCGAAGACCCAGGCGGCAAAGCCGAGCATGAACAACGATTTGAGCAATGCCGCCCGTGCCCGCCATGCCAGCGCCGCACCGACGACGGCCAGACTGACCGCATAATTGGCGGCATCGCCCAGAAAATCGAGCGCGTCGGCTTGAAGCGCACGGCTGTCCGCCGCAGCGCCCGCAACCATCTCGACGACAAACATAGCCGCATTGACGATGAGCGCGATCCAGAGAATGCGCCGCCAGCGCGGATTGGCATTGTCTGTCTCGCTCGCGCAGGCGCCCCTGCTGCAACCGTCTGCCATTCGATTTCCTTCTCGACAAAATCCCGAGTCGGACATCTATCTACACCCTGTAGCAACTACAGGGTCAAGCGCCTTCTAACGGGAAGCCGATCGTTCGCCATCTTGTCGCGAATTCGGGTTTGCAAATCTGTTTTGCCAGCACCCTGCACCCTGCTAAGCCCAACATGCGAATCATTCTTAACTAGAGAATCCCACTTGATGCACCTGCTCCGATATCAATATCCACCGATGTTTATTCGCGTAATCCATCGCTGGGGATGTGCCGTCCTAGTTTCGTTTCTGATTTTGTCGCAGCCGGCGCAAGCCAGCGACGTCGAAGTTCAGACGACGTGGCGCCTGCTCGACTATGTCGCCGTCGATTACGCAGAGGCAGTTTCGCAAGGGCGGGTGGTCAATGCTGCCGAATATGCCGAGATGGTCGAGTTCGCCGAACAGGTCGAAACCCGGCTCAAAAGCCTGCCAGCCAACGCCGTCAAGTCGGATCTGTTGAGGCGCGCTGGGGTCCTGCGCCGCGCGATTGCTAACAAGGCTTCGCCTACAACGATTGCCGCACAGTCGCGTGCGCTCGCCGCCAGTTTACTCGCGGCATACCCGGTGCCGCTTGCGCCCAAGTCTCCGCCTGACATTCAGCGAGGCGCGAAGCTTTACAGCCAGAATTGCGCGGCTTGCCACGGATCAAGCGGAGACGGAAAAGGTCCAAGCGCGGCGGGCCAAGAGCCGCCACCGATTGCGTTCACAGATGTCGCACGCGCGAACCAACGCAGCGTGTTCGGGCTCTATCAGGTCATTACGCAAGGCCTTGAAGGCACATCAATGGCGAGCTTCGATTCGCTGGATGACGCGGACCGCTGGGCGCTCGCCTTTTATGTCGGAAGCCTTGCCTATCCCGCGCAGTCCGCATCGAAGGGCGAACAGCTGTGGCGTGATGACAAGGCTGCGCGCGCGGCATTTCCGAATATGGAGGCATTCGTTGGCGCGACGCCTGCAGCTACTGCAATTGATTTGGGTCAAGCCAAAGCCGAGGCATTGACTGCATTCCTGCGACGTCAGCCCGAGGCGTTGACCGCACAGCGCGAAGGTTCGCTCAGCCTGGCTCGCGAGCGCCTCGATGCCAGCTTATTGGCATATGCAAAAGGCGATCGGAAAGCGGCATCCGATCTTGCACTATCCGCCTATCTCGACGGATTTGAGCCGGTCGAGGCCGTTCTCGCTGCTCGCGACGCGAACCTCATGGCGCAGATCGAAGCGGCAATGGGCAATCTGCGTGCGGCGATCGGCAATGATCGACCGCTGCCGGAAGTGCAGGCGGCAAATGACGCGGTCGATAGGCTGTTTGCAGAAGCCGAGACGGCGCTTTCGCCTGAGCAAGCGAGCGACACATCAAGCTTTTTCGGTGCATTTGGTATATTGCTGCGCGAAGGTCTTGAAGCATTGTTGATCGTGATTGCGATGATCGCGTTCCTGCGCAAGACCGAACGAACCGAAGTGATGGGCTATGTTCATGGCGGGTGGATCAGCGCGCTGACTGCTGGAGTGCTTACTTGGTTTGTCGCGGCCTATTTCATCGGCATCAGCGGCGCCTCGCGTGAGCTCACCGAAGGCTTCGGCTCGCTATTCGCGGCAATCATTCTGGTTTCAGTCGGCATCTGGATGCACGGCAAAAGCAACGCCGAGGTATGGCAGCGCTACATCAAGGAGAAGATGTCGGCGGCATTGTCACGCCGTTCGGGTTGGTTCCTGTTCGGGCTGGCGTTCCTGGTCGTCTATCGCGAGGTGTTTGAGACCATCTTATTCTACACCGCGCTATGGGCACAGGGGAACGGCACCGCGATGTTGGCCGGTGCCGGCATCGCAACCCTTTTCTTAGGGGCCATAGCCTGGGCTATGCTACGCTACAGCGCGCGCCTGCCGATCACCCAGTTCTTCTCGTGGAGCGCAATCCTGATTGCTGTGCTCGCCGTTATCCTGGCGGGCAAGGGCATAGCAGGTCTTCAGGAGGCGGGTATGATCGGCGTTGCACCGCGTCCCGGTGTGCCGCGGATCCCGACGCTCGGCCTCTTTCCGACGAACGAAACGCTGTTGGCGCAAATCGCGACTATCATCGTACTGGCTGCCGGATTCTGGTTCAACCGCGCGAGATCAAGCCGCCCCGCTTAAGCGCGCGCGCCAAGATCAGGGCTCTTGTATCTGGAATGGTGTGAATGCGGCTGCGTTCACGCAGATCGACAAAACCAGCGTCGGCAATCACGCTCGAGAGGATTCGGTCTGTCTTGGGCCGCGTGTCCGTGACACCGTCCCTCGACTGGATAATGGGTCATCAACTAGGCAATGTCATCGATTGTATCTGTTTGCCATAGTCGGCGGTATCGCCGGACTCTAGAGACGACGTGCTGCCCTGGTCATTCATCGACCACTACTTGCTTTCAATGATCCGACAATTCGCGCAGCGCATCGCGGATAATGTCATTGGCCGAATGCAGGAAGAGCAGCGCGATGATGCCCGCCACCGCAAGATCGGGCCAAGCCTGTCCGGTCCAGGCCACCAACGCCGCAGCTATGATTACGGCAACATTGGCAAGGGCGTCGTTGCGGGAAAATAGCCAGATCGCACGCGCGGTCGCATCGCCCTCATCACGGAAACGGCGAAGAACGAAAGCTGCAGATATGTTGACGGCAAGCGCCACGATGCCAAGACCGCCCATGATGTCGGCCTCAGGCGCAACCGCGTTGAAAGCACGCCAGATGGCCATGCCTATGACCCCGACGCCAAGCGCCGCGAGGAAAAACCCTTGGATCAACGCCGTTTTGCTCCGCGCGATGGCCGACCAGCCGAGCGCGATCAGGCCAACAAGCGTAATCGATCCGTCGCCAATGAAATCCAGCGAATCAGCCTTGAGTGCCTGCGACCCGGCAAGGAAGCCTCCGCCAAGCTCGATGACCCCGAAGCCCAGATTGAGCAGCACGACGATCCACAAGGCGCGACGATAAGCCGGATCAACACCCGCGCGTTTCGTGTCCGCTTCGCATCCGCAGTCACTCATGAAATTTTGCCCTTCTCATTGTCGAGTCGGACTTCTGTCTACACCCTATAGCAACTATAGGGTCAAGAGCCGCTTTGCGTCGAGTTCGCGCATGAAGGAGCACAGCAATCGGCTGCCTTACCGTCGAGTTGGACTGGGGGGCATGGAACGGTCCCGTAGGAGCAGAAGACGCAACAGTCACCTGGCTTGGGTTTCAACACGACCCCGCAGCCGCTGCAATCATAGAAATACCAACATGCGTCGGTTGGCATTGTCTCGACTTTGACCACGCCGCAGACTGGGCAGCGGAGCGCCGATTCAAATACCACCACCCGATCAGACATAAAAATAACCTGCCGCCAGCAGCAGCGCGCCGATGAACAAGCCAATGAGAAGCATGATCCGTACCCATGGCGGCGCGCAGTTACCGTCGGGCCCGCACTGCTGTGCCCTGCTCTGCATCCGCCACAAAAATACGGCCGAAATCGCAAGCAAGATGGTGCTAGCGGCCATGAGCAGGGCTTGGTGCGGACCTGTGAAGCCCGCGATCCCGCCGAGCCAAGCGGTGCCAATGCCCAAACTCGCCAATAGGATCGGCAAGGCACAACAGGCTGCAGCACCAAATGCTGCTGCGATACCGCCCAAAGTCGTCAAAATGGTGCTACGGCGCAGTGCCTTGTCTGATCCCGGCTGATCCTGAGCCATCACTGCATCCTTCTTGCCCATTGCTGCAAACCCTCTTACCATCTGTAGCAACTACAGACTCAAGAGGTTTTTTCGGGCAATGGCTGAACCAGGCTTTGCGATAGGCGAACTTTCGCGGCGGACCGGCTGCCATATCGAAACAATACGTTATTACGAACGGTGTGCTCTGATACCTGCCGCCGCACGGCGCGGACGTTATCGTCATTATTCGCAAGCCGATGCCGAAAGGTTGCGCTTCGTGCGACGCTCGCGCGAACTGGGCTTTTCGCTCGAAGAAATCAAAGCCCTCCTTGGCCTCGATGCCGCTCAGCCCGCCGCCTGCGGCGAGGCGCATCACATTGCCAAGGCCAATCTGACGGCGGTGCGCTCCAAGCTCGCTGATCTGAAAAAGATGGAAACCGTCCTTGCAGGTGCAGTTGCCGATTGCGAGTCACGCGCGTTCAGCGGGTGTCCGATATTGGACGCTTTGTCGGGGTCAACGCCCATCACGCTGGAGGTCAAACGGTGAAAATCGGCGAATTGGCAAACGCGACCGCAACCAAGGTCGAGACGGTGCGCTACTATGAAAAGATCGGTCTTCTACCACCGCCTGCCCGCACAGCGGCAAATTATCGCGCCTATGGCAGCGAGCATCTGGCGCGGCTCTCGTTCATCCGCCGCGCGCGCGATCTCGGCTTCACGCTTGAAGCCGTGCGGGAATTGCTGACCCTCTCCGATGACAAGTCGCAACCCTGTGAAGCGGTTGATGCAATCGCACGGACGCATCTCATAGATATCGACCGCAAGGTTGCCGACCTCACCGCGCTCAGGACCGAACTCGACAAGGTGATTGGGTCATGTCGTCACGGCACGGTTGCGGAATGCAAGATCGTCGAAACATTGGGCCCGCGCTGATCGAACGGGGCGCCCAGTGCATTCTTCGGCGCAGCGATCGGGCCTACCTAATCTGCAAAACAGGCCTTGATAGGAATTTTCAAATAGCGAACGCCATTGGCTTCGGCTTCCGGGAAGCGTCCTGCGCGGACATTGACTTGAATGGCTGGTAACAGCAGCTTGGGCACATCAAGTGTTGCGTCGCGCGCCTCGCGCATTGCGACAAACTCGTCTTCGCTGACGCCATCATGGACGTGCACGCTGGACCGTCGCTGTTCGCCTACCGTGGTTTCCCAAGCATAGTCCGTGCGCCCCGGTGCCTTGTAGTCATGGCACAGAAACAGCCGCGTTTCGTCAACCAGGCTCAGCACCCGCCGGATCGAGCGATAGAGCTGGCGCGCGTCGCCGCCGGGAAAATCCGCACGGGCGGTGCCAAAATCGGGCATGAAGAGCGTGTCCCCGACGAAGGCAACGTCGCCGATTCGATAAGCAATGTCAGCAGGCGTGTGCCCGGGAACGTGCATCACTTCCACTGTGAGTCCACCGATCATGAATTGCTCACCGTCCGAAAACAGCCGGTCGAAATCCGACCCGTCTGACTTCAAAGCGTCAAACGCAAAGATCGGGCGAAAGATCTTTTGCACGTCACGAATATGCTCGCCAATTCCGATAACGGCACCGGTCTTGGCCTTGATATAGGGAGCAGCCGATAGATGATCGGCATGCGCATGTGTTTCCAGCGCCATCACAATCCGCCAGCCGTGTTCAGCCGCCGACGCGAGAATTCGCTCGGCGGATCGCACATCGGCCTGTCCACTTGCCAGATCGAAGTCGAGCACCGGATCGATCACGGCCGCATCTCCAGTCACTGGATCGGCAACCAGATAACTGATCGTGTTGGTCGCTTCGTCGAAAAACGCCTCGATGGAAGGCGATGCGGGCATGACAATCTCCATTTGTGGTTGACACTATATCAGTATATACTAATTAAGCAATGCCCAATGGATGCTGTGATGCTCAAATCCCCAATGGATCTCGCCACTTTTGAAGCGAAAGCGGAGTCGGTCGCCAACCTGCTCAAAGCTATGGCCAATAGCCGCCGTCTGATGTTGCTATGCAAGCTTGCCGAACATGGCGAAATGGCAGCAGGCGATCTCGCACGCGAGGTTGCCTTGTCGCAATCCGCGTGTTCGCAACATCTTGGCAAAATGCGGGACGAGGGTCTCGTCGCCTTCCGCCGGGAAAGCCAGACGCTTTGGTACCGGATTGCCGATCCGCACACCGAGATGCTGATGACCACCCTTTATCAACTTTATTGCAAGGACTGAGCCGATCACGATTCCTGCTTTATCTCCTGCCGAGGCGCGTCGCTTGATCGATGGCGGCGCGACCCTTGTCGATATCCGAGACGTAGAAGAACATGCGCGTGAGCATATTCCTGGCGCGCTCAATGTAACGCTAGACCGCCTATGCGAACTGCCCGCCGGGCCTTTGGTGTTTCACTGCCGCACCGGCATGCGCACCCAAAAAAATGCTCAAGCGCTCGGCGCGGCCCGAAGCGGCGCGCAGGTTCACATCCTCGCCGGTGGGATTGACGCGTGGCGATCCGCCGGACTGCCAACAAGTATCGACGCACGCCAGCCACTCGAAATCATGCGGCAAGTGCAAATTGCCGCTGGGGGCCTTGTTCTGATCGGCGTTTTGCTCGGTTTTCTAGTGTCGCCGTCATTTTTTGGCCTGTCGGCTCTTGTCGGTTCCGGACTGATCATGGCAGGTGCGAC
>LNFM01006694.1_pt1 | contig 18750 bp, 13 predicted proteins | sample 596031 | NCBI WGS metagenome assembly LNFM01 (sample SAMN04254537, study PRJNA301005) | activated carbon metagenome | isolation source: dual media filters at the Ann Arbor, Michigan drinking water treatment plant | place: USA: Ann Arbor | reverse complement strand
CAGCTCGAACTGGTACAGAGCGCCGACTTCCTTGCCGTCCAGCGCAGTTGGCACGCGTACCGACTCCACGTCGACCCAGATGTCGACGCGGATGTCGCCGAACAGGAAACGCGACAGGTTCTGGTATGCCTCTTCGCTGTTGACGATGCCGAAGTACCCCGAGTGCGAGCGATACGCGTAGGCCGTCCCTGCGGGCTGGGTGAACCGGCCCTTGGCGTCGACACCCCACACCGAAGCGTTCTCGACCTTGACCAGGCCGTCGCTGCCGTGGCCGGCGAAGGCGCGCGACAGGCCAGCGGCGGCACCGTAGTCGGCACGGTTGGTCCCCACCATGCAGAAAAATCGCTCGGCCGGGAACGCGGATTCAGGCAGCCAGTCGACGCGGCCGGTCTTCTTGTAGACCGCCTCCAGCTTGAGGTACTGCGCCATGCGGTCACGATTGAAGTTGTTCATGTCGTTGACCGACAGCCACGATGGCAGGTTGAGCCCCAGCACCTCGATGCCGTTGTGCGGCGTGGCGTAGGTAAACACCTTGTCGACGGCGGTTCGCGCGGCGGCATCGCCGAGATCAGGGTTCTGCAGGAAGGCGCGGCACACCAGCCCCCCCATCGAGTGGGCGACCAGATAGCAGCGAAAGCTCTTGGCATCGACTCCGCTGTCCGGGTGCGCACAAACCAGGTCGCGCACCCTGAGCACCAGGTCGGAGAGACCGCGCGCGAAGTCTTCGATCTGCGGCGTCTTGCCGGTCCCCAGCAGCGCGGAGGCCTGCTCGTAATAGCGATAGATGACGACGGATTTCGGCGAAATCGTGCCTTCCCAATCCGGGTCCATGATGTCGAGGCCGTTGTCGAACACGTCGGCGTAGCCGTGGTCGGAGATCAGGCGCAGCAATGGCGACTCGAAAATGAATTTCTTGGCTGGCTTGTTCTTCTCGGGCGTGGCGCGAAAAACCGTGGAGCCCAGGTTGAAGCCGCAAAACGGGTCGGCGGTGGTGTCGTCTTGCTCGCCCTGCGTCATGGCGTAGCCGCGGACATAGATGATCGGGTGGTATGGCGCGTTCGGCATGACTCCCTCCACGGTGGTTGGCGCGGGGCAAACCTTAGCAGGCTGCTGGCCTGCGACTGCGGGCGAACGGCGCGCCAAGCGCCGATCTGGCGGGTGAATCCGCCGCAACACCGCAGATTGCCTGGCTGCGCGCTCGCCACACTGCGGTGATCTTTTCACGTGTGAGCTCTTTCATGTCGATTTTTCGATGGCCCCTGGCGCTGAGCCCCTGGCGACGCTCTCGCGCGGCCGCAGAACGCGGGACACCGGCACGGCCCCAGCTGGTGACTGGCACATCGATGGCCGTGGCTGCGCCGACGCCCGAGGCGAACACTGCCTCCACCGCGTTGCCTGAAGTCACTGCACCGTTTTTCGCGTGGTTGCTGTCACAGCCGAAAACTGAAGAACCTGCTCCGGTTGACTCGCCGTCAGTCAGTGGCAGCACCGCACTCGACGAGCCGTCGCGGTCGGTGCTGGCCAAGCTCGACGAGGTCATCGAGTCCGATCCGCAGCGCAGCGCCCTGCTGCCCCGTGCCCCGCAGGTTCTGCCACAGCTGATGCGCAGCCTGCGCGACGATCACTATGTGGCAGTCGAGGTCGCTGCGCGCATCGGCAAAGACGCCGTGCTGGCCGCCGAAGTGATACGCGCGGCCAACGGCTCGTACCGCGGCAGCCGCGAACCGATCGTCGATCTGTCGCAGGCGGTGCTGTCCATCGGCGCCGACCACTTGCGCCGTGTCATTGCGAGATCGGTGTTGAGACCGATCTTCGATGTGCGTGGAGCCAAGCTCTCGGCGCTGGCAGCACCGCAGATCTGGATCAATGCCGAATTCAAGGCGCGCCTGTGTTCTGCGCTGGCCGCCGCCGACGGGCAGGACCCGCTCGACGGCTACCTCGCCGGCATGCTGCACGATTCCGGCTGGACAGCGCTGCTGCGTGCGCTTGACGCGCTCGGCCCTCAGCATGTGCCTTCGCTGCCCAAGCTGGTCGCGCCGGCCCTGTCGCAGGCGCTCGCCGAACGCCGCGACCGGTTGTTTTGCAAGCTGATACGGCCCTGGCAGTTGAGCATGCCGCTGGTCGCCATGGCTGACGACATTGAATCCAGCGGCCTGGCTGCCGTGCGGACGCCATTGGCAGTGGCAGTGCAGCGTGCACATGCGCTTGCTTCGTTGCACGCACTGGCCTGCGATGGGCGTCTGCCGAGCGGCATGGACGGCCCGCTGATGAGCCTGCCGCCCAGTGTGCAGGCCTGCTATCTCGCGGTGACACGGGCGGATTGATGCGGCCGCGCCATCCGCGGCCCCAATTCGTTAGGCTATCGGGTTGATCCACTTTGCCCGGAGGCACCTGAGATGAGATTGCTACACACCATGCTGCGCGTTGGCGACCTGCAACGCTCGATCGATTTCTACACCCGCGTGATGGGCATGAAGCTGTTGCGCACCACGGATCGGCCAGAGCAGAAGTACAGCCTGGCCTTCGTCGGCTACGGCACCAACCCCGAGCATGCCGAGATCGAGCTGACCTACAACCACGGCGTCGATCACTACGAGCTGGGCAACGCCTACGGCCACATCGCGATCGAAGTGCCCGACGCCTATGCGGCGTGCGCCGCGATCAAGGCCGGTGGCGGCAGCGTGACACGCGAAGCCGGGCCGGTGGCTGGCGGCTCAACGGTGATTGCGTTCATCACCGATCCGGACGGTTACAAGGTCGAATTGATCCAGCGCTGATCTGCGGCGCGGACTCCGACAGCCGGCTCGGCGCCAGGCTCAGTCCTGGCGCAACGCCGTCGCCTCGCGCGCCAGTTCGGTGATGCGGCCCCAATCGCCCGCCGCCACCGCATCAGCCGGTGTCAGCCACGAACCGCCGCACACCTTCACATTGGGCAGCGCCAGGAACTGCGGGGCTGATGCCAGCGTGATGCCGCCTGTCGGGCAGAAGTGCACGTCGCCAAACGGCCCGGCAAACGCCTTCAGCATCGCCACGCCGCCGGCGGCGCTGGCAGGAAAGAACTTTAGGAAGAAGTACCCATCGGCATTCGCCGCCATGACCTCGCTGGCCGTGGCGACACCCGGCAACAGGGGCAGGTCGATGTTGCGACACGCCTGACCGATCTCGTGGCGGTAGCCAGGGCTGACCGCGAAGCGGCACCCAGCATTCTTAGCCGCCTGCGCATCGGCGGCGCTGCGCACGGTACCGGCACCAACGATGGCCTCTGGCACCGCACGAGCGATCGCTTCCATGCAACGCAGCGCGACCGGCGTGCGCAGCGTCACCTCCAGCACCCTGACGCCGCCGGCCACCAGGGCCTGGGCCATCGGCACCGCGTCTTCGACGCGGTCGAGCACGATGACCGGGATCACCGGGCCGTGGTTGGCGAGATCAAGGCTGTGCATTCGATGTACCTCAGTGAGAAAAAAATTCGCCGGGCCGCCCCAAGAATTTTTGCTCCCCTCGGGGGGCGGTCACCGCTTGCGGTGGCCTTGGGGCCAACATCAAAGCCATGTCACAGCGCCCTCTTCGGCAGTCAGGACATTGCGGCGCATGCCGCCGAACAGTTCGCGGCCGAGGCCGTGGTCGTTGATGTCGCGCTGCTCATCGGACAGCACCGCGGGCTCACGCGCCGCCCATGTGTCCGCGTCGACCAAAGCCCCCAGCGTGCCGGCGTTCGAATCGATGCGAATCAGGTCGCCGGTGCGCACCTTGGCCAGCGGCCCACCGGCCAGCGCTTCGGGGCTGACGTGGATGGCCGCTGGCACCTTGCCCGAGGCACCGCTCATCCGGCCATCTGTCACCAGTGCGACCTTGAAGCCCTTGCCCTGCAACACCGACAGCGGTGGTGTCAGCTTGTGCAACTCGGGCATGCCGTTGGCGTGCGGGCCCTGGAATCGCACCACCGCGACGAAATCGCGCTCGAGCTCACCGGCCTTGAACGCGGCCTGCAGCGCTTCCTGGGTGTCGAACACGATCGCGGGCGCTTCGACCACATGCCGGTCGGCGGGCACGGCCGAGGTCTTGATGACGGCGCGGCCGAGGTTGCCGGTCAGCAGTGCCAGGCCCCCCTGGTCGCTGAAGGGCGCGGCGGCGGGGCGAACGATGTCGTCGTCGCGATGGGTGGTGGTGGACGGCGGAAGGTCAACCCAGGTCAACGCGGCGGCGTCATCGCGTCTCGGCAGCCGCGTGTAGTCGCGCAGGCCGCCGTCAGCCACCGTATCGACGTCGGCATGCATCAGGCCCGCGTCAATCAACTCGCGAATCACGTAGCCCGGCCCGCCAGCGGCCTGGAACTGGTTCACATCGGCACTGCCGTTCGGGTAGACGCGCGCCAGCAGCGGCGTGGCATGTGACAGGTCGGCGAAATCGGTCCAGTTGATCAGGATGCCGGCCGCACGCGCCACGGCCACCCAGTGGATCAAGTGGTTGGTCGAGCCGCCGGTGGCCAGCAGCGCGACCATCGCGTTGACGATCACCCGTTCATCGACGAGCAGGCCGATCGGGGTGTACTTGCGGCCCTTGACCAGGCCGAGCACGGTGCGCACCGCGTCGCGCGTCAGCGTCTCACGCAACTCGGCGTGCGGGTGCACAAAAGCGGCGCCGGGCACATGCAGGCCCATCGCTTCCAGCAGCATCTGGTTGCTGTTGGCCGTTCCGTAGAAGGTGCACGTGCCGGGGCCGTGGTACGAGGCCGACTCGGAGCGCAGCAGCTCGTCGCGGCCGACCAGCCCCTGCGCGAACTGCTCGCGCACCTTGCCTTTGGCGTTGTTGCTGAGACCGGTGCTCATCGGGCCCGCTGGCACGAAGACGCAGGGCAAGTGGCCGAAATGCAGAGCCCCGATCAACAGGCCAGGCACGATCTTGTCGCAAACGCCAAGCAGCAGCGCCGCGTCGAACACATCGTGGGTCAGCGCCACAGCGGTGCCCATGGCGATGGTGTCGCGCGAGAACAGGCTGAGCTCCATGCCAGGCAGACCCTGCGTCACGCCATCGCACATCGCCGGCACGCCGCCTGCCACCTGCACGGTGGCACCGCGTTTGTGCGCTTCATCGCGTATTAGGGCCGGGAACCCTTCGTAGGGCTGGTGCGCCGACAGCATGTCGTTATAGGCCGTCACCACACCGATGTGCGGCGCGCGCTCGGCCACGATGCGGAGCTTGTCTTCGGCAGGCATCGCCGCGAAGGCATGTGCGACGTTCGCGCAGCCCATGCGGTCGCTGCCGCGGGCGCGCTGAGCCGCAGCGGCTACACGGGCCACGTAGGCCTGGCGCAATGGTGCGCTGCGTTCGCGGATACGCTGCGTCACCTGATCGACGGTGGAATTCATCGGCATGGTCTGCTTTCGACTGGGCGGCGACACCACCACGGCCCACAGTGTCGCAGGCAGAGGTTCGCTTCTGCGCGCCAGGGGATCAAGGCTTGTCGCTCGCGAAGCTTGTTAGCAAGCGTGATGCCCAAAGCAGCAAGAGCGTGCGGTCTATTGAGGCACCGGTTCCATGCGCGCCCACAGCCCGCGCACCCGCTCCAGATCGGCCACGGTGTCGACATCAACCAGCACGCCCGGGTCATCGACCTCCACCGGGTGCGCCGGGTAGCGCGACACCATGCGGCGCGCGCCCTCATCGCCCTGCAGGGTGACCAGCTCGGAATACAACTCGGCATTGAAGGCAACCGGATGCCCGCGCTGACCGTGAAGCTGGGCGTAGGCGATCGTGTGATCGCGCAGCGCTGCGGCCACCTGCTGCAGAGTGGACGACTGCACCAAGGGCATGTCGGCCGGGAGCACCAGCCAGCCGTCGGCGTTCGAGCGGGCAGAGACCCCCGCCGCGATCGACGCGCCCGTCCTGAGCCGGGCATTGACCGCACGCAGGTCGCTGCGCCCTTCGACCGCCCGCGACGCTGCTTCGAGCACAACGATGTCCTGGCCGGCAACGTGGCGGGCGGCCTCGGGCGCCAGGGCCTCGGTGGTGATCACCACCAGCGGAAGACCGCTGCCCATTGCTTGCGTCAGCGTGGCGCCGAGCACACTGGTGGATCCCAAAGGCTGGCTCAACTTGTGATCGGCATCCTGAAATCGGGATCCCAGACCAGCAGCCAACACAATGATCACGGGCCCTGAGGTCATCGTCTGCGTCCTTTACTACTGAATTCTTGGCCCGAAGGATGCAGGCAACGAGTCGGCAGCACCAGAGGGGCATCACTGACATCGGCGAACACCGCTTTCTATACTCGCTCGATGAGCGACCTTGCCGACCTCCGAAAAAGCTATGAACGCGCCGAACTCGACGAGAGCGCCTCGCTGGCCGACCCACTGGCGCAGTTCGAGTTGTGGCTGCAGCAGGCGATCAGCGGCGAGCTGCCGGAACCCAATGCGATGACCCTGGCCACCGTCGGTGCTGACGGGCGACCCTCGACCCGGGTGGTGCTGATCAAGGGCTGCGACGCGCGCGGCATCGTCTGGTACACCAATTACGACAGCCGCAAGGGCCGCGAGCTGGCGGCGCACCCGCAGGCAGCCTTGCAGTTCCATTGGGTCGAGCTGGAAAGGGTCGTGCGGATCGAGGGCCAGGTCGAGAAGGTCGATGCGGCCATGTCCGACGCCTACTTCGCATCACGCCCACTGGATTCGCGCATCGGCGCCTGGGCCTCGCCGCAAAGCGAAGTGATTTCTTCGCGCGGCGTGCTGGTCGCCAATGCGGCGAAATACGGCGCGCAGTTCATGCTGAACCCGCCTCGCCCGCCTCACTGGGGCGGCTACCGCCTGGTGCCCGATCGCTGGGAGTTCTGGCAAGGCCGCCGGTCGCGGCTGCACGACCGGCTCCGGTATCGATTGCAAGAGCAACAGTGGATCAGGGAGCGGCTGGCCCCCTGATCCTGCGACCTCGCGTCAGAAGGTCACACGCATCCCCACCTGAACCGCCCGCCCCGGCAAGGGCGAGAGGCCACGGATGGTTTCGATCGTCGATGCGCTGTAAGCCCGCTCATTGCCCAGGTTGGTGAGCTTGACGAACCAGATCGCATCGGCCATGTTCACACTGATGCGCTGAGACAGCGAGAGGTTCACCAGCGTGTAGCTCGACGTCGGCCGATCGGTGTCGGGCACGCGGTTCTGGCGCGCCGCATGGTCAGCCTCGATGCGTGCCGTCCAGGGGCCCCGCGCCGCATCGAGCCCGAGCTTCAACCGCCATGGGGCAATGCGCGGCAATGGCTCGCCGGTGCTTCGGTTGGTGCCGCGCGTCATGTCGAATTGGCTGGTCCCATCCAGTTGCCACGGCAGATCGGCCAGTCGCTTGCGGCCCTCGATCTCGATGCCGTACAAACGCGCCCGCACCGCATTGAAGCGGTACAGCGGCACGCTGTCCGGCGTGCCGGCGGCCACTACCGCGCCGGATTCGTCGACCTGATCTCCCGAAGCGTCGAGCGAGATGAAGCGAGAGAACCGGGTGTAGAAAGCGCCGACGCGAAGATGGTCGGTTTCGGTCTTCCATTGCAGTGCCAGATCCACGTTGGTGCCGCGCTCGGTCGGCAAGCGGCTGTTCCCTTGCTCATACGAGCCGGTGGCCGCATGGACCCCGTTGGCGTAGAGCTCGAAATAGGTCGGCGCGCGCTCCGTTGCGCTCAGCGAGCCAGACAGTGACCAGATCGGTGTCAGCGGGAGGACGTTGGCCAGGGAATAGCTCTGCAGCGAGAAGTTCCGGCGAACCTCGGCGCCAAATTTGGGTGCCAGCGGGTCTGCATCGCCGTCGGAATCCACCTCGGCATACTCGAAGCGGGCGCCTGCGGACAACGTTCCGCCGACCCAGGCCATCTCTTCCAGCGCGAACAACCCGGTCTTGCGGGTGTTCGTCTTCGGCACGAACGCTTCGTCGCCCAGCGCAGAGAAATTGAAATCCTCATGCTGCACGCCCAGCACCCCGCGCAGCGGTCCGAGCGGCGCGTGCTCAGCCTCCAGGCGCAGGTCATAACCCTTGCTGCTGAACACCGTGCCCACCGCACCGCTGCCCTCGACTTCCTGATGCCGGTAGTCGGTGTGGTTGGCGTTCAGCCGCAGCGCCCGCAAGGGTCCGTCGGCGAGCTTGAGCTCGCTGGCAAAGCCGACACGGTCACGCTTGAGCTGGATCATCACGTCGGGCTCGGCCGTGATGCCGTAATCGCTGCGATACGTGTCCACGGACAAGCCCACGCGGCCTTGTGCCGGATCCGCACCCCCGCCAAAAAACAGCGATCCACCGAGCGCGCCACCGTGTGTTTCGGCGGCCGAATTGCGGACATGGCTGCTGCGTGCGAGTGGCGTGCCATCTTCCACTGGCGTGTAACGGGGCACCAGCAGGTCCGAGGTGTCACGGCCAAACACATCGGCATGCACCGCAAAGCGTTCATTACCGGACTCGATCACTGCCGCGCCGCCACGCTCGCGCGCGGCACCACCCAGTCGCACCTCGGCAGAACCGGAAAAGCCGGACATCGGCGCACGCGGAATCCGGTTGTCCAGCGTATTGACGACACCACCGACCGCGCTGCCACCATAGATCAGCGCGCCTGGGCCGCGCAGCACCTCGATGCGGTCGACGATCAAGGGGTCGAGCGGCACTGCGTGGTCGTAACTCAATGACGACGCATCCATCGAGGCGCCCGCATTGCTGAGGATGCGCACACGGTCACCATCGAGCCCGCGAATCACCGGCCGGTTGGCATTCGGACCGAAGTAGGTTGACGACACGCCGGGCAGGCCAGCGAGTGTGTCGCCCAGCGAGCTGCCGCGTCGCAAAACCAGGCCGTCGCCGGACAGCACCGACACCGGTGCCGCGATCTGGGGGCTCCCCAGCGGATTGCCGGTGATCACGACAGTGTCGAGCGTGCGTGTGGGCGGCGGAGCACCGGCAGAAGTGGTGGCGACAGGCGAGGTTTGCGCCTGGCCGATCTGAGGAGTTCCGGCCGCGAAGGCCAGACTCAGGGACAGCGACAGGGCGCTGCGTGGAGCATGAAAACGTGTAGACATGGATGAGTCGACTCTGGACATGCGAACACCGGCGCCCGACCCGAGGGCCAGACGCACCGATGGCGCTGAAAAAGGAGTGACGGCGCAGTCCATCACGGACCACGGCGTGCTGCTGCCAATGGAAGGGCGCGGGGGGGGGCTGGCCGGCGGCCAGGCCTGCGCCACTCAGCCGATCGCGGGCGGTGCTCGGGCGAGGAAGCCCGTGACTTGGGTGGCGTGGTGCCACGCTGCGTGGACGGCGTCCGGGTGAAACGGCGCCTCGAAGGGCAGGGCAAGCACCGGCAACTCGCGCAGCAGATCAGCGTGCGTCAGCTGATCGAACAATGTGCAGCCTGCGCTGCCTTCGAAGTGGTCCGCGAACAATGCCTGGAGCCAGCCGTGCCTGTGGTGTGGGAACCCGGATGCCGCCTGTGGTTCGGTGGGGCTGGCGATGCTCGCGTCAACCGACACCGTGCTGGCCGCGTGCCCGTGATGAGGGTGCGCGACGCCGTGCAGCAGTCCGATCGACTGCATCGTCAGCGCGCTGAAAAACAGCGCCAGGGCGAAGGCCACGCGCGGCCAGACGGTCTTCATCACGCGCTCGACATCAAACCGTCTGCCTGACCCGGCTGGCGAAGGTCTTGCGGAATTTCTCGACCTTCGGCGCTGCCACCATGGCGCAGTAGCCCTGGTAAGGGTGGTTGGCGAAGTAGTGCTGGTGGTAGTCCTCAGCCCGCGAGTAGTCGGCCACCGGCAGCAGTTCGGTGACGAGCTTGCCGGCCACCTTCCCGTCCACCTCGGCCATCACCTCACGCGACACGGCCTCTTGATCCGGGTGATGGAAGTAGATGCCAGAGCGGTACTGGGTGCCCGTATCCGCCCCTTGGCGATTCAGCGTGGTCGGGTCGTGGATCACAAAGAAGATTTCCAGCACCTCGCGCAAGCTGATGCGCTCGTTGTCGAAGGTGACGCGGATCACTTCGACGCAGCCGGTCTTGCCGCTGCAGACCTGTTCATAACTCGGCTTGGCGACCTGGCCGTTGCTGTAACCGGACTCGACCGCCGTGACGCCATCGACCAGTTCGAACACCGCTTCGGTGCACCAGAAACAACCGCCGCCCAGTGTGATGACTTCTTGTGTCATGGAAACATCCTTCGACTTCAGATGTGGATTATCGGAAGCAATCCAAGACCCTGGGTCGCCATTCACTCCACATTCTTTCGGGCCATCACTGCCACGCGTAGGTGGCGGTGATGCCGATCGTCCAGGTGCGCGGCAATGCGGTCTCGAAAAAGCGGCCGTTGCCTTCGTTGACGATGACCGATCCCGCGTAGTAGCGATTGGCCACATTGTCGATACGAATCAGCTCGCTGAACTGCCAGCCACCCAGACGTTGCCGCCAGCTGGCACGCAGATTGAAGACCGTGCTGGTGGATGTGGCATCGCTGTTCGTGTCGTTCACATACAGCCGGCCGGTGTGCGCGACTTCAGCGGCGCCGGTGAAACCGCCCCAGGCGTGGGCCGGGGACCAGGCCAGTTCGGCATACAGATGTCGATTGGGCGTGCCCGGCAGGCGATTGCCGGCACGCACCTCTGCAGCGGCGCTGCCGGAGCCACTGATGAAGCTGTCGTCGAAGCGCGCCCGCAGCGCAGTGAGGCTGATGACGCTGTGCAGCGTGTCGCCGAGCTGGGCCTGGTGGGCCACCTCGAAGCCACGCCGCGAGGTCCGCCCCGCGTTTCTGAAAGTCGAGCGTCCACCGCTGTTGGTGTCCACGACGATCTCGTCGTCGGTCCGGATGTCGAACACCGCCACGTCGAGACGCTGCGCGTTGGCGATCTTCCACTTGCCGCCGATCTCGGCATGACGGCTGCGCGAGGCTTTCAATGCGGTGTTCAGGCCCGTGAGGCCACTCGATCGGTAGGACAACTCGTTGAAGGTCGGCGTCTCGAAGCCACGGCCGACATTGGCATAAAGGTTGAGCGACGGTGTCGCCCTCCAGGCCAGTCCGGCGACCGGGTTGATCGCGTTGAAGTGGCGTCGACCGCTGTCGTCCGGGTTTCCTGCGGTGATGTAACGGTCTTCGGACTTGAACCTGACATCGCTGTGCCGAGCGCCGGCGGTCAGCGTCCACTGTGCGGTCAGGTCGTAGGCCGCCTGCATGAACACATCCGTGCTGCGCACGGTGTTCACCTCGTCGCGCTTCAGGCCACCGCGCTGGCCGCGCGTGTTGACGTAACCCTGCCGGTCTTCCCGGTAGGTTTCAACCTCGACGCCCGCATTCACCTTCAAGAATCGACCTTCGCCGAGTGCCACTCGGTGGGCCCCCTGCAGCGTGCCACCGCCATAGGTCCGATCGAAATCCACGATGCCGCCGCTCGACGTGGGTGACCCCTGAGCCGCGATCGGGATCGACAGCGCATTGGCCAGACGGCGCGAGCCGAGGTACAGACTGGCCGTGAGCTCGGTGGCTTCGCCCAGGCGGTGCTCGAGCGTGGCGCCCAGCTGCTCCTGGCGAACGGTCTTGCGCGGATCCTGCGCCAACGCCGCAAGGTAGGCCGGCTGGCTGCCTCGGTCGCGGCTGCGGAACTGCGTGGCAGTCAAGCCGAGCGGGTCCTTCGACAGCGGCTGGTCCAGCGCATTGAGCACGAAGGCCACATGGGTGTCGTCGGTTGCCTGTGTCTGCCAGCGGGCATTGAGCTGACGCCGCTCGGACTCGCTGTTTGGGCGAAAGCCGTCGGTGCGGCTCTCGGCGCCCTCGATCGTCAAGCCGTAACCCGGTGTGCTGGTGCTGGCCTTGACGCCGATCTTGCGCAGCCCGAAGCGGCCCCGCGCGGCCGTGACGGTGGCGGTCGGGACCAGCGCATCGTCTTGCGTGACGATCCGCACCACACCGCCGGCGGCATTGCCGTAGAGCTGCGCCAGCGGACCACGCAGCACTTCAATGCGCCCGACCGAGCCGAGCGAGACATTCGACACCTGACCCTGTCCATCGGGCATCGTGGCCGGGATGCCATCGACCAGAACCTTGACGCCGCGAATGCCGAATGTCGAGCGGGCGCCAAAGCCGCGGATCGACAGCTGCAGGTCCTGCGCTTCGTTGTTGCGATTCAGCACCGAGATGCCCGGCACCTGTTTCAGCACCTCGGCCAGACTGACCTGCGGGCCGGCGCTTTCGATCGCGTCGCGGTTGACGGCGGATATCGCTGCTGGCACATCGAACGAGGGCTCTCGGGTCCGCCGACCGGAAATCACCACGGTGTCGAGCGACGTGACTGATGGGACCGTCTGCGCCCCCGCGTCGACCACCACGGCCAGCGCAACAGGCAACGACAAGACCTGAACGCCCACCATGGCCGTTCGGCGCGTGCGGAAGGCGTTAATCACTGGTCAACGACAGCTTGGCGCACGGTAGCCAGACCTCGGCATCGCCAGCGGGGCTGCGCACCTTGGGCGCTGCCAGGAAGAGCCTCTCGCTCGGCAGGCCCCTGGCCACCAGGGCATCACGCACCGCGAGGCCACGCTGCAACGCCAGCTGACGCATCGCATCGGGCGTGACCTCGATGGTCGACTTCAGCAGGGCTTCCATCTCAGCAGGCGGCAGGCTCTTGGCCAGGCCGACCAGATTGCGCGGTTTGTCCGGGATGTCCGTGTCCTTGTAGACCGCCTTCAGCAATTCATCCCGCTCGCCTGCGGCAAACACCGGCGCCGCTGGCGCACTGGCCGCTGCGGCCGCCGCTCCGGAACGCGCCGCTTCCTTCTTGCGTTCCTGCGCCAGCCGGGCATTGAGCGCAGCCTGGACAAATCCGTCGCGCTCGGTGGCGGGGTCGGACTCACCGGTCACCGTCATCTTTAACGAGGGCCGATCGGCCAGCGCCTTCGCCACTTTGTCCAGCGCAGCGACGCCAGACTCGGTGAAGTACGGCACGCCCACACCGAAGGCCACCTCGCTGAGATCTTCGTCGCCGCCGCCGAACATCAGCGAGAAGGGGGCCGTGATCGCCTTTTCAATCAGATTGAGGATGACCTTGAAGATGATGCCGCCGACGCTGAACTGCGGGTCGTTCAGGGAGCCGCTGATCGGAAGGTTGATGTCGATCACGCCGCGCCGGTCTTTCAGCAGGGCCACCGCTAGCAGCACCGGCAGCTTGGTGGCGCTCGGGCTGTCGATGCGCTCGCCGAAGGTCAGCTGATTCAAGATCACCTGGTTCTTGGCCTCCAGCCGGCCGTCGGCGCTGATCGCGTACGACACGTCCATGCTGAGTTTGCCGCGCTCGATCGCGTAGCCCGCGTACTTGCCGGCATATGGCGACAGCGGCGCGAGCTCGAGGTCGGTCGCCTTCGCACGGATGTTCAGCGCCAGCGGCTGGGCCGTCGGGTTCAGCTGACCCGAGATGTCCAGCAGCGCGGTTCCCGCGGCACGACCATGCAGTTCCAAGGTGGCCATGTCGCGCGAGCCGGAGCGGAAGGCACCGAGGCTGCCGTTCAACTCGGTCAGTTCGGCGCTGTAGTTGGGGCGAACGAAGCGATCGCTGAAGTCGACGCGGCCGTTGGTCAGCTTGGTCGCGCCGATGCTCAGTTGCATTGGTGACACCGCAGCGGCCTCCGTCGGGGCCGGGCCTGACGCAGCTGCGGCTACAACGGTCGCGGTAGCGGCCGGGACCGGTGGGGCCGGTGGGGCCGGTGGTGCCTGCGCCGCGGTTGGCGCGGTGGCAGCATCAGCCGGCGCCGCAGACTGGTTCGCCGACATGTCTTGCAGGTTGAACCGCCCTTCTTCCGTGATGACCAGGCGGGAATAGAAATCGGACAGCGCCGCTTCGGTGATGTCGATCACCGGTCCGCGTCCGGGTGACATCGCCAGCGTGACACCGCTGAGCTTGAACGACTGCCAACTCAGCAGTTCGTCGGTGTTGCCGAGGCCCGGTTTGGCGCCTGCCGCCGGCCGGCTGTGGACCAGCACGTCGGCCAGCAGCACGTCGCCTGCGATGCCGATATCCAGCCCCGCGGGCAGCTCCTTGACGGAGACATTTGCCTTGATGCCGGTCTCGGCGCGCAGCAGGCGCACCGGCAGCCGATCGCGCACATAGGGCTCGAACGCCTGCAACGGAAAGCGATCCAGCTTCAGCGCGCCCTTGACCATCAGCGGCTGCAGGCCGAGTTGACCGCGCCAGTCCAGCACACCCGAGGTCACGGCGCCCAGCGCCACAGCAGTCGACTTGTCGCTCGCCTTGCTGGCCGTCTGATCGATCTCGCGCGGGCCCAGCAGTCGGGCGCTGAACTGAACCTTGGCCGGAGCCGTGGTGCGCGAGCCGTTCAGCGTCAGGGACTGCACGGCCAGCTGAATTGAGCGCACGTCGATGCGGATGGGTTCGCTGTCGGGAACGCCAACGACATAGGCATCGTCCGCCCGCAACGATCCACCGTCGATGCCGAACTCACGCAGATCGACGCGCCAACCTGCGTCCTCCGTGGGTGCCGACGCGGCAGCGGCCACAGGGCGAGTCGGCGCAGCAGCCGACTCGGTGGTCTTCAGCCAGCGTTGCACATTCCAAACGCCCTCGCGGTCACGCGATACCGCCAGCGCCGGCTGCACAAACTTGACACTGGCCAGCGTGACGCTGCGCGCCAGCACGTCGACCTCGGCACCTTTCACCGCGAACTGCTTCAGCGCGATCGCAGGCGGCTTCGAGATCGCCTTCCCCTTGGCGGGCGCGGCAGTGGCGTCGGCAACCTGCAAGTCGTCGAGCGTGAGCTCGCCGCCGCCCACGGTGAGCCTGGGCGAGTCGCCTGCCGCCCATCTCACTTGGGCCGACGCGGCGAGTTGGCCGCTGACCTGCGCGCGCAATGACTGCGAGACATAGGGTGCCAAGGCCTGCAGCGACAGGTCGCTCAACTTGACCGCGAGCTCTGCCTGCCGGTCGCTGACGCGACCGTCCACCGACACGCTGCCCTGCGCAGGCCCACCTGCAGCGGCCCCGGCCAGCGTCGCCTGCAGGCTCAGCGGTACCGCGCCATCGGCGGCGAAGGGATACGCCACGGGTCCGGCCTTCAGATCGACGGATTGCAGCGCCAACGCAGCCGGCGGCGCGACGCTGGCATCGGTCCACAGCACGCTGAGGCCGGAGAGTCGCACGGCATCCACCTCGACCTTCCACGGAGAACCAGCTGCGTTCGATGCTGTGGGCGCAGAGGCCCCGGCAGCAGGCGACGCAGCGGCCGTGGACGGTGTGTTGCCCAGTGAGGCCAGGTTCAGGCGGCCCGCCGCGTCGCGGCTGACATGCAGAGTGGGCGCGTCGAGTTCGATGGCGCCGAACGAGAGCGCACGGTGAAGCGGTCTGACATCACGGAGCGCCACTGCCAAGCGTTTCCATACGAGCAGCGGTGCGCCGGCAGTGTCGTCGAGCGCCAGGTTGTTGAGGCCGACGCTGCCGCGCAAGGCGGCGCTGGGCTCGGCATTGACCGGCATATCGAAATCGAGCTCCAGATCGGCCGCGACGCTGCCGCCGCGCAGTCGCACAGGCAGGGATTCCGGCAGGTAGCCGATGTAAGGCTTCAGGTCGAGATCGCCCATCTTCAGATGCAGCTTGGCCTGCCGCTTCTCTGCGAACGGCGTGGCCTGCGCCCCGGTGTCGAAGGGCGTGTCGTTGAAGCGAAAGGCGAGTCGCGGCTCGACCTTCACATCGATCTTCGATGGCAGGTTGGCGAGAAACAGGAGCCCCAGGTTCAGCGCCTCGAGCCGGTGTTGCTGTTGCACCGGTCGGTCGTCGAAGAACAACGCTGCGTTGCTGACCTTCACGTTGTAAAGGGCAAAGCGCAACGGCTCTGAAGAAGGAGGCTCCGGCGAGGTGGGCTGGAAGCGGGCGATCAGGTCGTCGATGTCGTAGTGGCCGGGGGCGGTGCGGGCCAGACGCAGTTCGGGCGCATCGACCTCGAATGCCTCCACCACGGGCGCCAAGCGCATCAGCGAACTGATGTCGGCATTGACATACAGCCGCGCCACCTTCAGCAGCGGCAAGGCCTTCGGATCGCCCGGCGCGCCGCCGATCACGATGTCGCGCAGCGTCAGCTCCAGCGACCACGGGCTGAAACTCACTTCGCCAAGCGTGACGCTTCGACCCAGGGCTTCGCTGAGGCGCTGCTGCGCCTGCGACTTCAGCACCGGCGGCACGATCGCCCACGCCAGCACCCACAGCACGATCAATCCCAGACCCGCCCACGCGAAACGCCGCAACCACTTCACTGCCTGTCTCCTGCCGTATCACCCGATCGACGACACGGGCCCAGATGCCTATCGTGTCATGCGCCAGCACCCGCTCACAATCACGATTTTCCACGCCGAGACTGAGGAGCCCGCTTGCACAGCCTGATCAGCCTGCTCGGTATCGAGACCTGGAAGCCCGTGTTGACAGCCTTGCTGCTGCCACCGGTGCCTTTGCTGCTGGCGGTGCTGATCGGCGCCAGGCTGATGCTGCCACGCCGCGGATGGGGCTGGCTCGTGGTCTCTCTCAGCGTCGCCGGACTGTGGCTCACCGCCTGTACCGGCTTTGCCCGGGTGATTGAGCCGCTGCTGTTGAACGCCTACCCTGCGCTGCAAGCCGATCGCATCGCGGAGTTGCGTGCCGAGGGCCGGTCGACAGCCAGCACGGCGGCGGCCCAGCGCGGCAACGGTCGCAGCGAGGTCGCGATCCTGGTGCTGGGCGGGGGCGTCGAACCGTATGCCCCGGAGTACGGCATGAGCAACTTGTCGTCGTACTCGCTGGCAAGTCTGCGCTACGGTCTGTGGCTCGGCCGTGAAACCGGCTGGCCGGTGGGCTTCAGCGGCGGTACAGGTTGGGGCAACCAGGCCGGCGCCGCTGAGGCCGATGTGGCCGCGCGGATTGCCGCGCAGGAGTACGGTCGGCCATTGCGCTGGGTCGAGGCCGACTCGCGCGACACGCGGGAAAATGCCACGCACAGCATTCAGCTGCTGCACGCCTCCGGTGTGCGCCACGTGCTGCTGGTCACACGCGGCTGGCACATGCAGCGCGCCGTGTCGCTGTTCGAAGCCGCCGCCGCCGACAGCGGCATCCGAATCGAGGCGGCGCCCATGGGATTGGCGATGAACGTCGACATCCCGCAACTGTCATGGCTGCCAAGCTCCGCCGGCTTTGAGCGGGTGCGGCTGGTGCTGCGCGAGTGGTTGGGCTGGAAGTTGGGCGCTTGATCGATCAACTGCTCGTGGGCGGTCCAGAGCAGCTCAGTCAGCTCGCCTGCCGATCGAGTAGCTCACTCCACGGATCGACCTCAGACCGCAGCAGGTTGCGCCTGCAGCGTTGCCATGTCGATCACGAAGCGGTATTTCACGTCGCTCTTGAGCATGCGTTCGTAAGCGGTGTCGATCTCTTTCATCGCGATCATCTCGATGTCGGCGACGATGCCGTGCGTGGCGCAGAAGTCGAGCATTTCCTGCGTTTCCCGGATACCGCCGATCAGCGATCCGCCCAGCCGGCGACGCTTGAAAATCAGGCCGAAGACATTGAGGCCCGGATGAGGGTGCTCCGGGGCGCCCACCAGCGTCATCGTGCAATCGCGCTTGAGCAGCGCGATGAACGGGTCGAGGTCATGCTGTGCCGCGACGGTGTTGAGGATGAAGTCGAACGAGTTCTGGTGCGCAGCCATCGCGGCTTCGTCGGTAGAGATCACCACCTCGGCGGCGCCCATGCGCCTGGCGTCCTCGACCTTTCTCGCTGAGGTGGTGAACAGCACCACGTGTGCCCCCATCGCAGCGGCGATCTTGACGCCGATGTGACCCAATCCGCCGAGGCCGACGATGCCGACCTTCTGGCCCTTCTGCACGTCCCATTGGCGCAAGGGCGAGTACGTCGTGATGCCGGCGCACAGCAGCGGTGCGACGGCAGCCAGATTGTCCGTGTGGCTGATTCTGAGCACGAACTTCTGTTTCACCACGATGCGGCTGGAGTAGCCGCCAAAGGTGTTCTCGCCACCGAAGACCGGCCCGTTGTAGGTGCCGGTGAAGCCGTTGTCGCAGTACTGCTCCAGCCCTTCCCCACACGAGCTGCACGTGAGGCAACTGTCGACCATGCAGCCCACCCCGGCAATGTCGCCCACCTTGAATTGGCTGACCTTGGCACCGACCGCACTGACCCGGCCGACGATTTCATGGCCGGGCACCGAGGGATAGAGCGTGTTCTGCCACTCGTTGCGCGCGGTGTGCAGATCGGAGTGGCACACGCCGCAGTAGAGGATGTCGATCTGCACATCGTCCGGCCCGGGCGCACGTCGCTCGAAACTGAACGGGGCAAGCGGGGCGGCGGCGTTCTGCGCGGCGTAGGCGAGTGTGGTGGTCATGGGGAGGGGCCTCTGGTGGCGGCCAGGGGCAAGCCGCTGACTCAAAACATATTGTGGGAGCTTCCCTGCGTCTGCACCCGTCGCAAGAGTGCATGGCAAAAATCACTCCTGAAAAGACAAACGGCCTGCCATTGCTGGCAAGCCGTTGTTTTTACTGGTGGGCCCTGAGTGACTCGAACACTCGACCTACGGATTAAGAGGGCGACTCTTGCTCTCAAATTAACCCCGGCCATCGGGCACACGCCTATGAGAGCAAGATCCTAAGACTGTGGATCGGAGTGTGAAAACGCTTAAATCGGCTACGCAGCAGCTACGCTGCAACAAAAAACTTCAGGTTCAGGCTGCCGCGCCTTCCTGTACATAGCGCAGGAAGGCTATAGCGT
>LNFM01016495.1_pt1 | contig 18752 bp, 19 predicted proteins | sample 596031 | NCBI WGS metagenome assembly LNFM01 (sample SAMN04254537, study PRJNA301005) | activated carbon metagenome | isolation source: dual media filters at the Ann Arbor, Michigan drinking water treatment plant | place: USA: Ann Arbor | reverse complement strand
CGGCAGGAGAGGCGCCTTTTTCTCGCATGGCATGAGTTGCTCAATCCATGTGCTGGTCTCGACACCGCAGCCGGTCTGTTGAGCGCCACAAGTGCGGCCTTTCAGTGGAACGTTGGCGGGCGGCTGTAGACGTTTTGCCGAGCGATTGATAGCATGTAGATGTTTTTCCAGTTTCAAAGATGTTTTGGCGTTTGCAACGTGCTGCTGGTCGCTCCAACACACAAAACCCATGCCGCTTCCCACTCCTCACCTGACGTAATGGTGCGTCTGAGTAGCTACATCGGCAACGCCGTCCAATTCACTCTTCGGCCGGAAAGCGCAGCCGGGCTTCCATGCCTTCGACCCGACGCGACTCCAGGTGCAACTCGCCGCCATAGCGCCTTGCGATGGCATCGACGATGGACAGGCCCAGGCCGCTGCCGGTATCGCCCTCCACATTGCTGTTTCCGCGTCGCCAAAACCGCTGCATCGCTTGTGCAACATCGGCAACGTTCATGCCCGGGCCTTCGTCGAGGACGTAGAACACCACATGACCTGGCAGCCGTTCGACCCGCAGCACGACTGAGCCTGGCTTTGGCGAATGCCGCAACGCGTTGTCGAGCAGGTTGCGCAATGCCGAAACCAACAACGGCTCGGGCATTGCCAGTGATGCTGCGGTTGTCATGGCTTGCAACTCAATGCACTTGACGCTGGCCCCATAGACCGGTGTGACGCCAGCCGACGCATCGTCGATCGCCTGCTGCGCCGCATGCAGCACATCGACCCGTAGCGCATGCTCAGGCTCCACCGCTCCTTCGATCCGCGCCAGCAACAACAGTTGTTCGAGCGTGCGATGCAGTCGCCCCACACCTTGTTGCGCATTCGCCAGCGCCTCGCCTGCGGCGCCATGTAGTCCAGATTCTCCGCACGCCAAGTGCAGCACCTGCAGATGCGTCTTGATGGCGGTCAGTGGCGTTCGCAGTTCGTGTGCTGCGTCGTCTGTGAATCGCCGCTCGCGCTCGATCGCGTCTTGCACGCGCACCAGCAGGTGTGCGATAGTGTCGATCAGCGGCTGCAGCTCGGGCGGCGCGTCGATAGCGGGCAGCGGCGATTGGGCATCCGCGCGCCGGTTGAGCAGCGCCGCGCGCACCCGTTCGATCGGGGCCAAGCCCCGCCCGACACCGATCCACAGCAGCATCAGACTGACCGCCATCGCGACGGCAAACGGCACCGCCGCTGAGAGCGCAATCTCCCGCAGCAGGCCCTCGCGCGCATCCATGCGGTCGGCGGTGGCAATGCGCACTTCGCCAGCTTGAAGGACGTAGGTGCGCCAGGGCTTGCCACCGTACACGGAGGTGCTGTAGCCCAAAGCCGCACCCTCCAGCCCGGGGCTGGTCGCGGTCCGAGCGATCGGCTGGATCGCAACCTCGCCTCGAACCAGGCTGACCTCGCATGCCAGACCGTCGCGAGCGATCACATCAAGGGGCAACACGGGCGGTCCGTTGATCTGCAGGCGGTCAGCTGGAAGGCGTGCGACCAAGTTCGCAGTTGCTCGCGCACATCCATGAACATCCACACCGCGACCACGCTCCAAAGCAGCGCCAGCGACAAGCCAATGATGGCGACCAGGCGCAGACGCAGGGTCATCGATCTTCCCCGGCAGCGGAGCTGGCCTCGCCCAATCGGTAGCCCAAGCCACGCACCGTCTCGACAATCGCGGGACCGAGCTTGCGGCGCAGGTGATGAATATGCACGTTGACGGCATTGCTTTCCACGTCGGTCTCAAAGCCGTACAGACTGGACTGGAGTTGCTCCAAGCTCAAAATGCGGCCGGGGTTTTGCAGCAGCGCGCGCAACAACGCGAGCTCGCGTCGAGAAAGCTCGACGCGCAGGCCATGCAGTCGAACCTCAGCGCTGGAGGCGCTGAAGGTCAGCTTGCCGTGTTCGACGAGGTCGCTGCTGCGGCCAATGGCGCGGCGCACCAGTGCATGCAGTCTGGCTACCAGCTCGTCGAGCTCAAAAGGCTTGAGAAGGTAATCGTCGGCGCCGGCCCGCAGGCCCGCGACGCGGTGTTCGAGCGCGTCACGCGCCGTCAGCACAAGCACGGGGATGGCCTGCCCCTGGGAGCGCCAGCGCGCGAGCACCGCCATGCCGTCTTCGTCTGGCAAGCCAAGGTCGAGCACACACACATCGAATTGCGACGTGCTAAGCGCCGCACGTGCCTTTGCAGCGGAGTCAACATGGTCCACGGTCACGCCGAGCAATCGCAGCCCGGCGACGATGCCACTGGCAACGAGACGGTCGTCTTCAATCAGCAAGACGTGCACAGCAGTCTCCGTGTGAACCACAGATGCAACGCACGCTCAGCACCGATGCGACGGTGGTGGCCCATGGCCCAGTGGAATTCATGGAGCGATTATGGTGGCTGGATATCGTGCAGCAGATGCGACGATTCACCGCGAAGGTTGTTAACGCCACCTTAATCGCTGCATTCAAGGATGGCTCTTCGGTGGCTCCTCGTCACGCTTTGAACGCAGCCCATGCCAGTACCTTCCCATCGCCTTCGAAGCCGCTTGCGGACAGCCCTTGTCGCACTGGCCCTCATGTGGGGTGTGGCGGTGCCTGCTCACGCCGTTGAAGAATTCCTGCAGCCCGAGGAGGCCTTTCGCCTGCACTGGACCATCGCGCCGGGCTACTACCTGTACCGTGATCGTATGGCGGTGACCGCATCCTCTTCTGGGACACGCGTGCAAACCGAGCTCCCGCCCGGCATCCGCAAGGACGACCCCAACTTCGGCGTGATGGAGGTCTACCACGACGCGGTCACGATGAAGGTGTCGCCCGCCGGTGCCGCCGCACTCAACGTGACTTGGCAGGGTTGCGCCGACGCCGGGCTGTGCTATCCGCCGCAGACGCAGACGATTCAGGTGGCCGACGTCTCGTCGGATACCGCCACCACGGCACCCGCTGACCCATCGGTGCGGGCGCAAGAATCGGGCGCCCCCGGCCTGTGGAACAGCGTTTCCGGCAGCGACACCCAGATCACGCAGTGGCTGGGCGAACGCGCACTCGGCTGGACCTTGCCTCTCTTTTTCCTGCTCGGCATCGCGCTCGCGTTCACGCCCTGCGTGTTGCCGATGTTGCCCATTGTCTCCGGCATCGTGGTGGGCAGCCGAGCGCCGCCACGGCGGGCGTTCGCGCTGTCCATGGCGTTCGTGCTGCCCATGGCGTTGACCTATTCCGCTCTGGGCGTGGCGGCAGCGCTGGCCGGCGCGAACCTGCAGGCGATGCTGCAGAACCGCTGGACGATGCTCGCCTTGGGCGGTATTTATGTCGTGCTCGCGCTCGGCATGTTCGGCTTCTTCACTTTGCAACTGCCTGCCCGGCTGCGCGACAAGCTCGACGGCGCAAGCCGTGGCCTGCGCGGCGGATCGCTGCCGGGCGCAGCGGCCATGGGCGTGCTGTCGGCACTGCTCGTCGGCCCATGTATGACGGCGCCGCTGGCGGGTGCGCTGCTCTACATCGCCCAGAGCGGCAACGTTGTTCAAGGCGCGCTGTTGCTGGCGGCGCTGGGTCTGGGCATGGGCACGCCACTGGTGATCGTCGGCACACTGGGCTCGCGTTTCCTGCTCGCGCTGCTCGGCACGGCGGTTTGGATGCTGGAACGCGTCGTGCCCGAGCCAGCCGCATTGCTCATGTGGGGCGCGCTGCTGCTGGCTGTGGCGGTGACTCTCGTTCACACGTCGTCCCGCAGCGCTGCAGCTGTCGCATCCAGCGGGTCCCCAAACCTGCTCGCGATCCGCACGCTGGCGGTTCTGGCTGGTCTGTGGGGTAGCGCAATGGTGCTCGGCGCGGCGGGCGGTGCGGCGGATCCCTGGCGGCCACTGACGTTCGCTGCGGCGTCGGCAACGGGCCTGGCGCAAACGACGAACTTAAAGTTCGAACCGATCGCCAGCGAAGCCGAACTTCAGACCCGATTGGCCGCCGCGCGGGCGGCGGGGCAACCCACCCTCGTAGACTTCTATGCCGACTGGTGCATCTCCTGCAAGGCGATTGAGAAAGAGGTTTTCGGAGATCCACGCGTACAACGCTCGCTCGTCGGCGTGCTGCTCCTGCGTGCCGACGTGACCGCGAACGACGCCCGTCACCGTGAGCTGATGCGTGCCCACCAGGTGATTGGCCCGCCGACCGTGATGATGTTCGATGCAGCTGGACGCGAGCGGCGCGACGCCCGCCTGGTCGGTGAATTCACGGTCGAGCAGTTCTTACAACGACAGCCTGGGCCACCCACACCCGACATGGGAGCTCCTGCATGAACCAGTCCTTGCAGATCGGCCCTCTGTCGCTGCCGTATTCGGTGCTGCTGGCCCTGTTTGCCATCGCGCTTGGAAGGTGGGTCGCCAGATGGATGGCGAAGGCGGCAGGCATCGAGGCCGAGCCTACGTTGACGCGCATGCTGTTTGTCGGTCTGTTCGCGGCACGACTCGCCTTCGTCTGGCAATGGCACGAGCAGTATTTCGATGCCCCGCTGAGCATCCTGGACATCCGCGACGGCGGTTGGGAGCCCACTGCGGGTGTTGTCGCGGCCTTGCTGTTTGGCCTGCAACGCGCGCAACGCGATGCAGGCATGCGCAAACCCGTGTTCGCTGCTGCGATCACGACAGGCATGGTGCTCATGCTGGGTGGCTTCGCTTCCGTGTTGATGTCGACCACACCAGTGCCCTTGCCGCCGCTGGCGCTGACCTCGCTCAATGGCCAGCCGGTGTCGCTTGCGGGCTTTGCAGGCAAGCCCACAGTGGTCAACCTCTGGGCCACCTGGTGTCCGCCGTGTGTGCGCGAGATGCCGGTCATGCAACAGGCACAGGCCGCCAACCCGGACGTGAACATCGTCTTCGTCAATCAAGGCGAAGACTCAAAAGCTATCACCAACTTCCTCAACCGACAAAGCCTGACGCTGCGCAACGTGTTGCTCGATCCGAAGCGTTTGACTGGCGCGGCGCTCGGCCATCGCGCCTTGCCAACCACGCTGTTCTTCGATGCGCAAGGAAAACTTGCTGGCACCCGCATTGGCGAGCTGTCGCAAGCCACGCTCACTCAACGCCTCACAAGCCTTCGCGCCGACTCACCCCCAACACAACAACTCCCCTCGCCATGAAACATCAAGACCCTCCCGCCTGCGCATCACTTCTTCTTTCCGCAACCCTGTCCACCGTGGTCGTGCTGATTGCCCTCGCATCGGCCGTATCGCTGGCCTTCGCTGCCCCGCCGCTCCCCGCACCTCTGCAGGCGTTGGAGAAAAAAGGTCTGAGCGTCGTGGGTAAATTTCCCAGCCCGGGCGGAATGACAGCCTACGCTGCCCACGCGGGAACCGAGCCGATGGCGTTGTACTTGATGCCCGACGGCAAGCATGTGATCGTCGGGACGCTGTTCGACGCCAGCGGCAAAAACCTCACCGTGGCCGGGCTGGAGAAAGTACTCGCCCAGCCAATGACCGAGGCGGTCTGGGGCCAGCTTGAGAAGAGCCACTGGATTGCCGACGGACGCGAGGACGCGCCGCGAACGGTTTACGTGTTCACCGACCCCAACTGTCCCTACTGCAACAAGCTGTGGGCCGATGCACGGCCTTGGGTCGATGCAGGAAAAGTACAGCTTCGCCACGTCATGGTGGGCATTCTGACGCCGAGCAGTGCCGGCAAAGCAGCAGCGTTGTTGGGTGACAAGAAGCCGGCTGCCGCGCTGGACGCATATGAACGCAGGCACGTCGCATCGAATGCAAAGACGCTTTCCACCGGGCGGCCCAAGCCTCTGGGTGATGACAGTCTGAAACCGCTTTCGGTGATTCCTGCCGGGATCGCAGCCCAGCTCGATGCGAATGCTGCGCTGATGGCCTCTTACGGCCTGCAAGCGACCCCGGCGTTGGTTTGGAAGGACGCCAAGGGTGGCGTGCAGATGCGCCAGGGCGCGCCGGAGTCCGACCTCGCTTCAATCTTTGGGATGCGCTGAAATCGCGGTGTTCTTCTGCACCAAAGCGGGATGCTGGCATTCATAGATTCGAGTCCAAAGCTGCGGCTCCCCAATCCCCTTTTGGGTTCGCTCATCAATGACTACGACATTTCCTACTAAGCAGGCGTCCAGCTGGTTACTGTTTGGCGGCGTACAAGTGCTGGTGCGAATGGCGTGCATGCCATTCAAATGTCTCACCCGTAGCGCCTCACCATGGCCTCCAACGGAACCGGCTTAATCTTCGATCCCTGACCAGCGCAGCCGAACGCCTCAAAACGTGCTTTGACGATTCCGCGCGCCGCCTTTCGCGCCTCAGTAAAAGCCTTGCGAGGATCGAATTCGCTGGGCATTTCGGCGAAGACCTTGCGCATCGCTCCTGTCATTGCAAGACGGATGTCTGTATCGATGTTGATCTTGCGCACACCGCTCTGGATGCCACGCTGAATTTCCTCCACTGGCACGCCGTAGGTTTCCTTGATATTTCCACCATATTGGCGAATGATCTCAAGCCACTCCTGCGGTACGCTGGAGGAGCCGTGCATCACCAAGTGTGTATTGGGCACACTGGCATGGATTCTGGCGATACGGTCTATCGCCAATATGTCGCCAGTGGGTTTGCGCGTGAACTTGTAGGCCCCGTGGCTTGTACCGATGGCAATGGCCAATGCATCGACACCCGTTCGGGCTACAAAATCCTTCGCTTGTTCTGGGTCGGTCAGCATCATGTCGTGGGTGAGTTTTCCCTCCGCGCCCACACCATCTTCCTCGCCTGCCTCACCAGTTTCCAATGAGCCGAGACAACCAAGTTCGCCCTCGACGGATACACCGATGGAGTGCGCCATGCTGCACACCTTTCGCGTCACATCGACGTTGTAGTCATACTCAGCGGGCGTCTTTGCATCTTCAAGCAGGGAGCCGTCCATCATCACGCTGGTGAAGCCCGAGCGGATTGACTGAAGGCAGATGGCAGGCGACGCTCCATGGTCTTGGTGCAGGACCACAGGGATGTTCGGATGTGCCTCGACCGCTGCCAACACCATGTGCCTGAGGTAGGCCTCGCCAGCGTATTTTCGGGCTCCTGCGGAGGCCTGCAGAATCACCGGGGCATCGGTTTCCTCGGCTGCCTCCATGATCGCTTGGATTTGCTCTAAATTGTTCACGTTGAAGGCGGGTACTCCGTATCCCTGCTCGGCTGCGTGGTCAAGGACTTGGCGAAGTGAAACGAATGCCATGGGATCTCCATTCAGAGCTAAAAAAAAGGGGTCGGTTGCAGTTCATTTGCACCGCATTGCTCATTCAAACTGCGAGGTGTGTTCCATACGGTCACGCCAAGTGAGCAGATCATCAAGACCGATGTGGTTGGTGCACGGCGCTTCTGGTGCCAACGGCCGCCATCCAGTGCGTTGGTGCAGTCCGGGTCCAATCGCAATCGCGCCCTCAACGGTTGCGTTGTCGAAGTAAACGCTGCGCGTTACGACGACAGGAATTTGTGCTGCGCATGCGGCTGCCACGCCCCCTGGTGAGTCTTCCAATGCCAAGGTATCGAGTGGATTGAGCTTGAGAAGCTGAAGTGCCCGGACATAGACTTCAGGATTCGGCTTCTTTTGTGCCACGTCTTCACCACAGACCATCACTGGAAACCAACTCTTCCAACTCTCACCAAGATGCGCGCGCATCAGCGCTCCGACATTGCTTCTGCTCGTCGTGGTGGTGATGGCCATGCGCACGTTGCGCGCAAGGCACTCCTCCATGAGGTTCTGTACGCCAGGGCGAAACGGAATGCCTTGCGCCTGGATGATTTGGGCATACAACTCGTTCTTTTGAACATGCAGGCTTCTTGCCAGGGCGTCGCGCTCGCCAGTCATGCTGGGAGCATCGGAGCGGGTGGCCATGTCGTGTAACAGTCGCTCACGGCCTCCGGTTACTAGAAGCAATTCGCCATACCGCTCAACGCTCCACTGCCAGGGGAGTCCGTGAGCCTCGAATGCGAGATTGAATGCGATTCGATGGCCGTCACGCTCTGTCTCGGCGATCGTTCCGTCCACGTCCCATAGCACAGCCTGCAGCTTCATGCGGTGTGCCCTTCAGCCGCGCGACGAGACAGAATCTCGAAGGCAGGCAGTGTCTTCCCCTCAAGCACCTCGAGAAATGCACCACCACCAGTGGAGATGTAATCAATGCTGTTCTCGATGCCGTATTTGGCGATAGCTGCCAGAGTATCGCCACCTCCTGCAATACTGAACGCTTGACTGTTTGCAACTGCATTCGCCACCGTCTCCGTACCGCGGGAGAAGGCGTCAAATTCGAACACACCGACCGGGCCATTCCAGACGATTGTTCCGGCGGCCATGATCTGGCGCGCAAGCTGCGCCGCCGTTTCAGGGCCAATATCGAGAATCAGGTCATCTTCCACCACTTCGCTCGCCGTCTTCACGGTTGCATGCGCGTCGATGCTGAACCCTTTGGCTGTGACCACATCCGTGGGGATTGGTACATCGGCTCCGCGAGCACGCATGGTTGCTATGACGGCTTGAGCTTCCGCTACTAAGCTAGGCTCGGCAAGACTCTTGCCGATCGGCAAACCGGCCGCGAGCATGAATGTGTTGGCAATTCCACCTCCGACGATCAGTTGGTCGACATTTTTTGCCAAGCTTTGCAAGATCGTTAGCTTGGTGCTGACCTTGGAACCGGCAACGATCGCGACCAAGGGGCGCTTGGGGTTGGCTAACACCTTGTGAATGGCGTCCATTTCGGCCGCAAGCAAAGGTCCTGCACAGGCAATTGGGGCGTATTGAGCGATACCGTAGGTTGATGCTTCCGCCCGGTGAGCTGTGCCAAATGCATCGTGCACGAAGATGTCGCACAAGGCGGCCATTTTTCGAGCCAAGGTTGAGTCATTGCTTTTTTCGCCAAGGTTCAGGCGACAGTTTTCGAGCATCACAACCTGACCAACTTCTACCTCCGCACGATCGATCCAGTTGGTCAGCAACGGAATCTCACGCCCCAGCAACTCTGCCATTCGTTGCGCCACCAGGAGCAAGGAGTCTTTGGACTTGAATTCACCTTCTACTGGGCGCCCTAGGTGAGAAGTGACCAAGACCGCAGCCCCAGCATCCAGAGCTTGTTGGATGCAAGGCAGGCTGGCGCGGATGCGCGTGTCTTCGACGATTCGCCCGCTAGCGTCCATTGGCACGTTCAAATCGGCACGAATGAAGACCCTCTTGCCTTTAGCCTTGCCGGCATTCACAAGATCGGAAAAGCGCAAGACGTTCATTGTTTCGCCCCCACCACGCGGGCCATCTCAAGACACTGGTTGGAGTAGCCCCATTCGTTGTCGTACCAGCTCACCACCTTGACGAAGGTGCTGTCCAGAGCGATGCCGGCGTCGGCGTCGAAGATGGAGGCGCGGGTGTCGCCACGGAAGTCGGTGGCCACCACTTTGTCGGTGGTGTAGCCCAGCACGCCCTTGAGCGCGCCTTCGCTCTGTGCCTTCATCTCGGCGCAAATCTCGGCGTAGGTGGCGGGGCTGTTGAGCTCCACCGTCAGGTCCACCACCGACACGTCGGAGGTCGGAATGCGGAAGCTCATGCCGGTGAGCCTTTTGTTCAGCTCGGGGATCACCACCCCCACGGCCTTGGCGGCGCCGGTGCTGCTTGGAATGATGTTCTCCAAAATGCCGCGCCCGCCGCGCCAGTCCTTGTTGGAAGGGCCGTCCACGGTTTTCTGCGTAGCGGTGGCGGCGTGCACCGTGGTCATCAGACCGCGCTTGATGCCCCACTTGTCGTTGAGCACCTTGGCAATCGGTGCCAGGCAGTTGGTGGTGCACGAGGCGTTGGAGATGATCGCCTCGCCCTTGTAGGTTTCGTGGTTCACACCGTAGACGAACATGGGGGTGTCGTCCTTGGAAGGAGCCGACAGGATGACCTTTTTGGCGCCCGCCTCAAGGTGCTTCTGGGCCGTGACCTTGTCCAGAAACAGGCCGGTGGATTCGATCACGATGTCGGCGCCGACCTCGTTCCACTTCAGGTTGGCCGGGTCGCGCTCTTGCGTCAGGCGGATCTTCTTGCCGTTGACCACCAAGGTGCTACCCTCGACGCTGACGTCGCCATCGAAGCGACCGTGCACGAGGTCGTTGATGGCGACGACTTCGATGTCGGCGAAGTTCTGCAGCGCGCTGCGCAACACGTTGCGGCCGATGCGGCCGAAGCCGTTGATGCCGAGTTTGATCGTCATGGGATTTAAATGAGTTGAGATACAGGTGTGATTGCGGTGTGGTCACTTATCGCGTGGCGTTCGAGAAGCGCGTACAAATTCCGAAACTGCGAAAAGATTGCTGAATACCCGGTCAGGCAGCGCATCCTCAATGGGGTGTCCTGCGTTGTAGCCATAGGGAACCACCCAGGCAGCGACACCCGCATTTTTCGCGGCCTCGACGTCCGTAGCGGAGTCACCTAGGTGAGCTGTTCGATCGAGGCTGACCTGCAGCGCCTGGGCAACGTGTCGCAGCACATTGGCATGGGGCTTCTTCACGGCCAGCGAGTCACCGCCGATCAACAGGTCGAAGTAGGTGTCTAGTCGGGTTGCTTTTAGAACTCTGCGCGCATGCCGCACCTCCTTGTTCGTTACGCAGGCCAGCTTGACTCCCGCAGACCGCAACTCGGAGAGGGTCTGGCGACATCCGTTGTATGGCACAGCCGAGCTGCCTGTGGTGATGGCATAGTGCTCATCCATGCTGCGAAGGACATCCTCCGTCTTCACTGAATTCGCCAGGGTAGGCTCGTCCAACAAGCAACGTGCCCACAGTTTCAGCATCAACTCACGGGTTCCGGCTCCTATCAGCAACGTGATTTCAGGCACGGGACGGCGCTTGGCGCCATGTGTGTCCAATGCGCGGTTGGCCGCTTCTGCAATTTCCGAGGCAGTGTCAACCAAGGTGCCGTCGAGGTCGAAGCTGATGAGGTCGTAGGACATGATTCTTTCTTGGCATTGTTGGACAGTTCAATTGCTGGAGCGCACGTGCCGACGCTCTTCATCACACTGGGTCTGCACTAGGTCGGCAAGGTTGTTGGCTGTCAATCCGAAGTGTTCGTAGAGTTGCGGCGCGGGAGCCGATTCACCGAACTGGTCGATCCCCAGGGCCGCGCAGCAGCCGTACTGGCCCCACCAGCGCGTTACGCCGGCTTCGACACCGATACGGGGCAGGCCATGCCCCAAAACGAGTTCGCGATAGGCGTGCGATTGGCGGTCGAACACCGTCGACGAGGGTAGCGAAACTACCCGAACGGCGATGTTGCGCGCGTCCAGCAACTGTTGTGCCTGCATGGCCAGCGCCACTTCGGAGCCGGTGGCGATAAGGACCGCCACCGCATCGGCACGATCGCTGAGGACATAACCCCCGCAGCGAATATTCAGAACTTGCTCCGGAGTGCGCAGCTGCGGCGGTAGATTCTGGCGTGACAACAAGAGTGCTGACGGGTTTTTTTCGGCTCCCAACGACTGAGTCCACGCGACGGCTGTTTCCGCTGCGTCACACGGACGCCAAACATCGAGGTTGGGAATTAGCCGCAAACTCGCGGCGTGTTCGACGGGCTGGTGTGTGGGGCCGTCTTCACCCAGACCGATGCTGTCGTGCGTGAACACGTGGATCACGCGCAGCTTCATCAGCGCCGCCATGCGGATGGCGTTGCGGCTGTAGTCACTGAAGGTGAGGAAGGTTCCGCCGTAGGGGATGAAGCCACCGTGTAGCGCCATACCATTCATGATCGCGGCCATGCCGAATTCGCGCACGCCGTAGTTGATGTGGCGACCACCTTTTGCTCCGCCCCTCACAGCGCCACAGCCAGGAAAGTCTGTGAGGTTGGATCCGGTGAGATCCGCGCTGCCACCGAGCAGTTCCGGCACTTTGGATGCCAACACGGTAAGGACTTGTTGAGATGCCTTGCGGCTGGCAACCGTCTCGCGAGACTGCCCAAAGGAGGCCATCGCGTTCAACACGGTCTCTTCAAAATCTTTGGGCAGATCTCCAGCCATGCGGCGTTCGAACTCAGATGCAAGGGCAGGGTGTGCCCTGCGGTAGGCTGCCATTCGCTCATTCCACTGCTCTTCACGCAAGCAGCCGCGTTGACGTGCGTTCCAGCGCCCCGCGATCTGTTCTGGAATGTCGAACGGCGCGTGAGGCCATTCGATGGCCTCACGCGTGTTGCGGATTTCGTCCGTGCCGAACGGCTCGCCGTGTGCCTTGGCCGTTCCTTGGCGCTGCGGCGACCCTTTTCCAATGGTTGTTCGACAAATGATCAACGTGGGCTTGTTCGCCGATTCTTTGGCCTGAGAAATCGCGCGATCGACCGCGGCCACATCATGACCGTCGATGGGGCCGATCACATCCCAGCCGTACGCTCGAAAGCGCGCGCCAGTGTCGTCAATGAACCAGCCCTGAACCGCACCGTCGATGGAAATGCCGTTGTCGTCGTACAGCGCGATCAGTTTGTTCAGTTGCCAGGCCCCTGCCAATGCAGAAGCCTCGTGGCTTATGCCCTCCATCAGGCAACCGTCTCCGAGGAAGACGTAGCTGTGATGATCAACGATGTCGTGACCAGGTCGGTTGAACTCGTCAGCCAGCAACTTTTCTGCCAAGGCAAAGCCGACCGCATTGCTGATGCCCTGACCCAGCGGACCGGTTGTGGTCTCAACTCCGGGTGTCAGTCCCACCTCAGGATGTCCAGGTGTCTTGCTGTGCAGACGTCGAAAGCGTTGCAGTTCGGACATTGGTAGGTCGTAGCCGCTCAGATGGAGCAAGCCATACAGGAGCATGGATGCATGCCCGTTGGATAGAACGAATCGGTCTCTGTCCGGCCATGCGGGATTCGCTGGGTTGTGGCTGAGGTGGCCATTCCACAGCGCAACAGCCATCTCTGCCATGCCCAGAGGAGCGCCAGGGTGCCCTGAGTTCGCCTGCTGCACAGCGTCCATAGCCAGTGCACGTAGGGCATTGGCCATGTCGTCACGTTGTCCGTTGTCGGGACGTACAACCCTGTCGTTTGAATTGGTACTCATCTTGCGACTCGCTGTGGGATCAAAGGGCACCGAGGGCTTGGCGTTGGCGCTCGACCATGCGCCAAATGAAGGGTGTGAAGATCAGTTGCATCGCCAATTCCATCTTGCCGCCGGGGACGACGATGGTGTTGGCCCGCGACATAAACGAGTCGTGAACCATGCTCAGCAAGTACTGAAAATCGATCCCCTTGGGGTTGGCAAAGCGGATGACGACCATGCTCTCGTCGGGTGACGGAATGTCCCGAGCCATGAATGGATTCGACGTGTCCACCATCGGCACCCGCTGGAAATTCACGTGTGTGTGGGTGAACTGGGGGCATATGTAGTTCACGTAGTCAGGCATGCGGCGCAAGATCGTGTCCGTAACCGCTTCGGTCGAATAACCGCGCTGCTTCTTGTCGCGCCACAGCTTCTGCACCCATTCGAGGTTGATCACAGGTACCACGCCAATCAAGAGGTCGGGATGGCGTGCGATGTCCACTTCGGGTGTCACGACGGCACCATGCAAGCCCTCATAGAACAACAACTGTGTATCTGGCGGAATATCCTCCCACGGTGTGAAGGTTCCAGCCTCCTGCTTGTAGGGGGCTGCTTCTTCGTCGTTGTGGAGGTACTTCCGGCGCTTTCCGGTGCCAGTGGTCCCATAGCTTTGGAACAACTGCTCAAGTTCGGCAAAGAGGTTGTTCTCCGGTCCAAAGTGACTGAAGTTGCGGTTGCCCTGCTTTTCAGCTTCAGCCAACCGTGTTTTCATGTCTTTGCGGTCGTAGCGATGGAAGCTGTCGCCTTCGATGGTCGCAGCCCGTACGCCTTCGCGGCGAAAGATGTTTTCGAAGGTGCGGGTGACCGAGGTGGTTCCAGCACCGGACGATCCCGTGATGGCGATAATGGGATGTCGAGCGGACATGGCTGTGCTCTTCCTGTTCTGGTTTTGGTAGGTTCGAAACGATTCAGTCGCGAAAGAGGCCACGCTCTGCGAAGAGTGGATTGCCTCGATCTTTGGTGGTCGGTTCGTGGTGGTAGCGCTCTATGCGGTCGACCTCGTTCTTCGATCCAAACACCAGGCCAATACGCTGGTGCAGCTCGGTCGGCTTCACACCCAGCATGGGCTGCCGGCCTGTACTCGCGCGTCCTCCTGCCTGCTCCATGATGAAGCCAATGGGATTGGCCTCGTACAGCAAGCGAAGCCGGCCTGGTTTGGCAGGATCCTTGGTGTCGCGTGGATAAAGGAACACCCCACCACGCATGAGGATTCGATGCGCCTCAGCGACCATGCTGGCAATCCATCGCATGTTGAAGTCTTTGGATCGTGGCCCGGTCTTTCCGGCCAGACATTCGTCAACGTAGCGCTTGACTGGCGGCTCCCAAAAGCGGCTGTTGGAGCTGTTGATCGCAAATTCGTGGGTGTCTGCGGGAACTTGGATGTCCCGATGCGTCAGCATGAACTCACCCAAGTTGGGATCCAGCGTGAACCCTGCAACGCCATTGCCGACCGAAAGCACCAACATCGTGGTGGGTCCGTACAAGGCATAGCCTGCAGCAATTTGTGTGGCACCAGGTTGATAAAAATCGGCATCAACCACGTCCCTGCCGCTATCGATCACATCCTGTGGTGCGCGCAGGACGGAGAAGATGCTGCCCACCGACACGTTCACATCGATGTTGCTGGAGCCGTCAAGGGGGTCGAATACCAGCAGATATTTGCCACGGGAGAAGGCTTCGGGGATTTGTCTGGGCGTGTCCATTTCCTCCGACGCCATTCCCGCGAGGTGACCACTCCACTCGTTCATGCGGATGAAGATAACGTTGCTCAAGATGTCCAGTGGTTTTTGTACTTCCCCCTGGACATTCACGCTGCCGCCTTGCGGAGAGGCCACTGAGCCCAAAGCGTCATCGAGTTGACCAAAAGCGACGATTCTGGCGATTGCTTTGCACGCTAGGGAGACGTCGAGCAGAAGCGCATTGAGATCGCCGCTTGCTCCAGGAAATCGGCGGCGTTCTTCAATCAGGTAGCGCGTGAGCGTCCAACGTTGTGACAATGGCATGGTCGTCTTTCGGTGGTCAGTTCTTGGGTTGAAAAAGTCTGCTGCCACGGATGTCGCTAGACGTCAGGGTGGACAGATCGCTTTCAGTCAGCACACGGTCCCCATCGGCAAACAGACGGCTGGCTTGTCGAAGTCGCGCACGGTCAAGCGCATTGCGCACACTGCGTGCGTTGGCGAAGTGGGGATGCTGCAGACGCAGACCCAGGTATTCCGAGAATGTGTCCCTCGTGTCTGGACCAAAGCGATAGTTCATGGTCGCCAGCATGCGGTCGGCTATCTCCAGCAGCTCCCCTTGCGCATAGTCTGGGAAGTCCAGGTGGTGGGCGATGCGGCTGCTCATCCCTGGGTTGCTTTGAAAGAAAGTGTCCATGCGGTCTTTGTAGCCCGCCAGAATCACCACCAAGTCGTCCCGCTGGTTTTCCATCACCTGCAGCAGGATCTCGATCGCTTCCTGCCCGTAGTCGCGTTCGTTCTCGGGCCGGTAGAGGTAGTAGGCCTCGTCGATGAAGAGCACGCCGCCCATCGATTTTTTCAGCACCTCCTTTGTCTTGGGTGCCGTGTGGCCGATGTACTGGCCCACCAAGTCGTCGCGGGTCACGGCCACCAGGTGGCCTTTGCGCACGTAGCCCAGGCGGTGCAGGATTTCGGCCATGCGCATCGCCACGGTCGTCTTGCCGGTGCCTGGGTTGCCGGTGAACGACATGTGCAGGCTGGGCGCCGTGGCGCCGCTGGCCGATTGCAGACCCAGGTTCAGGCGCAGCTTGTCGATCACCAGCAAGGCGGCGATGTCACGGATGCGTTGTTTCACCGGTGCCAGGCCGACCAGGTCGCGGTCCAACTCGTTGATCACCGTCTCGACTTGGCTTTGCGCCAGCACCTCGTTGACCGTGCGTGCGCGCGCCACCGCTTCGGCCGTATCCGAGGTGGGTGGGGTGCTGGCGGCCAGCGCCTGGGCACTGCCGGGAATGGAGTGGAGTGGGGCAGTCATGGCAGGTCCAGCTCGCGGCGCATGGCGGCGATGACCTCGCGGTAGTCAGGTTGGCCGAAGATAGCGCTGCCAGCGACAAAGGTGTCTGCGCCGGCATCGGCCACGCGACGGATGTTGTCGATCTTGATGCCACCATCGACCTCGAGCCGAATATCGCGTCCCGAGCGCGCACGTTCCGCGTCGATCAGCCGTCGCGCCTGCTCAGCCTTGCGCAAGGTGCTGTCGATGAAGCTCTGGCCGCCAAAGCCGGGGTTGACGCTCATCAGCAGTACCACATCGACCTTATCGATCACCCATTCCAGCACGTCCAGCGGGGTGGCGGGGTTGAACACCAGGCCGGCCTGGCATCCCTCGCTGCGGATGAGTTGAAGCGTGCGGTCGACGTGCGCGCTGGCGTCGGGGTGGAAGGTGATGATGTCGGCGCCGGCCTTGGCGAACGCCGTGGCCAGCGCATCGACCGGAGCAACCATCAGGTGCACGTCGAGCGGCACCTTCGTGCCATCGGTGCGCATGCAGTGCGGCTTGATCGCCGCTGCCACGGCTGGTCCGATGGTCAGGTTCGGTACGTAGTGGTTGTCCATCACGTCGAAGTGAATCCAGTCGGCTCCGGCAGCAATGACGCTGCGCACCTCTTCGCCCAGCCGGGCGAAGTCAGCCGACAGGATCGACGGGGCAATGCGGTACACAGCGCGCTCCGGCGTTCAGTAGCGCTCGCCTTCGGGCCTATCAGTGGCGTAGGACGTGATGCGATAACGCACCTGGCGTCCGTCCACCTCGTCGCGCACCAGGCCGAAGCCGGGCTCCTTGGCGGGCCGGTTGACGATGAAGGACATGCGAACCGACTCCACGCCTTGGGTCGAGTCGAAAGCTGTCACCCGCACATAGTGACTCGGGAATGTCTTGCGGCAGGCGTTGATCTCTTTCAGGATGCCAGCCGGGTCCTTCAGGTCGAACATCGGGTTGCCGAACATCTCCCAGTAGGTGTTGCGCGGGTGCGGATCGTCGGTGTATTCAATACCGACTGCGTAGTTTTGCTTCAGCGCGTAATCGATCTGCTTGGTGATTTGCACATCCGTCAGATCAGGCAGGTAGGAAAACTGGCCCTGCGTGACGCGGTTGCCGTGGTTGGTCATCATGATGGCGATCCTTTCGTTGTCTTGTTCAAAATGCCGCGGTCGGCGTGGGCACGAAGTCGGCCGTGTCGGTCGATTCGTAGTTGAAGCTGATGTCGCCCCAGGTGTCGATCGCGGCCTTGAGCGGCGAGCACCACTTGGCGGCTTCCTTCAGGATCTGCGGCCCCTCGTTCCAGATGTCGCGGCCTTCGTTGCGCGCCAGCACCATGGTTTCGAGCGCGACACGGTTGGCTGTCGCTCCGGCCTGGATGCCCATTGGGTGTCCGATGGTGCCGCCGCCGAACTGCAGCACCACGTCGTCGCCCAGGTAGGTCAGCAACTGGTGCATCTGGCCGGCGTGGATGCCGCCCGATGCCACCGGCATCACCTTGTTCAACGAAGCCCAGTCCTGCTCGAAAAACAGACCCTTCTCCAGCTGCATCGGCGTGTGGGTGTCGAGAAGCGTGTCGTAGAAGCCGCGGATCATGGCCGGATCGCCTTCGAGCTTGCCGACCACGGTGCCGGCGTGGATGTGGTCCACGCCCGCCATGCGCATCCATTTGCAGATCACGCGGAAGTTCATGCCGTGGTTCTTCTGGCGGCTGTAGGTGCTGTTTCCAGCGCGGTGCAGGTGCAGGATCATGTCGTTCTTGCGCGCCCAGACTGCCATGCTCTGGATCGCGGTGTAACCGATCACCAGGTCGATCATGATGATCACGCTGCCCAGGCTCTTGGCGAACTCGGCGCGCGCATACATCTCCTCCATCGTGCCGGCGGTCACGTTCAGGTAGTGGCCCTTCACCTCGCCGGTGGCGGCACTGGCCTTGTTCACGGCTTCCATGCAGTAGAGAAAACGGTCGCGCCAGTGCATGAAGGGCTGCGAGTTGATGTTCTCGTCGTCCTTCATGAAGTCCAGCCCGCCCTTGAGGCCTTCGTACACCACGCGGCCGTAGTTGCGGCCCGAGAGGCCCAGCTTGGGCTTGGTGGTGGCGCCCAGCAGCGGCCGGCCAAACTTGTCCAGGCGCTCGCGTTCGACGATCACACCCGTGGCCGGACCCTGAAAGGTCTTGAGGTAGGCCACCGGGATGCGCATGTCCTCCAGGCGCAAGGCCTTCACCGCCTTGAAGCCGAACACGTTGCCGATGATGGACGCGGTGAGGTTGGCGATGGAGCCGCCTTCGAACAGGTCGAGGTCGTAACCGATGTAGACAAAGTACTGCTGCTCGGTCTTGGTGCCGGGGCCGGTGTTGGGCACCTTGTCGACGCGGTAGGCCTTGGCGCGGTAGAGCTCGCAGGCCGTCAGGCGGTCGGTCCAGACCACAGTCCACGTGGCGGTGGACGACTCACCGGCCACCGCCGCAGCGCATTCTTCGGCATCCACGCCGTCTTGCGGCGTCATGCGGAACATGGCGATGACGTCGGTGTCCTTGGGCACGTAGTCGGGCTGCCAGTAACCCATCTGCTTGTACTTCAGCACACCAGCGCTGTAGCGCTTTTTGGCATCGGTGATGATGCTGTCGTCGTTGGTGTCGGTCACGTCGGCTCCTCTGGTCTGGGTGGTGAAACAAGGTGTCC
>LNFM01016662.1_pt1 | contig 18754 bp, 16 predicted proteins | sample 596031 | NCBI WGS metagenome assembly LNFM01 (sample SAMN04254537, study PRJNA301005) | activated carbon metagenome | isolation source: dual media filters at the Ann Arbor, Michigan drinking water treatment plant | place: USA: Ann Arbor | reverse complement strand
ACCGCGTGCGCCTGGGCCTTGACGACGTGCACCTCACGCCCACCGAGTTCAAGCTGCTGGCGCGCCTGGTGCGCAACGCCGGCCAGGTGGTCACCCACCGCCAGCTGCTGGCCGATGTGTGGGGCGCCGAGTTCACCGAACACACGCACTACCTGCGGCTCTACATGGGCCAGCTGCGGGCCAAGCTGGAGACCGACCCGGCCGACCCGCAGCGGCTGCTGACCGAGCCTGGCGTGGGCTACCGGCTGGTGGAGGGCGAGGACTGAAGCGCCGAGGTGGACCCTTATGCGTTCCTGATGCACCCATCGGTACGCTGCGGCACTTCTTCACTTCGCACCCTCGCCCATGACCGCGACCACCGCGTCCCTCGACGCCGACCAACCCGCCACGCCCCTGCAACGCCAAGGCACCGCCGCGCTCACCCTGGGCGCGCTCGGTGTGGTGTACGGCGACATCGGCACCAGCCCGCTCTACACCGTCAAGGAAATCTTCGCGCCGGCCACCGGCGTGGCGCTGAACGCGCACAACCTGATCGGTGCGGTCTCGGTGATCTTCTGGGCGCTGATGTTGGTGGTCACGCTGAAATACGTGATCCTGATCCTGCGCGCCGACAACCGGGGAGAAGGTGGTGGCCTGGCGCTCACCGCGCTGGCCGCCAACGCGGTGCGCTCGCGCCCGACCTTGCGCAACGCACTGCTGCTGCTGGGTGTGTTCGGTGCCACGCTGTTCTATGGCGACAGCGTGATCACACCCGCCATCTCGGTGCTCGGTGCCATGGAAGGCCTGCAACTGGTCACACCCGCGCTGGCGCCTTACGTGATCCCGATCACCGTGGTCATCGTGGTGGGCCTGTTCGCGGTGCAGCGCTTCGGCACCGGCCTGGTCGGCAAATTGTTCGGGCCCATCATCGTGCTGTGGTTCGTCACACTGGGCGCCATCGGCGTGGTGCATATCGTGGAGCAGCCGGCCATTCTCTCGGCGCTCAACCCGGTGCACGCATGGAACTTCCTCACCGAGCGCGGCTGGTACGTGTTCGCCGCCGTGGGCGCGATCGTGCTGGCACTCACTGGCGCCGAGGCCCTGTACGCCGACATGGGCCATTTCGGCCGCAAGCCGATCCAGCTCGCCTGGACCGGTCTGGTGTTGCCCGGCCTGGCACTCAACTACATGGGCCAGGGCGCGCTGCTCATGGGGGACCCCACAGCCATTGAAAACCCGTTCTACCGCCTCTTCCCCGAGACCTTCGTGCTGCCCGCGCTGGTGCTGGCCACCCTCGCAGCCATCATCGCCTCACAAGCCGTCATCTCGGGTGCCTACTCCATGACCAAGCAGGCCATCCAGCTCGGCTTTTTGCCGCGCATGGCGATCACGTACACCTCGGCGCGGGAGGCCGGGCAGATCTACATACCGGCGGTCAACTGGATATTGATGGTCGGTGTGGTGGCCGCCGTGGTGGGGTTCGGCAGTTCCTCGGCGCTCGCCGGCGCGTACGGCATCGCAGTCACGCTCACCATGATGATCACCACCGTGCTCACCTACTTTGTAGTGAGCGAGGGCTGGCGCCTGCCCAAGCCACTGGCCATCGGTGCCACGGTGTTTTTCCTGGCCATCGACGCGCTGCTGGTGGCCGGCTGTGCGGTGAAGTTCTTTGACGGCGGCTGGTTCCCGCTGGCGCTGGGCCTGGTGCTCTTTGGCCTCATGAGCACCTGGTCGCGTGGACGCGACCTGCTGCTGCAAAGCATTCGACGCGACGGCCTCGAACTGCAGGGCTTCATCGACAGCCTGGACCCGCGCAGCGTGCACCGCGCCGAGCGCACCGCCGTGTACCCGGTGGCCGACCCGACCACCGTGCCCCAGGCGCTGCTGCACAACCTCAAGCACAACCAGGTGCTCCACGAGCGCAACGTGGTGCTCACAGTCAAGTTCCACGAGGTGCCATGGGTGCCGATGGAAGAACGGGTGGAGGTGCAGGCGCTGGGCCACAGTTTCTGGCGCGTCACGCTGCACTTCGGCTTCATGAACACGCCCAACGTACCCAAGGCACTGGCACTCACCGAATCACACGGCCTGCGCATTCCCGTGTTCGAGACCAGCTACTTCCTCAGCCGCGAAACGGTGGTGGCCACGCCCGGCGGTGGCATGTGGCGCTGGCGTGAGCGCCTGTTCGCAGCCATGAGCCACAACGCCGGCGGTGTGGTGGACTTCTTCCGCCTGCCCGGCAACGCGGTGGTGGAACTGGGCACGCGTGTGTCGATCTGAGCACCACGCGGCGCAAGCGCTCAAGGGGTCAAGGACGCCTGGCCCTGCGAGGTCGGGCTCACCGAACCGCGGGACGGCGCGGTGGCTGGCTTGGTCTGCAACACCGCGTCTTTGCTCAGGCGGTTGTAGGCGTCTCGGATGACGCCGTGGCATTCGCAGCTGTGCGCTTCCAGACCCGCGCGGTCGACCACCGACATCTGGCCACGGCCGTAACGGATCACACCAGCCTTCTGCAAACGCAGGGCTCCGCCGGTCACACCTTCGCGGCGCACGCCCAGCATGCTGGCAATGCGCTCCTGCGTGATGTGCAGCTCGTCGTCGGCCTGGCGGTCCAGGTGCACCAGCAGCCAGCGCGCGAGTTGCTGGTCGAGTGAGTGGTGGCGGTTGCAGGCCGAGGTCTGCGACATGTGCAGGAACAGCGTGCGCGTGTAGTTGAGCAGGTGGTGCATCACCTGCTCAGAGCGCTTGGCCTGGTGCGCAATGGATTGCGCGCTCATGCGGTAACCGTGTCCGCCCCGGCTCACCAGAGCGGTGTTCTGCGCCATCACCGTGCCGCTGGCGGTGGTGCCGTTGTTGGCGTTGCTGCTGCCCATGAAGGCGTCCACGCCCACCATGCCTTCGCTGCCCACGGCTGCCACCTCCACCGTGGCGCCGTCCAGCATGGTGGATACCAGCGAGACCACCGCTGTGGTGGGAAAGTACACATGGCGCAGGCTGCTGCCGGCCTCGAACAGGGTGCTGTGCGCGGGCATCTCCACCCACTCCAGGTGGGACTCGATGTAGCGCCAGTCATCAAACGGCATGGCCGCGAGCAGCTGGTTGTGCTCGCGATGGGAAATGGCTGTGTTTGTCATTGCGGTGCGGCTCGTGTTTGTTCTCAGGAGCGCAATGTAGGTTGATGCATATGGGTTTTGCATGTCGAAAGACACATGCGTCAGCCGCTTTACACAACGTGTCAATCGGTTACATCCCAGGGTGATCTGCCTCACCCACGCCATCAGACCAGTGGCCGCTGTGGCGGATGTCCGTCCCCATAGAGATCGGCCAGCCTGGCCAGCGCCTTCACATCCCGCAAGTACAAGCGGCCGTCCTTGATCTGGTGAAGGCCACGCTTCTCCAGCTTGCGCAAGGTCTTGTTGGTGTGCACCAGCGACAGACCCAGCGCATCGGCAATGTGCTGCTGCGTGAGCGGCCACACCACGCCGCCCTTGCCGTTGTCTTCCTGCAGCGCCGCAGCGCGCTTGAACAGCAGGATCAGCATGCTGGCAATGCGCTCCTCGGCGCTGCGCCGACCCACCGACAGCAAGGTGTCGTCCACCAGCGATTCTTCGTGCGCGGTGAGCCAGGTCACGTTGAAGCCCATGGTGGGCGAGCGGCGGTGGATCTCCCAGAGCGCGTCGCGCTGGAAGACGCAGAAACTGGCCGAGGTGAGCGTGTCCACCCCATGTGCGGCCGCGTCACCCATCTTTTGCTGCACGCCGATGAAGTCGCCAGCGAGGAGAAAGCTCAGGATCTGGCGCCGTCCGTCACTCAGCGTCTTGTACCGGAACGCCCACCCCTGGAGCAAGGTGTAGAGCGGTGCGTCGGTCTGACCCTCGTGGATCAAGGTCTCTCCGACCTCCACGCGCAGCGAGCGGCGTTTGAGCGATTGCACCAGCTCCAGCTCTTCGGGCGTGTGCTCAACGAACAGCGGCAAGAGCCGCAGCGGACACTCGGCGCAAGGCATTGCACTGGCTGGCGCCTTGTCGGGCCATTCGAGGTCGGGCGCTGGGCTGGTGGTGGGTGTGGGCATGGACGCTGTTCTGTGGGAGACCGCTGGTCCCTGACAGCCAGGCGCCATACGGGCCCTTTGGACTGTAACGGCAGTCATCTGAGTTCGATAGCGCACAGACTTTCAACGTCGGCGGACTTACCTTGGCTCCATGAACACCAATCACCGAGCCCGACGGATGCCCACCAGCCAGCCCGTGCCCGACGCGGTCACCCGCATTCAGGCCGAACACGCCGAGCTGCAGCAGATGTTCACCGCATTCGAGAACACCCGCTCGGTGAACAACAAGCGTTTTCTGGTGCGGCGTATTTGCACCACGGTGGCGGTGCACTCGCAAGTCAAGGAAGAGATCTTCTACCCGGCTGTGAAGGCGGTGATGCCGCAGCCCACACCGCAACACGGTGCCATGAAGGCGATGGTGGCCCACATCCAGAGCCTGGAGCCGGTGGCCGATCAGGTGGACGGCCCCATTCAGGTGCTCGCAGACGAGGTGAAGCTGCACGTCTCGACCCTGCGCGATCAGATGCTGCCCCACATCAAGGCATCCGACATCGATCTGGTCGAGCTCGGCAACCGCATGGAGCGGCGCAAGGCCGAACTGATCGCGCAAGCCGCCTGAAGGTGGTCGGCTCAGTGCGAGAAATGCCGCGCGGCCATGGCCTCCACGTCGGTGCGAGCACCGAGACGCTCTTCCTGACGACGAACCTCCACCCTCTCGAACATCTCCAGCATCCACGCCATGCGCTGATTGAGCGGTCGCGTGGACATGCCGCTGGAAAACGCGGCGCTCTCCAGCGTGTGGCACTGGTCCACCAGATAGGCAATGGCGGCCAGTGGCGGCACCGCAGCGGCTGAGCGACCGATCCAACCCGATTGCATCGAAGCGCAGGCCAGCAGCACCAGCTTGCGCGACGCCGGTACCACCGCCCGTCGCGCACACGGGTCCAGCCCGTCGCGGCGCAGCTGCTGGCCGATTTCTGCGTAGATCAAACGCGCCGCGAGAATGGCCGAGCGACAGTCGCGCGGCAACTGTGCGATGCCGGCAGCGGCTTGTTCGTACAGCCGGTCGGCCTCCTCAAGCAGGCGTGACACCACACCTTGCAAAGCCGGGCTGCCCACCGGTTCGAGCAACCAGGCGTTGGTGTCGATACCGGCCTGAGCCATCCACTGACGCGGCAGGTACAAGCGCCCGTTGCGGGCGTCTTCGCCCACGTCGCGCGCGATGTTGGTGAGCTGCATGGCCACGCCGAGTTCACACGCCCGCGCCAGCGCCTGCGGGCTGCGCACGCCCATGATCCAGCACATCATGGCGCCCACACTGCCGGCCACGCGCGCGCCGTAGTCGTGCACCTGCTCCAGCGTGTCGTAGCGCCGGCCCTGCGCATCCCACGCGAAGCCGTCGAGCAAAGCGTCGAGCAGGGGGCGAGGCAGTTCGTGGCGCTGCACCACCACCGAGAGCGCGCGGTCTTCCACAAAGTCTTGCGGGTTACCGGCGTAGATGCGGTCCAGCCGGTGCGAGAGCACGCGCATGGCGTCGTCAACACTCATCTCGCCGCTGTCCACCATGTCGTCAGCCACGCGGCAGAAGGCGTAGAGCGCGATCGACGAGGCGCGCACGCGCAGCGGCAGCAGGCGGCTGGCGGCAAAGAAGGTTTTGGAGCCGGTGCGCATGAGCGCCACGCAGGCGTCCAGATCCACCGAGGCGCGGGGCGCCACGGACTCAGCGTGAAACGTGTTTGCGAGCATGTTGTTCCTGCCAGGTTGTTGCCGAGGGAACCACCGAATCCAGCGCCTTGGCCGACATCAGCACACCCGGCACACCTGCGCCGGGGTGGGTGCTGGCGCCCACCATGAAAAGTCCGTCCACGTCTTCGCTGCGGTTGTGCGGGCGAAACCACGCACTTTGCAGCAGCAGCGGCTCCAGGCCAAACGCCGCGCCCTTGAAGGAGAGCAGGCGGTCGTGGAAATCTTGTGGCGTGGTGATCAGCGAGGCGCTGATGTGCTGCTCGAAACCCGGCAGCACGGTGCGGTCCAGAACGTCGGCGATGGCCTGGCGGAAGGATGCCGCTGTGGTTGCCCAGTCGGTGCCGCTGTCCAGGTGCGGCACCGGAGCCAGCGCGTAAAACGTGTCGTGCCCGGCGGGCGCCATGGACGCGTCGCTGGCCGTGGGGCGGTGCAGGTAGAGACTGAAATCGTCGGCGAGCTTGTGGCGGCTGAAGATGTCTTTCAACAGCTCCTTGTAACGCGGCCCTAGCAGCATCATGTGGTGCGGCACGTCGTTGTACTGCTTGCTGGTGCCGAAGTACCAGACGAACAGGCTCATGGAGTACCGGCCGTTCTCCACCTTGCGGTCGGTCCAGTGGCGGCGGTGTTTTGCCTCGACCAGGTTGCGGTAGGTCCACGCAGTGTCGGCGTTCGACACCACGATATCGGCTTCAATGCGCTCGCCGTTGGCCAGCGTCACACCGGAGGCCACGCCTTGGTCCACCTCGATGCGTTTGACCTCGGCGTTGCAACGCAGCACGCCGCCCTGCCCTTCGAGCAAGCTCACCAGGCCTTGCACCAGCTTGCCGGTACCGCCCACTGCCCAGTGCACGCCGTACTTGCGCTCCAGCGCATTGATGAGGCTGTAGATACAAGTGACTGAGAACGGGTTGCCGCCGATCAGCAGGCTCTGCAGGCTCATGGCCATGCGCAGCTTGGGGTGCTTCAGGTGCGCGGCCACCATGGTGTGCAGGCTGCGCCAGCCGCGCATCTTGAAAATGGCCGGGCTGGCCTTGATGAGGTCGCCCACAGTGTCGAAGGCCTTGTCGCCCAGTGCTTCGAAACCCAGCCGGTAACAGTGATCGGCCTCGGCCATGAAACGCTCATAGCCAGCCGAGTCGCTCGGGCTGATGCGGCGCACCTCGGCGCGCATCTTGTCGGGGTCGCCGCTGTAGTTGAACTCGTCGCCGTCGTCAAAACGGATGCGGTAAAACGGATCGAGCGCGCGCAGTTCGATGTCGTCGCTGAGCTTCCTGCCCGCCAGCGCCCACAGCTCTTCAAACAAGAAAGGCACAGTGATGATGGTCGGGCCGGCATCGAAGACGTGGCCGTTCTGGTGGTGCACATAGGCACGGCCACCGGGCGCGTCGAGCTTCTCCAGAACGGTCACGCGCCAGCCTTTGGCGGCCAGGCGCACGGCAGAGGCCAGTCCACCGAAGCCACTGCCGATGACCACCGCGTGCGGTGCGTCGGGTGAGGGGCGCGTGGCCTGGGAACGGGATGCAGGGGGCAAGTCCCAGAGGTCTTCGGGGGTGCGAAAGGCGTTCATGCTTTTTCCGGTTTGATCGCCGGGCTGCGCGACATGGCCCAGCCCCATAACTTCTGCATCGGCGTTGGAAACGCCATGATCACGTGTTCAACGATGGCCAGGCCCAACAATGCTGCAAGCAGGACCCAGCCGGTGGTGATGACCGCCGAGCCGCTGGACACCTGCCACACCATCCATGCCCAGACGGCGCAGGAGAGGCCGACCGTGACGTAATAGAACAGCGTGAGCGGACCGCGTTTGAAATAGCTGGCGAGATACACCAGGTGGCTGGGCAGGTACTGCTCACCGGTTTCGGGCACGCCAAGAAACAGGTTCATCTTGGCCGAGAACCGCATGCACCACAGCAAGGCAAAGGTGCAGATCGCCACATGCCCAGCCTGGCCCTGCTGCATCCAGAGCAACACGCCGAAGTTGGCGAGCAAGGCCAGCTCGTGCCAGATGACGGCCTGAACCGATTGTGTGAAGCGTGTCCAGCCTTTTGCGTCGGGCTGCAGGGGCACGCGGCGTGGGCCAGTGAGCCAGCCGGTGAGGAAGACCATCTCATGCCAGCTCCACATCACGATCACGCTGGCAAAGGCGAGGTAGGCACTGCCTACGGTGTGGTCCTGCATGCTGAGCTGGGTGGTCCACAGGCTGCCCACGAGCAGCATGCTCAACACACCAAGCGTCCAGGGAAAGGTGGATGGGGCGCGACGCACCAGCCAGAGAATCGCACCCGTGCCGAACCACCAGCACAGCAGCGCAAACAGGGCGGGGGCGATCGTTTCGCTCATCGTTCCACCCGCGTGCCGTGAGCCCGTTGAAGGGCTCTTGCGAAGCTTCGTGCGAAGGCTTCGACAGGCTCAGCCCGAACGGACGTTGTTCGCATCACAGCAGTTACCAGACCGGTTCCATGCGGATGACCTGCGGCAGTTCCTGCTTCTTCACCGGCAGCAGATACAGCCGGCCAAACGTGAGCGCCGCTTGCACCGCGCAGCTGGCCCCCTGCAGCTTGCCCACCAGGCCGCCGCGCTTCTTCGCACGATCAGCGGCCAGCGAGATTTTCAACAAGCGCTCCAGCCCGCTGCGGAAAGCCGGGTTGTCGATGTCGACTTCCACCGGGAACACCTGGCTGCGGAACACCTCGTAGTCGTAGGTGGTGGATTCCAGGCCCATGGCCTCGTGCAGCAGCGGGCGCGTGTGGTCGCGCACGTACATGGTGGCGTACACCGCCAGGATGAAGAAACGGATCCAGAGCTTGTTGACACCCTTGAGCAACTCGGGCTGCGAACGCATGATCAGGGCGAACGATTCGCCATGGCGAAACTCGTCGTTGCACCAGCGTTCGAACCAGCGAAAAATGGGGTGGAAGCGCTTGTCGGGGTTGCGTTCGAGCTGGCGGAAGATGGTGATGTAGCGCGCGTAGCCGATCTTCTCGCTGAGGTAGGTGGCGTAGAAGATGTACTTGGGCTTGAAGAAGGTGTAAGCCTTGTTGCGCTTCAAGCTGCCCAGGTCGATGCCGAGGTTGAAGTCTTTGAGCGACTGGTTGATGAAGCCGGCGTGGCGCGATTCATCGCGCGCCATGTAGGTCATCAGCTGTTTGATGTCGGGGTTGCTGACGTTTTTGCGGATCTCGTTGTACAGGATGCACCCCGAAAACTCAGAGGTCAGAGAGCTGATGAGGAAGTCCAGGAATTCCTGGCGCATTTCGGGCGAGAGCTGCGGCATGAGCGTGCGCACTTCGTCGGCAAACGCGGCGTCGCGCTGGAAGTGGTCGTGGTTGTTGTCGCCCTCGTACTCTTTCATCATCACGTCCCAGTCGGCACGGACGCTGGACACATCGAGGGCGTCCATGGCCTTGAAATCGGTGGTGTAGAAGCGCGGTGACAGCATGGTGCTCTTCACGGCTTTCGCATTGGCGTCTTCGGCGCTCTCCACGTTGTCCATGAGCAGGGCAACGTGGTCGATGTCGGCGCTGGCGGTCTGGGTGTTCATCTTGTGCTCCGGAAGGGGTTTGAATTCAAGAGGCGGGCTTGGCCCACTGCAGCTGCGAAAACACGGCCGAGTTCGTGGGGCCGAAAGACTCCAGGCTCAGGCGCTGGCCGGTGGCGGTGTCCAGCAGCGTAATGCGGCCATCAATGTGGCCAGTCAGCTGAAAAGGCAGGTCGGGACTCAAGCCACTGCGCTTGCGCTCGCGGTTCAGTGCCCGCAGGCTGCCGCGCAAAAATCCCTGCTCGCCCTGGAAACGTGCCACCTCCACTTTGGTGCCCGCATCCAGCACCGCTATGTCACCGTTGGCCTGGCCCACGAAGGACAGCTTGCGCTCCCACTGCACCGCTTCGTGGGCCGCGGGTGGAGCGGCGCCAAACACCTTCATCTGCAGCGTCACGCCGGCGAGGACCACCAGCAGAAAGAGGCCCAGACCCCAGATGGGCCAGGGGGTGCTGGTGCCCAGGGGCGAAGGGTGGTGCGTGTTCATGGGAGTTCTCCGGGAAACGGTCAGGCGGTGGCGGTGGAGACTTCGCGCTCACGCGGCTGGCGCGCTGGCGCAGGTTTCTGCTCGTTGGTGCCCAGAATGGCAAGCGTGTCGGTGTTCTGCGCGGTCCAGGCCTGCATGATCAGCGCGCCGATCCGTTGGGCATCGGGCACGCAGCGCAGGCTGGGCTGGGGCTGCTTGAGCAACCAGGGCCGTGCATGCGGCCAGAGGTTCAGGTAGGCAATGCGGTCGTCGCCATTCAGCGTGAGTGCAATGTCACCGTGGCCACCGGCTTGCGGACGCAAGGCAGCCGCGGCCAGCTTGCGCAGCGGCAGGTTGAAGGTGAGTGTGAGCACGATGCCCACGCGCATGAGGATGCGGCGATCCGTCAGCGTGTAAACCGTGGTGCGGGCCGACAACCAGGCGGTGAGTGCGAGCAATCCGAGCGCCACCGAAGCCAGCACGCCGCTGGTCAGCAAGGGCATCAGCAATGAGCCACCAGGCTCGCCCAGCAGGTACAGCCACTGCAGGCAGAACATGCCTGCGAAGTAAACGGCCAGCTTGCGCACATGAAAAGCATGGATGGCCAGGGTGCGCCAGTCGGGACTACCCTGCCAGAGCAGACGCTCGCCCTGCGGCAGCGGCTCGGGCAGGCCGGGCGCAGCCTCGAATTCGTGTTCGTGGTGTGCGTTCACAGCAGCGGCTCCATGCGGTCGGGCGTGGCGTACAGCAAACCGCCGCCGTAGTAGGCCATGATCTTTTCTTCTTCAAGCAGCGTGACCTGCTCGGGATTGCGTGTCTTGGGAACATTGGCAAACTGCGCAGCCAGGATGGCGTGCACGCTCACACCGTCCTTGCGGATGCGCGAGAAGTTCACCGGCAGCAACACCGAGCCACCGCTCTTGAGATTGACCTCGATGTAGCGGAACATCATTTCCGCTTTGTCGACCCACATGTCCACGACTGTGCCCGCCACTTCCTTGTCGGCGCCATAGACCGGCAAACCGCGCGGATCGGTGTCCTGACGCGCCACGCCGTGGTCGGCAGCCGCGCGCAGGGGAACGATCTTGACCTCACCGTGGTGCGTCATGTCGGGAATGTCGGCCCGCACGGCCCAGGCACCCGGGCCTACGCCGGCCAGCATGGGGTCGCCCACCGGATCCAGTGGCGAACCGGCCCAGCGGTGCGTCGGCGTGGCCGAGTAGGCTCCGTCGGGGCGGTTCACGTCGGGTGACAGGAAGGCGCGACCGTCTTCGAGTTCGTAGGTCTTGGGCGTGACGGTGGGCCAGCCCGGGGTCACCGGACCGTTCTCACGGCCAGGGTCCATCGGATAGCCCTCTCGATGGCTCTCTCGCTGGAGGTACAGAACGCGTAAAGCACGAGTTGTGCAACGTCGACGTACTGGGTGATTGCGCCTGTATCCATGGTGGTTCTCCTTCAATGAGGGCTGGCTCGGTAACTCGTTCGGTGACTCGTATTCAACGCTGCTTCAACCTGGCAACTCGGCCAGGCCAATCGGATGGGGGTTGCGCTCGGCTGCAGAGGAACGGCGCACCAATGGGCCCAGCGCGATGAGCACCGCGAAGAGCAGATAAATTTCAAGATGGAACACGAAGCTGTAGCCCGTGACCGGTGAGTTGAGCGCTTCGCCCAACCAGCCGTTGGTCGCCAAGCTGGAGACCACATCACGCAGCACGCCGCCAAACGCCATGGACAAACCACCCGCGGTGGCCTGCACGGCGCCCCAGGCGCCCAGCACCAGGCCGGTGAGTTCGCGCTCGGGCAGGTCCATGGCGGTGAGCAGCATGCTCACCGAGAACAGTCCGCCGGAGAACCCGATAAGGGCAGCACCGGTCTGGAACAAAAGGGACGAGTCCAGGGGTGCCGAGAAAATCACGCATGCGAACGCCGGCAACCCGAGCAAGGCACCGATGGCGGCCAGGCGGATGGTGTCCAGCCCGCGCGCCATGAAACGCGCCGAGAGCACGAAAGCCAGCAAGGCACCGCCCGCGCTCATGGCGGTGAGCGAACTCGTCAGGCTCACGTTGAGGCCCAGCACCTGGCCGCCGTAGGGCTCCAGGATGATGTCCTGCATGTTGAAGGCCACGGTGCCCAGGCCCACCGTCCACAGGAAACGTTTGATCTTCGGAATGGCCATGAGGCGCGCCCAGCCGCGCGAAAAACCATGGGCCTCGCGCGCACCGCGGCGGGCCTGACGGGGCTCCTGTTTCCACAGCGAGGTGATGTTGAGCACGGCCACGAGCACCGCAGCGCCCTGCACCACCTGCACCAGACGCGTGGGCGTGAAATCGATCAGCACAAAACCCAGCAGTGCGCTGCCCAGGATCATGCCCACCAGCAGCGTGCTGTAGAGCAAGGCCACCACACGCGGGCGTTTGTCTTCGGGCGACAGGTCGCTGGCCAGCGCCATGCCGGCGGTCTGTGTGATCTGCATGCCGGCGCCCACCAGCAGGAAGGCCAGCGCTGCACCGATACGCCCAGCCCACACGCTGGCATCCGTCACGGTCAGCAGCAAGAGGGCGAACGGCATGATGGCCAAGCCGCCAAACATCAGAATGGTGCCGATCCACATGTAGGGCATGCGCTTGAGGCCCAGGGCCGAGGGATGCGTGTCACTGCGGTACCCGATGAGCGCGCGCAAGGGGGCAAATACCAGCGGCAGTGCCACCGAGAGGGCGACCCACCATGCCGGCACGGCCAGCTCGACGATCATCACGCGGTTGAGCGTGCCCACCAGCAGGGCGATGGTGATGCCGATGGAGAGCTGAAACATCGAGAGCCGCAGCAAGCGGCCCAGCGGCAAGTCTGCCGAGGCCGCATCCGCAAACGGCGCGTATCGCCGGGTGATGTTCATCGCCCAGGCGGGGGACAGCATCCGGGTCAGGTTCACCGTGTCCACTCCCAGGCTTGTGAGGTGTAGAAACCGCCGGAAACACGTTGCGTGCGGCCCTCGGTCCAGCCGCTTCCGCCAAGGCCCTGCAACAACAAGGTGCGCAGTCGGGCCTGCGACACCGGGGTGAGCGCGGGTGAGCGGTCGCTGCTGGGGAAGAAGCGGCCCATGGCGTGGGCCACGCTCAACAGCGGGCTGCTGGGTGCGATGGTGAAGAGCACGCTGCCGCGCGTGCGGGCGGCCAGACGCTGGATGGCGTGGGCAATGTCGGGCGTGTCGTAGTGGATCACCGAGTCCATGGCCACCACGTGGTCGAACTCACCGAGCGCGTCATCGAGCATGTCGCCGGAGAGGTAGGTGATGGTGCCGCCGCGTCCGTTGGGCACCAGCGTGGCGTTGCGTTCGCGGCCCAGCTGCACCAGCGTCGGTGACAAGTCGATGGCCACCACCTCGGCGCCGCGCTGCATGGCAACGAGTGCCAGGGCACCGGTTCCGCATCCAGCGTCCAACAGGCGCAGGCCCTGCATGTCCTGCGGCAACCAGCTCAGAAGCGTGTTGCGCATTTCGTCTCGCCCGGCCCGCACCGAAGCGCGGATGCGGCCCACCGGTGCGTTGGACGTCAGCCGCTCCCAGGCCTTGGCGGCGGTGCGATCGAAGTAGTTTTCGATCTCCGAGCGGCGCTCGATGTAGTTGGCGTTGGAGGTTTTCATCGTTGGCTCTTTGCTCAGTCGAAACCGAGCAGATCGAAGATGTCGCGGTCTTTCATGGGCACGGCCGCCAGCGGCTCCACACCCAGCCAGAGCGACGCGGCCAGGCGCATGTATTCCTTCTTCACCAGCTCCAGCTCGGGCGATGTTTCCATCTCGAACAGGGTCGACTTCTTCAGCCGGCTGCGGCGAATCACATCCAGATCAGGGAAGTGCGCCGCCAGCTTCAGGCCGATCTGGTTGTTGTATTTGTCGATCTGGTCGGTGGCCGAACTGCGGTTGGCAATCACACCGCCCAGGCGCACGTTGTAGTTCTTGGCCTTCGCACCGATGGCCTGCACGATGCGGTTCATCGCGAAGATGGAATCGAAGTCGTTGGCGGTGACGATGAGCGCGCGGTCTGCGTGCTGCAGCGGCGCGGCGAAGCCACCGCACACCACGTCACCCAGCACGTCGAAGATCACCACGTCGGTGTCTTCCAGCAGGTGGTGCTCCTTCAGCAGCTTCACGGTCTGGCCGACCACATAACCGCCGCAGCCGGTGCCGGCGGGCGGGCCACCGGCTTCCACACACATCACGCCGTTGTAGCCGGGGAACACGAAGTCCTCCACGCGCAATTCTTCTGCGTGGAAGTCCACCGTCTCCAGCACGTCGATGACCGTGGGCAGCATCTTCTTGGTCAGCGTGAAGGTGCTGTCGTGCTTGGGGTCGCATCCGATCTGCAGCACGCGTTTGCCCAGGTGGGAAAACGCGGCCGACAGGTTGGAGCTGGTGGTGCTCTTGCCGATACCACCTTTGCCATAGATGGCAAAGACCTTGGCGTTGCCGATCTTCACCGACGGATCGAGCTGCACCTGCAGGCTGCCCTCGCCGTCGTCGCGGCTGGACTTGCCGGAGGCACGCCTCAGGTCTGTCAGGGGAACGCTGGTTTCCATCATTCGGTAGCTCCTTCAAAAACACCTTCGAGCCGGTCTTCAAGTTCTTCGCTGGCTGCTCTCAGCGCCGCGAGAACCTCGGGATCGGGTTGCCAGTATTGGCGGTCAGACGCTTCCAGCAAGCGGTTGGCTACGCGCGCTGAAGCCGTTGGATTGAGTTTGGCCAGGCGGTTGCGCATCTCAGGGTCGAGCATGAAGGTCTCGCTCAGCTCCTTGTAGACCCAGGGCTGCACCTGGCCCGTGGTGGCGGACCAGCCCATGGTGTTGGTCACGTGCACTTCAATCTGGCGCACACCCTCGTAGCCGCTTTCCAGCATGCCCTCGTACCACTTGGGGTTGAGCATGCGGGTGCGGGTCTCCAGGGCCACCTGTTCCTTGAGACTGCGCACCGCGCCGTCGCCCTTGGTCTGGTCGCCGATGTAGACGGGGGGCGTGACGCCGCCACGTGCACGCTTCACCGCCTGGGTGATGCCGCCCAGTGTGTCGAAGTAGTTGTCCACCGTGGTCACGCCGAGCTCCACCGAGTCCAGGTTCTGGTAGGTCAGTTGAACGTCGGCCAGCGAGCTTTGCAGCAGGGCTGTCTGTTGCACGGCAATGCCGGTGCGGCCATAGGCAAAGCCCTTGCGGCGGCTGTAGGTCTCGGCCAGCTCGTCCTCCTGGTCCCAGCGGCTGCTCTCGATCAGGTTGTTGACGTTCGAGCCGTACGCGCCCTCGGCGTTGCCGTAGACACGCAGCGAAGCAATCTCCAGCGTGCAGCCGTGTTCCAGCTGGTAGGCCAGCGAGTGCTTGCGGATCCAGTTCTGCTCCACCGGCTCGTCGGCCGACGAGGCCATGAAAGCGGCTTCGGCCAGCATGCGGATCTGCAGCGGCATGAGGTCGCGGAAGATGCCTGAGAGCGTGATCACCACGTCGATGCGGGGACGGCCCAGCGTGGCCAGGGGAACGAGCGTGGCGCCAGCGATGCGGCCGTAGCTGTCAAAGCGCGGCAGCGCGCCCATGAGCGCCATGGCCTGGGCAATCGGGGCACCCTCGTTCTTGAGGTTGTCGCTGCCCCATAGCACCATGGCCACCGACTCGGGCAGCTGGCTGGACTCCTGCATGTGGCGGTCCAGCAGGCGCTGGGCCTGCTCGGCGCCGTCTTTCACGGCAAAGGCGCTGGGGATGCGGAACGGATCGAAGCCGTGCAGGTTGCGTCCGGTGGGCAGCACCTCGGGCGTGCGCAGGATGTCGCCGCCCGGGGCGGGTCGAATGTATCGGCCATCGAGGGCGCTCAGGATGGCATCGACCTCGGTGTCCTTGGCCAGCATGCGGCTGGCATCCTGCAGGCCGCTCATGGCCGTCAGGGTGGCTTCGTCGCTGTGCATGTGGCCAGCCTTCATGGACTGCTCCACGCTGTGCCCATCGACCAGGGCACGCACCGCTTCGCGCGGGGGGCGTTGGCCTTCCCAGGCTTCGGTCATCGCCAGCAGCATGTCCACGCACTCGGCTTCGCTGGGCGCCCTGCCCGTCACGTGCAGTCCGCAAGGGATCAGGGTGTACTCCAGCTCCAGCACTTGTTGAGACAGCAAGAACACATGGTGATCCGCACCACCGTCGGGCGCGGCGTTCCACAGCGGCTCGGCCGCCGCGAGGTTGAGCGTGGCCGCCTGCGACTGGAGCAAGGCCACGGCCTCGATGCGCTCGCGGGATGTGGGCTCCAGACCGCGCCAGCGCTCGATGGCCTCCTTGAGATCGATCAAGCCTTTGTACAGACCAGCCTGCGCCACCGGTGGGGTGAGGTAGCTGATGAGCGTGGCGCCCGAGCGGCGTTTGGCGATGGCGCCTTCGCTGGGGTTGTTGGACGCGTAGAGGTAGATGTTGGGCAGATCGCCGATCAAGCGATCTGGCCAGCAGGCGCCCGACATGCCACTCTGCTTGCCGGGCATGAATTCGAGCGCGCCGTGGGTACCGAAATGCAGCACGGCGTGGGCCTTGAAGTCTTCGCGCAGGTAGCGGTAGAAAGCCGAAAACGCATGGGTCGGCGACAGGCCTTTTTCGAACAGCAAGCGCATCGGGTCGCCTTCGTAGCCGAACGAAGGCTGCACCGCCACCAGCACGTTGCCGAACTGTTTGCCCAACACCATGATGTCACTGCCGTTGCTGAGCTGTTTCCCGGGAGCCGGGCCCCACTGCGCTTCGATTTCGCTGAGCCAGCGTTCGCGCTTGACGTGGTCGTCCGCGCTGATGAGGGTGTGCACGTTGGCGTCAGCCCCATGCAGCGCGGCGTTGCCCTGGAGAATGCCGTCGCGCAGCGCGTCGATGCTCTCGGGCATGTCCACCTTGTAGCCCTGTGCCTTCATGGCGGTGAGCGTGTGGAACATCGACTCGAACACCGACAGGTACGCGGCGCTGCCGATGTTGCCGGCGTTGGGCGGGAAATTGAAGATCACCACGGCCACGCGGCGCTGGGCTCGCTCGCCGCGGCGCAGGCTCACCAGGCGCGAGACACGCGCGGCCAGCATGATGGCGCGCTCCGGGCAGGACTGCATGTCCTGCGCGCTGTCGCTCTCGGTGAAAGTGCATGCATGGTGGCAGCCGGTGCAGGCCACACCCACCGGTCCGGCGCGACCACCGAAGACGATCGGGCTGGTGGCGCCATCCAGCTCGGGAATGGCGACCATGATGGTGCTCTCCACCGGCAACAGGCCCCGCTCGGAGCCGCCCCACTGCGCCAGGTTCTGAAACTCCACCGGGTGGGCTGCCACGTAGGGCACGTCCAGCTTGGCCAGAATCTCTTCAGCCGCCTTGGCGTCGTTGTAAGCCGGGCCGCCGACCAGCGAGAAGCCGGTGAGCGAGACCACAGCGTCGACGATGCAACGGCCGTCCTGCATGAAGAAGGCGTCGATCGCGGGACGCGCATCCAGCCCGGCGGCAAAGACAGGAACCACGCGCAGGCCACGCGCCTCCATGGCGGCGATGGCGCCGTCGTAGTGCGCCGAATTGCCCGAGAGCAGGTATGAACGCAACAGCAGCACACCCACGGTGCCCACACTGGGGCGCACGGCTGGCAGGGGCAGCGCGGCCACGTTGTCGGCGAGCCGGCCGGCCATGCGGGGGTGGTACACGCCCACCTCGGGGTACTCGATCGGGGGCTGCGCCTTGACCTGGGCACGCATGACCTTGCGCTCGCCGTCGGCGCCGCGGTTCACCACGTGTCGAATCAGGTTCAACACGTTCTCGTCCGAGCCGCCGAGCCAGTACTGCAGTGTCATGAAGTACGCGCGCACGTCTTGTGCGGTGCCGGGCACAAAGCGCAGCAACTGCGGAATGCGGCGCAGCATCTTCATCTGCGCGGCACCGCCGGTGGCGGCTTTTTCCTTGCTGCCGCGCAGCTTCTTGAGCATGGCCATGGGGCCGCTGGCGGGCTTGGCCATGTCGAAATTGCCCAGGCGTGTGAGCTTGACCACCTCGGCGGCCGACGCCATGCAGATCATGGCGTCGCACTGGTCACGGCGCGCCTGCAGCGCGGGAAGGATGGGCAGGAAGTGGTCTTCCATGAACAGCATGCCGGCCACGATGATGTCGGCGCTGGCGATGTCGTCAATGCAGCGTTCGATGGCGGCGTCGTTGCCGGCGTATTCGGACGCGGCGTGCAAGGTGAGCGTGAGCCCCGGGATCTCGTTCTTCAGGGTGCGCTGTGCGCGCTCGATGGCACCGGCCAGGTGCGTGTCCATGGTCACCACGACCATCCTCACCGGCAGCTGGCTGCTGGCGGTCGGGGTCTTAGCGCCCATAGTGAGCTTTGGCGTCATACAGCGTCTCCACGGTGATCAGGGACACCCCTCGGTCGATGGCGAAACGCTCGGTGTTGCGCTTGGCTTTTCCGCGAACGAAGAAGGGAATCTTTCGCAGTTCTTTTTCAGCTTCCAGGCCCCAGGTGGCTTCCTGCGGCGTGAGTGTTTCGTTGGCAGCATGGCGCTCGACCAGTGCCGCAGCAGGCTCGGGCTGCGCGGCGGGTGCAGCCACCGTCGCCTTGGGCACCACGGCGCCACCCAAGTGAGACGGTGCGGCGTCTTCGTGGAACTCGGCGTCACCACGGAACATGCCGATCAGGTGTTCTTCCAGGCCCATCATCAGCGGGTGCACCCAGGTGTCGAAGAGCACGTTGGCGCCTTCAAAACCCATCTGCGGCGAGTAGCGCGCGGGGAAATCCTGCACGTGGACGGGGGCTGAAATCACGGCGCACGGCACGCCCAGGCGCTTGGCGATGTGGCGCTCCATCTGCGAGCCCAGCACCAGCTCGGGCTGCAGCTCGGCGATGCGCGCTTCCACTTCCAGGTAGTCGTCGCTGATGAGCGCTTCCACGCCGTAGAGCGCGGCGGCTTCGCGCACCTCGCGGGCGAACTCGCGGCTGTAGGTGCCCA
>LNFM01006692.1_pt1 | contig 18759 bp, 17 predicted proteins | sample 596031 | NCBI WGS metagenome assembly LNFM01 (sample SAMN04254537, study PRJNA301005) | activated carbon metagenome | isolation source: dual media filters at the Ann Arbor, Michigan drinking water treatment plant | place: USA: Ann Arbor | reverse complement strand
CCGAATGACCGCCACAGAACAATTCAAACCCCAAAACGAAGCTTGGGCATACCGAAAATCCATCCAGTACCCTATGCGTGAAATATGCGGGCTAGGCGTAGGGCGACAGCGCGCGGCAGGCCCTCAACAAGAGCAAAAGTGACCGAAGCCTTCGAGAGCACACCGCCGCTGGCAGAGATCCACTCTGCGTCGCGGGCTGGTGAAACTTGGGATGCCGAGGACCTGTCGCTCGCCGGTACCGGCAGTCGGCCAGTTGCTGACATCCAATCGGCAAGAAGGTGACCTGGACAACGACCGATATGGGAGCAGGGCCGACATTGACGAGCGGCCATTCGAGGGCCTGCTGTTTGGAAGCGGTCGCTCAAGGGCCAGCGGCGCTTGTCGACGCCAGATGCGCGCTGTAGGACTGCCGCTCGATCTGTCGAATAGGCAATGCTGGCCCTCAGATGTAATGGACCGAAACAACCGCGGCGTCGGCGATGCAGCCGTTGCTATCGCCGTGTGCTCTGGGCGGACTCGCGCTGGCACTGCCAAGCGATCGTTGCACACCTCGAACAGCGCGTGCACGATCGTCGGCTGGGGGGACCACTCCTGGACTGTTGACGGCGCATCAGGGGGCACGAGACCGGAATAGATTGCCAAGACACGACAGTCTTTCCTTCGGGCGCTCCGAACAATCGGGGCCCATGAACACCACCTCCGCCCAAATGGAAGGAAACGGTCCGGCTTCTGCGCCGCACAGGACACCTTCACCGGACCGTACAGAGCGCTTCGACGTGGTCATCGTCGGCGCAGGCATCTCCGGCATCGGAGGCGCCTGCATGCTGCGTCGCCGCTTCCCACAGATGCGCTTCCTGATCCTCGAAGCGATGGAATCCTTCGGTGGCACTTGGTTGATCCACAAGTACCCGGGGGCACGATCGGACAGCGATCTGTACACCTTCGGCTATGAATTCAAGCCCTGGCAGGGCCATCCCATCGCGTCGCGCAAGCAGATCCTGGACTATCTTGGATCGGTCATCGACGATGCACAGCTGACGCCGCACATCCGGTATCGGCATCGGATCGAATCCGCCAGCTGGTCCGGCACGTCGCAGGCATGGACGCTCGATGTGGCCACGGGACAGGGAGACGAGGTCATCGCTGTCGAAGCAGGCTTCCTGTGGATGTGCCAGGGGTACTACCGCCACAGCGCGGGCTTCACGCCGGCTTGGCCGGGGCTGGACAAGTTCAAGGGCCGGGTCATCCATCCGCAGAATTGGCCCGACACGCTGGACCTCACTGGCAAGCGCGTGACCGTCATCGGGTCGGGCGCGACGGCCGCGACGCTCATCCCGGCCTTGGTGGACAAATGCGCGCATGTGACCATGCTGCAGCGGACACCGACGTACTTCGCCACGGGGCGAAACGGCGATGCACTGGCAGATGAACTGCGACGGCTCGGCATCGAAGAGGCCTGGATCCACGAGATCATGCGCCGAAAGATGGTGCGCGACAGGGCCGAGCTGATCGAGCGGGCCCGCACCTACCCCGAGGAGCTGAAACGGCAGCTCATCGCCGGCGTGCGAGCCTGCCTGCCTGAAGGCTTCGACGTCGACAAGCACTTCACACCACCGTACAAGCCGCTGCAGCAGCGCGTCGCCTTCGTCCCCGACGGCGACTTGTTCAAGGCGTTCAGTTCCGGCCGGGCCAGCGTTGTGACCGACCACATCGAGGCGATCGATGAAGCCGGCATCCTGCTGCAGTCGGGCGAGCGCATCGACTGCGACGTGATCGTCTCGGCGACAGGTTTCGACCTGTCGGTGATGGGCGAGATCCCGTTCTTCGTCGATGGCGTCGCAGTGGACTTCTCGCGCGCTGTCAGCTACCGCGGGATCATGTTCACCGGCGTGCCCAACATGGCCTGGGTCTATGGCTACGGCCGCTACAGCTGGACCCTGCGCGCCGAGCTGGTGGGCCAATTCGTCTGCAACCTGCTCGACCACCTCCGGGCCCGCCAAGCCAGCAGTGTGACGGTGACAACAGGGCCGGAGGACACAGACATGCCGCTACACCCATGGGTGGACACCGACGACATGAACGCCGGCTACCTGTTGCGCGGCCTCGACCGCCTGCCCAGGCGGGGCGGAAAGCCCGAGTGGCAGCACAGCCAGGACTATCTGTACGAACGTGAAGTGCTGCCCTCGGTGGACTTCTCGGATCCGCGCTTTTCATACCGCGCCTGATGGCCATCGGGCATCTGGCGACAACTCAGCGAATTGGAGAACCTGACATGAATCACTTCAAAGACCGCGTGGCCGTGGTCACCGGTGCGGGCTCGGGCCTGGGCAAGGCGCTTGCCGAGGCCGCTGCGCGGCGCCGCATGCGCCTTGTCTTGGCCGACGTCCAGGCAGATGCGTTGGACCGGATCGTGCAATCGCTGCGCGCACAAGGTGCCGAGGTGACGGGCATGGCGGTCGATGTCGCGGATGCCTCTGCCGTGCAGATGCTGGCCGATCAGGCACAGCGTGATTTCGGCGTCGTGAACCTGGTCTTCAACAATGCCGGCGTGACCTCGGGTGGACCGATCTGGCAGAACAGCGCGAAGGATTGGGACTGGCTTCTGGGTGTCAATCTCCGCGGCGTCGCGAACGGCGTTCGCAGCTTCACGCCGGGGATGCTGGCCGCTGCAGCGGCTGATCCGAGCTACGAGGGATTCATCGTCAACACCGCCTCCATGGCCGGGCTGATCACGGCGCCAGGGATGGGCATCTACAGCGTGACCAAGCATGCCGTGGTCGCGCTGTCCGAATGCCTGCACCATGATTTGCAGCTGGCCTCGACCCAGGTGCACGCCGCCGTCTTGTGCCCGTCCTACGTGCCGACAGAGATCGGTCAATGCGAGCGCAGCCGGCCTGCGCACCTGGTGAATACCGAACCCTTGACCAAGGCACAGTTGGCATCGCGTGCCGCGGCGCAGCAGGCAGTCCAGCAGGGCGGCATCTCCGCCGACGCGGTCGCGGATTTGACGTTCCGCGCCATCGAGGAGCGGCGCTTCTACATCTTTCCCAGCCCTGAGACGCTGCCGGTGGTCAAGTCGCGTTTCGACCACGTGATCCAGCAGACCGTGCCGGAGCTGCCCTACGACCTCTTTCCGGCCCTGAAGGACCGACGCGACAGGTTGCTGGCAGCTGCTGCCCAGTGAACTTGCCTTTCGGTCGCTCGCAACCATTCAGTGGATTGAAATCAAGAATGAAACTGTTTCGACACGTTCTCCGGAGCACCGCCGCGGCATTGCTGCTCATCTCGTACGCAGTGGGCTCCACCGCATTTGCCGACGCTGCCTATCCGACCCGCCCGATCAAGCTGGTGGTGCCCTACCCGGCAGGCGGCGCGTCGGACGCCGTTGCGCGCATGATCGGCGAGAAGCTCCAGCAGGCCTGGGGCCAGCCGGTGATCATCGACAACCGCCCTGGCGCTTCAGGGATGATCGGCACCCAGGCGGTCACAAGGGCCCCGGCGGATGGCTACACGGTGCTGGTCCACAACACGGTGCTGATCCAGCAGCCCGCCGTGATGGAGAAGCTGCCGTACGACCCGTTCAGCGACCTGCTGCCTGTCGTTTTGACGCTCCGCACGAACAACCTGTTCGTCGTACCGGGTGACTCACCTGCGAAGACGCTCAAGGAGTTCATTGGCCTTGCCAAGGCGAACCCGAAACAGCACAACTACGGCAGCTACGGAATTGCCAGCGCGGCTCATCTTCATGGTGAACTGTTCAGACAACAGGCGGGCGTCGATCTGGCACATATTCCATTCCAGGGGTCTGCACCGATAGTGACCAGCCTCGCCGGCGGCCAGCTGTCGAGCGCCTTCATCGATATCCCCACCGCTCTGCCACACATCAAGTCGATGCGTGCGCTTGCCGTGGCGGGCTCCCAGCGCATTCCGGAGCTGCCAGACGTTCCGACCTTCACGGAACTTGGCTACCGATCATTCGAGCCCTCCGGCTGGCATGGCATGTTCATGCCCGCCGGCACGCCGCCCGCCGTCGCACAGAAGTTCGCCCAGGGAGTGAGCAGCGCATTGCGCATGCCCGATGCGGTTGCCAAGCTGAAGGCACTGGGGGTCAGCCCCGGTGGCGGCACGCCCGACGACTTTGTCCGCCAGATCAAGGACGACGCGCCGGTCTATGCCGAGATCGCCAGGACAGCCAACATTCGCATCACGCCGTGAGCCGGCGCCTGCGCCTGAAATCACCGTGATCCATCGGGTGGCAGCAGCGCGAGCCTTTGCAGCGCATTCAGGTCCAACAGTGTGATGCATCCATAGGACACACGGAGCAGACCATCCAGCTCCCATTGCTTCAACTGCCGGTTCACGCTCTGCCGTGAAGCGCCGAGCATGTGGCCCAGCGACTCCTGGGACACCTTCAGTTCGGGCAGGAACATCGACGGGCCGCCAGCGGCACGCTCGTGGGTGACTGCCAGCAAATGAGCCAGACGAACCGATAAGGGCTGCAGGATGGTGGCGTCCATCCGTTCGATGGCCCACTTGTACCGATAGCAGACGAGCCGCAAGAATTCGAGCAGGTACTCGGGCCGCTTGTTGACAATGTCCTGAAGACGACGCGCACTGACCACCAACAGCTCTGCATCAGTCAGGGCCTTGGCATCGTGAACGCGCGGTGCCTCGATAAAGACGGTGAGTTCCCCGAACCAACGCCCGCCTTCCACCACTCCCAGCACCGCTTCCCTGCCGCTGGCGGAAGTCGTGCTCAGTTGAACGGCGCCTCGTTCCACGCAGAAGATCGAGTCGGGGCGTGATCCCCGGGTGTAAAGCGTTTCTCCCTTGTTCAGCTGCCGTCGTCTTGCGGCATCGCGGAGCACTTGATCCAGCGGCTGCGAAAGCCGGTCAGGAGCGCGATCCGCCGGCGCCTTGCTCACAGCCTGCTTGGTAACCCGGTGTTGGATGGGCATGTCGTGAAGTCGTCAAGCTGATAAGGCCTTCCGGATACGAGGCCGTGACGATCAAGATCGAACCGTGCGCCCTGCTGGCCGAAACCGGAGCGGCTGCAAACGTCGGGATGCATGATGGTGCTAGCCCACAATCACTGATTGTCCGCTCTTTGGTCGGGTCGATTTTCAGTTCGGCCTGGCGACTGACCGCGGTCAGTCTGGACCAGCCGCTCGTCATGAAGAGTGCTTGCGGCGCCTCTGGGTCGCGAAGAGCCGATCGCGCTGGCGGGGAGGAGTCGTTCGGCAACTCGTCTGGCTTTCGCTGTTGAGTGGCCGCTGCTGAAGGTGCGGCGGTCGGTCACCTTGCAGGACGACGAATGGCAGGTTCCGGCGAGGGCTGTCGTTCAGCCGCTGGTACCGACCGACAGCACCCAGTCTTGAACAGCCCGCCGGACGAGCCGGCCGATTTCAAGACCTTCCGCATCGGCCTGTTAGGCCTGGACAAGCTGGCCGATGTGGCCGGCACGGTGGCGCGGCTGGAGAAGGCACTCGACCAGGTGGCCAGCCCGGCGGCCGCAGCGGCCTGACGACACAAGGCCGCGCCAGCCCGTCCGGGGCGGTGGCGCGGCCTTGGCGGCAGCCGGGCGCGGGCCCGGCAAGCGCAGCGGCGGCTTGTTCAGCGGACCTTGCCGGCCTTCCAGGCGTTGAGCAGCGTGTCATAGGCGATGGTCTCGCCCTTGGGCTTCTCGTTGGCCAGCTTGGCCCAAGGTGCGCCCTTGTCGCTGAGGTACTTCTTCGGGTCTTCCTTCTTGTTCAGCTTGGGCGCGCACCTGGCCATACCGGCCCGCTCCAGACGGCCCATCACCTGGTCCATCTCTTCGGCCAGGTTGTCCATCGCGGCCTGCGGGGTCTTCTCGCCAGTCACCGCCACCGCCACGTTCTTCCACCACAGCTGGGCCAGCTTGGGGTAATCGGGCACATTGGTGCCGGTGGGCGTCCAGGCCACACGGGCCGGGCTGCGGTAGAACTCCACCAGGCCGCCCAGCTTGGGCGCCAGGTCGGTCATGGCCTTGCTCTGGATGTCGCTCTCGCGGATCGGCGTCAGGCCGACGATGGTCTTCTTCAGGCTCGTCGTCTTGGCGGTGACGAACTGGGCGTACAGCCACGCGGCGGCCGTCTTGTTGGCGTCGTGCGCCTCGAAGAAGGTCCAGCTGCCCACGTCCTGGTAGCCGTTCTGCATGCCCTGCTTCCAGTAGGGGCCGTTGGGGCCCGGGGCCATGCGCCACTTGGGTGTGCCGTCGGCATTGACCACCGGCAGGCCCGGCTTGGTCATGTCGGCGGTGAAGGCCGTGTACCAGAAGATCTGCTGGGCGATCTGGCCCTGCGCCGGCACCGGCCCGGCCTCGCCAAAGGTCATGCCGATGGCCTCCTTGGGCGAGTACTTCTTCATCCAGTCGACGTACTTGGTCAACGCATAGACGGCGGCCGGCGAGTTGGTGGCGCCGCCGCGCGAGACCGATGCGCCCAGCGGCGTGCAGCCGTCGGCACTGGCGCGGATGCCCCACTCGTCGACCGGCCTGCCATTGGGGATGCCGATGTCGGCGGTGCCGGCCATGCTCAGCCAGGCGTCGGTGAAGCGCCAGCCCAGCGACGGGTCTTTCTTGCCGTAGTCCATGTGGCCATAGATGGGCTTGCCGTCGATGTTCTTCACGTCGTTGGTGAAGAACTCGGCGATGTCCTCGTAGGCGCTCCAGTTCAGCGGCACGCCCAGGTCATAGCCGAACTTGGCCTTGAACTTGTCCTTCAGGTCGGGGCGCGCGAACAGGTCGGCGCGGAACCAGTACAGGTTGGCGAACTGCTGGTCGGGCAGTTGGTAGAGCTTCTTGTCGGGGCCGGTGGTGAAGCTGGTGCCGATGAAGTCCTTCAGGTCCAGGCCGGGGTTGGTCCATTCCTTGCCCTTGCCGGCCATGTAGTCGGTGAGGTTCATCACCTTGCCATAGCGGTAGTGGGTGCCGATCAGGTCGCTGTCGCTGATCCAGCCGTCATAGATGCTCTTGCCCGACTGCATGCTGGTCTGCAGCTTCTCGACCACGTCGCCTTCCTGGATCAGGTCATGCTTGACCTTGATGCCGGTGATCTCTTCAAACGCCTTGGCCAGCGTCTTGCTCTCGTACTCGTGGGTGGTGATGGTCTCGCTGACGACCGAGATCTCCTTGACGCCCTTGGCCATCAGCTTCTTGGCGGCCTCGATGAACCACTTCATCTCGGCCATCTGCTGGTCCTTGCTCAGCGTGCTGGGCTGGAACTCGGCATCGACCCACTTCTTGGCTTCGGCCTCGCCGGCCCAGGCGCCCTGGCCGATGGCCAAGGCTGCCGCCGCAAAAGCGACAGCATGCATGCGGTATTTCATTGAAGTCTCCGTACTCAAGCACTTCCCTTTGTGGCAGGGGACAGGCCGCCGGGAAGGGAGGCGGACTGCCCGTTGTAACCCCAAAACCCCATCAACCCTTGCGCATCACCAGCGCCAGCAGGGCCATCGACGCGACAAAACTGAACCAGATCGACGGCTCCTGCGCCAGGCTGAACCATTCGATCATCTTCTCGCTCACCGCCACGAAGGCCAGGTTCAACCAGGCTGCCGACAACAGGCCGATGAACAGCCGGTCGCCGCGAGTGGTGGAGATCGGCAGAAAGCCGCGCCGCTCCACCGTGGGCGACTTGCGCTCCCAGACTGTCATGCCGACCAGCATCAGCACGATGCTGGTGAAGAAAACCGCGACCGGCAAGGTCCAAGCCATCCAATCGAACATCAAACTCTCCCCATGGCAAAGCCCTTAGCGATGTAGTGCCGGACGAACCAAATGACGATGGCTCCCGGGACGATGGTGAGAACGCCCGCTGCGGCGAGAACACCCCAATCCATGCCCGACGCGCTGACCGTGCGGGTCATCGTCGCGACGATGGGCTTGGCATTCACGCTGGTCAGGGTTCGCGCCATCAGCAGTTCAACCCAGCTGAACATGAAGCAGAAGAAGGCCGCCACGCCCACCCCGGCCTTGATCAGCGGGATGAAGATGGTGACGAAAAAGCGCGGGAAGGTGTAGCCGTCGATGTAGGCCGTCTCGTCGATCTCGCGCGGGATGCCGCTCATGAAGCCTTCCAGGATCCACACCGCCAGCGGCACGTTGAACAGCAGGTGGGCCAAGGCCACCGCGATGTGGGTGTCCATCAGGCCCAGCGTGGTGTAGAGCTGAAAGAAGGGCAGCAGGAACACCGCCGGCGGTGTCATGCGGTTGGTCAGCAGCCAGAAGAACACATGCTTGTCGCCCAGGAAGCTGTAGCGCGAGAAGGCATAGGCCGCCGGCAGGGCCACCGTCAACGAAATCACCGTGTTGATGGCCACATAGATCAGCGAGTTGATGTAGCCCGAGTACCAGCTCTCGTCGGTGAGGATGGTCTTGTAATGCTCGAGCGTGAACTCGCGCGGCCACAGGCTGAAGACCGACAGGATCTCGTTGTTGGTCTTGAATGACATGTTGACCATCCAGTACACCGGCAGGATGGCGAACACCAGGTAGGCGATCAGGAAGATCACCCGTTTCTTAAAGCGTACTTCATGCATGGCCGGTCTCCGCTGCTTTGTCTGCTGTGCCCACCCGCTGCATCCAGTTGTAGAGGACGAAGCTGAGCGCCAGGATGATCAGGAAGTAGATCAAGGAAAAGGCCGCCGCCGGGCCCAGGTCGAACTGGCCGACCGCCTTCTGCGTCAGGTACTGGCTCAAGAAGGTGGTGGCATTGCCGGGCCCGCCGCCGGTCAGTACGAAGGGCTCGGTGTAGATCATGAAACTGTCCATGAAGCGCAGCAGCACCGCAATCACCAGCACCCCGCGCAGCTTGGGCAGCTGGATATAGCGGAAGACCGCCAGCTTGCTGGCGCCGTCGATGCTGGCGGCCTGGTAGTAGGCATCGGGGATGGCGCGCAGGCCAGCAAAGCACAGCAGCGCCACCAGCGGCGTCCAATGCCACACGTCCATCAGCAGCACCGTCAGCCAGGCCTGGGTGGCATTGCCGGTGTAGCTGTACTCGATGCCCAGCGCGGCCAGCGTGGCGCCCATCAGGCCGATGTCGGCGCGGCCAAAGATCTGCCAGATGGTGCCCACCACGTTCCAGGGGATCAGCAGCGAGATCGCGATCGTCACCAGCACCGCGCTCGACTGCCAGCCCTTGGCCGGCATCGTCAGTGCCAGCGCGATGCCCAGCGGGATTTCCACCGCCAGCACCGCCAGCGAGAAGCTGATCTGGCGCAGCAGCGCGCCCTGCAGGTCATCGTCGCGCATCACCGCCTTGAACCACTCGGTGCCGACGAAGACCCGGCGCTCGGGCGAGATGATGTCCTGGACCGAGTAGTTGACCACCGTCATCAAGGGCAGGATGGCCGAGAAGGCCACGCACAGGATCACCGGCAGGATCAGGAACCAGGCCTTCTGGTTGACGGGCTTCATGCACTGACCTCCGGAATTGGACTCGTTGCGCTGACCAGCAGCTCGTTGGCGTAAAAGCAGGTGTGCGACCCCAGCACCGCCAGCCACACCGTCTGGCCGGCCGCCGGTACCGCTGCCTCGGGGTTGAGGCGGGCGCGCACCGTCGTGGCGGCGCCGCCCGTGCCCACCTGGGCGGTGACCAGCCAGTAGGTGCCGATGTCCTGGGCCTGCGTCACCAGCGCCGGCACTGCGCCAGGCGCGCCCGGCGCGGCCAAGGTGATGTATTCGGGCCGGATGCCCAGCCGCAGCGCGCCGCTGGCAGCCGGCAGCGGGCCGGTGGCGGCCACCGGGCAGCCGGCCACCTGCAGTCCACTGCCGCTGCGCTGGGCCGGCAGGAAGTTCATGCCCGGTGAGCCGATGAAGTGGCCCACAAAGGTGTGCTGCGGCCGCTCGAACAGGTCGGACGCGCTGCCGATCTGCACCGCCCGGCCACGCGTCATCACCACCACCTGGTCGGCAAAGGTCAAGGCCTCGACCTGGTCATGCGTGACGTAGACCAGCGTGAGCTTGAGCTCGTGGTGGATCTGCTTCAGCTTGCGGCGCAGCTGCCACTTCAGGTGCGGGTCGATCACGGTCAGCGGCTCGTCGAACAGCACCGCCGACACATCCTCGCGCACCAGGCCGCGGCCTAGCGAGATCTTCTGCTTGGCATCGGCGGCCAGGCCGGCGGCGCGCACATCGAGCTGGCCGCTGAGCTCCAGCATCTCGGCGATCTTGCCCACCCGCAGCTTGATCCGGTCGGCCGACACGCCGCGGTTGCGCAGCGGGAAGGCCAGGTTCTCGGCCACCGTCATGGTGTCGTAGATCACCGGGAACTGGAACACCTGGGCGATGTTGCGCTGCTGCGGGGTCTTGTCGTTCATCACCACGCCGTCGAAGGCCACCGTGCCCTGCGACGGTCGGACCAGGCCCGAGATGATGTTGAGCAGGCTGGTCTTGCCGCAGCCCGATGGGCCCAGCAGCGCATAGGCGCCACCGTCCTCGAAAGTCATTTTCAGCGGCAGCAGCGCGTAGTCGCTGTCTTGCTGCGGGTTGGGCTTGTAGCTGTGCGCCAGATCGAGATCGATGCGAGCCATGTCAACCCCTGGTGAACGGCGCGGGCGCCTGCAACAGCGCGCCGTCAGCGCCGAAGCGGTAAACCTGGGTCGGATCCAGGTAGAGCGTGAGGTCGGCACCCAGGTCGAAAAAGTGCACGCCGGTCAGCTGCGCGATCAGCTCGCCGGCCGGCGTTGCCACATGCACAAAGGTGTCGGACCCCGAGATCTCGGCCAGTTCCACCGTGCCGGGCAGCACCAGGTCATCCGGGCGCGGCGCCACGCGCAGCGCCGATGCGCGCACGCCCACGGTGGTCTCGGGCTGCAGCCCGGGCAGGCCCAGGCCGGGTGCGCCGCCAGGCAACAGATTCATCGGCGGGTCGCTGAAAGCGCGCGCCACGCGGATCGACGCCGGGCGGTGGAAGACCTCGGCAGTGGGCCCGTACTGCAACACCTGGCCGGCGTCCATCACCGCCGTCCAGCCGCCCAGCAGCAGGGCCTCGGTGGGCTCGGTGGTGGCATAGACCACGGTGGACCCGCCGGCGGCAAACAGCGCCGACAGCTCGTCGCGCAGCTCTTCGCGCAGCTTGTAGTCGAGGTTGACCAGGGGCTCGTCCAGCAGCATCAGCGGCGCATCCTTGGCCAGCGCGCGCGCCAGTGCCACGCGCTGTTGCTGGCCGCCCGACAGCTCGGCCGGCAGACGCGCCAGGAAGGGCTCGATGTGCAGTCTCTCGGCCAGTGCCTGCACCCGCTGCGCGATGGCGGCCTTGTCCAGGCCGCCGCGCAGCTTGAGCGGCGAGGCGATGTTGTCGAACACCGTCATCGACGGGTAGTTGATGAACTGCTGGTAGACCATGGCCACATTGCGCTGGCGTACCGGCAGGCCGGTGACGTCCTGGCCGTCCACCGACACCTGGCCGTGGCTGGGCACGTCCAGCCCGGCCATCAGCCGCATCAGCGTGGTCTTGCCGGCCTGGGTGGCGCCCAGCAGCACCGTCACGGTGCTGGGCTGCAAGGTCAGGTTCAGCGGGTAGAGGTGCGTGGACGCACCCACCCGGTGTTCGAGGTGATCAAGTTTCAGTTGCATGGGCTGGGCAGCGCGGACAGCTGCATGGTTTCGAGGGTTTCGGGGTGGTGGACAGCCCACCAGTCGGCTACCTGCTGGCGCTGGGCCGCGCTGTAGTGCAGGCCCAGCTTGCTGCGGCGCCACAGCACATCGTCGGCGCTGCGCGCCCATTCCTGCTGGTGCAGGTAGTGCAGCTCGACTTCAAACAGGCCAGGCGCCACCTCGGCGCCGAGTGGCCGGTCATTCAGCAGCTGGTCGACGCGGCTGCCGTAGGCGCGCGCCCAGCGGGCCAGCAAGGCCGCCGGCAGTGCGGGATGGCGGCGCGCCAGCTCGGCGATGAAGCGGGCGATGTCGGTGTCGGGCCGCTGCGGCGCACCGATCCAGGCCGACAGGTCGCCGCCGGGCAGCAGCGCCGGCGCCGTCCAGGCCGGGCGCTGCTCGCCCAGGCGCTGCACCAGTGCATCGGCGGCCTCCTCGGCCAGCTTGCGGAAGGTGGTGATCTTGCCGCCCCAGACCGACAGCAAGGGCGCCGCAGCGCCTTGGGGCGGCCCGGCGGCGGGCGCGTCGTCAAACTCCAGCAGGTAGTCCCGCGTCACCGCCGACGCATCGCCCGATGCGTCGTCCAGCAAGGGCCGCACACCTGAGTAGGCCCACACCACATCGGCCGGCAGCACCGGGCGGGCAAAGTAGCGGCTGGCCTGTTCGCACAGGTAGGCGGTCTCGTCGGCATCGATGCGGGCCGAGTCGGGCGCGCCGTCGATCTCGACATCGGTGGTGCCGATCAGCGTGAAGTCGCCCTCGTAGGGGATGGCAAAGATGATGCGCTTGTCGGGGTTCTGGAAGATGTAGGCATGGTCGTGGTCAAACAGCTTCTTGACCACGATGTGGCTGCCCTTGACCAGGCGCAGCGCGCGGGCGCTTTGCACTTGCGCCCGGTCGCGCAGGAACTCGCCGGTCCAGGGGCCGGCGGCATTGACCAGGGCCCGGGCGCTGACGTCGATGGGCGGGCCGCCCGCGGGCTGCAGCGTGGCACGCCAGCCGCCGCCTGCATTTCGCTCGACGCGCTCGCAGCGGGTGCGGGTGAGGATGGTGGCGCCACGCGCGGCGGCGTCCACCGCGTTCAGCACCACCAGCCGGGCATCGTCGACCCAGCCGTCGCTGTAGACGAAGCCCTGGGTGTAGACCGGCTTGAGCGGCGCGCCCACCGCATGGCGGCGCAGGTCCACCGTGGTGCTGGCCGGCAGCCATTCGCGCTTGGCCAGGTGGTCGTAGAGGAACAGGCCGATGCGCACCATCCACACCGGCCGCATCGACGGGTCGTGCGGCATCACAAAGCGCAGCGGCCACATGATGTGCGGCGCGCTGCGCAGCAGGCGCTCACGCTCGGCCAGCGCCTTGCGCACCAGGCTGAACTCGTAGTACTCCAGGTAGCGCAGGCCGCCGTGGATCAGCTTGGTGCTGGACGACGACGTGTGGCGCGCCAGGTCGTCCTGCTCGCACAGCAGCACCTTCAGGCCGCGGCCGGCCAGGTCGCGGGCAATGCCGGCGCCATTGATGCCGCCACCCACCACCAGCACGTCACAGGACAGCGGTGAAAGGTTGGAAGGGGGCGCAATATCGCGCTGCGAGGTGGGGGTCAAGCATCGGCTCCTGTGGGCAGCAGCAGTGGCGCTGCGGTACGGCGACTTCGGGGACAGCCCGCCGTGAAGCGGGGGACGGGGCGCGAATCCTGGCTCGAAAATGAGCGCATCGTTTCGTTTCTATTCGCTTGGTTTCGTTTGTAGCGCATCTGCGATCGTTGCGCAAGCCGGTTTTCCCTGATCAGCCGGGCCGGCGGATCGCGTACGCTGGCATCCCCACCCCACCCCACCCCACCCTGGCCCATCGTGAGCGACCTGATCCCCAACCCGCGCCAGGCCGGCGTGCTGAGCACCGTGCGCGAACTGGGCTCGGTCACGGTGGAGGCCCTGGCCGAGCGCTTCGGCGTGACGCTGCAGACGGTGCGCCGCGACGTCAAGCTGCTGGCCGAGGCCGGCTTGCTGGCGCGCTTTCACGGCGGCGTGCGGCTGCCGGCCAGCACCACCGAGAACATTGCCTACCGGGCGCGCCAGGCCCTCAACGACGCCGCCAAGCGCCGCATCGCCCAGGCCGTGGCGGCGCGGGTGCCCGAGGGCTGCAGCCTGATCCTCAACATCGGCACCACCACCGAGGCGGTGGCGCGCGCGTTGCTAGGCCACCGCGGCCTGCGCGTGATCACCAACAACCTGAACGTGGCGGCCATCCTCAGCGACAACCCGGATTGCGAGCTGATCGTGGCCGGCGGGCTGGTGCGCAGCCGCGACCGCGCCATCATCGGCGAGGCCACGGTGGAGTTCATCAGCCAGTTCCGCGTCGACATCGGCCTGATCGGCATCTCGGGCATCGAGGCCGACGGCACGCTGCGCGACTTCGACTACCGTGAGGTCAAGGTGGCGCAGGCCATCATCCGCGCCAGCCGCCAGGTCTGGCTGGCCGCCGACCACAGCAAGTTCCACCGCCCGGCCATGGTGGAGGTGGGCCGGCTGGGCCAGGTCGACACGCTGTTCACCGACGCGGCGCCGCCGCCGGCCTTCCATGCGCTGCTGGCTGAGGCTGGCGTGGCCTGCATCGTTGCCGGTGACGCAGGCGGTGGCGACCTGCCACCCGGCGCCCGATTGCCCCCAGAAGGAGAGACCCCATGAGCTTCATCCTCGCCCTTGACCAGGGCACCAGCAGCTCACGCAGCATCGTCTTCGATGCCGACGGCGGCATCGTCGCGATGGCCCAGCGCGAGTTCCGGCAGATCTTCCCGCAGCCCGGCTGGGTGGAGCACGACCCCGAGGAGATCTGGCAGGCCCAGCTGGCCACCGCGCAGGAGGCCATTGCCAAGGCCGGCCTGACGGCCCGCGATATCCGCGCGATCGGCATCACCAACCAGCGCGAGACCACCGTGGTGTGGAACCGCCGCACCGGCCAGCCCATCCACAACGCCATCGTCTGGCAGGACCGCCGCGGCGAGCCGCTGTGCGCGCAGCTGCGCGAGCACGGCCATGCCGAGCAGATCCGCCGCAGCACCGGGCTGGTGGTGGATGCCTATTTCTCGGCCACCAAGATCCGCTGGATCCTGGACCATGTCAGCGGCGCCCACATCGCCGCCGCGCATGGCGACCTGGCCTTCGGCACCATCGACAGCTGGCTGCTCTACAAGTTGACGGGCGGCCATGTGCATGCCACCGATGTCAGCAATGCGGCGCGCACCATGTTGTTCGATATCCGCCACAACGTCTGGGACCACGAGCTGCTGAAGCTGCTGCATGTGCCTGACAGCCTGCTGCCAACAGTGCACCCCAGCAGCCATGTCTTTGGCGAGACCGATGCCGCCCTGCTGGGCGCGGCCATTCCCGTGGCTGGCATGGCCGGCGACCAGCAAAGCGCGCTGTTCGGCCAGGCCTGCTGGGCGCCCGGCCTGGCCAAGAACACCTATGGCACCGGCTGCTTCATGCTGATGCACACCGGCGACAAGTTCCGCATCAGCGAGAACGGCCTGATCACCACCGCCGCCGCCCAGACCCGCGCCAGCCACCCCGAATTCGCCTTGGAGGGCAGCGTGTTCATCGGCGGTGCGGTGGTGCAGTGGCTGCGCGACGGCCTGAACGCGATCAAGGCCAGCGGCGAGGTGCAGGCCCTGGCCGAGAGCGTGCCCGATGCCGGCGGTGTGATGTTCGTGCCGGCCTTCACCGGCCTGGGCGCACCCTACTGGGACGCCAATGCCCGCGGCACCCTCACCGGCCTGACGCGCGGCAGCACCGTGGCCCACATCGCCCGCGCCGCGCTGGAGAGCATCGCCTTCCAGAGCGCCGCGCTGCTGCAGGCCATGAGCCGCGATGCGGTGGCCGCCGGCGGCAGCGCAGTGGCCGAGCTGCGGGTGGACGGCGGCGCTTGCGTCAACGACCTGCTGATGCAGTTCCAGGCCGACCTGCTGGGCATCCCGGTGGTGCGGCCGCGGGTGACCGAGACCACCGCGCTGGGCGCGGCCTACCTGGCCGGGCTGGCTACCGGGATCTACAAGAACCTGGACGAGCTGTCGGCGCAGTGGCAGGTGGAGCGGCGCTTCCACCCCACGCTGCCGCGTGAGCGGGCGCAGCAGCTGATGGCCAACTGGGCGCATGCGGTGCGCCAGGCCACCACCGCCTGAGCCCCCAACCGCGAGCCCCCTTGAACGACCTGGCCACACTGCAAGCCGCCCTCCAGTCCTCCGGGCTGGCACTGCCCAGCCCGGCCTTCTTGTTCGGCGCCATCCTGTTCGGCCTGGTCGGGATGTGGGCCTGGGCCTCGGGGCGGCGCAGCGGGCAGCCCCGGCGCAAATGGCTGGGGGTGGGGCTGTGCTTCTACCCCTACCTGGTCACGCAGACGGCCTGGATGTGGGCGGTGGGCCTGGCGCTGTGCGCGGCCCTGGTCTGGGCCCGCGACTGAGCTGCGCGTCAGCCACTTGCCGGCCCGGCCGCCGGCCCGGATACTGGCCCGATGATCTCGACCCAACTCCACGGCAAGCGGGTGCTGCTGACCCAATCGCAAGACTTCATGGGCCCGGCGCTGGACGAGGTGTTGGCGCGCCAGGGCGCCACGGTGATTGCCGACCCGCGCGCGCTGGCCGACGACCCGGCCCTGCCGGCGGCCATCGTGCAGGCCGCCGGGGTGGTGGACGTGCTGATCGTGCACCTGGCGATGCCGGCGCCGTCCACCCCGGCGCAGGATGTGGGCGACGCCGAATGGCGCACCGTGTTCGCCCACCTGGTCGACCCGATGCCACGCCTGGTGGCTGCGGTACTGCCGCAGATGCTGGCGCGCCGCGCCGGCCGCATCCTGGTGATGGGCAGCGCCGGCGCGCTGCGCGGCCAGAAGCGCACCGCCAGCTACAGCGCGGCGCGTGGCGCGCAACTGGCGTATGTGCAATCGGTGGGGCTGGAACTGGCGCCGCAGGGCATCCAGGTCAATGCCATCGCCCAGAACTTCGTCGAGAACCCCACCTACTACGGCCCCGAAGTGCAGGCCAACCCGCGCTTCCAGGAGCGGCTCAAGCGCGAGGTGCCGCTGGGCCGCCTGGTGCTGGCCGAGGAAGACGCGCTGTTCGCCGCCTACCTGTGCAGCGACGCGGCCGCGCACTTTGTGGGGCAGGTGTTTGCGGTGAGCGGGGGCTGGGCGGTGCGGTGAGGGAGTCGTTGGACGCTTCTGCCAGGCTCGTCTTGGAGCGACTGACACCACCATTGCGTCATCCGCCCTGGCCTCAGGACTGGCCCAGCAGCGCTAGATCCGCCAGATCCCGCTGGCGCTGCACCACCCGCCGCTCGTAACTGGCCTGGTTCTTGGTGCAGACCAGGGCATAGGGCCGGCCGGATTTGTCGGTCACGCTGTCCACATCGCTGCCGGCGCCCCGGATCGACGACAGCACATGCGTGCGTGAAAACTCGGCCGCCTTGAAGCGCCAGATGCGCTGATCGGGGCTGTCCAGAAACCGCGCCAGCCCCTCACAGTGCTGGCAGCGGCAAGGCAGGGCGTTGGCGCGGCGCCAGTCGGCCGGCGGCGCCAGGGCCAAGGCAACGCGCGCTTCAAGGTGTGCAAGGCAGGCGGCGCACAAGCGCTGCACCGGCTCGGCCTTGAAAATCTCGGGCTGAAGCGGTATTGCGGCCCAGAGGCGCATGGCCGGCACCAGCAAGGCATCCAGGCCGTAAGTCTGGGGCCAGGCCAGCAGATGGTTCGCCGCGCGGTCGGCCAGGCCGGTGTCGATGGGGCACAGCGCGGCCATCAAATCGGCAATCGCCTGGGCATCGAGTGCCTGGGGCCGCAGCAAATAGTTCTCAGCCGGCACTGGCCGCGCCGGATCGCCCGGCAGCGCCTCGACCAGCGCGCCGGCGGCGGCCTGCAAGTGCCCGGCCGACCACCCGGCCAGCACTGCCTGGCGCAGCAGATCGGCGCAGGCACTCAGGCCCCGGACCGCATTGGCTTGCACCACCTGCGTGAGCAACTCGCCAGCCCGCATGGCCGGCAGCAGGCCCAGGGCTGCGAGCAGGGCCTGGTTATCGCCCTTGCCGTGCAGGCCGTTGGTCATCACCTGGGTGACCATGCTCTCGATGTGCTCGGCATCTTCCAGCTGCGCCAACAGCGTGAGCAGTTGGGCCGCCGCGCTCTCATCCAACGGCTGGAAATGGCCATCCCGCGTCGGCCAAGTCTTCAGCATATGGCCGATCAGCTCATGCGCCTCGGCCCGCAGCGCCGAGCCTTGCTGCCCGCCTTCGGCCAGCCACTGCGCGGCCAGCAGCGCCAGCCAGGGCAACGTGGCCGCCAGGCCGGCCTGGTTCAACACCGCCAAACGGCGGTGCTGCGGCCACAGCACCAGCGCAGCGCGCCGGTAGGTGCGGTCGAAGGACGCGCCTTCATTGCCGGTGGCCTCCTGGAAATGCTGCTCGTCGGGCGCCATGTCTTGCAGCGCATCGGCAGGGCTGATTTCGGGGTCGGCAAACGGGATGGGCCCCAAGCCGGCCGCGCGGCCATCGGACAGCACCCAGTGGGACAGCAGCAGGCTGCGGTCAAAGATCTCGCCGATCTCGAAGTCTTCGTTGTAATCGTCGCGGTAGTCGCGCCCCCAACGGCGTGAAGACGCATAGCCCGTTGGCTCAGCCGACCCACTCTCTTCCACCGTCAGCAAGGCCAGATGCAGATCGCAGCCGGCCTGGGCGGCGGCGTCCACCAGCACCGCCGCAATCGCAGCGTCCGCCCCTTTGAGCGCCTGGAATGACAGCTCGGCCGGCGTGTAGGCATGTTCCAGCGGATAGACCAGCTTGTCGGGGCTGTCGCCCGGCGCACGCTGCGCCATCCCGTCCGCCACCCGCTTGCTGTCAGACCATTGCTGCAACCGGCTGGCTACGCCCGCCGTCTCGGCCTGGTAGCTGGGCGGACAGGGCAGCTTGCCCGCCCCTGTGCGCAACAGGTTGTAGACCAGCACCAGGCGGCAGCCGGCCGTGACGGGCAAGACCTCGTGGCTGCAATCAGCATAGAAGGCAGCAAAGGCGGCGGCGCATAGGAATTTCAAACGGTCTGTGGAAAGCCCGGAAAGCCCGAATCAGCCCTGGGTGGGCGGCCGATGCCTGCCTGGATGGTTTGGAACT
>LNFM01006691.1_pt1 | contig 18764 bp, 21 predicted proteins | sample 596031 | NCBI WGS metagenome assembly LNFM01 (sample SAMN04254537, study PRJNA301005) | activated carbon metagenome | isolation source: dual media filters at the Ann Arbor, Michigan drinking water treatment plant | place: USA: Ann Arbor | reverse complement strand
ACGCATAACGGTGGGCTGGCACCGAATGCGGCAGAGAAGCAGTATTGGATGGACTATAAAACCGTGGCCAAAAAGACTTGACCACTACATTGCCTTGGCAGCAGGAACCCTCTTGATGCTGTCTACTGCGCAAGCAGATACGCCTAAATCGTTAACAGAGCATGTGCACGGAAATACAAAGGTATGGGTGGGAAATATTGCGATATTTCGATCCCAAGCCAAAGACATAGAAATGGGACCTAAAAGTGACCGCCTGGACGCAGAGGTTCTCGTCGTGCTGGACAGTCAGCCGGACGTGATATTTGGCATACGTCTACATGAAGACGAGCCTTCTGCACGGGAAATGATCGAGACCTTGCGAGCAGCTTATTTTGCCAAAGCGCCGGTCTCCATCGAATCCCAAGCTGGGCCACCGGGCAAGAAAAATCTGAAAATCAACTGGGTTCAGCTGGGTAAATAGAGAGAATATTTCTCGGGGGGTGGGCTGCCTGATTTATTTGTGCAGCCCACCTTTGATTTTGCGGCAAGTAGCCTGAGGGGGTTGAGCGAGAGCAAAACCCGGCCTGCTTGCTGGATTCTATTCGGAAGTCGGGCGCCCGCTTTTTTCCGTCAACTTGTGGTGTAGCAGCGCCCCACTATAAAGGATCTCCAGGCTGGCTTGTGCATCGGGGTATCCTTGCTTGGCGGCGCGACGATACCATTTGGCCGCTTTGTGCTTGTCCATGGGCACACCCATTCCTTTCTCGTGCATGATTCCCAGATAACACTGTGCCACTGCGTCCCCTTGCAGCGCGGCGCGCATGTAAAAGTCCATGTTATTTTCATCACTGCCGGGGTGGTATATATTGCCTTGTGTCATTGCCTCTGATCCCTTCATTCGTGTTGCGATGAGCATTATGATACGGGCGTGTATGTGACAAAATGATGTCGCGGGTTGCCGATGACTTTTCAGGCGCCCTTCACCGAAAGGTGTCTTTACGCAACGCCGCGCGCCGCCCACGCTTTACATCTACTCCAGCGAGGATCAACAATCCCACCACGAAATAGCCGCCGGTAATGAGCATGGCGAGGCGGTGGTCTCCGCCTGAGAGCCAGCTTACCAAGCCATAGGTGATTGGGCCGAAGATGGCGGAGAGTTTGACGGACAAACCCCACAGGCCGAAAAATTCGGCGTGGCGAGCGGCGGGGGCGAGCAGTCCCACCAGGGCACGGCCCGCCGATTGGCTGGCCCCCATGCACAGCCCAGCCACGTTGGCGGCGGCCCAGAGCAGCACCGGCCCCTGTGCCGCCCACGCCAGCGCAATCATGACGAGCCAGCCCAGCAGAGTCAGGGCAAGCGTGGGGATGTGGCCGAGGCGGTCCTGAATGTAGCCAAACAGAAAGGCTCCGCCAGCGGCGGTGATGTTGACCACCATGACTAGCAGCAATGTCTGCTGGGTGTCAAAGTGCATTACTTGCTGGGCGTATATTGCGGCGAGAGTGATAACGGCGTTGATGCCTGCCGAGTAAAATACCGTGCATATTAAAAAACGCCGCAGGTCGCGGTAACGGCGCGCGTGTTTGATGGTTGCGCCGAGCCGGGCGAATGCCTCGCCAATCAGGTTGCGGCCTGGAGGGTGTGGCTGGGGGATGGCGCGTTCGCGCAGGAATAGGAAAGTTGGCAGGCTGGCCAGGGCAAATAGCCCGGCGGTGATCAGCATGGTTACGGGCACAAACGAAGATGCCTGATCACCGCGCGCTTGCGCCCAGCTTACATAAGCGAGCGACAACCCCAGGCTGATCAGGCCACCCAAGTAGCCCAGGCTCCAACCCCAGCCGGATACCTTGCCCAGGCTGCGGCTGCGCGCCAGCTCGGGGAGAAAGGCGGCAATGAGGTTTTCACCGCTGCCGAAAAAGAAGTTGGAAAGCACGATGAATACAATGGCGAGCGCCAGATTGCCGGGGCCGGCCAAGGCAAGTCCGGCGGTGCCTAGCACGCAACCTGCCGTGGTTAAAAGCAGCAGTTTTTTCTTGGCGGCGTAGGCGTCCGCATAGGCGCCCAGCACCGGCGCTGTCAGCATGACCAGGAAGTACGAGACCGCCAGCGCCGCCGTCCAGGCAAGCGTCGCCCAGTCCTGGTTGGCCGCCACCACCGAGACGAAATAGGCATTGAAGATGGCGGTGATAACGACCGTGGTATAGCCCGAATTGGCGAAGTCGTACATCGCCCACGCCCACACTTCGCGGCGTGAGACGCCAGCGGCCAGGGAGGGACGCGCAGCCATCACGCCTGTTCCAGCAGTGCTAAAAATTCCTGCTCCGCCAGCATCGCCACCCCCAGTTCCCGCGCTTTGTCCGCCTTGGAGCCGGGTTCGGCTCCCACGATGATGTAGCTGGTCTTGACCGAGACGCTGCCACTCACCTTGCCGCCCAGTGCCTCGATGCGTGCCTTCGCTTCGTCGCGGCTCATGCTGTCGAGCGTGCCGGTGAGGACAAAGGTCTTGCCGGAGAGCGGCGTATAGGCACGGCTGATCTCCTCCTGCGGCCAGTGAATGCCAGCCTTGAGCAGGGCGTCGATGACTTCCCGGTTATGCGGTTGAGCGAAGAAATGATGAATGCTCGCGGCGACCACCGGGCCGACATCGGGAACGGCCTGCATCTCATCGATCGATGCGTTAATCAGTTGTTCGAGGCCGCCAAAGTAACGGGCGAGCTGCTTGGCGGTCACTTCGCCCACCTGGCTGATACCCAGGGCATAGAGAAAACGGGGCAGGGTGGCACGTTTGGATTTTTCGATGGCGGCGAGCAGGTTTTCCGCCGACTTATCCCCCATGCGCTCCAGCGCCACCAGCTCTTCTTTAGTGAGGCGATATAAATCGGCCACGGTTTTGACCAGGCCCTTGTCTACCAGTTGCGCCACCAGCTTGTCTCCCAGACCATCAATGTCCAGGGCGTGGCGTGATGCGAAGTGGAGGATCGCGCCCATGCGTTGCGCCGGGCAGTAAAGTCCGCCTATGCAGTGGTGTGCGGCCTCGTTTTCCAGGCGCACCACCTCTGAGCCGCACATCGGGCATGTCTTGGGCATATGCCAGGCACGGGCGTGCTTGGGACGCTTTTCCGTGATCACGCCCAGCACCTCGGGGATCACATCCCCGGCGCGGCGTACGATAACGGTGTCGCCGATATGGATATCCTTGCGCCGCAATTCATCCTCGTTGTGCAGTGTGGCACGGCTCACGGTTACACCGCCGACCTCGACCGGGCGCAGCATCGCTACCGGGGTAATGACGCCGGTGCGGCCTACCGAGGCGAGGATGTCCTCCACCACGGTGGTCTCCTCCTGTGCGGGAAATTTGTGGGCGACGCCCCAGCGCGGCGCGCGGGCGGTAAAGCCAAGGGCATCGCGCGCGGCAATATCATCCGCCTTGTAGACCACGCCATCCACTTCAAAGGGCAGATCGTTACGGCGCGCGGTGAGTTCCTGGTAATAAGCCAGGCATTCTTCAACACCGTGCACGGGACGGAAGAATTCAGTGATGGGAAAGCCCCATTCCTTGAGGCGTTTTACGATCTGCGAATAACGCGGCGCGGGCAATTCCGAGACCTCGCCCAGCCCCCACGGAAAAAAACTCAAGGGGCGGCCGGCGGTGATGCGCGGATCGAGTTGACGCAGGCTGCCCGCGGCGGCGTTGCGCGGATTAGCAAAGATATTTTCACCCCGCGCCAGGCGCTCTTCATTGAGGCGCGCGAAATCGCGCTTGGGGATCACTACTTCGCCGCGCACCTCCAGCACCGCTGGCCAGTCCTTGCCAAACAGGCGCAGCGGCACGCTCTTGATGGTGCGCACATTGGCTGTCACGTCCTCGCCCCTGGTTCCGTCACCGCGCGTCCCCGCCCGCACCAGCAGGCCGTTTTCATAACGCAGGCTGAGCGAGGCGCCGTCGAATTTTGGTTCGGCGGTGTAGCGCACGGCATCGGTCGTTTCAAGCCCTTGGCGCACGCGCCGGTCCCAGTCCCGGACTTCCGCTTCGTCGAAGGCGTTGTCCAGCGAGGTCATGGGGACGCTATGGCGCACCTCGCCGAGGAATTCCAGCGGCTTCGCCCCCACGCGCTGGGTGGGCGAGTCGGGGGTGATCAACTCAGGGTGTTCCGCCTCAAGCCGTTGCAATTCGCGCAACAGACGGTCATATTCGGCATCTGAAATGATTGGGGCGTCGAGGACGTAGTAGCGGTAGTTGTGATGATTGATTTCGTCACGCAGCTGGGTGACGCGATTTTTGATAGGGTGAATGTCGGAGATGGGCATGGCTGCCTTCTTGGGACGGGCTATGCTTTTACCAGTACACCCGCCAGCGGCGGGCGAACAAAAATTGGCGCTCCCTAGGGGATTCGAACCCCTGTTGCTGCCGTGAGAGGGCGGCGTCCTAGGCCTCTAGACGAAGGGAGCGGTGAACTGCGCATTGCAAAAAGAAGTGGTATTATACGCACTAATTATTATTGCTCAAGACTCTTTTAATTGACTAGTTGGAAAAGGCAGGGAAAACCATAAGCACGCCCAGAGTCATACTTCGCGCCGAGCATTCCATCTCGCGCTCCAATATCAGCGACAGCGCAGTCAAGGTGCTTTACCGCCTGAAGGATGCCGGTTATAAGGCCTACCTGGTCGGCGGCGGTGTACGCGACATGCTGCTGGGCCGCGAACCCAAGGATTTCGATGTCGCCACCGACGCGCATCCCGAGGAGGTGCAAGAGCAGTTCCGCAGTTGCCATCTCATCGGGCGCCGCTTCCGGCTGGCCCATGTGCGTGTCGGGCGTGATATTGTCGAGGTCGCCACCTTCCGTGCCAATGTGCCTGCCGTAGAAGAAGGTGAGGCCCGCAGCGTGAAAAGGGGCGAAGACCTGCATACAGAAAATGGGCGCATCATGCGCGACAACGTCTACGGCACGCTGGAAGAAGACGCCTGGCGGCGTGATTTCACCATCAATGCCCTGTATTACAATATCGCCGACTTTTCCGTGGTGGACTATACCGGTGGCCTGGAAGACCTCAAGGCAGGCTGGATACGCTTGATCGGTGATCCCGTGCAGCGTTATCGCGAAGACCCGGTGCGTATGCTGCGTGCGGTGCGCTTTGCCGCCAAGCTGGGCTTCCGCATCCACCCCGACACCGAGGACCCGCTGTTTGATCTGGGCTATCTGCTGGAGGATATCCCCTCCGCTCGCCTCTATGAAGAAGTGCTCAAGCTGTTCATGGGCGGCTGTGCCCTGGAGACCTTCGAGCTGCTGCGTCATTATCGCTTGTTCGAGCATTTGTTCCCGCAAACCGAGGACGATCTCGCGCAGGAGCGGGAAGGATTTCCCTCGGAATTGGTGGCGCGCGCCCTGGCCAATACCGATGCGCGTGTCGCCGCCGGAAAACCCGTCACCCCGGCATTTTTGTTCGCGGCGCTGCTGTGGGGTCCGATGCGCCGCATGGCTGAGCCATTGCAGGCGGGAGGGGAAAGTGAAATCCAGGCCATCCAGGAAGCGGGCGACACGGTTGTCATGCGCCAGGTACAGCGCATAGCCTTGCCTAAACGTTTCAGCATGCCAATGCGCGAAATATGGACCATGCAGCCCCGTTTCACTCAGATCAACGGCAAGCGCCCCTTGAGTTTACTTACACACCCGCGTTTTCGCGCAGCCTATGATTTCCTCCTCTTGAGAGGCGAGTCGGGCGAGGATGTCCTGGACTTGTGCGAGTGGTGGACGAAGTTTCAGGAAGTTAATGCCGACGCACACGGACGTGCTAGTGCTGCGGGAGGCAGGATGCCGGGAGCGGCCGATGAACGGCAAACCCTGCTGCGCACGCCAGTGGCGGGTGCCAAGGCAGTAATGGGTTCGGAAGCCCCTGCGGCTGCCAAAAAACGCCGCCGCCCGCGCAAACGCCGTAAACCGGCGGGTGCGGCGGCAACAGGCACGGCGGCGGAGTAACGGATTTGTGATTCAGGCCTATGTAGGGCTGGGTAGCAACCTCAATGACCCGGTACGGCAGGTGAAAACTGCCCTTGCTGCATTGCATGGCATCCCCGAGACTCGCTGTGTGCGGCAGTCGTCACTGTATCGCAGCGCGCCTTTGGGGCCGTCTGATCAGCCGGATTACATCAACGCCGTAGCAATGCTCGACACCCGTTTGTCAGCGCGGCAGCTTTTAACTGAGTTGCAAGCGATTGAGCGCATTCACGGCCGTGTGCGTGGCGCCGAACGCTGGGGGCCGCGCACCCTGGATTTGGATATACTGTTGTATGGAGAGATGCGGTTGGAGAGTGAGGAATTGACAGTGCCCCATCCACGACTGGCGGAACGCAGCTTTGTGCTGTACCCCTTATGCGAGATCGCCCCCGATCTGGAGGTTCATGGGCTGGGCGGCATACGGCAATTGATGGCCGCCTGCCGGGCGCGTGATACGCTATCTTGCGGGGTGCTGGCGTGACGCACGGTCAACCTGGTTATATCGTTGTCGAGGGGCCGATAGGTGTGGGCAAGACCAGCCTGGTGAAGCGCCTGGCGGCGACCTTCGGTAGCGAGCTGCTGCTGGAGGACGCCGCGTCAAATCCCTTTCTTGAGCGGTTTTACCAGAATCCGCGCCAGGCCGCCCTGCAAGCCCAGTTGTTCTTCCTGCTGCAGCGCACACGCCAGATGCAGGAGCTGCGCCAGTCGTTATCGCTGCCGGGCATCTCGCAGCCGGGGCGGGTAGCGGATTTTTTGATGGAAAAGGACTACCTGTTCGCCCAGCTTACCCTGGACGACGATGAGTTGCAGCTCTATGAGCAGGTGTACCGGCAGTTAACGCTGGATATTCCCCCGCCAGACCTGGTGATTTATCTCCAGGCGCCCGTGGAAGTGCTGCTGGCGCGTGTCGCCAAGCGCGGCCTCAGCTATGAGAAGTTGATTGAGTCCGCTTATCTGCAACGCTTGGCCGAGGCCTATGCGCGGTTTTTCCACAACTATGCCGCCGCTCCGCTCTTGATCGTGAACGCCGCCACCGCCAATTTTGCCGAAAACGACAAGGATTACAATGAGCTGGTAGAGCATGTGCGCACTCCGCGGGGCGGACGGCATTACCTCAACCCACTGTCTTTTGCGGTTTGAGCCGCAAATAAGCGCCAAGGGGCGCTTGACTGTCTGTCGGGATTTTTGCGAATAACCGCTTTTTGGAGATGACGTCATGAGTGCCCAATCTCTACCCCCCATCACCCTTAACACCCTGCGCGATATGAAGCGCGCAGGTGAAAAATTCGCCTGCCTGACGGCCTATGATGCCAGCTTTGCGCGCCTGATCGATGATGCGGGTGTTGAGGTGATTCTGGTAGGAGACTCGCTGGGCATGGTGGTGCAGGGGCGCGAGACCACGTTGCCGGTAACGGTCGATGATATCGTTTATCACGGCCGTTGCGTGGCGCGCGGCCGGAGCCGCGCCCTGCTGATGCTGGACATGCCATTCATGAGCTACGCCACGCCGGAGCAGGCATTGCGCAACGCCGCGCGGCTGATGCAGGAGGGCGAGGCACATATTGTCAAGCTGGAGGGTGGCGCCGTACAGGCAGACATCGTGCGTCAGCTTACCGAGCGCGGCATCCCGGTGTGCGCCCACCTGGGGCTTCAGCCGCAGTCGGTGCATAAGCTGGGCGGCTACCGGGTGCAGGGGCGCGAAGTCTCCGCCGCGCAAGTAATGCGTGACGATGCCCGTGCATTACAGGCGGCGGGCGCCGATATTCTATTGCTGGAGTGCGTGCCCGCTGCCCTGGCGGCGGAAATCACTCTCGCAAGCGAGATCCCCGTGATCGGCATCGGTGCCGGGCCGGGCTGCGACGGTCAAGTGCTGGTGCTCTATGACATGCTGGGCATTACGCTGGGTAAACGGCCCAAGTTTTCCAAAAACTTCATGCAGGACAACCCTACCCCGCAGGCCGCCATTGCAGCTTACGCGCACACCGTCAAGAACGGCGCCTTCCCGGCTCCAGAGCATACCTTTAACTGATGCATACTGTTCGCACCATCGCGGATGTGCGCAGCATGGTTCGCCTGTGGCGCGGCCAGGGCGAGCGCATTGCCTTTGTGCCTACCATGGGCAACCTCCATGCTGGACACGTGCACCTGGTTAATCAGGCCAAGCACCGCGCCGACCGCGTGGTGGCGAGCATATTCGTGAATCCCATGCAGTTTGGTGAAAATGAGGACTTCGCGTCCTATCCGCGCACATTATCCGAAGATAGCATCAATCTGGCCGAAAATGGCGCTCATCTTTTATTTTTGCCAGAGGCTGGCGAGATTTATCCCAGAGGGGTTGCCGATGCCACGCGGGTGGAGGTGCCGGGAATCTCGGACATCCTGTGCGGCGCGTCTCGCCCCGGCCACTTTACCGGCGTCGCCACCGTGGTCAATACGTTATTTAATATCGTCCAGCCCGATATGGCGCTGTTTGGCAAAAAGGATTATCAGCAACTGCTGGTGATCCGGCGCATGGTGGCGGATCTGTGTCTGCCCGTCACGGTTGTTGGTGTGCCGACAGTGCGCGAGCCCGATGGGCTGGCCATGAGTTCGCGCAACAGCTATCTCACCGCAAAGGAAAGGGCGCGCGCACCTCAGCTCTACCAGGTGCTATGTCAGGCGAGGGACCGCATCCATGGCGGTGAGGCCGACTATGCGGCGATCGAGTCAGAGGCTGGGCAAGCGTTGATCGCCGCAGGTTTCCAGCCCGACTACGTCAGCGTGCGCCGCGCGGAGGACCTGATGCCTGCATCCCTGGCTGACCGGACCTTGGTAATTCTTGCCGCCGCCAGGCTGGGAAAGGCGCGCCTGATCGATAACCTGTCGATAGAATTGAAAAACGGGCAACAAAACCCCATAATATCAGTCTAATGGAATGCGTTAGGCACTACTAACGCATCCTGCATAGCCTAGAGGAGCTGCCAATGCAGTACACCCTGCTGAAGTCCAAGCTGCACCGCGCCTGCGTGACCCACTCCGAGCTGGAGTACGAAGGCTCGTGCGCGATTGACAGCACGCTGCTGGAAGCGGCGGGTATTCACGAATACGAGCAGATCCAGATCTACAACATCACTAATGGCGAGCGCTTCACCACCTACGCGATCCGTGCCGAAGCAGGCACCGGCATCATCTCCGTCAACGGCGCCGCCGCGCACAAGGCCAAACCGGGGGATCGCGTCATCATTTGCACTTATGCGGTGTTAAATCAGCATGAGGTGGCCTCTTTCAAGCCCGTCATGGTATACCTCGACGAAACCAACCGCATCACGCATTGCCGCAATCACATCCCGGCTCAGGTGGCGTAAGGTCAATCATCTTAATTACAGGGCGCATGCATAAGCAATGTATCATGCTAGCCCGAATGTTTCATAAATTAACTCACGCCCTTGCTGGTCTTTTGACTGCTATGTGAATTTTGTTCAGTTGGTCGTATGAATCACTAGGCGGTTTCAATGACCAAGTGCAAAAAGCGCAGCGTGATGCTGCCTGAAATCGAAAGCGTCAGGTGTAAACGGCTCCGCTGGGCATTTGAAGCCTAGTGACATGCGTGGACGGGTGTTTAGTTTCCAGGCAATCGCATCCAGCTCCTCCCGTGTGAAACCACTCAAGTCATTCCCCTTGGGCAGGTACTGCCGCAACAGACTACTGGTGTTCTCGTTGATACCGCACTGCCAGGGGTTGTGTGGATCGGCAAAATAGACCTTCACCCCTGTGACCTCTGTCAGCCGTTGGTGTGCCGCCATTTCAGTGTGCCAGCAACCTGCGCCGGTGAGTAGCCTGCTTTCAGGTAGTGCATGACTGAATCCCGCAGCGTGGTGCCCGGTCGCAGGCGACGCTCAGCACGCGGCTTGATCGTGCAGGCATAGGCACGTTTGTGGGCTGCATCGGCACGATACCCCCTCGCCACAGCCAGCCGTCAGGGCCGCGAGGTGTTTTTCGGGCGGCTCCAGCCATTGCGTCGAAGTTCGCGTGAGAGGGTGGAGGCTGACCGGTTTATGGACTTGGCAATAGCGGCAGGTTTGACCCCCATATCCAGCTGCGTTTGTATCATTGCCCGCTCTTCAATACTCAGTTGATCGTAGTTTTTTCCCATGCCCATGCAACATTATCCCCTGGAAATGTTGCGCTTGGTTTTTGAGCGCGGCCTACGGCACCCTTCACAAAATCTCCCCTATCAATCAAAATTCTGCGCGATCATCGCGCGAACTTATGAAACATTCGGGATAGATTCACAAAGAGCGCATTTCGACTAGCTCAATACTAACGGATTTGATCGACGTTTCATGAACTTAAGGGGTGCATGGTGCGCTGCCCGGATTTTGCTTATAAGACCAGCACGTGTTCTGTGCTGGAATGTAAAAGGCTTTCCAATCTGCGGCGTTCACATTAAACCCGCCACCCTCTGCGTGCGTGTATGTGCCACTGCTGAACCCAAAACCTATTCCTGGGGTCCATGTATAGCGCCCAGCGCTTACCTGTGGGTTTTGGGCTTGAGCTGCCGCATCAAATCCACCGCCCCCGGGAACAAGCGGGTTGGTGATGTTGACGGTATTGACAAATTTGGCTGGGGCAGTAGTGGTTGCGGCCGCTCCCCTATAGGCGATGTTGCTCATGTCGAGCTCAAATTTGCTGGACATATCTGCTGAGACGATGTCCTGCGTGATTTTCGGTTTGTTGAGGAAGGTGCTTTTTAGGAACTCTTGGTAAAATTCGGAAGATTGGATGCCGGTTATCTGCCGTATTTGGGTTCTTTCAGGATTGGCGGTGCCGCTGCCAGAGGCGACGGTGGGGGATAATGGCCCCACGCCATTGGCGTTCACTGCCGTTCCGCTCCCGCCGCCGTTAAAGGAATCGCCTGCCGAGGAAGATAGTAAAAAACCAAAAATACAACATGCGCCTATGCGGATATATGTTTGCTGCGCAAATCCTTTGGTGGGGTCACCCACTATCATATGCCAATAATTCGATGTACCGTCGGTTACGCCTTGATACAAAAAGGGCGTTTTTTCTGGGTCCCTATTAGCCGGATTAGTAGGGTCGCCATGCACGCAGTTGGCATCCGCTCCCCGGTTGCAGCTAACGGTAAAGGTGCCGGGAATGGGGACGGGGGGTGTGGGGCCTGGCTGGAAATTCAGGGCGAATTCCGCATGTCCTGCTTGCGGGGCAAGCCCCGCTAGCAGGATGGCACCGAAAGCTGGTATAAGAAATTTTGACATTCGGCCCATTGTCATCGCCTTGCAAAAGTGAGAGTGCAAACAGTTTAACAGCCGACCTTAAAGGTATGATTATTATTTAGCATAAAATCTTAATAAATACAAGTGACAGGGATGTCTTTTTGTTGGTTGTCAGTTTTCTGGCGGAGAGTGTGGGGAGGTCGTCGAGCTGGTTAGTGGCTGCTGTGTTTGATTTTTTTGAGGCGCTTGATCTGCTATGATGTGAGGCTTACCATTTGTTTTTAATTTGAATCGCTGATATCCCCGGCGCGGAGGATGCATGGCAGAGTTATCTAAATTACACATAGAAGTGGCGCTCAAGGGGTTTGTTGATCCCTATCTGCAGCAGGATCTGGTGTCGGCAAATGCCGTGAAGCAGATCGCGATCGATGGCGGTAAGGTGATAGTGGATGTGGCGTTGGGTTATCCGGCCAAGGGCTATCAGCAGGAGCTTGCTGCTGCGCTGAAAAAGCGGATTGAGGAAATCAGTGGGGTGCAAAGCGCTGAGGTGCGTGTTTCCTCCAAGGTCGTTACTCATGCTGTGCAGCATGGTGTCAAGCCATTGAAGAACGTGAAAAATATTATTGCCGTGGCGTCCGGCAAGGGGGGCGTGGGCAAGTCGACGACGGCGGTGAATCTGGCGCTGGCGCTGGCGGCGGAGGGCGCGGTGGTGGGGATTCTGGATGCGGATATTTATGGTCCCAGCCAGCCGCTCATGTTGGGTGTTCACGCCCGGCCGGAGTCGCGTGACGGCAAGTCCATGGAGCCGTTGATGAGTCATGGCATCCAGTCGATGTCCATCGGATACCTTGTCGACGACGAGGCGCCGATGATCTGGCGTGGCCCGATGGTTACGCAGGCGCTGGAACAGCTGCTGAGAGATACCAATTGGCGGGATCTGGATTACCTGATCGTAGATCTGCCGCCAGGCACGGGCGATACGCAACTGACCCTCACGCAGAAGATCCCGGTGAGTGGCGCGGTGATCGTGACCACGCCGCAGGACATCGCTCTACTGGATGCGCGCCGGGGACTGAAGATGTTTGAGAAGGTGGAAGTGCCAGTGTTTGGCGTGGTCGAGAACATGAGTACGCATATTTGCAGCCAGTGCGGGCACGAAGAGCATATTTTCGGCTCGGGTGGCGGCCAGCGCATGGCCGAGCAGTATGGAGTGGATTTCCTTGGGTCATTGCCGCTCGATATCCGCATCCGTGAAGATGCCGATGGCGGCCGCCCCACCGTGGTGGCCGATCCTGACGGGCGGATTGCGCAGATCTATCGCGACATTGCCCGGCGCGTCGCCGCCAAGCTGTCGTTGCGGGGGAAGGATTACGCCGCAAAATTTCCCAATATCGTGGTTCAAAATACATAATATTTAGGGCGGGCGAGGAGTCTTGTCCCTGCTTCGAGAGGTTGTTGAATGAGTATCAAGTCTGATAAATGGATCCGGCGCATGGTCGATAAGTACGGTATGATCGAGCCGTTTGAGCCGCGCCAGGTGCGTGAACATGAAGCGGGCCGGATTATTTCTTATGGCACTTCAAGCTATGGGTATGATGTTCGTTGCGCGGATGAATTCAAGATTTTCACCAATATCAACTCGGCGATTGTCGATCCCAAAAACTTCGACGCCAATAGCTTTGTCGATGTAAAGTCGGATGTGTGCATCATCCCGCCGAACTCTTTTGCCTTGGCGCGCACCGTGGAATATTTCCGTATCCCGCGCAGTGTGCTGACCATCTGTCTGGGTAAGTCCACCTATGCGCGCTGCGGCATCATCGTCAATGTGACCCCGCTGGAGCCGGAATGGGAAGGGCATGTGACCCTGGAGTTTTCCAACACCACGACCCTGCCGGCCAAGATTTATGCCAATGAAGGTGTCGCCCAGATGCTGTTTCTGGAATCCGATGAGGTGTGCGAGACCTCGTACAAAGATCGTGGCGGCAAATACCAGGGGCAGACCGGGGTGACGCTGCCGAAGGCGTGATTTTTTAGGGAATCCCTGATTTATTAGGAGTTTCCTTGGAGATCAGGCGGGAGGGGTTGGCTTTTTCCCCTGATGCGCCTGATCCTCGAACTGCACTGACTCGATCTGCATCTTGAGCCAGCCATCTTCGTCATCGTGTTGCTCCAGAACCACAGGCAGGTAATGAAAATCGACAGCGCACCACACGGTGGTGTTTCTGCTGTCGCCTGTGCGGCGGATCTTTAGCGTGCGCAATGTTCCCATGGCGGTTTTGACCTGTTCTTCGCCCAGGATGACGAACCGGTAATTCTTGATTTTGTCCTTATCTGCGATCAGGTAGTCGAGGGTTTTCCGGCCATTTTGCAGGTCGGTCATGATGGCAAGCTGGTAGCTGAGCTTGTCCTGGATTTTGGGGCGCAGTGGCGTATTCCACGATTTGCTGCTGGTGATGTTGGTGGTGGTGTTTTTTTCCCAGTTGAAGATCTGTTTTATCCATTTGTCGCTTTTCCCGCTACGGCGGCTGAGGTATTCCTGCGGGCGAGGCTGCGCGTTCTGTCCCTCTCCCTCATAGGACCACTCGCTGCGTTCCACGATTTCTTGTTTTACAAATTTTGCGAGCAGCCCGGTAGCGTGCGTGATCGATTGGTAAAGATATACGCCGTCGTTGGCCTTGGACAGGGTGCGGATGTTTTCGCCTAGCGGGATGCCCGCCTTGCTTAAGGTGTAGCGGGCTGTAAAGGGGGGCAGGGGGTCGGCAAAGGCGGCGGAGTAAAGGGGCATGCTCAGCAAGAAGGCCGCGAAGCTCGCCCACAGGCCGTATGCCTTGGTGTTGCGCCCGATATCATTGCGGATCGGCGTGGCGGGTCTGCGGGTTGTTATCGGCATCGGTATAGTCCACTGGCGATGTTAAGGGCGTTCCGTCAAGCACCACCTGATTGTGCTCATGGTCGAGTTGCAGCCGCCCTTGAGCGAACCAGCGTATCGCCAGGGGATAGATGTGATGTTCCTGCATCAGTACCCGTTGCGCAAGTGTTTTGACGTTGTCATCCGGTAATATCGGCACGCGCGCCTGAATAATGACCGGCCCGCCATCCAGTTCATTGGTGACGAAGTGGACGCTGGCGCCGTGCTCCCGCATGCCTGTTCCAAGCGCGCGGTTGTGGGTGTCGAGGCCGGGCAGGGCAGGCAGCAGCGAGGGGTGGATGTTTATCATGCGCCCAAGGTAATGCGTCACGAATCCGGGGCCGAGGATGCGCATGAAACCGGCGAGCACGACCAGTGCCGGTTCGAAGCGGTCGATCATTGTTTGCAGGGCGGCATCAAACGCGTCCCGGCCGGGGAAGGTCTTGTGGTCAAGCACCAGTGCCGGGATGCCCGCTCGCCGGGCGCGTTCCAGGCCAAAGGCGCTGGGGTTGTTGCTGATTACGGCGCGAATCTCGACGGGCAGCGCTTTGCGGGCGGTTTCGTCGATGATAGCCTGGAGATTGCTGCCGTTGCCGGAGATCAGGATGACGATGGGTAACGGAGCGCTTGCATCATGCACGGATCACAACCCGTTCCGCGCCGCTTTGTGCGGCTTCAATCGAACCGATGCGCCACGCTGTTTCGCCCTGCGCATTGAGTATGTCCACCGTGGCGTTGGCGTCGGCTTCCGCCACGCACACGACCATGCCGATGCCGCAGTTGAAAGTGCGGTACATCTCCTGTTCCGCGACATTGCCTTTTTCCTGCAGCCAGTCAAAGATGGGGTGACGCAGCCAGGCGGTTTTGCTAATCACGGCCTGGGTGTTTTCGGGCATCACGCGTGGTAGATTTTCCAGCAGTCCGCCGCCGGTGATGTGGGCGAGGGCATGTACCTGTACCTGCTCGAACAGCTTGAGCAGTGGCTTGACATAGATGCGAGTGGGTTCCAGCAGGGTATCGCCCAGCGTGCGGCCATGAAAATCCTGGGATAGGTCAGCGCCGCTGACAGCGATAACTTTGCGGATCAGGGAATAGCCGTTGGAGTGCGGGCCGCTGGAGGCGATGCCGATCAATGCGTCGCCGGGCTGGACTTTGCTGCCGTCAATGATGTTTTCCTTTTCCACCACGCCGACGCTGAAGCCTGCCAGGTCATAGTCGCCATGGCTGTACATGCCGGGCATTTCGGCGGTCTCCCCGCCTACCAGTGCGGCACCAGCGAGTTCGCAGCCTGCACCGATGCCCTTGATGACGTCCGCCGCCTGGTCGATGCTCAGGTGGCCAGTGGCGTAGTAGTCAAGGAAAAACAGCGGCTCGGCGCCCTGCACTACCAGATCATTGACGCACATCGCCACCAGGTCGATACCGATGGTGTCATGTTTGCCCATTTCTATTGCCAGCTTCAGCTTGGTGCCGACACCGTCGGTAGTGGAGACCAGTACCGGTTTGCGATAGCGGTCGAGAGGCAGTTCAAACAGAGCTCCAAAGCCGCCCAGGCCACCGAGCACGCCGGGGCGGGTGGTGCGTGCGGCAATCGGTTTGATTCTTTTTACCAGGTTGTTGCCGGCCTCGATGTCGACGCCTGCATCGCGGTAGCTCAGGCTGGTTCCATGTTGGGCGGTATCGGATTTCGAGTTCATCAGGGTAATCGCATTATTCTATTCTGTGGGGAAGGTGTATTATAACTATTATACGCGGGGTTATTTTCGGAAGGCATGATTTTTTGAGGATGCGGGTGTCTAATTATAGAGCGTATTTGCGCGGCATGGTTATTGCCCTGTCTGCTTTGTTAAGTAGTGCCACGCCCGGTCTGTTGTCCGCCGCCGAAGTGGAAGGCCTGTATGAGGCCGAGATCCAGGTGGCTGGCCAGGGCAAGGCGGAGCAGGGCGAAGCAATCCGCGCAGCGCTGGCGGAGGTGATGATGAAGGTGACGGGGCGGCGCGGAGTTGCGGCGCTTCCGGCGTTGGCCCCGGTGTTCAAGCGCGCCGATCAGATCGCTCAGCAATACCGCTACCGCCCACTGCCGGAGGATATGGCACGGATCATCCCGGTGGCTCCCTCCGCGGCTCAGCCCCCCGCCAGGCCGGTGGCGGCGGCGAAGGGGCAGGTGTTATGGGTAAGTTTTGATCCTGCCACGGTGAATCAGGCGTTGCGCCAAGCCGGGTTGCCGGTATGGGGGCGGGTGCGCCCGGTGACATTGATCCTGCTGGCGATGGAAGAACAGGATCAGCGCACGGTTTTGCTGGCCGATAGCCGTCCCGAGTTGCAGACGATCCTGGATAATCGCGCGCGCCGCCGTGGTCTGCCGGTGATGCTGCCGCAGGATGCGGAGACGGAGGGTGGCGTGCGCTTTGCCGATGTTTGGAACAATGCGCGGGAGGTGCTGCTCAAGGTGGCAGTACGCGAGCAGACAGCGGCCGTGCTGGCGGGCCGGTTGAGCCTCCGCTCGGGCACTTGGCGGGTGCGCTGGACGCTTTATCAAGGCGGCGGGGAGGCCGTCAACTGGGAGAGTGCCGCCAGTGTGCCGCAGGATGTGCTTGAGGCGGGCATTGATGGCGCGGCGGATGTGCTGGCCAAGAGGTTTGCCCAGGTATTGAGCGACACCGCCAGCACCACTGTGTTGATGACGGTGACGAATATTGCAACGCTCGACGATTATGCGCGGGCGATGAATTACTTGCAGTCTCTGGCCGGCGTAATGGAGGCAGGGGTGGTGCGTGTGAAAGCAGGCAGCGTAACATTCCGTATATTGACTCGCGGTAGCGATACGGGCCTTGCTCAAACCATTGCTTTAGGCAGTGTCCTGAGCGCCGTTGGTTCTGATACCGCTGCGCCGGAGTTGAAATACATCTTATTGCCATGAACCGCCGCGACATCCCGAACATCATCAGCATGGCGCGCATACTGCTCGTGCCGCTGGTGGTGTGGTTACTCATGCGGGAGCGTTTCGCCGAGGCGCTGTTCCTGTTCGCTGTGGCAGGGGCGTCGGATGCGCTGGATGGCTATCTCGCCAAGCATTTCCATTGGACCAGCCGTCTGGGCTCCATTCTGGATCCGCTGGCCGACAAGCTGCTGCTGGTATCATCGTATCTGGTGCTGGGTTGGCTGGGCATCATTCCGGTGTGGCTGGTGGTCGCCGTGATTGTCCGCGACGCGCTGATTCTGTTTGGCGCCATCGCCTACCACTATCTGATTGGCCACGTTGAAATGGCGCCTACCCTAGTGAGCAAGATCAACACCTTCGCCCAGATCGTGCTGGTGCTTGCGCTAGTGATGTCGTTGAGCGTGATGCCGTTGCCTCCGTGGGCTATAGCTGGCATGATTTACTTTGTCCTGGCGACCACCGTATTGAGCGGGCTGGATTATTTTAGAACCTGGACTATCCGGGCGTTACGTGTGCGCTCGGGCCGGCATTGCAGATAACCCAATTGCTGATAAATAAAAATAAATGCCGACGCTGACTGATTCGCAAAAGTGGCTGACGCTCTTAGGTGTCGCGGCTGTTGGCGCGCTGTTGTACCTGCTGGCGCCAGTGCTGACCCCCTTTCTTGTTGCGGCCCTGCTGGCCTATGTTACGGACCCGCTTGCCGACCGGCTTGAGGCGCTGGGATTGTCCCGCACCCTGTCGGTCGTGGTGGTATTTTCCGGGTTGCTGGCGCTGTTGCTGTTGCTAGTGCTGATTGGCGTCCCATTGCTGGCGCATCAGATCGAAATATTGATAAGCAAACTGCCTGGTTACGTCGACTGGCTACAATATACCGCGCTGCCCTGGCTGCAGGCGAAATTGCGGTTTGAGGAGCATTCTCTAGATTTGGATACCTTGAAGCAGGCCATTGCCGAACACTGGCAAACAGCCGGCGGTGTGGTGGCGGGGGTGATGGCCTCCGTGACCCGTTCCGGTTTGACGCTGCTGGGCTGGCTGGTGAATCTGCTGCTGATCCCGGTGGTAACCTTTTACCTGCTGCGTGACTGGGATGTGCTTGTGGTCCGCATCCGGGAATTGCTGCCGCGCACCGCGGAGCCAGTGGTAACCCGTCTGGCGCGTCAGTGCGATGAGGTGCTGGGGGCGTTTTTGCGCGGCCAGCTCATGGTGATGCTGGCGCTGGGGGTGATCTATTCCACAGGACTGTGGCTGGTTGGCCTGGATGTTGCCCTTCTGATTGGCATGGTGGCGGGGCTGCTCAGTTTCGTTCCTTATCTAGGCTTCGCCATCGGCCTGCTGGCGGCGAGCATTGCCGCCCTAGTCCAGTACCAGGATCTATTCCATCTAGTGCTGGTGTTGGCGGTGTTCGGCGTGGGGCAGATGCTGGAAGGTATGGTGCTTACGCCGTGGCTGGTCGGAGACCGGATCGGCCTGCACCCGGTGATGGTGATCTTTGCCGTCATGGCGGGCGGGCAGTTGTTCGGTTTTTTCGGTATCCTGCTGGCGCTGCCGTTCGCCGCTGTGGCCATGGTGTTGCTGCGCCATGCGCACGAGCGTTATATGCACAGCCGGATCTATGACGCCGGGAATGGCGGCTCTTAGACAGTGTCGTCACGAGATTAGTGATAAAGTGCGCACTGCATCGTATCTTAGGGCGGAACCATGACTGAAAGCGCAAGGCGACACGACTTAT
>LNFM01006690.1_pt1 | contig 18765 bp, 8 predicted proteins | sample 596031 | NCBI WGS metagenome assembly LNFM01 (sample SAMN04254537, study PRJNA301005) | activated carbon metagenome | isolation source: dual media filters at the Ann Arbor, Michigan drinking water treatment plant | place: USA: Ann Arbor | reverse complement strand
GGGTAAAGAGCAGCCAGCGAAAAAACGTTCCCCAATCAGTACGGGTCAGCCCGGATGGCGCAGAGTTTAGTGAAGGTGTCGAAGCCAGGTTTGTGAACAGTCCGTTCCGGTTCTGCCTCAGTTGTGGTGTTGCCTACGGCGGACGGCAAAAATCCGACTTCGCAAAACTTTCCTCGCTCAGTTCCGAAGGACGATCCACGGCCACAACGATCCTGAGCTTGTCGGTAATTCGAGGGCTGAAGAATGAAGCGTCACTGCATGATCGCGCGCGAAAGCTTTTGAGCTTTACCGACAACCGCCAGGATGCATCACTCCAGGCAGGCCACTTCAATGACTTCGTGGAAGTGGGGTTGCTACGAGCGGCCCTGTATAAGGCTGCCGCATCGGTTGGAGCCGGGGGAATCCCCCACGATGAGTTACCCGAGCGCGTGTTCAAGGCGCTAGATCTTCCATTGGACTTGTATGCCAAAGATCCGGCCGTCCGGTTCCAGGCACTGAAGGATACCCAGAGCGCATTCCGGACTGTGCTCGGCTATCGGCTCTATCGGGACCTAAAACGAGGATGGCGAATCACGCTACCCAACTTGGAGCAGTGCGGCCTTTTGGAAATTCAATACCAGTCGCTTGAAGAGCTCTGTCAGTCCGAATCCGACTGGCGAGACTGCCACGCAAATCTGGTAAGCGCCAATCCCGACACACGGCAGCGGATCGCTAAGGCATTGCTCGATCACATGCGCCGCGAACTGTCGATTCAAGTTGATTATCTTGATTCCGCCTACCAAGAGCGAATACGGCAGCAGAGCAGTCAACATCTTCGGGAGCCGTGGGCAGTCGATGAAAGCGAACAACTGGAGCACGCGGCAGTTCTATTTCCGAGGTCGTCTGGAGGCGACCACGACGACTACGGCGGGAACTTGTACATGTCCGCGCGCAGCGGATTCGGCCAGTTCCTCCGGCGCGGTACGACGTTTCCGAACTCCGCGAACCTTTCGCTCGCTGACACGGAACCCGTTATCCGTCAGATACTCGAAAAACTCCGTCTTGCTGGCATCGTGAAGCAGGTGATGGAACCTCGCAACGCTGACGATGTACCTGGATATCAACTATCGGCGTCGGCATTACTTTGGGTTGCAGGCGACGGCTCCAAGTCCATCCACGATCCGATTCGGATACCGTACATGCCAACGGATGGTGGGCGAACCAATCCGTTCTTCGTCAAGTTCTATCGTGAAGTCGCGCAAACGGCGCTCGGGCTCGAAGCGCGCGAGCATACGGCGCAAGTGCCCATCGATCTTCGCATCGACAGAGAGCAGCGGTTCGCAGAAGGAAAACTCCCCCTGCTCTTTTGTAGTCCCACGATGGAATTGGGCGTCGATATTCGGGAGCTTAATGCGGTCAATCTCAGAAACGTGCCGCCGACACCCGCAAACTATGCTCAACGGAGCGGGCGAGCGGGCCGAAGTGGCCAGCCAGCCATCGTTATTTCCTATTGCTCCACCGGCAGCTCGCACGACCAGTACTTTTTCAAGCGCCCAAGTCTTATGGTTGCTGGGGCGGTGACGCCGCCTCGGTTGGACCTCTCAAACGAGGACTTGGTTCGAGCACACGTACACGCAATTTGGCTGTCAGAATCGCGTCTTCACTTGGGAAGGACGCTCAAAGATCTTCTCGATCTTGCGGGCGACGATCCAGGTCTTGAATTGTTGCCGAGCATCGAGGATGCCCTCAATAACGAATCGGCGAGAACGAAAGCCAAGGCGCGCTGTCGGGCCGTGCTTGCGGACTGCGAGACGGAACTCGGCTTTGCCGATGGTGATCTCGACCGATGGCTTGAGACGGCGTTTTCGCAGATCCGTCTCAACTTTGTCGAGGCTTGCCGACGATGGAAGGACCTGTACATGGCCGCGCACACGCAGGCACGCCTACAGAGCAAGATCATTCTGGACGCGACACGAAGCGTGGAAGAGAAACGTCAAGCAGAGCGATTGCGGCGTGAGGCGGAAGACCAGGTACGGTTGCTCACCGAAGCGGACAATGTGGTTCAATCCGATTTCTACAGCTACCGTTATTTCGCAAGTGAGGGCTTCCTGCCCGGATACAGCTTTCCTCGTCTGCCGCTATCCGCTTTCGTTCCCGGACGCCGCCAGACCAAAAACCGGGAAGAGTATCTCTCTCGCCCAAGGTTCCTTGCCATCTCCGAGTTCGGCCCACGAGCTGTCGTGTACCATGAAGGGTCTCGCTATCGGATCAACCGTGTCATTTTGCCGGTTGGCGAAAATCAGGAACTAGCGACACGCCGAGCGAAGCAATGCGAAGTCTGCGGCTATCTGCATCCGATTGCCACCGGAGATGGCGTCGATCTTTGCGAGCGATGCAAGAGCCCGCTGGGCTTGCCGTTGCAGTCGTTGTTCCGGCTTCAAAACGTCACCACTAAGCGGACGGACCGCATCAACTCTGATGAGGAGGAGCGCCTACGGCAGGGGTTCGAGTTGCGAACAGCCGTGCGGTTCACCGAAAGCGCGGGTCGGCCTACTCACCGGGTAGCTAGCGTTGAGCGCAACGGGGAAGTACTCGCTCGCCTCGACTACGGATCGGCCGCGACCATCTGGCGAATCAATCTAGGATGGCGACGACGCAAACAGCGCAACCTCTTTGGCTTCAACCTCGATACGGAGCGCGGCTACTGGGCCACAAACGACCTCGCCAATGATGATGACCCCAGCGACCCGATGTCGGCGCGCGTGACTCGCGTGATCCCGTTTGTGGAAGACCGCCGGAATTGCCTTGTCATGGAGCCAACGAATACGCTTCCCGATGACGTGATGGCTTCTCTCGGTGCCGCGTTCAAGTCGGCGATTCAGATTCGGTATCAACTTGAAGACAGCGAGCTCGCCGTGGAACCGCTGCCCGACTCTAAGAATCGTCGCGTATTGCTTTTCTACGAGTCTGCCGAGGGTGGAGCCGGTGTGCTTCGCAGCATCTTGGATGACCCCGCAGCAATTCAAGAAATAGCCAAGAAGGCGCTGGATATTTGCCACTTCGATCCCAAGACGGGCGACGATTTGAAGCGAGGTCCGCGAGCGAAGGAAGATTGCGAGGCCGCCTGCTACGACTGCCTGATGAGTTACGGTAATCAGGGCGATCACAAGATGCTTGATCGCAAACGAATCAAAGACCTCTTGTTGTTGCTTGCCGGTGCGCATGTCAGCGCTTCTCCGGCTCAACATTCACGGAAGGATCATCTGACGGAGCTATCCAATTTGGCGGACAGCGAGTTGGAGCGCCGATGGATTGGATTCCTGGAGAAAGGCAACCTCCGGCTGCCTTCGAAAGCCCAGCCTCTGGTGGAAGCGTGCAGGACGCGACCGGATTTCCTCTACGAAGATTCGTTATCGGCGATCTATGTGGACGGTCCGCCGCATCAGTTTGCAGATCGGCATGCACGGGATCGCGTTCAGACAGAATGTATGGAGGATCTCGGCTACACCGTCATCCGCTTTGGTCATGACGACAACTGGACTGAAATCGTGGCTCGCTATCCAAATGTCTTTGGGAGAATCGCTTGAGCTTCGCTGTTGGTTCGCTTGTCAAAGCGCGCGGGCGTGAGTGGGTCGTTCTACCTGAATCCGAAGACTTGCTGCTGATGCTTCGCCCTTTGGGAGGCACGGATGAAGAAGTCGCCGGAATCTACCTTCCCCTTGAAACTGTAGAAGCTGCTACATTCGCGCTGCCCGACCCGACTCGCCTGGGCGATCATCGCTCGTGCCGACTTCTTAGGGACGCCGTTCGTCTGGGTTTCCGCGCAAGCGCTGGGCCATTTCGATCTTTCGCGCGGCTGGGAATCGAACCCAGGCCTTACCAGCTCGTGCCGCTGCTCATGGCGCTCAAGCTTGATCCGGTCCGGCTACTGATCGCAGATGACGTTGGTATCGGAAAAACTGTCGAGGCGTGCCTTATCGCGCGCGAGTTGTTGGATCGCGGCGAAATTCGGAGAATCGCCATCTTGTGCCCTCCGCAACTTGCAGAGCAATGGCAGACTGAGCTTCGCGATAAATTCCACATTGACGCCGAACTCGTGCTTCCCAGTACCGCGCCTCGGCTCGAAAGGCACTGCCGCGTTGGCGAGTCTCTGTTCGATATTTATCCGTTTGTCGTCGTTTCGACCGACTTCATAAAAAGTGACCGCAGACGGCTCGATTTCCTGCGTGCATGCCCTGAGATGGTGATCGTTGACGAGGCCCACACGTGCGCATACAGCGGTGAAGGAGGCAGCGGACGCCACCAGCGTCACGAGCTCGTGAAGGGTTTAGCCACGTCGGGTAAGGCGCGGCACATTATTCTGGTGACCGCCACTCCTCATTCGGGGAACGAGCAATCCTTCCGCTCACTTCTCGGTCTGCTAGATTCCGGTTTCGGTGATTTGCCCGAAGACTTGGGAGGCAAACACAACGAGTCGCTGCGCCGGAAATTGGCCGGCCATCTGGTCCAACGTCGCCGTGCGGACATCCGTCACTTCCTCAAGTCCGAAACGCCCTTTCCTGATCGCGAAGAAGCCGAACACGGCTACAAGCTCCATGATGATTACCGTCGTCTTTTCGCAAGAGTGCTGGAATACGCGAAAGAGACGGTCTGCGAAAAGGGTGAGTCCCGTCACCGGCAGCGTGTGCAATGGTGGTCGGCTCTTGCGTTGCTACGCGCGCTTGCTTCGAGCCCCGCCGCCGCCGCTGCCACGCTTAGAACCCGTGCTGCGACGCTAGCCACCGAAACAGTTGAAGAGGCCGATGACCTGGGACGCCGCACTGTACTCGATCTCTTGGACGACGTAGCAGCGGAGGCGGTAGACATTACGCCCGGAGGCGACGCGGAACTGGGTGAAGGCGAAGACGCTCGCCTTCGGCGTCGTTTGCTCGACATGGCACGACAGGCCGAATCGCTTCAGGGCAAGAAAGACAACAAACTTCAGACCGCTAGCACGATGATTGCGGGGCTCCTGAAGGAGGGCTTTCGGCCCATCATCTTCTGCCGGTTCATCGCGACAGCCGAGTATGTCGCCGCCGCATTGCGCCAGGACCTTCCTAAAGATGTTGCCGTCGTCGCCGTCACGAGCGAGCTTGCGCCAACGGAACGTGAAGCTCGGATCAATCAACTTGCCGAAACGCCGAAACACGTGTTGATCGCGACGGACTGTCTATCGGAAGGCATCAACCTTCAACGGGATTTTAATGCGGTGGTGCATTACGATCTAAGTTGGAACCCGACTCGACACGAGCAGCGGGAGGGACGCGTTGACCGTTACGGACAGCCGAGCACTAAGGTGAGGGTTGTTACCTATTACGGTCTCGACAACCAAATCGATGGCATCGTTCTCGACGTGCTTCTTCGGAAGCATAAGAAAATCCGCAGTTCATTGGGAATCTCCGTTCCTATACCCGTCGATACCGAGAAGATCGTCGAGGCGGTTTTTGAGGGCCTGCTGCTACGCAGCAAACCAGGCACTGCTGAGCAGCTCTATCTCGACTTCGAAGACTACTTCCGCCCCGCTAAGGAAGACCTTTTCGCCAAATGGGACATGAGCGCTGAACGAGAAAAGCGCTCGCGCACGATGTTCTCCCAAGAAGGCTTGAGTGCGAGTGTAGAAGAGGTTGAGCGCGAATTGGCAGACGTGCGCAGAGCCATCGGTTCTGGCATCGACGTTTCCACGTTCACGAAAGAAGCCCTTTTGGCGCACGGTGCAGTAGTCGCTCAGAACGGTGTCGTAAAGGTCGATCTCGCGGAAATTCCCCGCGGCTTGCGCGATGCACTTACAGTTGACCGCCATTTGCTCGTGCGATTTGAACCCCCCACAAAGGCTGGTGAGCTTCTTTTGACTCGGACTCATCCGATTGTCGAAGGATTAGCAAGCTTTCTGCTGGACACCGCGCTCGACACACAGCTCGACAGCGTTGCCCGCCGTTGTGGCACCATCCGGACGCGTGGGGTCACCCGCCGGACAACCGTGCTGCTCCTTCGGTTGCGTTACCACATCATTACTCGGCAAGGCGATCAGGAACACCCGCTTCTTGCAGAGGATTGCATGACCGTGGCGTTTGAGGGTTCGCCTGGCAATCCGACTTGGCTCGACCGCATTAGCGCCGAAGCGCTTCTTGCCACGACGCCCGATGCGAACATACAGCCCGATCAGGCCGCAGAGTTCATTCGGAAGGTGAATCAGGACTTTGAGCTTTTGACTCCGCGCCTCAGCGACGTTGCGCGAGAGAGGGGCGACGAGCTTCTCGCCGCACATACGCGTGTGCGAACTGCGGCGCGCCTCCAGGGCGTCCGGCATCGCGTGGAAGCCCAGCTTCCTCCAGACGTCCTTGGCGTATTCGTTTACTTGCCCGCGCTGCCTGATGCTGGAAAGGGTCAAACCCAATAATGGCGTCTAAGAGTCGCGATCTCTTTCTCACGATTCGCTCTGAAGGAGCCATCCTTCCGCCAGACCTTCTCCAGAGGATTGTCTCAGGCGACCGTGAACTAGACGGCTTGAAGCCCGACGACTACCACCTACCTAAAAGCGAAAAGCTCAACGAGGCAACGAGTCGATCGTGGAATCGATTGCTCGGCGCGTGGTCCTCGTTCCGACCCGCCGCTGAGAAGTTACCCGAATCAGAATTAGGAACCGCGCTGACACGTGAGCGTTGGCTTCTCCCGCTGTTTCAGGAGCTAGGATACGGCAGGCTTCTTACAGCGAAGACCATCGAGGCCGACGGCAAGTCCTACACTATCTCGCACGGCTGGAACCGCACGCCGATCCATCTACTGGGGTGCCGTGTGGATCTTGACCGGCCGCAACAGCGGACGGCAACGACGAATCGCAGCAGTCCTCATAGCCTCTTGCAAGAGACCTTGAACCGTTCCAAAGATCATTTGTGGGGCTTCGTCACGAACGGCGTCAAGTTCAGAGTGCTTCGGGACAACGCAAGCCTGACGCGTCAGGCCTACGTCGAATTCGATCTTGAGGCCATGATGCTCGGCGAGAACTATGCCGACTTCGTGCTTCTCTGGCTGCTCTGTCATCAGTCGCGCGTCGAAGCTGAAAACCCCAACGACTGCTGGTTAGAAAAATGGTCACAGTCATCGAAGGAGCGCGGCGTCCGGGCACTGGAACACCTACGTCGTGGCGTCGAGCAGGCCATTACGGCCTTGGGTCGTGGATTCCTGGTCTGCCAAACAAACCGAAAGCTACGCGATCATCTGCGGACCGGAACTCTTGATCCTCAGGACTACTACCGGCAATTGCTGCGCCTTGTGTACCGGCTACTGTTTCTGTTCTCCGCCGAAGACCGTGGCTTGCTTCTCATGCCGGGTGACGCACATGCTGCCGCACGAGAGCGCTACCTCGCGCATTATTCTACGATTCGCCTTCGCCGCATGGCCGAGCGCCGAACAGGCACGAGGCACACGGATTTGTTTGCGTCGCTCCGACTGAGTATGGGCAAGCTCGGACTGGATTCCGGCTGTCCCGAGCTTGCCCTTCCCGCGCTGGGGAGCTTTCTGTTTTCTGCCAAGGCCTTGCCGGATCTGGAGCATTGCGACCTCTCGAATTTCGATTTGTCGGAGGCGCTTCGCGCCCTCGCAGTTACAGTATCGAATGGTGTGCGTCGTCCGGTGGACTACAAGAACCTGGGCGCGGAGGAACTGGGAAGTGTCTACGAATCGTTGCTGGAACTTCACCCCCGTGTGAATCTTGACGCCGCCTCGTTTGAACTCAATGTCGCGAGTGGCCACGAGCGTAAGACGACAGGTTCTTACTACACGCCTACCAGCCTGATCGATTGCCTGCTGGACTCAGCGCTTGAACCCGTTCTAAATGAAGCCGCCCGAAAACCGGAACCCGAGAAGGCAATCCTCGGATTGAAGGTGGTGGACCCGGCTTGCGGCAGTGGCCACTTTCTGATTGCAGCCGCCCATCGCATCGCCAAGCGGCTTGCCACTGCCCGCACCGGAGACGAGGAGCCATCGCCAGAGGCGGTGAGAACCGCTTTGCGCGACGTCATTGGGCACTGCATCTACGGCGTGGACATCAACCCAATGGCCGTCGAGCTCTGCAAGGTCAACCTTTGGATGGAGGCGCTTGAGCCGGGTAAGCCTCTTTCCTTCCTCGAAAATAGAGTTCAGTGCGGGAACGCTCTCGTGGGCACCACGCCTGCACTATTAAATGACGGAATCCCTGAGGCGGCATTCTCGCCGATGGACGGCGACACCCGTGAGGCGTGTAACAAATGGAAGAAGGTAAATAAGGCAGAGCGGACCTCCCGCGAGCGGAAGCAAGGGCGCTTTGCATTTGACGCCCCGTGGATGAGGCTCGGCAGGCTGGCTGAGACCTTTCTGGCTGTCGATCACGTGGGCGACGAATCTATCGAGCAGATCCACCAGAAAGAAATGCTGTATGAGCAGGCCGTGCGGTCAGGAGATTACCTGGACGGGCGCTTCCTAGCGGATGCTTGGTGCGCTGCCTTCGTGTGGAAAAAGTCAAGCCTGACGGAGTTTCCTATCACGGAGGATATCTTCCGACATATCGAACAGAATCCTACAGCGTTCTACAGTGACAAGCGAGGAATGAGCGAAGAGGTTCGTCGCCTCGCTCATGTATTCAACTTTCTGCACTGGCATCTTTCCTTCCCTGATGTGTTTCAACCGACAAATGACGCAACTACAGACCGTCGACTAGCCGGCTGGACCGGTGGGTTTGACGTCGTCCTCGGGAATCCCCCTTGGGTGCGTCAGGAGTTGCTCAAGTCGGTAAAACCGCTGTTTAGCAACTTCAGAACATTTTGCAGCACGGTGGACTCTTCGGTTCTGTTCCTTGAGCGGGCTGTCCAGATCTGCAAGGTCGGCGGCATGATCGGGCTACTCACGCCAAACAAGTGGTTTCGGGCAGCCTACGGAACGCAGCTTCGGGAGTTTTTGCGTGAGCACACCCGCGTACACCTCCTAATCGATTTTGGACATTCTCATAATCTCTTCCCCGACCAAGACACATTTCCTGCCGCTAGTGTTATTGAACCAACAAGGAGCCGTCTAGCTGACGATGAAGTTTTGAGGTTCGTGCGAGCTCACGACAGCGACCGTCGCGACAGTGATCTCGCGACTCTGATATCAACCCACTTTAAAGTCGTACCCCACGCGGACTTGCGGGAAGAGCGCTGGCAATTGGAGGATGGAGCACAGAGCGCTTTGCTCGACAGGCTGATGAAGGCGGGGCAGCGCCTAGCCGACCATTTAGGAGCCATGCCACTGAGCGGGCTCAAGACAGGTCTTAATGAGGCGTACTACGTCTCGACTCCGCTCCGGAATTCAATGGTAGAGGAAGACCCGAACTGCACTTCGTTGATCAGGCCGTTTCTTCGAGGCCGCGACATCAAGCGTTGGAACAGCCAATGGGCAGACCAGTGGCACATCGTCATTGCGTCAAGCCACAATCACAAGTGGCCTTGGTCCGACGCTTCTGATGAAGAACAAGCTGAGCGCATATTCGCAAGTGCCTACCCCGCGGTACACAGGCATCTCAAGACCTACGAAGCGAAGCTGCGTGGGCGATCTGACAAGGGAGTGTTCTGGTGGGAGTTGCGCTCTTGTGATTACTACCAAGCGTTTGAGGAACCCAAGATCGTGGTGCAGTGCATCGCGTACTTCTCCAGGTTCGCGATCGACACCCACGGTCATATAGTCAACAATAAAGTGCTATTTCTCCCGAGCGGGGATTTGTATCTTCTAGGGATTCTCAATTCACGGATTTCATGGTGGGTCATCAATCGAACCTTTCAGCACATGAAGGATGACGGCCTCAGCATCGACGTTCAGTTCTTACTGGCGTTGCCGATCCCAACAGTCCAAGAGGGTCTCCGAGAGGCGATCGCTTCGAAGGTTCGCTCATTAGTTGACGGAACGGCATCGACCGGTGCTGCGATTGAAGTTGACCTCAATCAGCTCGTTGAGATGGCTTTTGGGTTGAGTGCCGAGGAGCGACAGATCTTGGAGACGTCACTCCCGGCGCGTGATCCCATTGTTACCCTCGCCGTTGCTGAGGCGACGTCAGCCGAGGCCGAGGATAGGTTCAGTGATGATTCAGTGGTTGTCGATCCAGGCCGGCTAGTCGGCTCGGAGGGGCAGCAGCAGCGAGGCATACCGTTGCATACAGCTGCAGCCGAAGCGTGGGGCACACCGCTCGGACTGACCCTTGACAACTTGGCGCTACTTTCGCTAGTTGAGGTAATGCGAGCATTTGGCGGAGAGGCTTCGCAAATTCAAGTGCGACTCGCAGCGACTCTTGTTCGGAGACCCGCGCATGCGTTGGCATTTCTCGAAGGTGAACAGGCACGCGATTGGGTGCGGGCTATTGGCAATGAAGCTCGCCCGCTTCCTGCGAATGTTTTTAACATCAGCCACTTTCAGAAGAATTCGGTCGATCTGGCATGGTCAAGCGCCGTCGCCACGTTGGCGGCGACAGGAGCTTTGAAGGCTGCGGGTGATCGTTGGATAATTGGAAGCAACTTCCCGTTGTCATCCGGGGAACCATGGATTGTTGGTCGAGCAGCATTCGCGGTCGATCTCGTGTCGAAATTGGCCAGCGAAGAAGCCGAACAGAAAATGGCTTCGTTCATAAGGAGTGTCGCGGATGGCACAGCGGCAAGGCGAGCTATTTCCTGAACCAATAGTTGCGATTCATCCCGACTTGACTCGATGCGAACCGCGTCTATGGGTCCGCAGACTCATGATTTGGGAAGACCCGGAAAAGCTGATCCGCGACATAAGACTTCGGCGTGGGCTCAACGTGATCTGGTCGCCTGATCCTGGGACAGCGACAGCCACTGTCGGGCGCGGTGATGGCAGTGGGCACGGGGCTGGGAAAACGCTCTTCTGCCGGTTGCTCCGGTACTGCTTGGGTGAAGACACGTTTGCGAACGACGATTTGCGGCGAAGCATTGCGGAGCATCTTCCTAACGGACTCGTCGGTGCGGAGGTGATGATTGACGCACAATTGTGGTCCGTTATTCGTCCTATCGGAACCACGCGACGACAAATCGTTCGGCAAGACACGACTCTCGATGAGCTGGTGATGTCCAAAGATCCGAGTACCGGCGTTCAGCCAATGTTGGATGCGCTGAGCACGCTCGTTACGCCCAGCGAGGGCGAGCTCTTCATCCCCAGTACTCGCGCACACGCAGACTGGCTGTTTGTCCTGGCCTGGCTTACGCGTGACCAGGAATGCAGGTACGATCACATCCTGGATTGGCGCCATGCGCGCGCAGATACCAGGTCTCCTGTCCTCGCGACATCGGTAGATCAGAGAGTCTCGTCGATACGTTCTTTCTTGGGCGTTCTGGATCAAGCAGAACTCGAATTAAAGGATGAACGCGAGGGGCTGGCCGAGACTCGGCGATCTCTGGAGCGAGATCAGACGTACTACCGGCGAAACATTGAGCAACTGCGTACGACACTCTCGACGGCGCTTGGAAGTTCGCTCGATACGACGGCGGGCGGGGAAATAGAACTGGTCAGGTGGCGGACAGAGGCAGCTTCAAACTTGGCGAAGGAAAATAACACCCTCGATCTATCGGTGCAGCAGTCGGCTCTCGCGGCAGCGCGGAAAGAGCGGGACAGTATTCTCAGCGAACGCGCCGTGATTGATGGGAAGCTACGACAATCCGAAGGATTGTTGGAAGTACATTTGGACCAGCTCGGTGTCCTGAGAGGTGAACGATCAAACTTGAGCGCCGCTGACATACGCGCCAAGCTTGGGGCGTTTTGCCCCGTTTGTCTGGTTCCAATTGATCGCGCTCTCGCACAGGGATGCGGGTTGTCGCACATCTTGCCGAATCCTGCGGCAATCGCAGAACAACGGACGTCTCTAGCGGAGCAGATGCGCGATCAGAACGCGATCATCGAGTCCTTTAAGGCCGATGTCGCCGCGAACAAACTAGAGTCGGCGCGATTGCTGAATCGGCAGTCGGAACTGGACCAGCAGATTGCGACGCTGGAGAATCAGATCGACGAAGTATCAATGAAGAGTCGCCAGAAATGGACTGAAAAGCGACGGTTGGTCGAGCGGGTATCGGAATTGGAAAGAGCCTATGATTCGCTGACTAAAACAGGCCAGGCCCAAGCAGCATTGGAGCTCAAGGACGAGACTCTCAAGAATCGCCAAGCAGCGATGCGCGCCACCCACCGGGAAGTCCTGCAAAGGTTCGATGAACTGTTCAGCTACGTTTGCCGAGGTGTGCTCGGCAATGGTGTGACAGCGACGGTTTCGCTGAGCGGTACCGGAATTCAGGCCGACGTGGAGGTCGGCGGTATGGCGATGGAGTCGTTGAAGGCCATCGCTTTCGATTTAGCGGCGATGCTCATGAGCGTTGAAGGCCGAACGGCAATGCCGACCTTCCTCATGCACGACAGTCCGCGGGAAGCCGATCTCGGTGCGTCGATTTACTACCGGTGGTTCAAGTTGATCGCCAGCCTGGAGGCACTTGCCGGGGAGCCGCCATTTCAGTATGTGATTACCTCCACGTCGGAGCCTCCGCCGGAATTGGCAGGGGAGCCGTTTCTGGTTGCACAATTGCATGGCGGCAGTCCGAGCGAACGAATTCTCCGAATAGACGTTTAGGCGAGGATTTAACACGACCTAACGGCGTATCAACATCGCTTCTTCTTAATGACGTCAAAGGACGCCCACAAAAGATCTACGATGCTCATTCCATGCGACGCTGAATGCCTACTCTCCGCGACAATCTTGTCGCTCCACAGTTCATTCGTTCATTCGAAGCCAAGGCGTGAAGCGCGAAGGGCGGGCGGGCCATTGACTTGACGGTTGCTTCGCGCACACTTACTCATCTGAAAAGCTGTGCGGCGAGTGTAAGCAGGTGGCCCTCCACGGCGTTCTTGGACCGGCAGTCGGAGCGACGCCATCGGAAGATGATTGCCTTGCTGGCAAGGAACGCGGCAAACTGAGTTAGGCGCAGCACGGGTTCATCAACCTTTCGTTGACCGATCAACTGAAGGAGGAGAGAATCCAGGAATTCGGCATGTTGGGGAGACATCGGTACAGGCGACGCATAGATCGTTCGCAATGATGGCAGAGACGTAAAGAGCGTGCAAACGCCAGTCGGCGTTCCCGCGTTGCATGCAACGAGAAGCAGATGCTCTGGTGCGAGGGGTTGAAGCCACATGGCCAGTTGACTCCAATCGCAAAAACCCTCGGACGTCAGCTTAATGCCAGTGTGATTGCCGTGAGCAATGATGACGACCGCACGGTAGCGAGTATTGCCTTCGACGAGTTCCCCCATTCGACTCGCAAGATCAGATAGGCTGTCGGTAGCCGCCAGGGCAATCTGCTTGTCCGAGTGAAGGCGTGAAAGGCGTGCGTGCCAATTTGCACCAATAGCCAGCGATTGAGTTCTAAGCATGCTGGTTTGGCATTCGAGGAAGAGCAAGTGAGCAGCAGGCCTGCGTCGGGGCTTGGCAACACTCTTCTTACGTGATCGTGCGGGCATTGAATCGCCTCCAATTGTGTCAGAACTCAGTGGATCACGGTGCCGGTTCAAATGAAGTATGCACCCCCAGCTTCCTGCTCAATCTTTAAGACGTCGATGTGGTGGAGCAGCTACGCCGAAACGTAGCCAGGGTTCATGTGTGCAAAGTCGTACGGGTGCGGCACGGTGGACCTTTGATCCAAGGCCTGAAGGTCAATGTCCAGCAGTTCGTGTACGGGACCACCATGAAGAAGTCGCAACACTTCGGAAAGGGCGAAGCAAGCGGCCACTGCGCCAACGAACGGCGCCCCGACCGCCTTTCCAGCCAGAAGCGTTACGCCACATCTATCGAGCGTGGCGTCCTCAAGCAGATTCTGATACGCGGGGCGCATTTCGAGTTGCTCGGCGTGATCGACCGAGTTCCACATAGACGAAGACGATCGGGGACCCGGCAAAGTATGAAGGCGCATCGCCCGAAAGTCACGGTAACCGCGGCCAAGCCCTGCCTCAACGACGAGATCAAACCCGACTTGGTCAAGAGACTGTCTGGCCACAGCATTGTCGACCCCGCACAACGCCACGGCGGGTTCACTGGGCTGCCGCCGAAAATCAGCCTTGAACTCCCGCTCTTGAATGAGCGTACTGAATCCGCGCCTATCCGCCCACGCTGCCATGGCACGAGTCTTCTTCTGGCCGATTAGTGCCCCATCGGTGAGTACCGATGTGCTTTCGCTCGCGGGCGTAATGACGTCGGTATCTTGCAATACCAACGAAAGGTCTGAGGGATTTGGATATGGAAGCAGGCCTAGCCCCCACAAGTAGGCTTGTCCCAGATGACCTAGGCCGATTAGCCAGAGCCGCGATGGAAGATATAGTAACTCCGGCTCATCCGTAGCCTGGTTTGTCCAATCAAGCGACGAGGGACGCCAAAGCGAGAGCCCACTTGACCGTCGTCCGAAGACAGGATTCCCGCTACGCACGAAGGAGAATGCCTCATTCACCGCAAGTGCCGCTGCAAGCATCGGGGCGAGCGGCACTGTATGTTCGTTGTCAACGCGGACGGGAGAATATGCGGGCAGGATGCCACCTCGCCATCCGCCGAAAACGGCACGAACGTTGAACTGGGAAGAACGTTCTTTCGGCAGGGTGCCGATAGTAACGAGGGGATCATCGGGACGAGACTCGGCAACCCGTGCGCCCAATCGTTCGACGGCTTCGCCGAGGGTGTTGCCGAGAGGCAGCGGGACCACAGAGGGCACACTGGAAGGACAATTGACCTGAACTCCGCCGAGGAAGACTCTTCGGGCAAGAGCGACGCCGGTTAAGAGTGCCGCCTGGCAGTTTGGGTTCTGTGCATCATCATCACTGATCTCAAAGCTAAGACGAAATCGCCTGAACATATCCGCCGCTTCGGAAAGGCTTGTCGCCGCGCCGCTATCGATGGCCTCTTTTACGAGCCGGTGTAGACTTTCTGCTGCTGAATATTGGGCCATAGTTCACCCCCTACAAGCCGATTTGAAAATAGGCGCTACGACTCGCCGGGGGAACACGCCGCCATTGCTTTGCGCCTTCGTAGAGATAGATTCCAATGTCAATGCGGCGCAGCGGTGGCGCGCCGAAGTCGGGCAGAATGAGCGCCACGTGACCGGCACGGGAGATCATTGGATTCGACTGATCTGATTCACTCTGTTCGCAGTCAGCGGGATGCGTGTGCACATCAGCGACAACCGAAAGGTTGCGACGTTTGCAAAGATCCCACAGCCCGCCAAAATATCGACCGTCGAACCGAATGATCCCGGTGTCCAGGCATCCTGGGTCGAGGTCATCATAGAGCACGAAGGTACGAATGCGCGCGACGCCGTTTTGACGATGCCCGAGGAGAAATGCGCCGCTCTCGCGGCTTCGTTCATGCCCGCGCTCCCGTAGGCTGCTCACCAAGCGGTTCCAAACCCACCAGGAGCACGAGAGTTTATGCTGCGGCGCTAAGAGGCGGAGTATAGTCTCGGCAATTGAGAAGTTCATGTACAAGCTCCAGGTATTGAACGATGCCCTCATTCGGATTCCAAATTTTGGACGGCACCTCATGCCGCCAGTTATCATGCCCAGCGATGCTTTCGCGGTCACAAGGCAGGTAGAGCGCGCTGCCACCTTTCCAATCGGGACGGAACACCGAACCGAGACGTCCACCTTGGCTGCGCGGCCACTGATCAAACGCAAGGATAGTGTTTCGGACGACATCCCACGGCCCTCCCGTGGGTGGGTCCTGAGGATAACCGGCGCAATGAAACCGCAAGGTGAAGGTGCGCCCATCCCTGGCGGTGACCTTGATATGAGCGTAAGGCCAAGCCACATTCAGTACCTGCCAGCGCTTCTCCACCACAGCGAGGCAGAACCGGGGCTTTCCCGTGTCCGCCTGGAACGCACGCTCGTCTGGAGCCATCACTGTGCCGTCCTTGCCGAAGCCCCGTTGATCCGCTGGTCGGGCACCAGATCAAAGGCAATGGAGCATTTTGGACAGGAAACGAGCGAGCCCAAGTGCGTGCCAGGCACAGGCCGGTCGTGCGTTCCGACAATTTGCAGCATATGCTCGCCCGCTTCGGCCTCGCTCATCTTGAACTTGTGCACGGCGGCCCAGTGCTTGACGCGTGCAATCGTCGTACCCGGAGCAAAACGATGGTGGACGGTCTCGCCGTTGAAGCTGACGGCCACTTCGACGTGGCGGCAGCGGTGAACGTGCACCTTGACACCTGCATGGCCGCAATGGCCCGACACGGGAAGGCATTCGTCCACCGACTCGTCGGCGTCCTCCAGAAAGAGAATTACCTCGGTCGAGAGTCCATGCTTCTCGATGAGTATTGCCTTGAGTTCACCAAGGGTGCGTGCAAGGTCAATCTCGATGTGCTGAATGTCGGACAAAGATTCGCCCTGATAGAAAACATCTGTAACTGGCATAAGGTTGTACCTCCCGAGTGACAGTGTGGGTTCGGCATCATTGCCTCTCTCTGTCCCTCTACTTTCTTAATGGAGGTCGCGAGTCAGAACCGGAAAGGAATACGCGGAATAGTCACTCAGGCGCGCGTGAGTGGACCTTTGGGTATAGCGTTGCACACGAAGAAGTGCGGGCAACGTGGACAAGTGACTGCATCGGTTTCCGTCGGGAAGAAACCATTCGAAATGCTCTTGAGCATGGCGTCACTGGTCGCTTTGCGGTTTTGCAGCTTTTGCGCCGTGATGGTGACCGTCTCCACCGTGTGGTCTGTGAGGTGAAGTGCCTCAAGCACAAAGCCGACACCGAAGTGCGACTGCCCAGCTAGCTGATAGAGGGTGTAATCGAGACGGTCGTATTCATCGGTCCGCTTCTTCCCAGTATTAACTTTGCGCAACATCACCGTGCCGTTGGGAAGTTCGGCGAACTCGTGGGGCTTCACGATCACCCGTCCGTTTGGAAAGTCGATCGCCAGCGGCTCTGAATTACGGAAGCGGCGATTCGCGCCGGACTTAACCAGTGACGCAATCAATTGCGATGCCAACTTCCGGTAATCGTCGGCGAAGGCATGCGTGGTCGGACCGCGCTCAGTCCAAATCTTTTCAAAAGCGGACTCTACGTCGGCGACGGTAGGCTCCGCTGAAGTTCGCTCTTCGCCAAGCCAGGCCATGAGTTTATGGATGCAATCGTGCGTACGCGTGAATGCCGTAGGTTTTTTCGCATTCCCAAGGCCAAGGACATGAGTGTAAAAGAACCGGCGCGGGCACTTGTCATAGAGGCCGAACTGGCTATCCGAAATGCCCGAGATGGCTTCCCGCAACACAACCTGATCGGCGGCATCGCCGGAAGTTCCGGCAAGAGGCAGCTTTGCGGGGGACGAAGGTTCCATCACTAAATTGGACGGCAGCCAGGCAAGGAATGGTGACGGCTTTCGATTGTTCCCGTTCGGCTGTAAGCGCGCCAGATAGAACCGAAGATACGTCCGGGCTCGGGATGCGGATACAAAGTATAGGCACTGCTCTTCATGCTCCTGCGAGAGCTTCGACTCTTCGGAAGCGGTTAACGTTTCCGCCCCCTCGATCATGCCCACAGGAGGCGGGCAGCGCTGCCCACGGTTATTCAGAGGGAAGCTCGAAACCGTGAGACCCGGAACATGGACCGCCTCAAACTCAAGTCCCTTACTGCCATGTACAGTCATCAAACGGACCGCGTTCATGTGGAGCGCTCCGGTCGGTACTTGGCGCAAATCGCGTTCTTCGGCCAACAGCACCAGTTGGCGCACCCGGTCGAGCGTTCTCTGTATGGGAAGTCCAGATCCCGTTGGACTCTGTTCACGGACGAAATTCAGAAACTGCCAAATCGCGACTCCTCGCATGCGCTGGCCGACTGACTCGGCCTTGGCTGACTGACGCGCGAGTCCGCTCTTGTCCAGGATGTAGTGCGCAAGAAATTCCCACGCGGATGAGGAAATCTTCAACCCATCCAGGTCGCTGGCGAGAAGCCCGATTGCTCTCGCTCCTTCCGAGGAAAGTCCCGGACTACCTGCGAGGCCCTGAAGCCCTTGCAGGGCACGAGAATCGCCCGTGCGTAACGAGCGCGTGGCGACATATACGTCTTGAAGGGAAAGATCATAACGTTCCATCGCTCCAATGCGCGTCAGGCCATCACCGAAGCGATCAACAGCGAGACTGAGAAGCGCGAGCAGATCCCTGACCTCATCACGTTCGAAGAGACTTCCAAGATGCAGCACAGCAATTCCGCGTGCTTCGAGAGCGGCGGCTATTTCATTCAAGCGTCGGTTGGATCTGCACAATACGGCCTGATCCTTGAGCGGAACGCCGGAACTCTCCAGTTGTCGAATGCTCGCCGCAATCCCAGCGGCCTCGTCCTCAAGAGTGTCGAAACGACGAATCTCCGGCTTGGATGTTCCGGTCCCTCGTTCTGATGTGAACGTGAGCGGTAGCATCCCTTGTGACGCGCCCATATGCGGGGCGATGGCGACCACGGCATCGACAATCTGCCGAGTCGAACGGTAGTTGACGGAAAGCTGGTCAGCGATGGCTCCCGGATAATCTGTAGAGAAGGCCGCCATGTTGGTGGAGGATGCGCCGCGAAATCGGTAGATGGACTGACGTGAATCACCCACCACCCACAGTCTCTTGCCGTCTCCAGCCAGGGCTTTTAAGAGCCTGCCGCTTGCGCGATTGACGTCCTGGTATTCATCAACGAGGACATGGCGATGACGAAGCTGCACCGCGGCCTTGAGACGCG
>LNFM01006688.1_pt1 | contig 18766 bp, 17 predicted proteins | sample 596031 | NCBI WGS metagenome assembly LNFM01 (sample SAMN04254537, study PRJNA301005) | activated carbon metagenome | isolation source: dual media filters at the Ann Arbor, Michigan drinking water treatment plant | place: USA: Ann Arbor | reverse complement strand
TTTTTCATTATCTTTTCAACGTATTCCACACCCAGTCCTCAATCGGGTAAATCACACACCAAAGTTCTCCTTTGCGTTAGCCCCGGTTTATCCGTTGTTGTCCGAGAGGCATCCGTACAATCAACTCCAGCCTTGTCCTTTTTCCAAAAAGATTTGCTTCAGGAAATCTGGTTTCATGCCGAAGGATTTTATACTGCGGCATTGCTTACCAATGCTGCATTAAAGGTTTCATCCGGAATCTACAATTCTTTCTACCTTCTCCCCACTATTCACGCGCCCTAGCGAAATCCTGTCTTCCCGTTAGGCTGGTTCTATCGGCCATTTCTAAATTTATCAATAAACTGCATGGGACGCTGCTGCTTGGCAGTCTGTCGGTGCTCAAAAAATATTCATATGAAAGAAACTATCGAAACAATAAAAAGGCTTTGGTTTGTTATTTTAATGGGTGTGCTTCTTGTGGCATTATTCGTTATCTTGAAGACATCTTAAGTAAAGTGGAGTCATGAGACAAAATTTCATGACTCCCTTTTGTAACTCTTAAATTTTTAGATGTCCGTTTCTGTTGAGAACATCTTATTACTCGGGTCTATTCTGCTTTTCATTAGCATTATAGCAAGCAAAACATCATTTCGTCTAGGGATACCAACCTTACTACTATTTTTATTAGTTGGCATGTTGGCGGGGTCGGATGGACCGGGTGGCATTTATTTTAATGATCCGAAAATTGCCCAGTTTCTCGGTGTTGTTTGTTTAACGTTTATATTATTTTCTGGTGGACTAGATACAAAATGGGAAAGTGTTAAGCCCGTTGTGCGACAAGGCCTTTCCCTTTCCACGCTGGGTGTTTTACTCACCGCTCTCCTGGTAGGAATATTTAGTTCATATTTATTAAACATTACACTGCTTGAGGGAATGTTACTGGGAGCGATCGTTTCTTCAACCGATGCTGCAGCTGTATTCTCTATCCTCAGATCAAAAAATGTTGGGCTAAAGGGAAACTTGCGACCCACACTTGAGTTTGAAAGTGGAAGTAACGATCCTATGGCCTACTTCCTGACGATTGGCATTATTTATCTGATTTCAAATCCAGAGGCATCCGTACTTTCTCTTATCCCAAAATTCTTAATTGAAATGACAATTGGGGCGGTCAGTGGCTTGGTGATGGGTCGAATAATGATTTGGCTTGTTAACAAAATAAAACTTGATGTAGCTGGTCTATATCCTGTATTAGTGCTTTCGTTAGTGTTTTTTACTTTCTCCTTTACTGACTTCATTGGAGGAAATGGGTTCCTAGCTATATACATCTCGGCCATTATTTTAGGTAGCAGTAACTTCATTCATAAAAAGAGTTTAATAAGATTTTATGACGGCATGGCCTGGCTGATGCAAATCATCATGTTCCTTACCCTCGGATTATTGGTTTTTCCGAGCAAACTAATTCCCATCTTGATTCCGGGCATTTTGATTTCCCTATTTCTAATACTCATCGCCCGACCCATTTCTGTATTTATATCTCTAACATTTGCCAGGGGACTGAACTCTAGAAAAAAGTTTTTCATTTCTTGGGTCGGCCTGCGTGGCGCAGCCCCTATTGTATTTGCCACCTATCCCCTACTGGCTGGCATACCCTATGCTGAAACAATTTTTAATCTTGTATTCTTCATTTCGGTGTCCTCTGTTATTCTGCAAGGCACCACCCTGCCTCTTGTTGCGCGATGGTTGCATGTGAGTGTGCCTAGTGCCATAAAAAGAAAATTTCCTATTGATCTGGAGATGAATGAAGATTTAAAATCAGAACTTATCGAACTGGACATTCCTGAAACATCGCCTGTAATTGGTAAAGCCATTGTACAGATTGGATTGCCTAAAACTGCTGTTATTGTTTTAATACATCGCCATGGCAAGTACGTTCCACCTTCCGGGGAAACTGTAATCAATGTAAATGATCATCTACTGGTGATGGCCGATAACAAACAGACTCTGGATGAAGTGCATAAAGCTTTTGGTGTGATCAGGTAAATCTGGAATCAGAAGAAGATTAACCAGATTAACCAACTGTAGAAAAAAATACCCACTCTACCATTACCTACATTTTTCTAAAATCATATTCTTAAGTCTAGTCCGCCTTCAGAATTGCGGAACGATTTTGGATTAGGAAGCCTTGCCAAAGGGTAGATGAAGAATCCTCTACCTATAATATAATTTCGGCCATGATGTATTAATTGCATTGCAATGAACGAAGCGAAGGTTAAAGAGACTAAAGAAATAAAAAAACTTGTTGAGCTCAATGAGGAACTAGAGAACTATTTCCGAAATACCATTATACCACAACTATTTGTAGATGCGGATTTGATACTTAGAAAATTTAGTCCACCGGCCAACATGCACTTTAAGCTGGTGGTTGAAGATATTGGAAAATCAATTTCAGAAGTTCCGAACCTCGAACAACTTCCCTCTTTTCTAGAAAGCATAAAAGAAGTAATTGAGAGTAATCAGGATATGGAAAAAGAAATTCAGACCAGCGATAAGCGATGGTTTCAGATGAATATTCTACCCTATATCATTAAGAAGCAAAATATAACGAACGGGGTGGTTATCACATTTATAGATATTACCGGCCGTATTAACGACAAAAGAGCTATTGAAAAAATTAATGCTGATCATGAAACTTTCATTTACTCTGTTTCCCACGATTTCAGGGGGCCCCTAACCAATATGGTACTATTGGTTGAACTCATGAAATCGGCCTTGTCTAAGAATGATAAGGAAGATTTGAAATTTCTACTGGAAAAGTTAGAAACTTCGGCCAGGTCTCTTAAAGACCTAATCGTTGAACTTACAGACCTTTCCAAAATAGGCTCAGATCTTATTCATTCGCAGGCAAGCTCGAGTCTCGAAAAAATTTTAGATGAGGTTAAATTCACTTTGAAAAACCAAATCTATCAATCGCACGCCAAGATTACTACCAACATCCTTGTTCCTGAGCTACCATTTTTAACCAAGAATTTAAGAAGCATCTTATACAACCTGATTAGCAATGCCATTAAATGTGCCGCACCAGAAAGAACCCCTGAGATATTTATAAAAACTGTATCCCAAGACGATTTTACACTACTCTCTGTAACTGATAATGGAATCGGAATAGAAGAAGAGAAACAGCACGAGATATTCTCAAAATTCACCAGACTACGTCCTGATATCGAAGGAACAGGTATTGGCCTATTTATCGTAGCCCAGATGGTAAGAAACCAGGGCGGTAAGATTGAAGTTAAAAGTCAGCTTGATGTTGGAACTACTTTCAATATCTATTTAAAAAACCCAGGCGGGTCTACACACGTATCTGGATAAACCCTTGAAGCCTCATGCGAGTATACATAAAGAACATGGTTAGTTTACGATGTGAACTAATGGTGAAGCAAGAGTTAAAAAAACTGGGACTCGATTATCTGGTTGTTACGCTGGGGATGGTTGAACTGCGGGAAAAGGCATCTAAAGAACAATATCAGAAACTGGAAGAAAACCTGCAGGTATTGGGGTTAGAGGTGTTGAGCGCCAAAAAGAACATCCTGGTTGAAAGCATCATTAATGTTGTTACTGACATTATCAATTCATTTGATGATATTTCACATGAAAATTTCTCAGATTTTATCAGTAAAAAATTAAAGTATGATTATACATATCTTTCTAAGATATTTTCCGATGAAAAGGGAATTACTCTCCAGCAATATATCATTGTCAGAAAAATAGAAAAAGTAAAGGAGTTCCTTCTTTATAATCAACTAAATGTCGCAGAAATTGCTCACAAACTCCAATATAGCAGTGCCGGGCATTTATCCAATCAATTTAAAAAGGTCACTGGTTTTACTCCACGCCAATTTAAACAGTTGCTTCATAACCGTGATAATCCTCGAAAACATACATATGTGTAAGGGTAATTAGTAGATATGTAAAATTAAGCACACCAAGGATCGTCACCTTTGTGTGTTAATTATCTATTTCCATTTAACCCATACATATGAAATATCCTAAAGCAATTCAGTTCTTATCCTTGTTTTCAATCGTATTGATTCTATTTATATCAGGATGTTCAAAAGATGAAGATGCCGCACCAGGCACTACCCCTACAGTATCCGAAACCAGTCCCGTTAATAATGCTACTAACGTTGCCCGCAACAATGCAATTACTATTTCATTTAGCGTGGAGATGGACCCAGCAACTATAAATTCATCAACTGTGCTTGTTAAACAAGGCTCAACAAATATACCGGGCACCGTCACCTATTCAGGAACCACAGCTACTTTTACACCAACCAATAGCTTGTTGGCCTTGACTACGTATACTGTAACGGTTACAACCGGGGCAAAAACACTTGCTGGCAAGCCGTTAGCGTCTAACAGCGTTTCTACATTTACAACAGGTGGCTCTTCTTCTGTTCTCACCATAGTGGATCTGGGTTCAGCAGGTGACTATGTTATTGTTGCCAAGACCGCCATCAACAACGCTTCAACTTCTAACATAACCGGTGATTTAGGTTTAAGTCCAGCAGCCACCACTTTTATCACAGGCCTTGCATTGACAAACGCCACAGGTTTTGCAACGTCTGCTCAGGTAACTGGAAAAGTGTATGCTGCTGACATGGCAGCCCCAACACCTATTAATTTAACAACAACAGTTAATAATATGGTCACTGCCTACAATGATGCAGCCGGTCGTGTGCTTCCTGATTTTGTTGAATTGGGTACGGGAAATATCGGTGGCCAAACACTTACACCAGGCCTTTATAAGTGGTCCAGCAATGTAACAGTGCCTACCAGTATTGTAATCTCCGGTGGCGCAAATGATGTTTGGATTTTCCAGATCGCAGGAAACCTTACCGTGAGCTCCGCAGTGAATGTTACCTTGAGTGGAGGTGCACAAGCCAAGAATATCTTCTGGCAAGTTGCCGGACAAGCTACATTGGGAACAACATCACATTTTGAGGGAACCATTCTTTCCATGACAGGTATTACACTGCAAACAGGTGCTACATTAAATGGAAAAGCATTGGCACAAACAGCCGTGATTCTGGATAGCAACATAGTGGTGAAGAAATAAGACTTACTTTATCGATCCTACTGAAAGAAGGCTGCTCTTAAGCGGTCTTCTTTTTTTTGCTACCTGTTTAGAATCAACTTGAGTGATTTGATTTTACTGCTGTTGTTGCATCTGCATGTAAGCAATGTAGGAATTGCGCGGAACACCTTCGGCTACCGTAGCACCACTTATAAAAGTAGGTGACGGATTTGCTAATTGTTCTTCGGTAAATGCTTTTGTACCAAATTGAACAGTCACTTCGAGTTTGTGTTCTACCGCGCCTTTATAATTGCCTTTTACAGGAGTACAGTCACTAAAGTTTCGTCCGGTAGCTAACCGAACATGACGTTCCCCGGCAAGACATTTATTAGTAGGATCAATACCTACCCATCCTGTATCTGGTAGCCAGGCTTCAGCCCATGCATGCGTTGCCCCTTCGCCTCGCCACTCGCTGCTACCCGGACAAATATAGCCACTGATGTAACGTCCTGGAATTCCCATGAGACGCAGCATATATAATAACAAGTGTGCAAAATCCTGGCATACTCCAGCGCGTAAATTCCAGAGTTCATCTACACTTGTCTCAATGTTGGTAACGCCTTTTTTATAGGTGAAATTGTCATAGATATATTCAGACAACTCAAGAATGGTATCCAACGGATGCTGAACTTTACCTAATATTTCATGAATGGCATTCTGTACTTCCGTCTGGCACTTTGCCTCCTCAGCTTTTAGAAAATCATGATGGAGCAGTTGATTCTCGGGTGTGTTAATCAACTTCCATACATCTGTCCCTGAATCTCTTTTCTGCAATCCTAGATTATTAAAAATTTCAACAGCCAATAAACTATCAATCACTAACTCTTTATGCGGAACGAGCAGTGTAAAAAAGCCGGTCAGGTTCCCAAAATAATCTCTCACCGTACTTACCGGAGGGTTTAAGGAAATGTGTATGTGCTGTTCATTTACACGTTGGAAGGTATCCTGTGCCGGATACAGTTTTATCTGATTGGCAGAATCTATAACCAAGCCGGAATAAATGTAATGAGTGCGATGGCGTATATAAAATAATGGCATAATTCAATCAGGAATAACCAAAGTATAAAGAAGCCAATTTGTGACCCAGGTCTTTTATTTCAATTTTTGTTCTTAACACAAGGGACTTCACTTGTTCAACGCTTTTTTGTTCATGTCCGCCATAGCGAAGGTTACTCATCGCTTTACCTAATAAAAATTCCATTTCTTTAAAATGTTCAGGCACAGAAATGGCGTCCAGTCTTTTGAAATATCGCTCTACCTGCGACAAACAATAAAGTGCTGAGTGCGGAAATTGTGCATTTAGGATTACCTGATGGATAACATTCTCAGTGGACAAAACATTTCTGTAATACTTAGTATGAAATTCGTAGCCCGATAAGGAGTAGAGTAAATATTTCCATTGAGTAACTTCTATGCCGCCACTTTCCAACTCCTTAATTTTCAATTCAAGAATATCTAAACTTCGTAACAGGCGCTCTATGTATTTTCCGATGTTGAGAAAACTATAACCTTCTCCCCTATTCATAGTGATATCCACCGTACCGTAAAAAAGAGTGCTCTCCCGCAGTAAATTATCGAAGGCCGTAACCGGATCATTCGCTAATAAGAGCTGTTCAGTATGAGGATCGTGAATAAGATGGTAATAGTCATTAATACATTGCCATACTTCCTTGGTAATATAATCCTGAACCGAGCGGGCATTTTCGCGAGCCCGCGCAACATTTGTTAATAAGGAGGTATTGTTCTCTTTATTTAAGAGCAGATGATGTAACGCCTCACGATATGTAGGATTACTTTCAGATACATAACCTTCAGGACCCAATCCTTCTACCCAAAGGTGCCAGTCAAAATTTTGAATTTCATCCTGAGAGGCAATGTAGTTGGTGCGAAGGGCACGCAGAATGTTATCTGTGCGCTCCATGTAGCGGGCCATCCAAAAAACTGCATCGGCAACTCTACTTAGCATTATCTTATAATTAACCCACTATCCAGGTGTCTTTACTGCCGCCACCTTGTGAAGAATTAACAACTAACGAACCTTCGCGCAACGCAACCCTTGTTAATCCACCCGGCACAATTTCAATTCCCTGTGGACCATTTAATGCAAAGGGTCGTAAATCAACATGTCGCGACTGAATCCTATTATTAATAAAACAGGGCACAGACGATAAACTTATTATCGGTTGCGCAATAAAATGTCGTGGGTTCTGCTCTACCTCTTTTCGATAGTTGCTAACTTCCTTCTCCGTTACCGCATTTCCCATCAACATACCATAGCCCCCACTTTCATTAGTTTTTTTGATTACCATCTTGGATACGTTCGAAAACACATGCTGAAAATGTTCCGGATTATCCATTCCGTAAGTAGGAACAGTTTTCAAAATAGGTTCTTCGTTGAGATAATACCGGATCATGTGCGGAACAAACGGATAAACAGCCTTATCATCAGCCACCCCGTTGCCGGGTGCATTGACTATCGCCACATTTCCCTTTCGGTAAGCGTAATAAAGTCCGGATACGCCTAAAATACTATTAGGATTAAAAATTAACGGATCGATAAATTCATCATCAACTCTTCGATAAATCACGTCCACCTGTTTAAGACCTGCGGTAGTTTTCATATAGACTTTCGCGTTGTCAACCACAAGATCTCTGCCTTCTACCAATTCAATACCCATCAAACGAGCAAGTGTAGTATGTTCAAAGTAGGCAGAATTATAAATACCGGGAGTCAGAAGTACTACCGTAGGTTCGCTCTTTTGCCGGTTGGATAAACCCAGCAGATTTTTCAAGAGCAGGTCCGGATAATCTTTCACGGAGCGGACATTACTTTTGGGTAATATGCCAGGAAAGATCCGGTAAGTCATGCTGCGATTCTCGAGCATATACGACACACCTGAGGGTGTGCGAAGATTATCTTCCAGCACATAAAATGAACCATCGCTGTCACGGATAAGATCGATGCCCGAAATATGTGTATAAATATCAAACGGCACATCTACCCCCACCATTTCGCGAAGAAAATTCGGGCATGAGTGAATCAGGCCAGCCGGAATCACCCCATCCTTAATAATAAACTGATCGTGATAAATATCACGCAGGAAAATATTCAGTGCTTTGATACGCTGTTTAATTCCTAAATCAATTTGAGTCCATTCCGCAGCCGTAATAATACGGGGGATAATATCGAATGGGAAAATCTTTTCGATGCCCTCACCATCGCTGTAGACGGTGAAGGTGATACCCTGGCTCATAAAAAGTTTTTTAGCCAATTCGTCCTTCTTGACTAATTCATCAGGCGAAATCTGGCTCAGCGTTTCAAAGAAAACTTTATAATGATTTCGGATTTCTCCTTTCAGGCACATTTCATCCCAGATGTTAGGATGGGTGGAGTATTCCGATAGCAGGGAGGCGAAAGACATCTCATAAATATACTAACCCAAATTAAGTTTGCAAGAAATCACCTCAAAAGAGATACTTAGAAATCGATTGCGTTCGAAATAGTAGTCTGACAAAAAATAATGCCGGGTACCCCTACCCGGCATTAACCCTTAAACAACATTTACTAAACAACAATAATATTCTGTACTAATGACCTCTATGAATTGAACTAATTAGCATTATCAAGTTTCGCTTTATCAATGGTGTATTGAGCTACTTTTTGTCCCTGATCTATACCAATCTCCGCATCAAACCGATAGTGAATACCTCCATATATTCTTGACTCAGCTGCTTCACGTGCCCAGTCTCTGCAGAATGTTGCCTCCGCAGGAAAGATATAGGCCAATACTTCCGCAGCTGCTGCTGAGAATGTGCTGTGTCCGGATGTATAGCTAGGAAAATTTGGAGTGCCCAGTATCGTTTTAAATCCCGGCATAGTTTGGATAGGGCGTGGATAATGATAATAATACTTTGCATCCCAACAGCTAATACCAGCATCCATAATCGCCATATTCATGTAGGCAAATGTTCGAGCCGAGCGAAGTGGATTCATCTTATACTTTATCATGAATTCTTTTGCCAATCGATTCCAATGGCCGGGCGGGGTGTAAGTACTTAATCCATCCGACCACCAGTTGGCTATCTTTCGCTGATTCTCAGTAAGATTCTTTGCTATATCCCTTAACTCCTGAGCATCTTTTTCAAACGCAGGCGAACCTGGAGCCGGAGGGGCCACGGGTCGCACTTCTTCTACGGTAGGAACGTTCCACATTTTTACTTTACCAAAAAGTGGAGTTAATCCTACGGGTCTAACCGGTGATTCCAAATTGTCCCATTGCCAGCCAAATCGTGCAAAGGCAGCCGCTTTAATTGAATCCGATTTTGGCTTTGATGTTTGCGCATTTTTCATCCCATCTCCTGCCGCCCTCGCAAGCGCTATTTTTTTCACTTCCGTGCCGATGTACTCACCCGCAACAATATCACTCTGCACGCTTGAACCCGACCATGTCAGGCTGCCGAGATGCTCTGATGCTTTTGCCTCGAGGTATTCCTTCTCTAAAGGAAACATTGCAATCAAAATATCTCTGGATACTACTGCGATCACAGCGCCATCTGAAGGAAAGGAGGGCAATGAATTTTTTGTGTATGCATAGGGAATTGTTGTGTCTGTTACATAAGTCGCGGGTCTATTGTATGTGTATTTATAGTGCCACGCTGTAATCAACCCATCAAACTGCGCTACACTTAAGTACGCCAACATTCTGCAGGTATACGGTGGATGTGCAAACGGAAAAGGAGGTGGCCCTGCAGGATTGGCGGCATTGGGTAACGTATAGGTTCCATCAGGATTAGGACCAGGAATCAAATTATACTTGGCTGCCAATTCCAAAGCAATTTCATTCCATCGCAGAATAGGATTATTAGTCCAGTATTGAACCGCCTCAACCTGGCTACCACTCAAATTTTGAGTTGCTGATTTAAGTGCTGACAATTCAGCCTGATACTGGGTTGAGTTCACCGCTGTTGGAGCATCAATAACTATTTCACTTGCACTTGACAATAAAACAGGTGCCCAGGTTCCACCATTTTCATCTAAGTCTGAAAACTCAATGGAAGTAAACTCGGCACGGGTAGGTAGGTCATTCTCGCAGGAAAAGAATATGCTCACGCAAAAAAATACACCGAATGATATCTTGAATATTTTCATTTTCATGTTTTCGATTCTTATAATTTAAATTGATAAGTAAATCCACCACCCACATTGGTAAACTGGCCCATATTTCTTCCATCCAACATGTATGAATAGTAGGCCAATACACCCAATCCTTTTGCCTTCTTTTGGAAAAAGTAGTGAGCAAAAATATTAACCTGAGAAAACTCAACATTATTGGTCGGTTGAGGCGAATTGTAAATTCGGATATCATCTCCACTGGTAGAATTCATAATGAAGTAAGTTGCTTCTAGCTGGAGCGAATACTTGAATAACCAGGCTCCGAGAGTGCCTTGATAATTCCAGGCATTAGGCACATCCATATAGTTGGTATAGTAGCTTCCATTGTTGTAGTAATAATCTCGTTCTATTTCAGTTTGACCACGCCAAAAGTGTGCAACCGAACCACGCACATACATTCCTTTGTCGAGTTCATATTGCACAATGCCTCTCAATGTCCATTCTGTAGTTCCCAGACCCAAGCTATAAGGTTGGTAGTCCGACAGATAATTTGTCATAGGTGTAGCAAAGGCTCCTGTTGCAAGTGCTAATAATTTGCCTTTGCCGATTTTTTTATTGAAAGCTTCATATTTTAAAGCAATGCTTATATCCTGAAAGCCTTTAACTCCGGCTAATTGACCACCCGAAGATTTAGTTTGTACATAGGGAATGGTAAGCAAGGCATTCAAATTTTTTGTAACTCCATAAGCAACCATACCCATGGTTGTAGTGCGTGTAAGGGTACCAATGTTGCCATTTACACGTAAATCAGTACCCTCCCAATAATGATCCCAGGTACCGTAATCATACATTACAGCAAAGCAAATCTCTCGTTGCTTCATCATAATGGCATCAGAGAGTGTTTGTGCATGAGCATGTCTGGCAGCAAACAGCAATAACATGCTTAGTGTTAGTTGTAAATATTTTTTCATTCAGTAATATTTTGGAGTTAGAGGATTCACGCTTCAATTGCGGAAAACAACATGCTTCAAAGCCTTGTTTTTTACGCACAGTAGAAAGGTGAATTACATTATAGCGCAGTCGTTGATTTAAAATCACTGACAACACAAAAGGATCCGGAAATATTTCCGGATAAGAAGTGAATTAAGCTTTGGGGGGTGGACTATCTAATGGAACACTGTGGGGATTGTACCCTCTGGCATATGTTCCTGAATTCAGGACCTTGTTCCAACCATCGCACATAGTTTGCAAAATAGTTGAACTTGCTATATAATCCTTGATCAGGTTCTGAGAGGTTTTGCTATTACTCTTTTCACTCACCGGTTTATCGGAGAAAGTCTTGACGTAATCGGCAAGTGCTTGCTTGATATCATGCGAAGCATTGTCCTTAACACAAACTATATATAAGGTATCGCGCTGAAGTTTTTGCTTCACCATCCGGTAGGTTTCACCCTGATGTTCAAATTCACCATCCACCCGGGTGTATTCACGCGAGTCAGTTGCATATGGAACAGTAAGCGGAACTTTGATCGTTACCTCCTGGGTAGGAGAATAATCTTCATTGTCGAAACGCGCCTGCATCTCGCGCTTATTTTTAAACTGAAGGCCTACAAATAGTCCATAATATCCCAACACATTGAGTAGGAATATAGAGAGCATCAGTAGGGTAAGTCCTCGTTTCACAACTTTAAAAGTATTGAAATATTCGAATATTCAAAATGTGGAAGAGTGAAATGTTTTTAAAAAATGAGAATCCAGATCAAAAAAGAAGAAAATAATATTAGTTAATTTCTTCTGGATCAATAAAATGAACCATTAAATATGCTCCTTCTTATTTTTAATAAGGTCATACATCAGCTCGCGGGCACGATGCAGTTGAGCCTTTACTGTGCCTAGCGGGGCTTCTAACTCCACGGCTATTTCTTCGTAACTAAGTTCGTGAAAGTAACGCAACCGAACCAGTTTTTGATACTTGGAAGGTAGCATATTGACAAACACCTGGATCAACTCTTCCTTTTGAGCTTTGATGGCTTCGTCTTGCGGATTGAGGTTACCATCATCTTCTACATCAATACCCACCGACTGACCATCTTCATCAGTAAACGTATTCTGAATACTAAGAGTATTCAATTTCTTCTTGCGAATAAAATCGATGGTATTGTTAGTAGCAATTCGAAATAACCACGTGCTGAATGTGAAGTCCTTTTTAAACTTATGCAAACTCCGAAAGGCTTTAGAGAAAGACTCCATGGTAAGGTCTTCGGCATCATCGATGTTGCGCACCATCTTTAAAATCAGGTGATATACTGGCTTCTTGTATCGCTGAAGCAACTTGGCATACGCTTTATCATCACCGTCCACAGCCATGTCAATAAACTTGAAATCTTCAAGGGCTTTGGGCGAAAATCGACTGTCTTCTAATTCTTCCATCGGATCCGTTTGACGAATAAGGCCCTTAGGCCGGTGACAAGATAATAAAAGGAAAAAATAAAATCTAAAAAGGGCAATTTCCAGGCCTCAAAGGTGCCTCCCAACTTCCGTGAACCGGTTTGAAACAAAATTATGAGCAAAATCCACCTTATCAGAATGATGCTCACACTTATATATACGGCATCGTTCAAAAAAATTGCAGGAACCACATAGAACCATGTCAACAACCAGGTGCTTGAAAAAACCGCAAGCATGACTTTATCAGAAAATTTATAACGTTTTCCTACACTCAGGTGGCGGAGTTTCTGGTGTAGAAAATCACGCAAGTTTAATTTGGGTATCGAAATCGTAATAGCTTGCGGGCCAACCGAAACAACTGTGTTGTGCCGTGTTGCCTGACGGTTTACAAACAAGTCATCGTCACCGCCCACAATTTCAAGATGAGAATTGAATCCTTTATTTTGAAAGAAAAGGGACTTGGCATACGAGAGATTGCGCCCTAAGCCCATGTAGGGTCGACCCAACTTTGCCAGACTTATCATTTGAATTCCAGTGAGCAGGGATTCGAAACGAATAAAAGAATTCAACCATCCTTTCCGCTTTTCATACGGAGAAAAACCTAAAACAATTTGGGTATTGGTAGAATAAAGCATGGTCATCTGACGGATCCACTGATCTCCTACCGGTCTGCAATCGGCATCCGTAAATAACAACCAATCATGTTTTGCAGCTTTGATACCCAAGGTTAAACCAAATTTTTTTCCACTGATGTGATCCGGCTTTTGAGCAACCCGCACCATTTTTATTCGAGTATTCTCTTCGATCATTTGCTTCAGATAATCATAGGTGCCATCATTACAACGATCCTCCACGATAATGATCTCAAACTCCGGATGGTCCTGTGCCAACAGTAACGGGATTAGTTCACGAAGGTTCTGTTCCTCATCATGCGCACAAACAATTACAGATACGGCATGTGGAACCTGAATAGATTCTTTTGACTCCTTCCGAAGCCCCACCAAAAACAGAATCAAGTAAATGACCTGAACACTTACAATAAGGATACTTACAAGGGCAAGAATGGACAAGTGATTAGTGGTTACAAGGTAAAATCGGACAAAGATAAACCCAGATTGTACATACCAATAAATTGATGCACGTTTTAGTTGTCTTACAAAACAGGCACTGTAGCCGATTTGGAGCAGGCAATTGGTGCGCTTAACTTTGCGGCCTCATGAAATTCCAACTCACAGCCACAGATCCGCATTCCAAAGCCCGGGCAGGCATGCTTACAACCGATCATGGTGAAATACCTACACCCATTTTTATGCCTGTGGGCACAGCAGGATCAGTAAAAGCGGTGCATCAACGCGAGCTAAAAAATGATATTGACGCGAAAATAATCTTAGGCAATACCTATCATCTCTATTTACGCCCCGGATTGTCATTGTTGGAGAAGGCCGGTGGCATTCATAAATTCATGGGTTGGGATCGCCCTCTCCTTACGGATAGCGGTGGCTATCAGGTTTATTCGCTGGGTGCCAATCGAAAAATTACCGAAGCCGGTGTAATTTTTAAATCACATATAGACGGTTCGAAGCACACTTTCACACCCGAAGGGGTGATGGATATTGAACGCACTATTGGTGCAGATATCATTATGGCATTTGATGAGTGTACGCCATATCCTTGCGAATACGGGTATGCGAAAAATTCCATGGAGCTTACGCATCGATGGCTAACGCGATGCGTCAATCAGGTAAATACTACGTCACCCAGGTATGGATATAGTCAGGCTCTTTTTCCCATTGTGCAGGGAAGCGTTTATAAAGATTTGAGAGCACAATCGGCTGAATTTATAGCCAATCAGCAGCAACAAGGCAATGCGATTGGTGGACTCTCAGTGGGAGAACCGCACGAAATGATGTATGAAATGACAGAGCTTGTTTGTGGAATCCTTCCGAAAGACAAGCCCCGGTACTTGATGGGCGTAGGAACTCCGGAGAATATCCTTGAGTGCATCTCCTTAGGCATTGATATGTTTGATTGTGTAATGCCCACGCGTAATGCACGCAATGGAATGTTGTTTACATCACAAGGTATAATCAACATCCGCAACGAAAAATGGAAAGACGACTTGTCATCGATTGATCCGGAAATAGGCGGACACGTAAGTACATTCTATTCAAAAGCCTACCTTCGGCATTTGATTATCGCCAAAGAGATTTTAGGCGCGCAAATTGCTTCAATCCATAATCTTGCCTTTTATCTTTGGCTGGTGCGACAAGCACGTCAAAAAATTGAAGAAGGAACATTTGCAACATGGAAAAACAGCATGGTAAAAATCGTCTCGCAGCGTTTATGAATTATCTTCTTATTCCATGACCATCCTGGACCGATACATCATAAAAAAAATTCTTGCTACTTTTTTTTACGTAGTGTTGATTCTGGTTGCCATCATAACCGTGATTGATATTACTGAGAAGATTGACAAGTTCGCAACCAACAATTTAAGCACCGCACAAGTATTGAGCTATTATGGGGATTTCATCCCCTGGATTGCAGGATTGATCTCTCCCATCACAGTTTTTATCGCCATCGTATTTGTCACCTCACGCATGGCAGCCCACACCGAGATTATCGCCATCCTTAGCAGTGGAGTAAGTTTTAGAAGATTATTGGTACCTTATTTTATTGCCGCCTCGGTGATAGCGGGTTTAAGTTTTTTTCTTAATGGCTGGGTTATTCCCAAATCAAACCAGGAGCGTTTGGTTTTTGAGATGCAATATTTTAAAAAAAATAATCTCTATAGCAGGAATAACATTCATATGCAGATTGAGCCTAATGTATATCTGTTCTTACAATATTTCAATAATCAATCCAACACAGGTACCCAATTTTCCCTTGAACGGTTTGAGGACAACCGCCTGATAGAAAAACTTTCTGCAGAGAATATAGTATGGGACACCACCAAACAAAAGTGGACCTTGCGATTCTGGAAACGAAAACAAGTGGATAGCATTTTTCAGATACGGCAAAGTTCTTTTCCGAAGTTTGGCGAACAGGGTGAATCACTCGACACAACCTTATCCATCTCACCCAAAGATTTTGAATCCAACGATCGTGGCTATGATGGCATGACCATTGGTGAATTAAGCACCCACATCGACAAGATGCGTTTTCGTGGCTCCACCGGTGTAGAGGTTTATGAAGTTGAAAAGCAAATTCGTTTTGCCACACCATTTACTATTTTTGTTTTGGTCTTTATGGGTGCGATTGTTTCATCAAAGAAAAGCCGGGGTGGAACTGGTTTTCAGATTGCGCTCGGCTTTTTCCTTTCCTTTATTTTTATACTCTTCTTTACAATGACGCGCACGTATGCGGAAACCGGATCACTCCCACCCTTTCTGGCAGCCTGGCTACCCAATGGGGTGTTTACTGTTATTTCATTAGCGATGTATAAATATGTTCCCCGTTGATAGCCACTACCCGAGATTATTTTAAACTGCATTTTATTGTTTTTCTCTGGGGCTTTACGGCTGTGCTAGGAAAATTGATTTCCATCCCCTCTGTTGAGATGGTTTTTTATCGTACGCTTCTAGCGGCAATTGGCACGGGGGTGCTCATGCTTTTATGGCGTACTTCCTTCACGATCTCAACCAATGATCTCATTAAATTATTTCTTACCAGCATCATCGTGGCAATTCATTGGATTACTTTTTTTGGCTCCGGAAAAATTTCCAATCCATCCACTAGCCTGGTTGGGTTTGCAACCTGCTCCTTCTGGGCAGCGCTCTTCGAGCCGATTGCAAAAAGAAAAAAAATACAAGTCCTAGAAGTTGGCTTAGGCATGCTGGTACTGGTAGGTCTTAGCATAATTCTTGCCTTTGATTTTCAATATCCACTTGGGTTGCTATTAGGAATTATCTCAGGTATGACTGCCGCACTTTTCAGTGTTATTAATTCAAAGTTTGTGCATCGCATTCCTTCACATACTATCACCTTTTATGAAATGCTGGGGGCTTGCCTGGTGATTCTTTTATTTATGCCGCTTTACAAAAATAGCTGGGCTTCGCAGGGAGTACTGCAATTGGTGCCAACATTCGAAGATTGGATTTACATAGCTATTATGGCCTGGGCTTGTTCCGTCTACGCCTACTCAGCGGCCATCACCTTAATGAAAAAACTTTCTGTTTTCTTTATTCAGCTTGCTCTTAATCTGGAGCCAGTGTATGGCATCATTCTCGCCTTACTTGTTTTTGGTCAGCAAGAAGTAATGAGTCTCAATTTTTATGTGGGCACGTTGATTATCCTAAGTGCGGTGGTAGCTTATCCGTTCTTAAAAAAGAAAACGGAGTTTCAGTTTAATGCTCCAGACCAATAAGTCATTCCGTTAAAAGTATTTTTCAAATCCACATAGGAATTGAAGATTCCAAATACGGAAGCCCCAGATCCACTCATGCTCGCATAGAGAGCTCCTTGATTATACAGGCTATGTTTAATTGATGAGATTGCCGGGTACTTTTCAAAGACTGATTGTTCAAAGTCATTAACCAAAACATTCCTCCACACAGATAGATGTGATCCTAAAATGTTAGATAAGGGTATAGCAGGTAACTTGGGCTTTACCCCACCATAAGCTTCTGCCGTAGACACATGAATCTCCGGTTTAACCAAAACCAAAAACAATCCTTTTAGATTTATGGAAGCAGGTGATAGCTCTTCACCCCGGCCAGTTCCCAGCATGGGCTTATCTTCAATAAAGAAAGAACAATCACTTCCCAAACGGCTTGCATACTCGCGCAATTGTTGCCCCGATAATTTCAAATTGAAAATAGAATTCAGTGCCCGAAGTGTAAATGCCGCATCGGAAGATCCGCCACCAAGGCCCGCGCCCGTGGGAATTACTTTATGCAAATGGATGTGAACGGGTGACAACCCAAAATCATTTTGCAATAGCTGGTAAGCTTTTACGCAAAGGTTGTCTTCCTCCTTTCCGGGAATAGAAATACCTGAACTGGAAAACGCAAAATTTTCCGCTTTTATTATTTCCAGTATGTCCGTCCAGGGAACCGGATAAAAGCACGTTTCTATATTGTGATACCCATCGCTTCGCTTGGAAACGATCTGAAGCCCCAGATTGATTTTGCAGTGCGGAAAGAGAACCATGCCGATACCCAATGCTGGTTTCCAGCACACAGAGTTTTGCGCCCGGATTCCAGTATCAATTATTTATTTAGAAAGTCGTTCGATCAATTCGTTGGTTATTCCTGATCCTGAGAAACCACCATCGTGCATCAGGTTTTGCATCGTTACCATGCGTGTATAATCCGAAAACATAATAGCAATGTAATTCGCGCAATCTTCCGCAGTTGCATTACCCAGTGGTGACATCATCTGGGCAAAATCAAAGAATACATCAAAACCCGAAATGCCAGTGCCCGCTGTTGTTTTGGTTGGTGATTGTGAAATCGTATTTACCCGAACCTTCTTCTTAGAACCATACCGTTGACCATAACTACGCGCAATAGATTCGAGCATAGCCTTAGCCTGAGCCATATCGGTATAATCCGGGTAAGCACGCTGTGCAGCAATATAACTCAGGGCAACTACCGAGCCCCACTCATTCATAGCATCTAGTTTTTCTGAAGTCTGTAACACCTTATGAAACGACAATGCCGAAATGTCAATAGTTTTAAGGTACCAATCGTAATTCATGTCTCCGTATTGTTTACCCTTGCGAATATTGGGGCTCATGCCAATGGAATGCAGCACGAAATCAAGTTTACCACCCAATACTTCCATGGACTTAGAAAAAAGATTGGAGAGGTCTTGTTCGGATGTTGCATCAGCCGGAATTACTTCTGCATTGCAAGCTTTGGCAAGTTGGTTGATAGTGCCCAGTCGCATGGCGATGGGTGCGTTAGTGAGTGTAAATTCTCCGCCTTCTTCCTTCACTTTCAATGCGGTTTTCCAGGCAATTGAGTTTTCGTCCAAAGCACCAAAAATGATTCCCTTCTTTCCTTTAAGCAGGTTATTAGCCATGACAGTTGCGTTTTAAAGTTTAAGCGCAATATTACGAATTCCCCACAATTGCCGCTATTTTTGGC
>LNFM01015411.1_pt1 | contig 18768 bp, 17 predicted proteins | sample 596031 | NCBI WGS metagenome assembly LNFM01 (sample SAMN04254537, study PRJNA301005) | activated carbon metagenome | isolation source: dual media filters at the Ann Arbor, Michigan drinking water treatment plant | place: USA: Ann Arbor | reverse complement strand
AAAGAATTTATTGTTTTTGCATACGAATTTTTAATGTTGGAGAGATTCTCCAGGATGCTCTGCCGCAGTTTTTCTATCTGCTGTTTATTTTCCAGGGCCAATGGGTTTCCTTCCGGCACATTGCCATCTTTTAATTGTTGCCGTTGCATTTGAGCTTCGTTATAACCACCAATCATTTCATTCAGAGTGGCATCACTCAACGAAAAAGAAGAAGGAACGATTACCTGGTCAAATTCGTTTCTTTTATTTTTCAGGTAGCTCTCAATACTCTCCGCAATTACAATTTGCATCTGCTGCTCGTTAATAGCTTTATCAGATGAACTTATATTATCGAAATAGCTCGCCGATTGCCGCTCTATATCAATAAGGTTGTTATCAATAGCATAACGGTGCATATTATTTTGTACACTATCCAACTCCTTCGTTATCACACTAAGCCGATTGTCAATAAAATCAATCATCTGGTCGGCCGTTTTGTTCTTTAACTCTTTTGTAAAATCCCCATACTCTTCCATTAATTGGTTAACGATATCTGCACCTAAATTCGGATTGGTACTTTGTAATGCTATATTAAGTATACCAGATCCGGCAGCTTTTGGAGATACCTGAACCGTACTTGCATAAATACTGGCTGCGGTTGCAAGAGGCTTATATTCTACTACATAATCTTTCGCTACTCCACTGGAAGGATTACGTACAAGCCGAAAAGTTCCATAATTGTTTTTGAAATATCTACCAAATGTCACAAGCGTATTATCCTCATTTACCTTAAATTCTCTATCATTGATAAATTTAATCTTAAGCGTAAATGACCGGAATGAATCGGTTAGCTGAGCCGCATCAATAATAAAAGGCCCGTATTTATAAATATTAATTGTTTTAAATTTCCCCTTTACGAAATAATTATATTGCAGATTTTGTTTTGCCACCACTCTTTCCATTAACCCTTTTGATTTCAATACTTCTATTTCACTTTGAATATTCTGTGATTTACCTCCGCCAAAAATATCGTCAAACTTATCGCCGCCGCGACTGTTCTGATTCTCTGATTTTATTATTAAAGTACCCCCTGTGCTATATATGGACGTAGCATATCTTAAATAAGCATAGGCTCCCAGCAATGCTACTGATACTGATAAAATAAATATGGGTAGAAACCGGACATATTTATAAAATAGCTGTGATTGTTACTTGTTGGGTTTTGCTGTTCGTCCATTTTATTGACTGAAGATTAAATCTTTGTCTACTACTATTTAATAAAAATATTGGCTAATGTAGCGGCTACTGTTACTATCGTAAAAGCAAAAGAAATTTTCTGAATTGTTCTTGCCTGGTCTGCATCTTTTAATTTTTGATTGGTGGGCTCAACAATTATCAGATCATTTTGCACCAGGTTATAATAGGGTGATTCAAATATATCTTTTGAAGAAAGATCAATTATACCCGTCTCTCTTTTGCCGTTGGTTTCCCGCATAATTTTGACACTATTTCTTTTGCCAAAATCTGTTACTCCTCCTGCCAAACCAATTGCCTGTAAAATATTCAGACTCTCTCCAGGCACAGTTAGAATGCCTTGTCTTTGCACTTCCCCGAGCATATTTACACTAAAATTTAAGAACCGAATTACAACAGTTGGTTCAGCCAGTAACTCAACAGGCTGTGTAAGTCTTTTTTTTATTTCTACAGCTAACTCTTGCTTCGTTAACCCTTCTGCATGGATAGTGCCTAATCTATGATGGTCAATATTGCCATCTACATCTACTAAATATCCACCACTACTACCCGTTGTTGCTGCTTGATTAAAAATCAAATCTGCTTTAGGTTCTGTACTAAGGCTGGAAATTTGAATAGAGAGTAAGTCATTTTTTTGAATCCGCAATGAACTGGTTCTTACATCTCCTTTACCTGTAGAGTCGTTTACATTTTCCAGGTAGTATGGAATTTTTTGCTGTGTGCAAGCAATAACAAGATCCGGGTGAACTTCATTGATACATCTTTAATTGAAAAAGCAGTAACGCTTTTAAATAAGGTTCTATTTTACCTCGGCTGCGCCGAAGTTAATTTACTTCTGTCAAAATAGGCCACCAAAATATACCCAAGACTGTCAATAGCGATCTTGGCTGTTTTGTGCCTTATATCCAATACTTTTCCTTCTTGGTCCATCATGCTGCCGTTGGTAATACGTACCCGTTGGTTTACTTTAAGCTCCACCGGCATGGCCTCCACATTTTCATACTCATCCAAAAACCGCTTGATGGCATTTATCTCTTTTTCTTTTATCACAGCCGGTTTGCCATCCCAATAAACAAAATTAATGGCACCGGATGTCATCCGAACTGCAGTCCGGTCATTCTCACTCACTTTTACAAAAACGTATGATTTGAATAATGGCTCTTCTACTACTTTAACCCGGTCGCTCCATTTTCTTCTTACTTTATTCAGCGGACAGTAACTTTCGACTCCCTTCTCTTGCAAAAGCTGGTTTACTTTTTTTTCCCAACGTGGCCGGGTGTACACGGCTAGCCATTTTCTTGGTAGTGCCATTTATTTTTATAGATGGCTTCGCCATCTCAATCACATAATAGTTTTACTATATGACTGGTTTTCATTGAATTAGACTAAAAAATTGGGATAAATATGAAATATACTCTCAATTTTGCTTGCAAATATAGGGTAAGATGTGAGTGGTAAAAGAATAAAATGTGCAGATTTTGAAGGATTTACCCCCAAGAGTTGATAACTACTGTAGTAGAGATACCACAGAATTATCTAATGTATAAATGTCCCCGGTTTGGGGACATTTTGCCCTGTTTTCTGTATCAAATTCTAATTTCAATCCTGCTTTACTTACCCAACCCCTTTGCCTTCCGGGGTTCCCCGTAATTAAAGCAAAGCCAGGAACTGGCTTTGTAACTACGGCACCGGCACCAATCATGGCGTAGTTTCCAATTTCTATGCCGCATATAATAGTAGCATTGGCACCGATTGATACCCCCTTTCGTATTACCGTTTTTTGAAATTCTTTTTTTCGTTCAATAAAACTGCGGGGATTGATGACATTGGTGAAGACCATCGAAGGGCCGAGAAAAACATCGTCTTCAATAACTACACCATTATAAACAGATACATTATTCTGAATTTTTACTCCATTACCAATTACTACATTACTATCGATGTACACATTTTGTCCGAGTATACAATTCTCCCCCACTTTACAAGTCGGCATCAGGTGGCAAAAATGCCAGATGCGGGTACCTTTACCCACTTCAGCACCGTTATCAATAATTGAAGAGGGATGAACAAAAAATGAGTTCTCGATCATAGCACCAAAATAATTCATTTGTAAGTCCAGCACTAATTTATAAAGGTGAATTTGTTACATTTAAGCACTAATACCAATTTTCTTGAACCAACGATTTTACTCCCTCGATGTTTTTAGAGGCGCTACTGTTTGCCTGATGATACTGGTAAATAATCCAGGCTCCTGGGGAAGTATATACGACCCGCTGGAACATGCACCCTGGCATGGACTAACTCCTACCGATTTGGTATTTCCATTTTTCTTATTTGCGGTAGGTAATGCCATGGCGTTTGTAATGCCAAAACTGGAAGCAGGTGGCGATGCATTATTCTGGAAAAAGGTAATCAAACGCAGTATTATAATTTTTGCCATCGGATTATTTCTTGCCTGGTGGCCTTTTGTAAAATGGGTGGATGGAAATCTTGTATTTAAATCCTGGGCCTATATAGATGATAAGGGAAATCCGCAAGGCATTCGCATATTGGGAGTGCTACCACGAATTGCCATTTGCTATTTCTTTGCCGCCGTTATTGTTTACTACCTGAAACTCCGAAAAGCAATTTTTGTTGGAATGCTGATGCTTTTACTCTACTGGGCACTTTGCTTATTATTAGGAGATAAGAGTGACCCGTATAGCATGGCTGGTTGGTTTGGGAATGATATTGATAAAAAGATATTGGGTGCCGCACATATGTATAAAGGCGAAGGGATGCTTTTTGACCCAGAGGGATTAATGAGTACCATCCCTGCCATTGTGCAAGTGATCTTTGGCTACATGGTTGGTGACTATATTATTAAAAAGGGCAAGACCTATGAAATGGTGACCGGTTTATTTGTTGCTGGAACTGGTTTACTACTGGCAGGCTTTTGCTGGGATATTGTTTTTCCCATTAATAAAAAAATATGGACCAGCTCCTATGTAGTTTACACTACCGGCCTCGCTATGATCACCATTGCTACCATGATCTACATGATTGAGTTCAAAAATATAAGAGGTGGATTAGCCAAATTCTTCGATGTGTTCGGCAAAAATGCTCTCTTTGTTTTTGCACTCAGTGCTTTTTTACCAAAAGGGCTCAGTCTCATTCGTCTTGGCGATGGTGTTAACCCCTGGAATTGGCTTTACAAAAAAGTATTGATACATACACCGGGAGTGAAGGAAAACGGCTCATTGCTGTATGCGATTTGCGTTATTTTATTTATGTGGGCTATCTGCTACTGGATGGATAAGAAAAAAATCTACGTAAAGGTTTAATTTCGATTCCCCATTTGTCGAATATTTTCCCCGATTTTCTTACCTGTTAAGCATTATCTGCTTCTAACAATTCTCTTTCGTGTTGATTACCAATTTTTAGTTTTCCTTAACTAAGACAAATCTTGCTTGTGCGTCCAATGGCATAGTAATTGGCTAATAAGATGCGGAACTAAATCAACAAATATGAAAAAGCCGTTAAGAAAATTATTAAGCTCTTCATTAAAAAAGATAAAACAACATAAAGAACTTTTAAAGAAGTTCAAATTTGCTAACTATAAAGAAGATTTTGTAATTACAGCGCAGGAAGAAAGAGAAGGCGGGTTTTTTGGAAGCCAACTTTACAAAACGGTAGCAGCATAAAAATATTTAATTCAACTTTTTCTCATAAGCAGTTAGTTTTGGTTACGACCTCTGTTTCTACAGAGGTCTTCTTTTTGTCTTTTCTGCAACGATTTTCAGTAGCGTTTTTTAAATTAATAGTTGTGTAATAGCACCTCATTCTGCATCTGGTTGATGTCACAAAAAAAATAATAACTATGAAATTGATCACCCTTTTAAGCATTAGCATTACAACACTAATTTTATCTAGCTCAGCTAACAAAAAAATTGCTGCTCCTGCAACTCCTTTATATGAAACCAAATGGTCGCTAAAGAAAATTTATACAGATGCGGGTACGGAAAATGTGCAAACAAAAGCCTTCATCAAATTTGTTGAGCTGAATAAAAGTGCCGGGGGCAACGGAAGTTGCAATAGCTTTGGCAGCAGCATAACCATAAACAACAATGAAATAAGTTTTAAAAATATTTTCTCTACCAAGATGTATTGTGAAGAGGTGCAGAAAACAGAAGACAGCTTTTTTAAACAATTAGAAAAAGCAACACGGTTTGAAATAAAAAGCAATATCCTTTCCTTGTACCAGGGTGAAAAGATATTGCTGGAATTTGCATCAGAATAATTTTCCCTGCCCACCCGGTCTGCGGAAGATGGAAGTATCCAAACTCCATTCTTCCGCATTCATATTATACAGCTTACCATATTTTTTGTATTGCTGTGCTACCATGTCTGCAATACTTCCTTCGCCCCGCATACGTACACCCCAGCGGGTATCGTTTACTTTTCCATCATGACTTTGTTCTATCAAATGCCAAACCTTATCGGCCCTGTCAGGGAAGTTCTTAAATAACCAATCATGAAACAAAAATTTGATAGCTCCATTCAATCGTATAAAAGTATAGGCTGTAAATGTGGCCCCGTTATCTGCCGCAGCTTTCATGATCCGTTGCATTTCATGTTCATTCAATCCTGGGATCATTGGCCCCATCATAATACCCATTCTTACCCCAGCACTACTTAGTTCGTTTATTACTTTTAGTTTTTGTTTGGCTGTCGTTGTTCTTGGTTCCATTATTCTGCGCAGATCTTCATTAAAGGAAGTAATAGAAACCATTGCTGATACTAATCGCTTTTTTGCCATCTCCTGCAACACATCTTTATCTTTTAGTATCCAGGAATTTTTGGTAAGTATGCCCACCGGCTGATTAAATTCATTACACACTTCCAGCAAGCCTCTTGTTAGCCGGTATTTTTGTTCGGCCGGCTGGTAGCAATCGGTATTACCGCTCAGCATAATGGGAGTCCCATCCCATTTCGGATGCATTAAAAATTTACGGAGCAGTTGTGGTGCATTTTTCTTGATGATTATTTTTCGTTCGAAATCAAGACCGGCACTGTAACCCCAGTATTCATGTACATTTCTTGCATAACAATAAATACAACCATGCTCACAACCAGCATAGGGATTCATACTATAACCCATACCTACATCTTTACTTTCCACTTTGTTGACGATCGTCTTCGATTCCTGTTCCATGTAGATCGTTGGCACATTTGATGCTGACCAATCATCAATACCTTCGATATGTTCTCTTGTAATTTCATTTTTTTGAAACCGGTTCTTTGTGTTGAACTGCGCACCTCTTCCGGATAGGTAGGGTTGATTTTCATCCTGCTTTTTTACTTCCACTTTAAAGTGGTCTTGCCTCAATTTTTCTGACATCACTATTTTGTTTTGGTTGTTACTAAATAAAAAGGAGAACAAAGAGATGTCCCTACATATTCATTCACACAAATCCTTACTCTTTATTCTCCTTTAATCTCACTTTCCCTTTCCCACCTATTCTGTTACTGTTAGAATATTCTATCCAAATAATTCACCCTGCTTTGTTGCTACCGGCAAATTTTGAAATTCAAATTTTTTAGCAATATGATATTTCATTTCACCCGCAGGTCTTTTCAGCAAGGTCATGGTATCGGCAATGAACCGGCCGGTGAAATGGGAATTACTGTATTCCAGCCAGGCCTTTTCATATTGCCAGGGTTTTAGTTTTCTTGCAATGGTAAGATGCGGTTCCATTATGAAATGTGGTTTGTTTCGTATTTCTTTAATCAAATTTTGAATCGGCAATTTGCTGGTAACATTAATATATATAGTATGTGATGGAAAGCTTCCGAAATCTTTTAACTCAACTTTGAACGGAGGATAACCCATGGCAATTCTTTTTAAGTGATTGACAATTCGGTCTTCCTTCATTTCATATTGTGTGAAAGTAGCCAAGGTGACATATGGTTTATTCCATCTTGCATGATCAGATTTGTACTGCTCAGCAAAATTTTCTTTCGCTTTCATGATGCGGTTCCACAATTCTTCATGTGGACTCAGCACCAATAAATACTCATACACCCTGTAGCCGGGAATTGTGTTGATAATCGTTTCCATACCCATCTGATTTGAGGTTAAAAAAATGCTTACCCATTTTCTTAGCATAAACTTACTAAATTATTTAGTTTTTACAAAAAAAATTTATCACCTTTATAGCCGCAAAACTTAATAATATGGAAGGAGAGGAATTTTATGGCAGTGCTTATAAGGGCTCAAAACAATTTACCCAACAGGAAGTAAATACCGCCAACGCTACCGGCTTTGGTGCTGCTGCGGATGATTATATGGAACGGGGCATTGACCTGAATGAACAGCTTGTCAAAAATAAACCTGCTACTTACTTCTTTCGCATGAAAGGTGATGCGATGAAGGAGGCTGGCATTTTTGATGGGGATATATTAATTGTAGATCGTTCTGTTAAGCTGGTGAATGGAAAGGTAATCGTTGCCATTCTGAATGGAGAATTATTGGTGAGGCGGTTTCATAAAAATTTTTCTTCGGCTTTTTTAATACCGGAAAACAGCCGGTATAAGAATATAAACCTGGCGGAGTTTAGCAATTTTTCTGTGTGGGGAGTGGTGATCTATGTTATACATCCATTATGAAATAACATGGACAGATGAAAGCAATTGTTGACTGTAATAATTTTTATTGCTCCTGTGAACGCTTATTCAAACCGCACCTGGAGAATAAACCTGTTGTTGTACTAAGTAACAACGATGGGTGTATTGTTTCCCGCAGCAATGAAGCAAAGAAACTGGGAGTAGAAATGGCAGGTCCTTATTTTTTGGCAAAAGCAGTAGTAGAAAAAAATGATGTTGCTGTTTTCTCTTCCAATTATAATTTATATGGCGATTTGAGCTGGCGGGTGATGGAAACATTGCGGATAATGCTTGGCAAAAAGAATGTGGAAGTGTATTCGGTAGATGAAGCCTTTTTAGATCTGAGTATTTTTTCGAAAAATGAACTGAAAAAAATTGCCAAAGAAATAAAAGATACTGTTGAATTATGGACAGGTATTAAAGTGTCAGTTGGTGTTGCCCCAACAAAAGTGCTGGCCAAAGTAGCTAATCGTCTATCAAAAAAACAGATATCCAAATACAATGGCGTAATGGTATTAGCAAATGGAGAAGAAATTAATGCTGCACTAAAACAAACAGCAATTGATGATGTATGGGGCGTTGGCAGACAATATGCAAAAAAATTAAAAGAGAATTTTTGCATTTATGATGCGCTGCAATTAAGTAAGATGAGTGAAGAATTTGGGAAAATACATCTCGGTGGCGTTGTAGGCAGTCGCTTGCTTCGGGAGCTAAAAGGTGTTACCTCAAAAGACATGGAAGAAGAGCTGGTGAGTAAAAAAATGATTGCCACCACAAGAATGTTTGGTAGCCCTGTTGGAGATATTGATTTAATAAAAGAAGCGGTTGCAACCTATACAGCAAGAGCAGCGGAAAAGCTGAGGCGACAGCGCAGTGCGGCAAGAGTTATTAGTGTATTTGTTGTTGCAAAAGGAGAAGACCATAATGTAGATTTTAGAGGTGCTACTCATGGTGATTCTGTTACATTACCCACTGCTACTTCCTATACTAATGAATTAATAGCTCTTTAAAAACGGAACTTCTTATAAAAAAGCCGGTGTAATGCTGAGCGGTATTGTTCCGGATAATTCGATACAAGGCAATTTGTTTTTATCAGAAACAAAAAACTGCGAACGCAAGCTGATGGATATGATCGACAATGTAAATTTCAGCCAGCGGGATGATGTGTTGAAATTTGCTGCAGTCGGCACCACCAGAAACTGGAAAATGCAACGGAATTTTATCAGCGACCGTTATACAACACGATGGGATGAATTATTTGAAGTGAGTTAATCAAACAATCCCTTTTGTTTTGCTTTATCGTCCGGGTCAATAAACGTTGGTTTTTTTAGATTCACTCCACATACCGCATTCATCTTATCAATCAAATAAACGGTTAACTCCGGCGAGGTAGCTTCATCATGCATATGCATAAAAAAATAAAGCTCTTCCATTCCTGTATCTAACCACTGCTTCATTCTTTCTATCCATGCATCAATTCTTGCATAATCGGAAGAATGCAAACTGTTTCCAACATAACGTATAAAAGTTTTTGGAATCGTCAGGTGCATATGAGCACAATCTCTTCTTCCGGCAGAATCGGTAATTACTGCACCTATATTATTAGTTTTTAGAAAGTCGAACATTTCTTCCCTGATGTTTTCTTTCGCAAACCAGTCAGGATGGCGAACTTCCAAAAAGAATTGTAAATCGGTAGGTAGTGATTTCAAATAAGTAAACAACTCTTCTTTTCGCTTAGGAGAAAAACTGTCACTTACCTGCACGAAGATGGGTCCAAGATGTTCTTTAAAAGCTACAATACCCCGGAAAAATTCACTGGTTATAAACTCTTTTCCTGCTAAACTTCCACGATGTGTAACACCCTGGTACATTTTTGGACAGAATTTAAAATCCATTCCCTTGGCTTTATCAGCCCACTTAGCTATTCCTGCTTCGCCCCAAATTCTGTAATGTGTAGCATTTAACTCAATAGAGTTGTAATGTTGAACATAGTGTTGCAAAAAATCTTTCTCTTTTGTTTTGAGAGGATAGATTTTCCCTACCCATTCAGGCCTGCCCCATTTGGCACAGCCGATATACACTTTAGCATTTTTTGCTGGCCTATCTTTTAATACTGCTTTATTAGAAGCTGGTTCTTTTGGCAAAGAGAAATCAATACGGTCTAATTCACTTGCTGATACCCGTCCAAATTCCATAGTAACTCAATTTATATGCACAATAAAATTAGGAGGAAATTTCTGTACCTTTCATAGTTGTTGCTTTCCTCTTTTTATCGATTACTTCTTTTGCACAACAGCGTCCAAATATTCTTTACATCATGAGCGACGATCATGATAATGATGCAATCAGTGCTTATAATAAGCAATTTATTAAAACGCCTAATATAGATAGAATTGCAAAAGAAGGAGCGAAATTCAATAAAGCTTTTGTTGGCAATTCAATTTGCTCCCCCGCAAGAGCTACTTTACTTACCGGCCAACACTCCCATAAAAATGGAGTAAAAAATAACTTTATACGATTTGATTCTTCCAAAACAACAATTGCACATTTGCTCGGGCAAGCTGGCTATCAAACGGCATTAATTGGAAAATGGCATTTGCATTCTTATCCCAAAGGATTTGATTACTGGAGAATATTACCCGGCATGGGTCAGTATTTTGATACAAGGATGATCACCATGAATGGTGATACAATTGTTGAAAAAGGCTATTCGGCCAATGCACTTACAAACGATGCCATTAACTGGCTCAATAGCCGGGACAAGAATAAACCCTTTGCACTTTTCTTTCATCACAAAGCACCACATAGAAATTTTGTTCCGGCATTAAAATACCTGGAAGAATTTCATACCAAAAAATTTCCTCAGCCTGCAACATTATTTACAGACACTACGGGTCGTGGCAGTGCATGGAAAAAACAAACCATGAGTATTCTATTAGATATGCGTTTATGTGGAGATTTGAAAGTTGATCCGAAATACATACTGGATATTCCCGAATTGAAACCTGATGCCAATGACATTGCCACCTACAATGCAATTATGAGAAGAATGCCAGAAGGAGAACGAAAAAGATTTGAAGAAATATATGCGGAAAGAGGACAAGTACTCCGTGATAAAAAACCATCGGGAAAAGAATTACTAAAGTATAAATATCAATGGTATATGCAGGATTACCTGGCTTGCATTGCTTCTATTGATGAGAGTGTTGGAGAAGTGTTACAATATCTTGATGATAATAAGCTGGCAAGCAACACGGCTGTTATTTATACGAGTGACCAAGGTTTTTATCTTGGTGAAAATGGTTGGTTTGATAAACGTTTCGCTTATGATGTTTCAATGGGCACCCCATTATTAATGAAATGGCCGGGACAAATTAAACCGGGAACTGTAACAAATACGATGGTGCAAAACATAGACTATGCTCCAACGATTCTTGATATTGCCGGGGGCCCAGCCCCCGACTGGATGCATGGCAAAAAACATTACCAAGAAAATATCTCTACTACCATTATTACGAATACAGTAAAGATCATACAGTATTACCGCATCTTGCAATAAGAAGCGACCGATACAAGCTTATTTATTTTTATGAAGTAAATGAATGGGAATTATATGATTTGCAAAAAGACCCTGCGGAACAAAAGAACCTGATTAACATCGCTTCACAACAAGCTACCATCAAGCTATTAAAAAATGAATTGAACAAACTACGAGAACAGTATGATGATCATGAAAAGGCAGGTGAGTTAAATTAACATCACTGATATTTTTTACTAAGCTGGTGCAACACTTTCAACTGCTCATTATTCAAGCCTTTGGTTGTATCCTGTAGCCAATGACGCTTAAATCCAACAATGGCGGCAGTAGTGTCTTTAATATCAAAACCAACAACCCTTAATGCCTGCAAATGATTAAAGCCAACGGGCAGTGTAACGTTCGTTGCATCATCATACCAATGACCAAACCCTTTTTCGGCTAACGATTTCCAGTTGAAACGCCAGTTAGGATCATTCTTTCTTGTGGGTGCAATATCACCATGACCAATAAAGTTTGAAGTAGGAATGCTGTATGCTTTCTTTAATCTATCCAATAGTATCACAAGACTTTTCATTTGCGCCTCTGCAAAAGGTTCAAAACCGTTATTATCCAATTCGATACCAATGCTTGATGAATTCAGATCAGTTGTATTTCCCCATTTACTTACTCCAGCATGATGGGCTCTTAGTAAATCATTTAGCATATGGTGAACTGTCCCATCTTCGCAAATAACATAATGTGCACTTACCTGTGTGCGGGGCAACGTAAATGTTTTTAATGTTTGCTCGCAGCTATTTTGTGCGGTATGATGTATGATCACAAAATTGGGCCGGCGCATAGATAAGTTTGTAGTACCTACCCACTCTTCTGCATAGGGCAATCCAGCAGAATCTTTTATTGGATATTCTTTCAATAAAGCCGCATACCCCTCAATTTGCTTCTTATATGATTTATTAGTGGCTGCGTATTTTCCTTGCGAGCAACCGTAAATAATTGTAGCCAATGCAAAAGCACTGAACACAATAAAAAGATTCTTCATGTATCAATAATTGATGAAATGCTAAAGTAGTAAAGAATTTTGCTTAACGGCTTTTCGGCTTGCCTTTGTAAAATTTTCGTTGCGGGTTTCTGTTGCCTCCTGTACGGTGGCGAGGGTTGTACTGTGGTGCCGCACCAAATTCTGCCGGTACAGGTGCTTTTTCCACTTCTTTCTCCAGCAATTGCTCAATAGCTGCAAATTTATTTTGCTCTTTTTCTCCAATCAAAGTAAACGCTGCGCCATCTGCTTCTGCTCTTGCTGTACGTCCAATACGATGCACATAATCTTCGCCGTCACCGGGTACATCATAGTTTATTACCAGATCAATCGTATCAATATCTATACCCCGGCTTAAAATATCTGTTGCTACCAGTACTGGAATACGACCGGCTGTAAATGCACTCAATACACTTTCTCTTTCATTCTGCTCCAGGTCGCTATGTATTTCGGCGATTGTAAAGCCCCCGTGTTTTAATTCTCTTGTTAATTGTTTTACCGTTTGCTTTCGGCTGCAAAAAATCAATGCATTTTTATAGGGAGTTTCTTTCAGCAGTTTTTTAATGAGCGGTAATTTCTGCGGCTCATATACTACATAGGCTTTTTGAATGATTTTTTCCGGTGGCTTAGAGATAGCAATATTTATTTCCACCGGCTCATGTAAAATCTTTTTGGCCAACTGCCTGATTTTTTGCGGCATAGTAGCGGAGAACAATAAGTTCTGTCGCTTGGCAGGCAAGGTTTGCAATATTTTATTAATGTCATCCTGGAAACCCATATCCAGCATTCTGTCTGCCTCATCGAGTACTAAATATTGGAGGCCTTTCATATTTACGTAACCCATGTTGAGATGGGCAATCATTCTACCCGGAGTGCAAACAATAATATCAGCCCCCATTTGCAGGGCTTTTTTCTCTGCTACAAAGCTCTGTGCATCGTTGCCTCCATATATAGCTATAGAACTAAGATTCGAAAAATAGGATAACCCTTCCATGTGTTGCGAAATCTGGATGGCTAGTTCCCTTGTAGGAACAATGATCAATGCACCTACTTTTCCATCCACATGATTAGAGAGCAGACCATTCATTACAGGCAATAAAAAAGCGGCTGTTTTTCCGGTGCCGGTTTGTGCCGAGGCAATTACATCTTTACCAGCTGGCATTTTCGTAATTAGAAGCTTCTATGCCCTCCAGTAAATTGGGGTGAAAATTAAACTCTGTAAAACGCAATTCAAATATTTTTAGACAGTGACGAAGGTAGTTGAATTTAGGTGGAAGTTTCTTTCACAGTTTTTTAGAGTATGTGCTACAATATTTTGGGCATGGCAACGTAATTAGGTTTACCACCACATTTATGCAATTAATTGTTTTATTTACTGCAATTCTTTCTTCATTGGTTTCATCATTTACACCCGTTAAAAATCTGGTTGAAAAAGCAGCACCTCCTTCTCCGCTGGCAGATTATTCTATGGAGTGGAATGATGCTAAATACCTTACATGTAATACGGCTGCCAAAGCATATTATATGACACCCGAAGAAAGGAATGTAATCTACATACTGAATATGGCAAGAATGAACCCCCCGCTATTTGCAAAAACGGTAGTAAAGCAATATCCCGATAAAAGTAAATGGTTTATAAACCGTAATTCCCGTTACTATGTTTCTCTGATGGACACTTTGCAAAAGCTGAAGCCGATAAAATTATTATACCCTGATTCACTATGTTATAAAAGTGCTTTATGCCATGCTGTTACTACCGGCAAAAATGGCTCTGTTACACATGAACGGGTAACAGATAAATGTAAAAAGGAAGAGTATTTTAATGGCGAGTGCTGCCATTATGGAAATAATACAGCAATCGATATTTTGCTTTCTTTATTGATCGATGAAAATGTGCCGTCACTGGGGCATCGCAGTTTCCATTCAGCCACATATTACTTATAAAAATACCGCCGTGCTTGATTTTAAATATTAGCTACTCCATTATTTGTTCTAAACGTACTAGCTGTCCGTCTTTCGTCATACCTTCTATAATAACACGGAAAGCTTTTGCTACATCATTATTATAAAACGTAAGCTTTGCTTTATTTTTCTCTGCGGTGGTTACCACCTGTGGGTTCCAGTATAATGTTGTACGAAGATCTTTTAATTGACTGGCAGGAGTAAAGCTGCTATATACAGGAGAATAGAATTGCCGGATCATAGAATAGCCGCTTACACTACTATTTGCCAAACCTTTGCCGGGTGTGTTTTGTATATCATTTCCACGTCTTGTATAAACTGCAATGGCTCCGGCTCCGCCACCTGCTCCGCCATAAAAAGGTGGACGAAATACTTTTATATAAGCAACATCACTTACACTGATAGAACTAAGAAAATCAGGCTGTGCAGGAACTTCATCTAAGTAAAATAAAGGAGTGCCGCCCCGCCATTGTACAGAAGGTGTTTGACCAGACATGGTGATATTTAATCCAGGCACCTTACTTTGTAAATAAGTAAAAATGTTTTGTGCAATGCCTGCAAGTTTATCATTCACCAAATCAAATTGATATCCGTCACCGCTTCCAAATAAGCCGGAAGTATATTTTTCATCTAAAATCTGAATAGGAGTTTTTGTTTTTGCTTTTAGCGTAACATTCTCCAATGTTTTTCCCTCGTATTGAGCTAACAGTCGTGTCATTTCATCAGATAATTGAAAGTGACGGGCATTACCTGTTGTATCTCCAACCTGGTTATAAAAAGAACCAATAGCCGGGATACGATTTTTATACGCTGGCAAGCGGCTTTCCATAAACTTCACTGTTGCATCTTTTATACCTTTTGAAAGCTGGTAATAAACATTAGCTGTATCAAAAAATATGGTGGAAGGATCACCGAACGTACCGTTAACTTCTACCGGAGTAAAGATCATTTTATTTCCTTCTTTGTTTTCTTTTTGGCTTAACACAATAATGACATGTGGTTTATCTCTCAACTGTGTAGGAGTAACTCCATAAATTTTGCCCGACAAAGAAAGATAAGCTGTGTCTCTTTCAAAATTGATAACCGGTAGTTTACCTTTTACTACATCTTCCCATTTAAATCGACGCCAGCCGTGGGTTAGCATTACTAAATCTAAATGCTGCTCCCTTTTATCGTTAGCAGCATTAAAATAATAGGTAGGGTTATACACCTGCCCTTTTACTTCACTGGTTAATAAAAGATGAGAGATGATGCTATTACTGCTATCTGTATCAATAGCGGCATCCGTTATTGCCACAGAAAAATTGGCGTATAAACTATCGGGTACTGCAATTTCAATTTCATTGCGGGCCCTTTTATTCAACCCCCAATGCAACACATTCATTTCAGCATTAAAACGATACTCTCCATTATCAATATAAGTAATTCGTTCCGCCAAAGGTTTCCATTGCTCATCAAAAACCGTAATGGTTAATATCCCTGATGGAAGATTTTGTGTGGGAATTGTTCCTTGTGCATTTCCCTTTGAAATATCTTTTGAAACTTTAAACGCCTGGTATTGATTCATTGTACCTATCACATTCACTTTACCGAGCTTTTCTGCAATTGATGGATCAGCATAAATTACAAAATTTCTTCTGCCTGCTACTAAGGAAACTTGCAAAGTCACACCTTCGGATTTGACTGCTGGTAATGCTGTAATGTATTCAACTCCTATTTCATCTTTCCATTTTGCTGTAAACTTTTCTCCCGGCTTAGGTAGCAGGAAGAAAAACCCCATACCATCATGCAATACCCTAAGGCTATCCATTATTTTTCCTTCGGCACTTTTTATTACCCCTTTTACTTTTACTGGTTTCCCAAATTGATTAACTGCTTTAAAAGCAATTTTATTACTGATGCCTTCTACCAAATCTCCCCCTTCAGGAAAGAAGGTAATTGTTGGAGGAACATTTTTTACAGCAGGAGCAGAAATGGGTTTATTTGAAATGATACGGATGTCTTTTTCATATACAAAAGCAGAATCGAAATTGAGCATCCATTTGGTATATGCTTTTACATGAATATAACTACCCTTGTAATCAGCCGGAATATCATATTGGCCGTTGGTAGTAGCGGCTTGCATAGGGCTTACCGTATGATGCAAAAGATTTCCTTTGTCATCTGTCCAGTCCACATAGAAGTTTTTACTGGCAAATGCCGGATAAGTACCTTCCATCAGGTAGGCTTTGAACCAGATGGTTTCGCCGGGAGCATAGCTGGATTTATCGTAGTGCAGGTAAGTACGTTCCTGTGCAAACTCACTACCATATTTATAAATGGTAGAATCGATATTTTGCCCAAAGGAAGCAATACCTGATAAAAGAAGAATACAAAACGCAGCTATATTTTTACTCATTGCAGGCCTCATTTTTAGCATAAAAACAGAAACTGCAATTTAAGGTATAATGAAACTGCAACAAAGCCATTAACAGTTTCGCAACAAATTTGAATATGCCCTTACATATTCCTGCGATATTGGCCACCTACTTCATACAAGGCATGGGTTATTTGTCCGAGAGAGCAGCATTTTACTGTTTCCATTAGTTCAGCAAATAAATTGCCGTTGTTAATAGCAACTTCCTGGAGACGTTTCAACATTTCGGCCGACTTATTTTCATTTCGCTTCCAAAAAGTTCGCAAATTTTGTATTTGCAATTCTTTTTCCTCAGCAGTACTTCGAATTACTTCTGTTGGCAAAATGGTGGGGCTTCCTTTCTTATTTAAAAAAGTGTTCACTCCAATTAAAGGCAATTCACCTGAATGTTTCTGGTGTTCGTAAAACAAACTCTCTTCCTGTATTTTATTTCGCTGATACATTCTTTCCATAGCACCGAGCACCCCACCTCTTTCTGTTATTCTGTCGAATTCAGTTAATACTGCTTCTTCTACCAGATCAGTTAATTCTTCAATAAGGAAAGAACCTTGATTCGGATTTTCATTTTTTGCAGTACCCAGTTCCCGGTTGATAATTAATTGTATAGCCATTGCCCTACGAACACTTTCTTCGGTGGGTGTGGTGATCGCTTCATCATATGCATTTGTGTGAAGAGAATTGCAATTATCATAAATAGCATATAATGCCTGGAGTGTAGTACGAATATCGTTGAAATCAATTTCTTGTGCATGCAAGCTTCTTCCTGATGTTTGAATATGATACTTCAACATCTGGCTGCGTTTGTTGGCCTTGTATTTATATTTCATCGCTTTAGCCCAAATTCTTCTTGCCACTCTTCCTATAACACTGTATTCGGGATCCATTCCATTGCTAAAGAAAAAAGAAAGGTTAGCAGCAAAATCATCAATATTCATTCCACGGCTTAAATAATATTCTACATACGTAAAGCCATTGGATAAAGTGAATGCTAATTGTGTAATCGGATTAGCTCCGGCTTCTGCAATATGATAGCCACTGATAGAAACAGAATAAAAATTTCTTACCTTTTCTTTGATAAAATATTCCTGAACATCACCCATCAATTTCAAAGCAAACTCTGTGGAAAAAATACAAGTGTTCTGCGCCTGATCTTCTTTTAAAATATCCGCTTGTACTGTACCTCTTACTTGTGTTAGAGCTTCGGCTTTTATTTTTTCATAGATATCTTTCGGCAATATATCTGCACCTGATAAACCAAGAAGACGTAATCCCAAACCATTATTGCCAGCAGGTAAAGCCCCAATTAATTCTCCATTTTTAGGTACAACAGATTTGCCATCGGTTCCAATATAAGTTGGTAATTCTCCTGCCTTATATTTAGCTTCAATGATCTTATTTACTTCGTCTTTTAAGTTATTAGCAAGAATATATTTTTCACATTGCTGATCAATAGCTGCATTCATAAAAAATGCAAGCAACATGGGTGCAGGCCCGTTAATCGTCATTGAAACAGAAGTCTTGGGATCGCAAAGATCAAATCCGCTGTATAGTTTCTTTGCATCATCAACGGTTGCAATGCTAACTCCGCTATTTCCTACTTTTCCATAAATATCAGGACGAGAATCCGGATCTTCTCCATACAGTGTCACAGAATCAAATGCAGTAGATAAACGCTTTGCCGGTTGCTCCACACTTACATAATGAAATCGTCTGTTTGTTCTTTCAGGTCCGCCTTCTCCGGCAAACATTCTTGTCGGGTCTTCCCCTTCTCTTTTTAAGGGGAACACACCAGCAGTAAATGGAAAGTGCCCAGGTACGTTTTCCTGACCTTGCCATTGCAATAAGTCGCCCCAATCTTTATACTTTGGCAAAACAACTTTTGGAATTCTTGTTCCACTTAAGCTTTTACTAGTCATGGATTGCTTTATCACCTTGTCC